>Ga0307512_10003202_pt1 | contig 19381 bp, 23 predicted proteins | sample 14_EM_MG_FD_200267 | JGI IMG/M metagenome (GOLD analysis project Ga0307512, IMG submission 200267) | Populus trichocarpa ectomycorrhiza microbial communities from riparian zone in the Pacific Northwest, United States - 14_EM | ecosystem: Host-associated > Plants > Roots > Unclassified | place... | reverse complement strand
AGTAAAATCGAGAGGGAAGACCCAAGAAGACTATAGAATGATACAGGGTAAAACCGAGACAAGGTAGAGATGGAAGAAACACCAATGTCGCACAAACAGAGAACAGGAGGGGGCATACCCAACAATGGGGATTGGATGCTGGAAAAATACGAGAGGAAGAATAACCAGGTGACTTACGGAAACGTATGCAAATAGTTAAAGGTGCATGATCTGCAATGAGTCAACACAAGCAGAGGGGTAGCAGGTAAGACGGAGGGGGTTAGAGGGCGGCAAATTAGATGTATAGCAGTCTCCCAGAGGCAATTAACGGTCCATTAGTTCTGAAATTGATGCAAGGGGAATGCAAGTAGTGAAGCAACGACGAGCGAGGGACAACGAGGATGAGAGCGAGGGGAGAGATGCGGCCATGCCGCATGGGGTATACCATGAAGTGGAACGGCCTACTGTCCAATTACGGGCTGCCCATATGATGATCTCTTCCGTCATCTGCTACATCTGCATCCGTGTCTTCACTCGTACAACTGTACATGCTCATCGTATCGCTCGAGCAGCTGGAATGGTTAGGTCTGATCGTTGGCTCGTCATCGGTCTCGGCGTCGGTCTCGGTCCCTGCCTCACTGGTGGTATCGGCGTCCGAAGCCTCGGTTTCGCTGACCGCACCATTGGCAAGGGACGGCTCCCTGGGCCGTACTTGGGGTGTTCTAGTGCCGTTCTTGTGGTTCGAGGTTGCAGATGCCGAAGTTGAGGCGGATAGTGTATGATCTGCCCGGTGGGTGGGGCCAACCAAGGATCCGCCGTAAGCGTCGACGGCACCCATGGCTTGCATTGGGGCAGATAGGCTACTGGGTGATTTGGGAGGCATGGGAGGTAGATCGCCTTCTGATCTTAACTGGGAGAACAAGACCAACTGCTCAGCGTATCTCTGCATCTCCTGGGGAGATATCATCAAGCGGAAGTCGTTCAAGAGCAAGAACTGGAGCTCCAGCTGATTCAGCTCTGTCTGTGGAAGGCCTCCAACCTATGATGATTGGGATTTAATGGGCAAGAATTGAACTATTTTTGGATGATACTAACCTTGGCGTATCTAGAATTGGTGTAGAATACGTCACTGAAGAATTTGCTTGCTACGGTTACGCCTGCGATAACGAGTCGGTGGATGTTGTACGAGTCGATCACAAATGGTTTGCCGGTAACTTGGGCGGCCAATTTGGACATTCTATCAAAATAGACGAGGAGAGAGAGGAAGACCTCGTTTGTGGTGGGACAGTACTTGTGGATGCGGAGGAGGTATGCTTCGAGTGTAATTGTGGGGATGTTGCGAGCATGGAAAGATAAGGATGATGAAGCGTTTCCGAGGGAGGATTTTGAGGCGGTTGTGAGGGTCTTCCATACCGGAGATGATGAATGATCAAAATGAGGGGCGGAAGAGGAAGAGTCGGACCTAGAGGAGAGGGAATCGTTGGCAGAGGCGATCTGGGTAAGTAAGGTGGCGAGGAGTCGGAGGAGATCGTGGGGTGGAACGGAGTGGATGTCGACGGGATCCCTCTGGGGCTCAGATGGATGCTGTTTGGAGTCTACGTGTTGTTTCATGGATTGGAAGGAAGATACATGCGAATTTCGCGAAGAGGAAGAAGGGAGGTCTGTAGTGGAGGACCGCGAATCCGGGATAGTCGTTGGTAGCGACGCGGTGGAGGAGGCGATTGTGGATGAGGAGGGGATGGCTGTTGATGAAGAGGAGAAGGATGAGTGCTTTCTGGGTTGGTGTCTGGTTGAACGCGAGGAGGTACTGGAGGAGGTTGAAGACGATGTCGATGGCTGCCTGTAGTCAGCATTGACGGAAGAGTAATCCGAGGAAGAGTGCTGTATAGGAGGAGCCAAAGCGAGCATGTTTTATAGGAGTGGCGTTTTGGAGAGTAGACGAGGCGAGAAGAGGGGGAGAACAAAGGGTTTGGAATGAAGGCGGGGGAGGGGAGGGGAGGGACGGAAGAGCGGGAGGAAGGAGGTGCTGTCACTTTGATCACTGATCAGCACGTGGTCGTGCCTCAACGTCAACACTGCAACACAAACAAAAATTCAAAATCGACGGTAGAGTGACGACGATGGACTGGCAGAGTCGATATTGGTATTTTGGAGGTGGTGGAAGGAGCGAGAGGAGCAGACGATCAGTGAGCAATGGGATACAAGAACGTTTGACACCTGGTGCTTCTCGGGCCAGCGATGATCAAACTGGAGCACGCCGCCGGATGAGATTGTAGCTAAACCGTGTAGAGAAATCTTCCGCTTCGAGTGTTTCACCATTCACCAACCCGGTCTCTTGTTGTCTTCTTGTCAAGGCTGAAGATCGGCAATGACGGACTTATCACTGTCGCATCCAGTACCAGTAGTTAGTACAAGACCAAGCGGCCAGAACATCGCCCGTCGTCTCAAGAGGACCTCCTTCGGGAACATCAGCGCTTGAGTATCCCTTCTCGCTTTCGTGTCGGGACGCCGATGTCCCCTGAAATGGGCCGGGCGCACTGGCGGTGGTCACGCTGAAACCATGTGGCAAATATTCAGCCAACCCCAATCCGAGTCGATCATCAGTGTTTGTTTACTCATCACTCTGCAATCGACTATCGGCTTCGCGACCGTGTGCGCATGTGTTAAGAGTCTGGTCGTATGCACACTCCCAAAAAACATCTCTTATAGTCTTTGGTGCGCCCCTCTCATCTTGGTTCCGTCCGCTGCCACATTTAAGCCAACTCTCCAGCCATGGCTTCGTCAACGCCGGCTCTTTCACCCCTTCTTTCCATCCTACGTCTGCTCATAATTGCACGTCCCGACGACGCCTGGTGGTCCTTCCTTCTGGTCTGGTTCATTCGATTCCTCACAGTTTCTATCGTACTTCGCACCTACATCGTTCCATGGGGATTGCATCTCCTCTTCAGTCGCTTTCGTGTTCGCAGCGTCAGCTTACGTTCAATCCGAGGGGTCTACTTTCGCCAGGGTCATAACGTGTGGTACATCGATCGAATCGGGCTTTCATATCACCGCCCGTCAAACACCCAAGCCAGCCGTCTCACCGTCGTTGTTCAAGGTCTCAAGCTCGACATTGCCGAACCCCCCAATGAACCCACTCCCCCAACACATAAACCGGCGGCAGGCCATCGCAGGATGCCGACCCTTGCCGACTTCTCACCTTCCCCGATCGCTTTCGCAGCCCGCCAAGTAATTTATGCCATCTACGCTGGGTTGGAGCCCCACCTCCGTCCGCTCGTTCGCGCAAGCATCGTATTCGTATTGAGAGTACTCATTCGGTGCCTCCCTACCTTAACCCAAGTGCTCGACTTCGAACTTGTCTCAGCTGAGCTTTCGCTCGATGCCTTGCCAGATGTACAGTTCAAGCTCAAGGAACTCGGGGTGTCAACCAAAGTCGTATTCACTCAAGTCGAAAAGGTTGCGTTCAAACCACGCCCTAGTCCATCTCGTCCACTCCACAGGAGGCACAGTCGTTTTTTGAGTATGGTAGACTGGAAGTCTCGCTTGTCCGACAACATTGCCCGCACCTGGGCAAGAGCGTGGGGGAATACGAGGGGTACTGCCTCCCTCACCATTCACTTGAATGACCTTTCGGCGGTCCAGAACTCGGGTTCCCAGAATAGTTAGTCGCTTCACATGTCTTCCTCCGAATAACGCACTCATTGTCACCATAGACGGAAACCTCGTTTTCCATTTCCCCAGTAGCAGTTTTCATGCTTCTGTTCAAGTCAACTCTCAGCGAGGGATCGAACCTCACAGCCTGGAGACTAACATTGGCCTCGAATCAATCAACTTGACCGTCGACCTTGTCCGGGAGCTCATTAGTCGACTAAAGCAAAGGGAACTTACAAAATCCCCTCCAACTCCGCCAACTCCATTTATTCCTACAAGTCCTTCCCTGTTCTCTCCCGTGTCCCCAAGCATCAATTTCGTGGTCGGTCGTCTAATCCGCATTCAAATATTCTGTTCTCACCCTTCCCTAGCCATTGCGTCGCGGATCTGCTGCAAGGAAGGATCCAAAGAAAACTTTCCTCGATGTAAGCGCAATTTTCTCTCCTCGCATTCGACCCCCAACTCTTATGACCTCGTTAGACCTTGTTGTCCTCGGTCAAGCTCGTAAGAACCGAAGTCGCCACGGTCAATCTCCAGTTTCGAGCCAATGATAGCACTTCGGCAGCAATGGATCTTCAAGAACTCGAGCTCTCCGTCGGTCTGAGTGATCCTGAGGAACACTTACTCCACCGCGAGATACTCGGGCGTAACAAGTGCGTTACTGGTCTCGATTCGGAAGTATACTCGACACACTTCTCCATCCAACACGTGACTTTCCAGAGGATCGTACAACCCTCTCCGATCCCTGACGTCTCGACATCTCCTTCTCTTGTTATCGCTTCTGTCGGGAGGATGCAACTCGACGCTTTAGTTTCCCAGCTGACCGTGCCTTTCATGTCTCGCCTCGCAGTCCGGAAGACTCACGGATCGAACCATTGCAGTGGGGACCCCAACTCTGCAATTTTGGCCTTCAGGTTAAAAGTGGCATCCGTTGACATCACACATGATTGGGAATCGATCCGAGACCTCCTGCGGCAGAAACCCCACCAACCCGCGACTTCTACCCCATCGTCGCCAGACTTACCCTCCCAGAATGTTCCATCTCCACAAGAAATTTCACCCGGGGAGGAACGGACGCTCGACGACTTTGTTGTCGAACACTTTCCTCGGGTGCATGTCGACGTAGAGTTGGGTAGCATCAGGTTAAGCGTTCCGTTCCCGAACTGCGCGCAAAGGAAAACACAAGCTGCAGTAGAGATGAAGACCGCTGGTGCCGTATTCTCTCTCGACTCGGACTTCGTTCCGCCGCTGAAGAAGATCTTCATCTACGAGGAGTTAACCCCCATGCGAATGCGCACGTCGATCGCGTGCAACATCGAACCTTTGGAACTTGGGGTTCGAGTTGGGGTCGAGACCCATAGTTCGTTTGGTGCTGAGGAGACGAACGAGACGAGCCTCGAACCCTTATTGACAGTCGACGCTCTCAATGTCTCTGCCAGCGGGATGTCGACAGCGACGATCAAAGATGATGGAATCACTGTGTTGGATATCTCGTCGACTTTCTTGGACCTCCACTGTTCAACCGATGCTATATCGGTTGAGCTGTGGCATGTCGAGGTTGTTTCCGTCCTTTCACAAAGTTTAGATGTCTTTAGCCAGCGACCAAAGCCATCCCCTCTACATCCCTGGTCGAAACCTATTCATAGGGGATCTCACCTCCTCGATCGACTGCCTGTGGGCATTGCCGCGACTGTTGCGATCGACAGGTTCACCGTATTCGTGACCAGCTCAGACCTTAACCCTACGGAAAGCGCAGAAATCGCCCGCGGGATCGTGTTCCACACCGGATTCTCCGTCCATTTCTGCTCCATCCTTCCATGCCACGTCGCCGCGATCGGCAAGATCTCGGATAGGCACCAGACTCGACACAAGCTCTATCTCCCCGAGGAGCCCGTCATCCGTGCTATCAACAAGACGACTTCTAGGCGCGAATCGGATTGGACCAGCAACGTCGTGAGGATCACTCTCTGGGGTACCGGTATCCGCAGCGCCATCTCCACCGCATGTGTTGCAGACGATCCGTACTGTTTGGAGGATCTGACTTCGAAGTTCGACAAGCAAAACACGCAGTTCCTGTCCATCCAGAATACGAGGGTCGACCTGGTGTATCCTGGTATACGTGCGGCGGAATGGAGTGGAGATGTGGAGGATAAGTGGGTGTGCGAGGCGAGTGTGAAGGTCCCTACGGTCAAAATAAAGCTCGAGTTGGTTCATGCCTACTGTGCGCTCTTGGCTATGAGAGGGTTGAAGGAGTTGTTCGCTCCTTCATCTCTCAACCCTGAGGCGAAGGCTGCACATAAACCGACAGGATCGAACCCACCGGCGGTGCCGACTAGGGAGAAGATTATTCAGCTGCAAGCTTCAGTCAATGCCCTGGAATTACTGTTCAGTATGCCCGAGGGACAAGCCATCGCTGCGAGGGTGAACGATCTCGACCTGCAAGTCACTCCGACTCGGACAATCCTGGTCAGCTGGCCGTCGTGCTTCTTCTGGGTACCGCGACTCAAGGGGCTCAGTGAAAGGCTCGAGAGGCCCGTTGATGATCATCGGTGGGAAGAGTTTATCTCGATGCAGTCTTGGGATATCACAATCGACACTGCTTCTCAACCCGGAGTTTCCATAGCCGTTCAAGGGGAGGTCGGAAGAGTCAGGATTCCGCACCACTTTATCCTCTCAGAGCTCGTCACCGCCATTGCGCTCAGCATCAAGTCGATGAAGCATCTAGTGGAGGTTGTGGATCTGGGGAAGTTTAAGAAGATGGATATTCCCGCAAAGGAAAACGCGAAGAAGGTACCAAAGATGGTCTTCAAGATTCGTAGGTTGATTGCGGAAGCTGCGGATGATCCCTTCGAGAGTAAGCTGGGGCTGATTACCCGTGCTGGATTCAGGGCGACAGAAATAATCGCCGCCCACGAGTAAGGAAATCGGGATCATTGAAAGTGCAGTAGTTAACTGATTGGTTCTTTTGTAGGGATGCTTTTAGGGCGAAGGTTGACACTATCCGTAGTCAACCTAATCAAGACGAACTCGATGGATATCACTTCACGACCCAACACTCTGTTCCTATTGAAGAAGCGCGACAACGCCTGCTCGCCGTCCACGCGAAGACGTGGCAAGAGGTTCACCGGAAATACCATACCAAGCAGATTCAGTGGAATCAATCGTTTTATACCCCTACCAGACCTCGTTCACCGAACGTTAAGAACATGGAGTCCAACCTCATCTCCGTAGCGCCAATTCCCGACGGACCTCCCCTGATTCGACTCGTCATCGACGGTGTGAACCTTCGGATTGGTGGTCCTTCGTTTCCCATGGAGAAACTCCCCGATTTCCTGTTCGACATCGGAGGTGGTCAACCGCGAGATTCGGAGTACTCATTCCTCATCCCCCTCAACCTTGATTTGGCAGTTAGCTCCATCACAATACGCCTCCGAGATTACCCTCTACCACTTTTTGCGGTCAAAGGGAAGCCAGGGACGGAAGCTACCACTCTTACATTCCATACCAATCTCGTCATCGCCGAACAAATGGGCCCGGTACAATCTGTTGAGTGGTGGGATTGCGTTATCGTGGAAGAGGATTTCGGTGTTCGCGGGGCAAGCAAGTTCCATTTCGGTGTTCCGAAGACTATCATGCCGGTAAAGACGTATGCGAACCCTGAGGTCAATGCTACCACGCGGGAGACTACGGAGATTTGTTGGGGAATCAGCTATAGTTACACGATCCAGGATGTGATGAGGATATTGGAGACGCTGTCAAGTGCTCCGAGAGACCCTTCACCTTCTGTCGGGTTCTGGGACAAGGTGAATTGGTTTCTCCGCTTGACTGATATTCGGCGTTTGTTGACGATGGACTCTAGCTGAGGCTCATCTTGCACTGGAAAGTCAGAGCGTCCTTCAGGGGTGACGTTCATTTCCACATCAAGGGCTCGAGGGACCCGTACGCGGTCCTTCATACCGGAGCGGGATTTGCCTTGTGCTGGAGTGGTAACACCAGAATCTTGGTTGGTCAGCCCAATCCAGATGGGGAGTTGATCCAGGTCATCAGCGATACCATGTCAGTCGTAGTGCCTAAGTAAGTTCTCCGGGTTAGAAATATGGTTTGTGAGGTTTAATCTGTACCACCCAGCTTTGAGGCAGCTCATGCTGACGCAGATCCTGCACTCTCATCGGCTCCACCGAAGGATGGCTCCAGAGGAGGAAAGTCTGGCCACCGAAATATCTGCGAGCTCCGCAAGACCTGTGCTAAGCTTAGTTCTGGAGTTCGATTTGGAGTCAGGTTCGACTTGGAAAGGTCCTGTGGTTCCGAGTGCGAAGACTGCGGAGACTTGATTGCGTTCAAGCGCAAATGCCGCCACTTCACTTTCCGTCCCCACTACGACGTGGTACTCGAGACTAAACAGAGTCACCCAGAGCGAAAGGTTTGTCGGAAAATTCCTGCACGACCCAACAAGTCACTAAGTGTACTTGGGTTCCCATAGACGCCAGAAGATTCCTACAATGGTTTCCGGTCCGACTTCATCCACATGTCTCTGTCCTTGACCTCCTCCGTCGAGGAGTCCGGAGTGCGCGATAGCTCCTCGTTCAGTAACTTCTACCTCACTCCCAAGACTTTTGCGCTTTTCTGGCACTGGATCGGTCTTTTCGACAGTCGGATGTCCCTTCCGATTCGCCAGGGTAAGTATTTCAAGCACAAGCTCTTGAACCCGAAGTTTGGCCAGCATCTCGCTACCATCAAGTACCGCATCACTGTTCCCCACCTCTTCATCTCTCATGTCTATCCCGACGAAAGCAGGCAGTCCTGGTCTGACGGTATTACACAATTCGTTGGGACGAAGGCATTGATCGACCATTTCCATGCGGACATGCACCAACGTGACGAGGAGAGTACCCAGTTCAACCCTTCGCTCGGAACTTCCGAGGTCGTACGCTACAAGTCCTTGCATCACGTCGAGGTCGTCCTCAGAGGATTGCATCTCCGTGCGATGTTGGGAACTTTCCAAGATCCCGTCAAGAAGATCGTGTTGCCAGACCCGCCCGAGGAGGGAACCAGTGCCAACAAGTTTCGTTCTAACCTTCCTGCGGCTGAACCCGATTCGATATGGTTCGACGAGGACGATTTCGTGGAGCTGGACTGGCGTTCGAGTAATGTACCGGTGGTCAACTTGCTTCGTGCTGCGGAGTGTCCGCATTTCGTGTATTCGAAGTGTCCGGTGGAGGAACAGAATGCAAAAGTTCATCAGCGAACCGTGTTCAGCAAGTTCGGTAATGAGGACACTCATAACTGTTACCTCGGTAAAGAACCATGTGAGGTTTCCTTACTCGTCTCTGATAATGTGACACTTATGTTATGCATCCCTCACAGCTTCCGCACATATACAGGCGAAGCTCGTTAACGAGCGAATCGAGGAGTTGCGGAAGAACTTGTCCCCGTACAATCACCGTGAGGACGCTACGCTGAAGATGATCAAGCTGTTGGAAGAGTATGGGGCAGTGTTGAATCAGGCTGCTGAGGAGGGTGCGGGGTCGCGTCCTGGAAGCTACTACATCGCTACAGATACCGTTCCGATGTCGGAATGGCTGGGGTTCGAAAACGTGTACCAAGTTCATTGTCCTCGACTCTTCCTCAATGAGTCCGTGCGGGACGTGCGTGTTGTTTTTATTTCAAGGTTGCTTACTTTGTACTCACGAATTCTTCCAGATCCTGATGCAGTATTACTACTGTTCACGTTCAAGGAGAGGATTCGAATACCACCTGGCCACACGGTAGGCCTGCGAGGTACAATAGATTTGGATACGACTTACGTTTTGCTTAGAGTTGTCAAATTCATTCGGGACCAAGAGGTCCAGAAACCGACCAAGCCGGCACCGCGGAAATCCGTCGACCACCAAATCCCTCAGACCAAAGGTATCGCACAGGCAATGCATATGCTTCGGCAATCGTTCAGCACTAAAGACGCCGCTGGTGGTTTGGAGAACATCCTCGCGGACGCCTACACCGATGCGCCGCGTCCTGGCTTGAATCCTCTTGAAGGGTGGAAGGAAGGGGTCTCCCTGAAGCAGAGTCATTTCTGCGTGCTGTTGAAACCGCAGATCGTCCTCCATAGCGAGTCGAGTGAAGACTCCACCTGTGTCGTCGCTGCAGGGGTCACCAAGCTCAAGATCAACAATATCATGGACAACGAAAACGCGGATGACCCTATCAATGGTAACATCATGAGCAGGTAGGATTCTGTGGGATGCATCGTTTTTGCGCTTGCTCATCTCGTGTAGAACATATATCGAACTTCAGGGTGTCCAGATCTTTGCGCCATCCAAGACCAGCTCAACAAAAGATGGATGTGTTCCGGTCGAAGTGCTTGTCGATTTCAGATGCGAGAGCAACGATTTTGATCGATTGGTTCCACAAACCGAGGCAACGATTCGCTATGACAGATTCAACCGGTTGAGGTTACGAGGCAGCACGAACGTACACGATCCTTTCCCTGATCTGCCCAATATTCATCTCAAGTTCCAGACAGTGAGTAAGACGCATCACTACCATGTACTCGACCTCAACGCATCGTCTTGCACAGGATTTGATCAATATCTGGGTCCCTCGGTTCACCGTCTCCGCTAGCGACTCCCATTTCTCCGCGATCTCCGACATTGTCACGAGCCTCCTGCTGTTCTCAGACTCCGCTCACAAAAGTCGGTTGGAGAGATTGGAAACACTTCTCTTTAGCTACGACTTCACCGATTTCGAGTCCTCCGCGAGCGTCGTTTCCGGCCTGCAGAGTCGGCTCCGTGAAGCGGTCAACCAGGAACAGGATGCCCAGTGGCGTCTCCGTCGTTTCGCTACTACGGAGGACCAGGCGAATTTGGAGATGGCCAAGATTAGAGCGGATGTTCTCGCATTGGCCGACGAACTGGCTTACATCTTCGAAGCAATCAGGCTGGCACAGGACAGGAGCGAAGGAAACTCGGAGCACAAGTCGGCTTTGCTCTTGTTAGCGTCTTCGCCAGAGATATCCTGGAGGATGCTGGATTCCCGTCGAGATTTGTTGGCTAAGCTTTCCGTCAACGGGGTCAAGTTCTCATGGCTTAATCGCCAGGACAGCGCGGTTGTGAACACGCTCAGGATAGGAAACCTTCATGTCTTTGATGGGCATCATGAGGCGATCTGGCCGGAGATCCTTTGCAAGCACAACGAGCCGAAAGATCACTATCTAGTCAGGGTATGTATTCTATCTCTGGTTGTATTCCTCTCGTTGATATCCCTTCGCAAGCGGGATGTGTTTGCGATCTTATCGTGGATTGTACTCGCACCGGTCGGCGGTATCTCGATCTATGAGAAGTTCGAGGTAGATCTACACCCGCTTCGCTTACAGCTCGATACGAAGGTCGGACAACGTATCATGGAGTACATCTGGCCAGCGAGGAAGAATCGTCGTAACCGGGACGCAGAACAGACCGACCCTGCCACCAGCATCACAAAGATCCAGCCTTCGACTCCGACAGACCCTAGTTCACCGGATCCCCTTCCTGGTTCTTCCGGTAAGGGTCGGAAATCCATGGATCACACGCTATTAGCACCTATACAAACGAGGAAACTTGGAGGTTCGAGGTCATTCACGGATCTCCGAAGTGCTGCAGGTAGCCCCATGAGCGTGTTACAAATGAATCGTTCTACGGACGCGCTTTCTTCTCCCACCAGTATCCAGCCCCTTCGACGAGGAACAAGCCTCGCGCCTGGCGTTGCAGGGTTGAACGACGCGGCGATCATGAAGACCAGATCAGCTCAAAAGACATTCGTGGCTGTGGACATTGCTAGCATCTCCGTCCTGCTGAGTATCCAGAAGCAAGCTGCCTTCCTGCTGCGTGACGCTCGGATCAACACTCGGGATCTGCGTTACAGGAACCAGACTTGGAGTGTGAGCGCTCTCGTCATGTTGACGGTTTTATCGGGCTGCTGACTTTCCTTAGTTCGAGGAGCTTGTTGAACAATTCATTCCTTCCGATCCAACATGGAAGGGCTGGGTCAAGATGGCATTGCACCAACCGTTCTTCGAGGTCATCCCTGTAGCTCGAGAACTGCTCTCCAAGACCAAACGGATCGCTTCGAAGAGCGTTCAACAATCCACTAGCACCATCACCCCGCGCCGTACGAAGCCAATGAAAACGTCGGAGCGACCGCTACCCAAGGTCAAGGACGACTCAGACCGGTCAAACATTCTCGCTAGTCCGCTCACGGATGAACCGGAGGCGATGGCCCCGGGAGAACGATCAAAAACCCCTCCACAGGTCGCGAGGATCAATGGAAGCGGCAGCCCAGCTCACAACAACTCATTCGATGGAGATCGTGCAAGGGTCACCAGCAAGTTTAGACGGTCCACAACATCACAATCGAGGAGGATAAGTGGTGACAACGTGAGTCCGTCCCCGTGTTCTTCACTCAGGCACTCACACTTGGCGTAGAGCATTGCGTCATTGATATCCTCAGCACACAACGTCGCGAACAATACCAGTCGCACGATCCATTCTCATTCCAGTAATGCCATCACCTAATGAAAGCGAAACTCCCTCAAAGACACATACTTCTAGAGTTATAATTATTGACCGCACTCTGTATCCATAGATACTTTAGTTTCGTTGACTGCTAATCGGACTTGCTTTGATTGCTTGCTCTCAGTTTGACCGATCCGATGAAATGACAAAAGTGCGAAGTGCGAGAAGGCGGTGGAAATAGTGACGATGAGGATGAATGCATACAAAGACTTGCAATTATCTCGTGATACACAATGTGCATACAGGCATAATCAAAGGAACCCGCGGGGTGGATTCGTTTAGTGACCTGCCCTCCTGCTCTCTTGTATGATACCTGAGAGTTCCTCCAGCTTGCGTTTTGAACGGAGAAGAGTGCCAAGCTAGATAACGCGAAAAAAAAAAAAGTTCAATCAACGTCCATACAATGCATAATGTCGAAAGGTGAGAGAGAATGAAGTACCCTCTTCTTCGTCAGCTTCCTGGCCTTCTTATCCTGTACAAAATGAACGCGGTGAGATCGGACGAGTCGTGAGCGACCGTAGAACGCTGACCTTGGAGTTCCTCAACAACTCGAGAACTCGCCTCTCGTAAGGGGCAAATCCGACGACCTCCCTTACAACTGACCTCACGAATTGGGTCTTCTTCGATAACCGGCCCTTAAGCTGGCTTGGCTTGACCTTTTTGGGGATGGCAGTGGTTTCGTAGCCCTTGTTAAGACCGATGCGAATTCCTAACGTCCACACATCAGTACCCCAATCGAAGAGAAACAGCCAAAGGGCGAACCTGATCGAGCCATTTTCTTGAGTCTTGAAGTAGTTTCTTCGGGCTCGTGCAGACGAAGATAGGGTCGGTGAATTGATCATCAAGCGTGGGAGAAAATGTGGCTTCAACTGTACAGTCACGTGGTACCGTGCGAGGAAGGTGCGATCGGGCGAAGACGGACGAAAACGTTGCATTTACATCAGGGAGGTTACATCTAAGTGTATGTGCACATGCAGCGGTCTATGCTGTGGTCGTCGCCCATTGACGAACCACCTTCACTCTCGACGACCCGGTCGATCCTGGGGGCTTTGCAACACCTACAACGTTAGACATGGTCACTGAGATCGGCGTCCGAGGTGGAACACTCGATGCTGGAGAAGACGGCGGTGGCGGATGGGGAGACGAACCCTCTTGCGACCCCCGGACCCTCATCTTACTTTTGTCCGCTGGAAGTCGAGGGGCACTACCGCCTCCCTCTTCCTCTTCCTCCTCTTCTTCATCATCGTCGTCTTCCCCGTCCCCAGCATCCTGGAAAGAATGTATAAGAAACTATCTAGAACGATCATCATATAATGTGCTTACCGGATCAAAGTCCTCCATTTGTCTATCCTCTTCCTCTTCCTCATCATCGTACTCTTCGTCATCATCGATCCACCTACCTCTCCAGTCTACCATGTCGAGTTCTTCCGGTGATACGGGCCGCATCCGCATCCACTGCATTCTCGGACCGTTCTTGGCACGGTCGCTAACCCTGAAGCCGTAGATCTTTGGAGTGTAAACTTTACCCGCAGCCCGTTTCTGTCCCCCGTGTGGGTTTGGGTTCGTAAACGTGGATTGATGAGATGAATTGCTCTCTGTTGGTGAAGTGGAGGCGTTTGCTCCGGTCTGAGGTTTGTGGAAAGGTGCTGGGGCGAGTTCCCGGTAGCTCTGAAAGAATAGATGTGGAAAAGTTGTGCCAAAAAACGCCCCTAAGCTTAGAGTTAATGCCTCGCGACTTTACGGAGATTTTTGGGGACGTACCATCAACCCCTTGGTATCTACTGCTGGGAGGGGCGTAGATGTCGTGACAATTTGGACAGTACAGTTTTACGGTGTCCAAGCCAGGTAGATCGGACCTTCCGCATGGAACGACGTTGGTGCCCTGGCAGTAAACCCTCGGGCAAAGCCCAAAAATCCCCGCTTCATACTTGTCAACCTAAGTCGCTAACTGAGGCTCCGTTCAAGGAAGTGCCGTTTAAGCTTCCGTACCATAGCTTGTAGCCCTTGTCTCGTTAGGATATATCGTTGGTGTACGAGACCGTACAAAAGTTCAGCTGATGCCTCGACAATTGAGACATCCGGGATCTTTGCGCTCTCTTCGTCTTCTCAAAACATCATACTGGTTAACGATCCATACGGAGCACTGAACACTACCGCAAACTTACCAGGCTCCACGTCTAAAACCATGTCCATAGCCTCCTTCCAGAAAGGAACCATAGAGTTCAATCCGGTCAGGTTAAAGTCGTCTTCGATGAAGTCTTCCGCGACTTCGCAAAAGTATTCGTGTCCGGGTAAGGAGCAGAACCAGGATATCCATGTCAGGGTTGATGTTGGTGTTGATGAAGCTAAAAGGCCACGAGAGGAGAGGGTTGAAGCCGACACAGATGGCGTATCGTAGGCAAATCCGAGACGTGATAACAGGTTAGAGAATGAGAGATCTAGTCAGCTGTTCGCTCCGGGCTACAAAAAAAATAAAGAAGATGATACGTACTGTAGCCCTCCTGCTCCTCAACCTCCTCCATGCCCACATTGTTATCGGCTGTAGCGTTTAAACCCACATCCTCCGGCTGGTCGGGATTGAATTGATTGCCAGCGTCGTCCTGTCGCTTAAACCTTTGAGACATGAGGATTAGACGGGGAGAGGCAGCAGATGGTTGGGGACCCGATTATAAGAGATGGTGGCAATCGTGATAATTGTATTTGTCGGTGGCAGGCTCTCGACGGGATTACGTAATACTAGACCGTCCGAATATGATGTACTACTGCTCATAAATGCAAGTCCGAACGAAAGGTACATTAGACAGCATATGCGCAGGTAAAATTATGATGACGAGCAGTAGCTGGCTGATGATAATGCTAACCCCGCCGTATATCCACGAGTATCTACTACCCTTCATGGTATTGAGTTCGGTTGCAAACGTGCTGACGGTCGTGAGAGTGCCACAAAAACCATCGATGAGCCCTTGAAGGGTGGAACAGGCGTGGGGAGACACATGTGAATGTTTGTTCTGCAGGACGTGGAACACGCCCAACAATCCTGTTCCAAGAACGTTGGCTGTCATCGTGCCGAGAGGGATCTTCTTCATCACCGTGTTCATGTAGATGGCGAGGAAGTAGCGTGACAGTGTCCCGGGAAATGAGAATAGTAGGGAGGCGAGGACTTGTGACCGATAGGACAACGGGAGCCTGGCGTAGACCGGAAACGTCGCGGCGTAGATGAGGATGCCTACAACGGATAGTGTGTATCGTATCGCGGGTCGAGGGGTAGGAAAACGCGGAAAATGTGGACGTGTGATCTGCGCGAGATACGAACCAAACGAGACGGAGGACATCGATATCATAAGGGTGAAGACCACTTTCGTAATGCCATCAATGACCTACAACAAAAGGACGTAAGTCGAGACGAATGGAAAGGGTAGTTCAGAATCACATCTCTCAGCCAATCGCGACTAGCATCGGAAGAATTGGTCCAGGAACCAAATACGTCGTATTGCCAGCTGGAGAATGTCGTCAGAGACCCACAAAAGCCTGTGCCTCGTCAGCGGGGGATAATATCATGCGGAAGGAAAAAATACTTACCAGTCGTTAGCGCAATGTAAAGGGGGACGTAACTGCTTCCGAAGAGCATTCAGCACTCAGAAACCGCCAAGGTTCCGGGACTGGTGAGACGCACCATTCCGATATGGGGACCTTTAATGCCAGGCAGAATCCCATGACGAGACACCCGACACCCTGTACGTAGGCGAGGGGAAATATGCTCTCCCCGTTATAGGAGGTTAAACCGACCAACCCCAGTCTTGCAAGAACTCCAAAGACTGACGCCGGCATGAGAAGAGCGAGGATCTCCCAGTTCAGCGGATGAAACAGCTGCGGTGGAGATTCCACAACCTCTTCTAGCACTACATCTCCCTGTACTTCCTTGGGCTCTGGTCTGAGATCGATAGGACACTCCTTGGAAACGATCGACATATAAGCTGAGGTCCAAGGTTAAGGATATTGGATTCTCACGGACACGCCTCTGCATGACAAGAAACATTGGATGAGAATTACTCTGTCATACTACGTATACCGCGTGTAAACTCTGTACAAGGAGCAAGAAACGGATGTCAGAAGAAAGCGAAGCCCAAAATCCCTCGATCCAGAAAAGATGAGCATTATAGACCCTCTGTTTCATTCTTGGATTTTGCCATTTAGGAGAATCACCACGATAGGATCCAGTTGTCTCCCTGGGTTATAAAAAATCCTGAAGATAAATGTAAGATGGGAAAGAAAAAGACACGACGCGGCCCTCGGTTGGTGGGATCGTCGGCTTTAGGGCAGGACCCGATGAGAGAGGCTCTGAGATGTACAAATAGCCCGCCCACCGGGCGCAAAGCTCATTTCATCTCATTTCCCCTCACTGCCCTCCAGATAGCCCTTGCTAGCCTCCGTGATGCCTTCTTCGCCCCCCACGCGCAAACATCTCCCGTCATTTTTCGGTGTCCTCTACGCCAACTCTTGCAAGTCGGCGGTCCCGACTGTCTACTATGCGATATTCGCAATTTACGAACCGCTCCTGTCCATTGCAGGAATGGTCGGCGCATTTATTGACCCAGTCAAGGTGTGCTCTCCTGAGCCCCGCCGATCGTGTTTCGATTGACGCATCGAGTTATGTCTCAGGCTCACAACATGAACGGCCCTTGGCCGGTGGGTGTCACGCTACCACAAACCTTGCCAACAGCAACGACTATCACCATGCTCCAATTGGCGCACACATGCGGTTTACTCGGGGTTATCAATATCTTCGTTCTCACCGCGATCAGGGGTCTCCGGTCTCCCGCTTTGCAGGAGAAGATGGCAACGTCACTGTTTACCCCCTTACTCGTGACAGACGTTTCACACATCCTAGTGACATTCTACGGCATGGGAGACACGAGGTGGAGGGTCGATGAATGGTCATCCATTGTCTGGATAACGATTATCACGGGGCTCACCCTCCTGATACCAAGGTTTGTCCAGGAGGATCATCACATTTCCAATTTCCGGCCTCAACTTAACGTCAAACCTTGATCAAATTAAATCAGGATCTGTTGGCATTTGGGAATCGGAAGATACGTCGACTCCCGCGACGCGCGGCTTAAAGAGAAGAATTGAAGCCTCACCCCCACCATCCATTCTAGTTTGGGGCTGGCCCGGTGACCGGCAGTCCAGCAGCCTTCCAGGAAAGGCAGCGCTTCTGGAGAGACAGTGTAGAAGGGTCATAGCCTAAGTGGATATTCCTATCGGCTTGATTATCGCGTGTCTTCTATATATGTCCTCCTACCCGCTCCGGCAGTGCTCGGCAATGAAACATCAACCGCGTTTGAGGCCGAGGGTGAGCCGAGAACGTACCCCCAGCCCGACCGCACATCGCATGACCCCCATTTACCGCATTACCCGTATGAGGCGGGGTGAGAACCCGCGCCGCAGTGGTTACATATTGCAAGGATCAGCTCGCGGGAGTTAATATCACATAATTCCAGGCTCCAGTCACGTAGACTTGTGATTTTTGAAATCGCGAACATGCCGGTACACCCCGTCGTGGATCCCCCCGCACTATAATATAGACGTGTCATTGACTCAGAGGTCCCACCCCCACACCCCACATCAGAGTTCAATGCCTTCTACACCGACACGCTCGCGAAAATCCGCCGTTCCAACGTTCTACTACGTCGTGTTCGGGATAATCGAACCCCTCATTACGCTCGCAAGCCTCCTCGAAGGAACGTTCGACCCATGGAAGGTCTGTGTATCAGCCAGGGGTTCGAACGTAAACTGAGAGGTTCCGCTCAGATGATCAACCGCTATGGATCCTGGTCGAGCGGTTTCACAGAGGCGGGAGAAGTCCTTCCACCCACGGTCCACGCAATCATCTGTCAGACGGTGGTCGCACACGTAGTCATCGGCTGCCTCAGCGCCTCCATCCTAAGAGCGATCAGAAGGCTCCCTTCGCAAACCTTACAAGAGAAGATGGCCAGGTCGCTTATGATTTCCTTGGCCATCGGAGATGTCCTGCATCTGTTCGGGACGTTTTATGGGATAGGTGACGTAAGGTGGAAGATAGAAGATTGGCCTCAAGTCCTCTGGCTGAGTATCGTTGTCGGGATCGCGCTTTTCATCCCGAGGTACGTGGGAACAACGCCAAGCCCATGAGGAGGTAACCAATCTCATTACAGGGTTTGTTGGCTCCTGGGCATCGGAAGATTCGTCGCAACTCGTGACAGCAGGTTGGACGACAAAGATTAAGAGATCACCGGTGGACGGTTACTGAGGAACGCATGCACGTCCTTCACGTCTCGTAATTCATTTTGAGTGTGCAACTGTGTATGGTTTTATCTATCTGAAATGGATGAACGAATGTCGTCAGTGATCTTAACCAGTCGCATGTACGGCACGAATACGGTCCAGGATGACCGAGAAAGTATGGAAGGAGGTTCAAATTAGATCAAGGAAAATGTCATGAAGAACCACCAGTGGTTACTTCACCGGGGCTCGTTTCGGACCACGAAGTTTTATCATAACCCACGCAATCACAAGGGGGCAGCTTACCTATTAGTAGTATTATGTTAAATCATCCTCAAGGGCTTGCCTGTAGGCGAGACTGGAGGAGGCGGTCGCCGTTTCTTATCTCGTCGATATGATATCCAGTCGAATATCCACGTTTGCACCAGACCAAAGGAGGCAGATGCCAACCAGTAAATCTCCACCGCCTAGATGGACACTCCATCAGCTGGGCGGGTTCCACAGCGGAAGTGAAGGATGGAAACATACCCCAGGTACCATGGCTGCAATCAAAATCCTTCCAACCGACATGACCCTCAACGCGTTCTGCACAATCTTCTTAGGCTCGATAACGGTGTCCCCCCGAGCCCTCTTTTCCGCATTCCACTTCTCCACCTTCTCCTGTCGACTCTTCTGCGCGTCAGAGATGAACCACTTCGCAGATTCGACGTTCGCGAAGGTGATCATCCCAATGAGGACCGGTATAACCGCGGTCGGGTCGGGGTTCACCAAAGAAGTCAGGGTCAGGAATGTCTCAGAGTCGAGGACGGAAGGCGGTTGGGTCAACCGCGAGACCACCAGCGAAGAAAACACGAACACAGGCAGCTGTGTCAGCGCAGGTATGGCCATAATCAACGTTGGCGACACTCCATGCTTCGATAGTAGTTTCTTCCGTTCCGTATTTA
>Ga0307512_10003201_pt1 | contig 19386 bp, 22 predicted proteins | sample 14_EM_MG_FD_200267 | JGI IMG/M metagenome (GOLD analysis project Ga0307512, IMG submission 200267) | Populus trichocarpa ectomycorrhiza microbial communities from riparian zone in the Pacific Northwest, United States - 14_EM | ecosystem: Host-associated > Plants > Roots > Unclassified | place... | reverse complement strand
CTTGTAGCGGTCGGATTGGTGACGCCTGAAACGAGATTAGTGAATAGAACGGCCTCGGGGATTCATATACACACTTGAAGCGCGTCGTGCGTTTCTTGACGATTTTAATGGGGGCCGCCATGGAGTTCTGTGAAAAGTTGTCAACGATCAGGTTTTCTGCATAGAGGGCCCATCCGATGGGTTCGAGGTGCATCCAGCGGTTCCGACCACCAAGCTACCAGCATATTGGTATCAACCGGCGCAGAAACAGCCTCGCAATCCATCGTTAGAGCTGCCGGGATGAAGAGTGCGCACAGTTTTGGAGATCCTGACGGTTACGAACGTGGGTGGGGGGTTGTCGGAGTGTGTAGCGGATGGGAAGACCGGCAAGCCACCGGATGATGACGCCGGGCGGGCACCGGACACCGGACACCGCAGATCCGGTCAGATGTTCGGGAATTACCGGCGTGGATACCGGAGAAAACAATTTAATGTGAGGCTCTGGAGGTGTTGGCCATGGCCAAACCGTGTGGAGAAGGTCCGGCAACGAGCCATACACAGGCTTGAAGCATCTAGATGTTCCGTAGAGCAGCGGTCTACCCTGGAAAGGCTCCATAATTCAGTCGGCGTTATTCACCTACAGTAGCCGTGTCTGGGGTATCATAAAGGTCTCAGACTTGTTGCTCCGCCATTTGTTTCTTGGCTCGCTCTCCATCTTTCCTCCTCCTCTCTTATAATTATCTTCTCTTCATCCGTCTTTCTTAATCACCCCCATATTTTGCTCTCCTTCCACCCAGGCATAATGCTCAATGCTCCCCTTTCCGTACACCCCGTAGACCTCTCCTTCCCTGATGACGATTGGCCTACCAACCACACTTTCCCCTACCGGGCCGCCAGCGTAGGAAACAGCTGGGGAGTCACCTCAATAGGCCGGGGTTTTGACTGGAAGCGGAGGGAGAAGGAGGTAATCGCCGAGGCCACAGACGACGGTTATGACACTTCCAAACTTTTCTTTGCCACTCCTTCCCCCGACCCATCCAATTCCGACTCAGACCGGTTTTTTCATCACGATCCGTCAGTCACCAAACGCTCTGCGGATCCTCCTTCTCCTCGAATGTCCCATCCTTCATCGCCGGCGATCTCACGACGCTCGTCGGTTGTATCTAATAACCCTGCTATAAATCTCACAACCGACTCCGTCTCATTTTCACCCGCCGACTCTCCCATCTCATCCAGGCCCCTGAGCCCGATTAGCGGCAGAACCTCTCCAGACACTTCAAGCTTCACCCTTTCACGCAGAAACTCTCGGGCATCATCTTCATGTTCCCGCCCTCGTCGGCGATCCTCGCAACAACGTGTCTCTCTTATCGCAGGCAGAGTTTCCATCGCCCAGGTTGAGCCTCCCTCTCCGCCACCCGCTACAACAAGGCTCGTCCGCACAAACAGTGCCACAAGTTTCCTCAGTGTCGCCAGCGTTGGAGCCCCCATCGCCAACAGCGAGCCCAATGCATTCCTCGCCGAACGAAGCATCTCAGAATTCGTAATCGAACGAGAGATCGGTAGAGGTGCATACGGCCTCGTGAAACGTGCTAGGGAGATGCAGCTCGACGGTACATACGGAGTAAGCTTGTTAATTTTTGGGGGGCTAAAATTCGTGCCTAACCCCCTCGATCTTAGCCCCCCGTAATCATCAAACAAGTTGTCAAATCGCGTATCCTTGCGGACTGCTGGAAGCGACACCCCAAGTATGGAACAATACCCATAGAAATTTACGTAATGTCGTCCATCTCCGCGACGTCGTACTCACTCCCGACTCGCCGGCCATGGGACCCCACTCGGCTTTTGGAACCTGGAACCGAGAACCCTCACGACTACTGGGTAGAGGGCTCCCAGATCAAGGGCCACCCCAACATGTGCCCGTTGCTCGACTTTTTTGAGGATGTCAACTATTACTATCTTGTTATGCCATGCATCACACCAGTCGACATTGAACCGGCTCCCCCATCTGATCTCTTCGAACTCGTAGAAGGTTACCCAGACGGTCTCCCTCCACACATGATCAGGTCATACCTTGGGCAGATCGCTGATGCCCTTTACTTCCTTCATTCCCAAGGAATCGGTCCGTCATTTCTATTCGCTACCCGGTCTCTCAGCTGACGGAGTTGTTGACTCCAGTCCATCGAGACATCAAGGACGAAAACGTGATCCTCGGCCCAGGTGGCCGATGTCTGCTTATTGACTTTGGAAGCTCTGGATTGGTCAAAAAGAGGGGCTGGGACACGTTCAGTGGAACGTAAGTCATTCCCGTTATGTGGAGCGTTTCATCCGGATGTCTGATATAAAACCGATTAGCTTGGACTACGCTGGCCCAGAAATCCTCCGAGGTGAACGCTACTTCGGCAAAGAACAAGACGTATGGGCGTTCGGAGTTGTCGCCTATGTAATGATCGTTGGGGAATGCCCGTTCTTGAATGCCGCGGAAGCTCAAGAAGGATTGGATTCGCCGTTTTCCAATGCCAGTATGGCGCTGGATGATCGTTGTGCTGACGATAAGGAAAAGGAAGGAACGGAGGAAGATGGCGGTGGGGCCCTCGGAGACGCCGCGACGCTTGTCAGAGCATGTCTCGCCTTAGATGTCGCTGCTCGGCCAACGTTCGAGAAAATCATGGACTCGCGTTTCCTGAGAGGCACTGGCGGCTGGTAATCCTTGGAATGACACAGATTACACTATGTAAGTCTTCCCGTGACTTATATCGTTACCTATGGCGTGATCAAACTCATGACATGGCCTCCGGTGATCTCACAGGCACCCCGTACCATTCTGGATTCTGTAACAGTTACACCGGTGTTCGTTCGAATAATATAACTTATCGAAACTGTCCCTACATGTCCGTGTCGCTGTGTTCGGTCGCTGTGTTGTGTAATAGACTAATAATTGTCAGCTATCAAGTCGTTTCCCACGTAAACCCACCTGCTCTGTGGGATACAAATTTTTATCTTGACTCGTCCTCTGCTTTCCTTCCTCAAACCCCCATCTCTCCCTTCCATCTCTTTTCTTCTTCTTTGGGTGAGTTTATTCATCCTCGACACAGCTCCCAATGGCGATGGCGAACCCCCCTACGATCTCCAGACATCGAGGGGCCCGCTTAGATCACCCTCGGGGGTTTTCTACAATGATCATCTTCATCGGTGAGGTCCTGACGCTTTCGATCCCAGATCTTTAAAATGGGAAAGGAAAAGATCCACGTTAATGTCGTCGGTGCGTTTCCGTCTTCTATTAGCTGAGATAATTGAACCCGTCTGATTTTTTGTTTTCTTTCCTCCCCGCAGTCATCGGACACGTCGATTCCGGAAAATCCACCACCACTGGACACTTGATCTACAAATGCGGTGGTATCGATAAACGTACCATTGAAAAGTTCGAGAAGGAAGCCGCAGAACTCGGAAAGGGCTCCTTCAAGTATGGTGCGTTTCTATCGCTCCCCATCCCTCCTAGCTCCTCTGATAACAAGGTTTACTGTAGCCTGGGTCTTGGACAAGCTGAAAGCCGAACGTGAGCGTGGTATCACCATCGATATTGCCCTCTGGAAGTTCGAGACCCCCAAATACATGGTTACTGTAGGTCCCGCCCATTTATATTGCAACCACAACGCCTTACCCGGAGGGAATCTAGGTCATTGATGCTCCTGGACACCGTGATTTCATCAAGAACATGATCACTGGTACTTCCCAGGCTGATTGCGCTATCCTCATCATTGCCGCTGGCACTGGTGAATTCGAGGCTGGTATCTCCAAGGATGGTCAGACCCGAGAGCACGCTCTGCTCGCTTTCACCCTCGGTGTCAGGCAGCTCATCGTCGCCGTCAACAAGATGGACACCACCAAGGTACGTACTGCACCGCGGCGAAAGGAACCGGGGCTCACCTGACACGCAGTGGAGCGAGGACCGTTTCAATGAAATCGTCAAGGAAACCTCCAACTTCATCAAAAAGGTCGGCTACAACCCCAAAGCCGTTGCCTTCGTCCCCATCTCTGGATGGCACGGAGACAATATGTTGGAGGAGTCCCCCAAGTGAGTTCCCTGCTGATCGCACACCTGTAACCAATTTTTATGACCGATCACCGCTAGTATGACCTGGTACAAAGGCTGGTCCAGGGAGACCAAGGCCGGTGCTGTCAAGGGTAAGACCCTTTTGGATGCCATTGATGCCATCGAGCCTCCCACCCGCCCTTCCGACAAGCCCCTCCGTCTCCCCCTCCAAGATGTTTACAAGATTGGTGGTATCGGAACGGTGCCCGTCGGTCGTGTCGAGACTGGTATCATCAAGGCCGGCATGGTCGTCACTTTCGCCCCAACAAATGTTACCACTGAAGTGAAGTCAGTCGAAATGCACCACGAACAGCTCGAGTCCGGTCAGCCTGGTGACAATGTCGGTTTCAACGTCAAGAACGTTTCGGTCAAGGATATCCGTCGCGGAAACGTCGCCTCTGACTCCAAGAACGACCCCGCCAAGGAGGCCGCTTCTTTCAACGCACAGGTCATCATTCTCAACCACCCCGGTCAAATCGGTCCTGGTTACGCCCCCGTCTTGGATTGTCACACCGCCCACATTGCCTGCAAGTTCGCCGAGTTGATCGAGAAGATCGACAGGCGAAGCGGAAAGTCTCTTGAGGATTCCCCCAAGTTCGTCAAGTCCGGTGACGCTTGTATTGCCAAGCTTGTCCCCAGCAAGCCCATGTGTGTTGAGAGCTACAACGAGTACCCTCCCCTCGGTCGTTTCGCCGTTCGTGATATGAGGCAGACCGTTGCCGTTGGTGTCATTAAGTCCGTCGAGAAGACCGAGAAGGGTGGGAAGGGTGAGTACCTTTCACTGGGCCTGTCACGCTTGTTGTCTGACGAAGTTTTCAGTCACCAAGGCTGCCGAGAAGGCCACCAAGAAGAAGTGAACTGGGGCCACCTCTCACAAGACTTGTATCACTTACGCCTTTCCTTGTTCTTCTCTTTTCTTACTTGCTTCGGTATCACTGGCGGTAGAACTATTATGTTGTACACTTGTGTGACGGAGATAATCTGCGTAGATAGCCACGAATGCAACCTGTATAGTAAGCCTTGGGGTGATCAGGAGCTAAGGAACGAATTGCGGTTTGGTCTGAACAGGAACAGTTGACGAGTTTGAATGTGCGTTTGAGATTATTGGGTCTATTGATGAAGTTTATACTTTAATATGGTAGCAGATGTCTAAGACGTCTAAAGATCCCCCTTTACGGCCTTCGAAACGCTCTCAGCGAAGTAGTCAATGTTACCACCGTTCAAGCCTGCCATGGATATCCGACCATCGGCAGTCATGTAGATGTGGGCCTTCTCAGCGAGAGCCTTGGTCTGGGCGGGAGTCAAGCCGGTGAAACTGAACATTCCAATCTGGCTCTTAATATGTCCCCACTCTCCAGGAGTGTTGTGAGTGGAGGTCAGAAGACCGTAGAGCCTATCACGCATGCTGATGATCCTGTTTGCCATAAGCTCGACCTCCGACTCCCACTCCTTGTAAAGGTCTTTGTTGGCGAGGATGGTGTTGGCTATGCGGGCACCGTGGAGAGGAGGGTTGGAGTACATCGGTCGGATGACGATCTTCAGTTGGCTCTCGACACGGGCCTTTTCCTCTGGATCGGCTGTGACGAGGGAGAAGGCACCGACACGTTCTCCGTAGAGACCCATGTTCTTCGCGAAGGACTGGGACAAAGCGATCTGGTGACCCTGCTCGACGAAGTGGCGGACGGCGAAGGCGTCCTTGGTGGTGTTTCCGGAAGCGAAACCTTGGTACGCCATGTCAAAGAAGGGGAAGAGCTTCTTCTCCTTGACGAGATCCGAGATTTCCTTCCATTGGGCAGGGGTTGGGTCAACACCAGTGGGGTTGTGGGCACAGGCGTGCAAGAGAACGATAGCACCCTCGGGAGCATTCTATACATTAGAGTCGGTCGATCGTCCGTTAGTGATCGGTGAACTGTCAGTAACGCAACTGAATTGGGCTTACTTGAATGTCCTCTTTCAATCCAGCGAAGTCCAAACCGACAGTCTTCTTATCGAAGTACCTGTATTGACGGACCTCAAGGCCGGAGTCACGGAAGATGGGAGTGTGGTTACCCCATGATGGTGTGGGGAGGTAAATGACCTTAGCGGTCGGGAAGAAACGTCCAAGGAAGGCACCTCCAATACGAAGAGCACCAGTACCGGAAATAGATTGGGTAACAGCGACCTATTCGTAGAGAAACCCTAGTTCAGCATACAGATGAAATAGCGGTCCAGAGAATGAAGGCTCACAGAACCAGCCTTCAACGGTGCACTGTCAGCACCATAAGCCAAGAGTGCAGCATTCTTGGTAAACTCTGGGAGACCGGTAATTCCAAGGTATTCCTTGTCCGGGTTTGTAGAAGCGACGAGGTCCTCAGCCTAGTATAAGACGCGTTAGTAAATCGAGAAAGCGTGGCAATCACTTCAACTGACCTTCTTTACAGCATTGAGGACATAAGGTTTGCCACGATCGTCCCTGTAAGCACCAACTCCAAGGTTAATCTTGCGAGGGTCCTTGTCAGCCTTGAAAGCCTCCGTAACACCTGATGGACGCGTATGAAAAGACAGCGAGATGTCGCGACAACGGAAGTCTCACGTACCGAGGATGGGGTCTGGAGGACCAGCTGGGACATTCGCCCATGTTGAGAGGGAAGCTCTAGCGAGGCTCCTTGAAGATCTTGTGAGAGGGCGAGAGATGACCTGCATAATAAGCCTATTAAGAGGGATTTTTTTGTGGAGAGTGGTGGTGTCGGAGAGAAAGTTCCAAAGCCGACTTGACCCGTTTTTATTGGCTGTCTCCGCTCTCAGATCCTTAGCTGAGCGACATGATCGGAATCAGCTCCGCCCCGGCGGATCCGTCGCCGGCAAACTGAACCGGTCCGACGCTCGAGTCAAAAGCTCTAATAGATCATCTATCACTTGTCCGATAACCATGGCTGACCCCGCTGAGCCAACTGTCACACCCCCAGTCGTCGAATCGTGAGTATTTTATTACACATCAGTCTTTGCGTAGCCTTGATAATACTCAGCGTCACCGAGGCTGGTGAAACCGTGTCGAAAAACGAGTTGAAGAAACGGGCAAAGCAGCTAGAGAAGGAGAAAAAAGCGGCAGAGAAGGCTGAAAAGCAAGCTGAACTTGCTAAACAGCGTGAGGCTGCCGATGCGGTACGCCCAATCTTCATCGATCACGATGTATGTTTACGGCTCAGGAAGGACGATGCTGTCGAGTTCTACGGAAAACTCCCTCTGAACCAATCTCAGACCAGGACGAATCGTCCCAGAACTCAGATTGTAGACTTTACCCCCGCGTTGGATGGCCAGACAATTCTTTTCCGTGCGAGGGTTAACACCTCTCGTGCTCAAGGAAACAAGATGGTTTTCCTCAATCTAAGGCAGAGGACAGACTCCGTGCAAGCTCTCTTAACAGTGGCCCCTGGAAAGGTTAGCAAGCAGATGGTCAAATGGGCTGCCGGTCTTGCGACAGAGAGTATCGTCCTTGTTGAGGGTGTGATCCAGAAGTCTCCAGAACCGATCAAGAGTGCCAGTGTATCGGATGTCGAAGTTCTTATCTCACAGGTAATTTTGCGGTCCAGCTAAAAGAGCACCTAACTCACCAACTTGTCTAGATACACTTGATCTCTGGCTTGGAGGCGACTCTCCCGTTCACCGTCGAGGATGCGAACCGTCCCGAAAAGGAGATCGAGACTTCTGAGCAACAGCTTAACCGTGTTCTGCTTGACACGAGGCTCAATAACCGCGTCGTAGACCTCAGGACAGAGACGAATCAAACGGTCTTCAAGATCCAAGCTGCAATTGGGGACCTGTTTAGGGTGTTCCTATCTTCCAAGGGATTCGTAGAAATCCACAGTCCGAAACTTCAGGGTTCTGCTACGGAATCTGGCGCTACGGTCTTTAAAGTCAACTATTTTAAGGGTGCCACGCCTTTCCTTTACACTCGATTTATTCGCTCATCACGCCCCTTTGTCCTTTCATAGGGGATGCCTTCCTCGCTCAATCACCTCAATTGGCGAAACAGATGGCCATCGCTGCGGACTTCGAGCGTGTCTACGAAATTGGACCCGTTTTCCGTGCTGAAAACGCAAATACACATCGTCATATGACTGAGTTCATCGGTCTTGATCTCGAAATGGCCATCGAGGAGCACTACCATGAAGTTTTGGAACTTCTGGACTCGCTGTTCAAATATATCTTCGCCGGCCTCAAAACAGAATACAAGAAAGAGATCGAGGTCGTCGGAAAGTGCTTCGAAGCCGAGGAATTCACGTGGTTGGATGAGACCCTTCGGATGACCTTCGCGGATGCCGTAAACCTCTTGGTCGAGGATGGTGTACCTCGGCAGGATCTAGACGACATCAAGTAAGTCTAGATTCTGTCTCAACCCTAATGAATCCCGCTGACTCATGGTAAAGTACCGAGAATGAAAAGCGCCTTGGACGTATCGTGAGGGCTAAATATAAGACGGATTACTTCATTATAGATAAGTTCCCATTGGCATTGCGACCGTTCTACACTATGCCGGACCCTACAGATCCGGTATGTGACCGTTAGACCTTATCGACACCAATCAGGGGTGAATAATCCTTTGTGTCCACAGACCCTCTCAAACTCATACGATTTCTTCATGCGGGGCGAGGAGATCCTGTCCGGAGCACAACGTATCCACGACCCCGCCCTCCTCGAGAGGAGAATGGGTGAAGCGGGAATTGATCCGGAGTCTATGAAAGCGTATCTGGATGCATTCAAGTTGGGGTGCGTTCCTCATGGAGGAGGTGGCATTGGCTTGGAACGGGTGGTGATGTTGTTCTTAAAATTGAACAACATTCGAAGAGCGAGTTTGTTCCCCAGGGATCCGAAACGCCTCGAGCCTTAGGTTGGATCAAATGCCTGTCGGATTGTTAATTTCTGTAGAATGGTGCATGTACACACCTGGCCGCTGTATAACACGTTCACCGATCCGTTTCGCTTCTCCTCCCGTACACGTGTTGCCGGAAACCTACTGGTGACCGGTCTCGGGATAGCTCAGAACTCGCTTTCGCTTACCTGTCACACACGGCCAGGAATCCAGCACACTAGCCAAAACGTTGTTGTCAGCCGCCGAGGCCGTTATCGGACCTGTTATGTCCTAACGACGCCGTTTTTTTGTCGTTCAAACGCGCGGCAACCACGCGGCTTTGTCTCACAGCAGTTCTGGACGATCGCGGGTGGCCGTTTGCCACACAACGGACAAAGAACGAACTGCTCGTTGTAATGAACAAATTTCTTTGCTTCTCATGGTTGTTATTTCCCCCCCTCAACAGAACCTGGCTTTGCCCATTACCACCACCTTCCCGTCCTCTCCGCTAGGAGTGGACTCGAGCCCGTCACCCGTATTATGGCTTCTGGCGACAGAAGCAATTTCCTTGAGATCCCTGGCGCTTGGGTATTCAAAGAATTGGATCTTGATTTGTCGCTCCCTGCTTCCCTGACGCCATCTCCCAGCATACAGCCCGCATATATCACCACGTCGTTGGGGGACTCACCTACCATTCCCCCCTGTTGCGACCCCCTTTCACCCCCGTCCATGCCGATCGTTGTCCATTCAACCCCTCGCACTTCGCACCCTACTTTGGGACCTCGCAAGTCTAATCCCAGAGTCAGGAGGGCAACATTTATCATGCCTATCGAGTTGAAAACAGCTGTAGAGGCCGCTCCCCACGTGCGTAGCATTTAAAATGTTGGTCGGTTCCTTGGATCAATGCCCGCGTTTTCACTCAGAATGTTCTACCCCTGTTTGACGGTGCATCCAACGCATCTAGTACATTTCTTACTTCTCCTGTTGATGCCCCTCCACCCCCTTTACCTAGAGAGCTCACTGAGACGTTATCAGGAGACACCACCTCCGTTCATTCCGGTGTCTCGGAGCTTTCTTTTGGCCCACCTGGATCCCCCCTCTCCAAGTGCAACTCCGACTTCGGCTTTCCAACTGTTCACGGCGACTTGGCATTTAAAGAGTTTGCCTCGCGCGAATCGCTTAACTACTCAGCAGTCGATGCGTCCCCTTCCTCAGCATCCATCAACCTTGTCCCATCCATCCCCTCGATCGCATCGGACTTGCAGCTCCACAACTTCCCTATCTCCAACGGACTACCGCTCGAGCCCCACTCCGTCTATTTTTCTGCGGTAGAAGGCGACTTATCAATGTCCCGAAGAAGCGATGACGGACCGGAACCCGTCCACGAAGCTAGTAGTTCTTCCGTATCTGCGCTAGAATTGTGCATTCCTTCCGCGGAGGAAGCACACTATCAAATCTTTTCGCAAGAGAATCCTTCTCCACGACGGCGGACTGTTCGGATCGAAGTCCGAAACAACATACTTCAACAAGGAGCGATAAGGCAAGAGTCTTACACTTACGCTTGCAAGTCCCTCCCATACGATGCGGGATTTCGACCTCACGCGTACGTCGATAATCGCGAGCATGCCACTCACGGCAAACATCGCCTGGAAACGATGACGGAAGATTTTTGCGCTACTGGGGGATCCACGGAAGAAGAAGGCCATGTCACAAGCAGATCAAAACTTCCGGCGATCTTCCGTAAGCTGGGGGGGAAGGGGCTGCCCAAGTTGATGGCGTTTGGTCCCCTCAAGTTCAAAAAGAATTCAAAACGGTTCTCCACTCAGTCATGCGGCCCTAACCCCCATTCTCCAGCCGTCTTCTCCTCAGTATCAAATATAACAGACCGCAGTCCTGTGACCACCAATTATCCGAATGATCCTAATTGCACCCCCACTCCGCCCCCACGCTCACGACCATCCTCTTATCCTATCCTCGACAAGAAAAGACCCCGCAGCCCCACGAAAAAGACACGGTCTGGTCCACGACTGTTGTCTGTATTCGTGGTCCCCAAGCCAAAAGTTGAGGGGAGGGTCACGGCTTCCCCAAAAGAACTTCCTATGTGCTTGCCAGCCGGCGAGAATCTTCCTCCTCTTTCTCCTCTCACGTCTCCGCAGATGCGCAACGCGGAGATTCCCCAGACCGATGTTCATGGGAGATCGTATGGCCCATCGAGAGTCGCGAGCCCGGAGTTCCCTCCAAGGAGTCCTGATCCATCTATTTCTGGACGGAAAGAGCATCGGTCTTGGCTCACCATCATACGCTCTCCGAAGAATAGTTCCATCGCAGCGTGACATTCCGACCCCCCCTCGATTCCTTGTTTCTTCTACAAGTGCAACACCGCGCTCTTTTATTTGTTGATATTATATGGCTCATAATGGCAGGCTCATTCCAATCACCCCCCCCCCCACTGGTTTCTTCCCAGTGTCTGCGTTTAGACCCCCCATTTCACGTCTCACCTCATTCGCATTTGTTTTCCATATAAGGACAACCGCCGGAAGCTTATTACTTTAACCTCCCCCAATGTACAACAAGGTTCATTCGTTAGATGTCATTACAGGGTCATGATCGTCACAAGTCGTCAATGAGCGATGAAGATATAAGGAATGCGGAAGTACAGATCGAAAGCAAGCAAAGAGTGACCTCGACGAATGAATGTGTGAGATCGGGGACATTACGATATCGTTATTACGACCCTAGAACTGAAACAAGGATCACGATGGCCATGAAGGTGGCCTGGACAGAATATTCCGGGCGAGATCCGCCATTGGAAGTCGAGGTGGGCAAGGGAGTGGATGTGGAACTGGGAAGTTCTGAATTGGCCGAGGCGACGTGACCAAAAATAGTCGATGCAAACGCACAGACGTCGTGCAGATTGCTGACAACGCTGGGCAACGTGTCATCTTGGCCCAACACCCATGTCTGGTTTGTTCTGCCGAAGCTTTCGATCACTGTCAGCATAATCGGGGCCTTGGGTGGGGTAGCAGGAGTGCTCACCAATCGACACATTGTGGAAAAGCAGAACGGAACGTGTCGGTGCAGGCGCATTGCATGACATCGATGAAAGCACCCGGATTAAAGACCACCTAAAAGACCCCGATTCAGCACGATCTATCGACATTCTCCTTCTGTAGGGCTCAAGCGCTTCCGGGGGTTTCCACATACCATGGAAAAATTGGCGAGAGCTGGGGAAGCTTGAGCGCAACTATTGATATTCCAGTAATCTGTTTCGCAGATGGGACACGAAGGGGGATCCGAAGGGAAGTAAGGGGTGGTACGATGTTGTAACGTGGGTGAACCGTTGCCATATGGCAACGACAGGGACAACACGGGCGATACAGAGGCCAAAAGGCTGAAAATTAAGAGCCAGAAATACGAGAGCCGCATGATTAAGCTTGTATGCTAGTTGAACGAGTGTTGTCCCTGAGATCTTGAGGTCGTTGCCAGAAGTGAAGTAGATTGATATGATCGGCGCCTTCGAAGCCCGACCCAAGGGCCAGGCATGTTCGATGGTTCTTAGGCTCAAGCTTACGATCACCTCGACAACCCCTCGACTACTCTAGAGTACACTAAAACTATCGAGAGGGTCGATTATGTACATGGCAGAGACCCCGCGAACCCCTAACCCTCGAGCGCCCCCAACGCGAGTGCCAACGATTTGGCAACTGAGAGGTGCCGGTGATCGATGATCGTTGACCGGTGACCTACGACCAATTATCCACGGCGGAAACCTGCATATAACGATTCAACAATGAATCCTCGACGGACTAAATATCCAGGTCTTCGTCGGGATCGTCGTCGTCGATATCGTCGGCGGAATCTGGGTCGTAGTAGATCGCGCCTTGAGCCTTTGAGTCTTCACCTGAAATATCATAATCAGCTTCTGAGTCACTATCAAGTTGTATGGGAGAGACCTTGGTGCATATATGGAAGGGGTATCTGGGCCCGGGCCGCTTGTTGAGAAGGCGTCAGGTTCAGATTAAACGAAAGGTTTGTGGTGGGGTCCGCGGCGGTATTCTGGCAACGAGTTAGTGTAGTGCTCTCTGGAAACTCGCGATGCACAAACTGTTTCGATTGGGATCTTATTGGACGCCCATAAACCTCCCAACTGCGACAGGTCCTTCAATTCGCAGAAACCGTTCGGTGACTTCCACCCTCGTAGGTTTCTTTCGACAGCTCTCCTCCTTCGACTCCCGTTCTGTCCTCCACGAACTATCGTCTCAACCACAAACTCTTCGGTAACGTGCGAGCCCAAGCCTTCATCCCCATAAACGATCGCATCGATGTCATGCTGACGTTCCGAGATTGGGAGGAAGACGGACCAAAATTTTGGTTCCGGTGAGAGTGGCGGGGGTGGTGTCATATAGTTCGTCGATATGTGAAGTAGAAGTGAGGTTGGGTACGCTGTATGCATCACCAGAGACGGAGAAAAGGATGTTTGGCTAAGGTGGGCGACCAAGTCCTTACTTTCATAGGATTGTACCACGTGGAGGATGAGGTCTGTGTTTTGCCGCTTCCTGACCTTCTTCAGGAGCGTAACAGCGGCCGATAGAGACCCCATGTCAGACAGCAGTGTCCCGAGTGAATCAATGACCACGGTTGTGGGTTTATCGTCTCGAATAACCTCTAGATTAATATCCAAATACATTGTACCACACTGCTTACCAGAAGGGATATTTTCGAGCAATTCGAGTGGTTCATCCGAATAGCCTGGTATTCTGTCGGTCCAATCAAAGACCGTCAAATTATCTTGCCTTGCGGTGAACAACTCAGGGGGATAGAGAAAAGAGAAAAACAGAGTTATGTGCTTTGAACTGCTCACGAGCTCCCTGACCACCGGTAAGGCAGATTGCGATGAGGAGGATTGTACGATGATCAGACTGCCGCTCATGATGATTTGGATACGAAAACGAAAGTGGGATTGATATCGTGATGTCTATACGCTAGCCGACACAATCTTGTCCTCTAACTCCGATCGGATTTTCAAGGCATTGGCTACGTTACTCCCTTCAAACCTAGAGGGAAACTCAACACGCGGACGGAATGACAATCATACTCCGAACGCACGAACCTGACTCTCAGCCTTTTCTGGGTCCGACACCTTCTGTTTTTCCGGCTCTTGCTCGACCATCAAGGTGCTGGATGTACTGGATGTCGTTGAAGTGTCTGGGGACGACAGTTTGAGAGGTCGGAGGTTCTTCGCCATTGTCAAACGTGCCCGTCGCCGCCGGAAGCACGTATGCAGGAGACACATCACCACCAACACCCCAATGACGCCTGCGATGCCCAAAGCTACTGCGTACGCGATCTGCGCTCCGTACGGTCCCATCTTCTCGTATTCAGCCTGCTGAGTCAAGATGTCTTCTGTGGGTACCGACTCGTATGTCATGGGTGTGTCTTTTGCGCGTTTTATCGTGATGAACATGGGTGATTAAAAGCTGGTCTGTGGTGATCTATAGGGATGAGTGTGCGTAGTGAGTGTCGTGCGGCCAGCCGAGTTTGAAGGCGAAGGATGTGTTCTTTGGTGGTTCATTTTACGCTTGCTTGCTTTTATAGCCTGGTCGAAGCGTTCAACTGCCCAGGCACTCGCGCTTCGGTCAAGTTTCGATCGTCTGCAAAGGCTCTCGGATGTCATCACAGGCTGTTATCTACTTGTCCGACGTCGCACTCGATTCTACTACTTCGGGGTCATCCTGGTTTTCTTTCAGCTCCGCGTCTTAGGATTTTGCAGTGGGACTCACCTAGTCTCGGCTCCACGCTCCACGGGGATCCTTGGAATCTGTAGATCAGCCTCGTTTGACTCCCTCGCTTTCCATGCTGTGACCCTTTTTCGTGGTCCTGCTACCTTTCTCATCGGGCAGTCCTCCCACAAAAACCATGGAAAAAGAGCCATGTCTGTGGTTTTGCCCGAAAATTGCCGGTTGTAGCGGCAGTTTTTGTTGTGCATCGACTTGTCGCAATTGAGATGGGTGGATGAGCATGTCGGCGAGTCTTGGCATGGAGTAATAGACACGTTGTACGGGAATGGTCGCGTTCGCTATGGGGTGGTGTAGACCGGTGCTGGACGTTTGCAAGCACTTGTACAGGTTGAACATGGGCCCTCTGATCTCGCCGCTTCTGTTCGCCGATGGTCACCGCCTTCGCATGAGGAACACCACACTCGTTGGCCATGGTAGGAAATCATGGTCATGTCGTTTTGGGGTTACCTTGAACCCACCGGGCGGTTCCCGAGCTACAGCAATAGTTGGACACCGATTAGGTTATCCGGACGCGTGTCCGTGCCATCAATGCCCTTTCTTTCATGGTCATTCAGAGCTTGTTACCTCGCCTCTTGCACGCACCCACGGAGCCGGATCACTCATTCAAAGACCTTTCACCTGAATCAGGGCCGGGGGGTCGAGAATCCATGGCGAGGAGTGGCCGTGGATCAAAGCGCGTGTCACCCTCCCGTGTGCTCCATGCTCCTATCTTATAAAAGAGTACCTATGACGACCCTCTGATGCCATAACCTTCTCGCCACCTATCCCCTTCGCTCCATTCCCGCGCCATCACATTTCACCCTCTGCGCAAACAACGCCAATAATGGCCGGTCTGACAAACAGTACTGTAACTGCCGTCGACGCTAGGGGTACTCTGGGATATTCGTGTTCCAAATATCTAAAAATTGGCAGAGATGCACTCCCTGGCGCGACCTGGACCCATGGTTTCGAGGTGAGTGGCACCCCCTCTTTCATGATATTGGACATGTAACTGATCGAGAGGCGTGCATAATGACGTAGCTCGGCCAAAACGTTCTAATATTGTATTCCCGCGATGGGCGTTGGCATGAGGGGAAGGTCGTCAATTTCAGGAGTTCAGACCCAGGGGTAGGTTTACTTGTTATCCATCTCGACGCCATGGCTGATATGCAATTTCCTTGAAAGAATTACGAGGTCCAATTCACCGCCAATGGACCTAGAATACGGAACTGGTTTCGTCTCTTGGATGGCTCCATCAAGCCTGACACTACCGATGTACGGGAGGGCTTGGAAGCTCGAGGGTTCGTTATTGTGGAGGAGCCTGACTCCTGTGAATGATTTTTTTGTTTTTTTGCTATCGTCGCTGCTTTCGTGTTTTGTTGTTGTTTTTTTCTTTTTTCCGCATAAAGTGTATAGATGTTGTACACTACAATATAGCCACAAGCACTATGTATAGTAATGGGTTGCATGGATTCCGGTTCCTAAAAATCTGCGCACAGCAAACGAAGGAGCCAAAAATTATTTCCCAGGGAAAACGGGAGTTGGGCGAGGCTTGGGCTGTTGCGACAGCTTCTCCCACTTTTCCTTCGTGAGCAACGCAGTGCCAACCTCCCAGCTGATGTAATGGCCATTTTTACGAGAAGAAGCGATCTTAAAACCTTGGCCCAACAAGGTCTTCTTAACGTAAGGGTGAAGCATGGAGTACGGTGCTTCGACGGAATCGATATCGGGGGAAGCGAAGAGTCTGGGAATCGCGTGGGTGAGAAGGTCTTTCTGGACCCCGGATTCGCGGTATGGGTCAGCGACATAATAATGGCGAATGTATGCGCGTCCAGGTTTATCTGGTCTAGGTGTCGCGTCAATGGCGAGAAGACCGATGGTCCTACCCTCGTACTCGAGGATATCAAACGAGGAAGGTGGTTTGCAATAGGTTTTCTCGATATTAAGAAGGTCGGGGGCGGTCACTGTCTTCTCGGCTGTGCGTTCGAAGTAGGGACGATTGACCCTGACCTGACATTTAGACACGGGACTGTCGCATATTTGGTGTCCACTCACCAGTCGAAGTACACCATGATCGGGCAGGCCATTACCGCAAAGGCAGGAACAGGAGCAAGCAGAGCGAGAATGCCGCCAAAAGATTGGGAACTCGGCCACCAATCCATGAACTCGACAAACGCATACGACAACACAGCCCATACTGCAACCGTGAGGGGATGATAGTAACCTAGGAAGCACCTCTGTCAAAATTTCGAAGGTGAACAGAACTTTCAGATACACACTTTGTTTGTTGGCTACAGTCAGCGGTTCCATGATGGATTTTGCAATTGTGAACCTGACCTCATTGAGATCTTCTGGTACAAATGGGCGAATTCCAAGTCGTGAGTGGGCCATGGGAGGAAGAAAAGAAAGGTAGCGCAGTCGGAAAGGTGGGGGGGGAAATGTAAAATCAGTTGGTTGAACTCGGGAGCGTTCGTGGAAAACCACGTGGGTTTTGATCGACCCGATCCGCTTTGTTCGCCACTTTCGACGTACAACAGCAGGATGCTTATCACAAAAACATACCACGACGTTCCTTCTGCCTTGGATAACGGTAAACCTATTAGGATATTCGTAATTGCACCTAGCGTTCCAGGATATCCTCAAGCCAAATTCCCAGGTAGATCAGTACTTGCAGACCCCCTTATCAATTCCGAAATCACTCATCCTTATCTGCGTCGGATTCCAAGGTGTTGTCTGTTTTTCTGAGATCTACCAGGTCACTGGCCCAGTTGAGCGTTTCGCTGGCCAGATTGCCAGTCAAGGATACGTTGTTGGTGGGTCGAGGCATCAGGCCTCAGGACCTCCCTTAAAGCATCGAGTGGGGTGTGATTGACCTTCATTACCCAGCGTGCCCATCCACCTACCACGAATTCGAGGGTCCGGAGCCAATTCCTTATGACACCGAAGGTAAATCAACTATTTGTCACTTGTCCCGGTAGAAGCCCGAGCCTCAGCTGTTCCCAGGGACGGACAGAGGGAATAACTACAAGGTATCCACTCTCGACGTACATCTAATATCCCTCGGGCATACTGACAAAGCCCGGCTGACAAAGATCGAGAAAACAATCGCAGCGTATGATGAGGTGATTCCGTTCCATATGTGCATCTCGTGCGACCCACTTACAGTTGGTGCTACTAAGGACGCTACGCTGGTCATAGATCTCCTGTGCGGCTTGCCCAATTGCAACGGCCGTATTGCGGCGACTGGAATGTGTCTTGGTGGTCACCTGGTCTGTCCTGAACTCATGTACAGGGTCGACTCGATTTGTTTAGCTGATCTACAAATGTAGGCATTCCGGGTGGGTAACGGGGGCGCGAATTGAAATTTGTCAATTGACGCGCGCGGTAGGCCGCTTTTGATCATAGGGTTCTGGCTTCCGTCTGTTTTTTCGCAACGGACATTCATTCAGCCACGCTTGGCAAGGGCAAGAATGACGACAGTCTAGTCAGAGTCCGCAAAGGTGATCTGACGGGCAAAGGTGAACTTGTCGTATGTGTCATCATCATCATCCTGCGTGGCCGGATATAGATCCTCACGCCGTTGGCTAGATGATATTCGGAAAGCAAGACACCCACGTCCCTCGGGAAGGGCGAGACCTTATCCGTAAGGAGTTGGAGGATGCCAACGTCATTGCGTCGGTGCGTGCCCGACATGATCCGCGGTCAGCTGAATGTTCTGAGAAGGGAGGGATACATAGTTTTTGGAGGTGCAAGCACAACACGGGTTTATTCGAGACGAGTCATCCAAAGGTCGTTGGGATGCAGCCCTCACACGATCTCTGTTCTCGTTCATGATGGAGGTGTTTGAGAGGTCAGTTGGCCGCGACCTTGGACCACGCGACGGGGCGTTGAAACCGGTTGAGCATGTGTGCTAAAAGTGGAAATTAAGTCGCAGATATCCACTACCTGCTGACTGTACCGAGTACTTACAAGTTACGGATCTATTGCGTAAATGTAATCCTCATACAACGGCCTCACTGAGGCAGTGCAGAGACTCACGCAGTTTTGAGTCCTCCACCAATCACGTGGGCCTTCTTTTCCGGAAACCCCTCCTCTTCATTCACCACATTCCTCGCCTGCTGCAGGGCACCCCGCCTCCGTACACGTTGCCCGAAGCTGCAAAATTTGTAGCCAGACCAAAGTCGACGCGGCCGTACTGCGAATTTACTCTCAACCCTCGTTCTAATTGACACGGATCGACTAAATAACCGAAATCGATATGGCTGGTTATTCAGCCCCGCCAATTGATCTTACTCTCGAGGATGATGGACCAGGTGTGATTTCTAATACAGCCTACTCTCGTTTCGAGTCTGCGCCTCTCTCTTTAAGTCACCCCCTCATGAAGCCAACCCTGAGGCCGAGCCCCTCTTTCGGCTCTTCCAACTCTGTATCGGAGAGGATGGCAAACATGGTATTGCAGGCTCCCCAGCCTACCCAAGTCTTCCAAAATTATCCTTCGGTCATGCATCACACCAGAGTAATCCCTCCGAATCAACCTCACACCCCGCCGGATCCCTACCGGCCACCCTTTGCCGCTAATAACTTACTTCCACTACCCTTCATGAACGGAACCTACCCCCCTCCGCTGCCGCAGCAGCAACAATTACAACAGCCAAATCTCCTTGCCAACCCGAACGTCAATCCCAGCATACCCCCGATGCAACCTATGCCGC
>Ga0307512_10003200_pt1 | contig 19387 bp, 22 predicted proteins | sample 14_EM_MG_FD_200267 | JGI IMG/M metagenome (GOLD analysis project Ga0307512, IMG submission 200267) | Populus trichocarpa ectomycorrhiza microbial communities from riparian zone in the Pacific Northwest, United States - 14_EM | ecosystem: Host-associated > Plants > Roots > Unclassified | place... | reverse complement strand
CCCAGGGGGTCTGCACCTAAAGAGGGGGATAATGTAATGGCACGGCTGCACGTGACGTGTCCAGGGCCGGGTAATACCCGCTTTATATAGTCGGCTCGCCACGAGCCTTAGATCTCTAGCGATAATCGTACCTTAACTACCTTTTGACTACTCTACAATATTGACATCCACGTTTGCAACCGTATCTACTGATATACCTTCCTACGAGGCCATACACGGGCGTATGCCTTTACAGCAGCGCATGGAGAGCTTCCGGCAGAAGCAGATGAAGCTTGAACAATTGACACATCAGGGATGGGAGGATGCAGCCGACTACTTCCGTGAACGAGATAAGAAGTACGGCACAGCCGAATTAAGGGTTCCGGAAGTCGTTCAACCTCAAACAGATGATGACGCTTTGGCACCTCCACCAACAACATTTGGAGAGCTTATGGAGAGGCTTGAAATTGTCCCTGGAATATCGCAAATGCCGCGAGGGACTTCTCGACCAGGAAGTAGTCATATTCGACTAGTTTCGGTGGAACCGCAGTGGAAAACAATCGTATCCGGTCTTGAGCCTGCCGCAGAGGCTGATATGTTTCCTTTGCTGAAAGCGAAGCCTGTTGAACCACTAAGCTTTTACCCCTGCTTATAGCCTCCAGCTAATCACCATATAGATTTCTGATTCAGACGAAGACATGGTGACGGCTCCTGCGTCAGCGGAGGAATTGATAGGCACAGTGTGATTATTGACGTCATCTGTTGGTGAGAAGCAATTTGTTTACCACTTTTGCTACGTGTCCACTTTTTCTTGATCTCAGTGACCAAATTGTGAGACGTGATAATTCATCTGTGCTTGTGCAAGGGTCAAACGCACCATGTGAAAGTTCTAGAATCCAAATCAGGCGACAAAATGGTTGACACGTTCGATTTGCATTAGCATGTGAATGTTAAGCGACCAAGTAAAAGCAATATTAGTGACCAAATATACTAACAAAATGTAAGTGAGTCATGTCATACATGTCATAGAAAGAGCCGTCATTGCTCAATACGAATCAGTCTGAACCACGACCAACATGATGCATTCATCCATGTATCCAACTGCATATCTCTCCGCACAGACCTCGTGCACATGGTTGAGATATCTGAAATTGCTTATGGTACGTCATGGAAATCGAGGAGAATGAACAGCATAAGGAAAGGTGAGGAAGTCGAGCTATATTTACCAAAAACTAGTGAAATGTTCTACATGCCGTAAATTGCCGGCCAAAAGCGCAGGAATGTGATTGGGCCATGTCATTTCTCACTCAGATAGCGTGGATAGCACTGATCAGAAATTGAGAGGTAATAGCACTCCTGGATGCAAACAATGATACATGCAAACGCAGTATTGGGTGTGAATAATGTGTATATGAATTGTTGCGTACAATTATTGGGTGCACAAAGGCTGTTTCGATGTGATTAAAGTGAGCGTCAACAGAGTGTCAACGATTTACAGTCTTACACATTCGGCAATCAGTTGGCTGGATTATCATATCATTCCAAAGTGAACGTATTGGTCGGCGTAAAAGCGAGAAAGACAAACTATATGCTCATTGCCACGACCTGAAATTGAGCGTCAACGGAGCGTCAATGGAGTGTCAACGATTTTTGGCATTGCGTGATGGAAAATCCAGAGGGCTGCGCGATGATATTAGGCCATAATCGCACTATCGGCCGCTTTTCGAAACAAAACTTTTAGCGACAACATTGCTTCTATGTCCTCAAAATGAGCATCAACGGAGCGTCAACGGCTTTTGGCCTTGAATCATAGAATATTCAAGGGCTGTGCGGCAACCTTAATCCATAATCTCACTATCGGCTGCTATTCTAGGTAAAACGTGTTGCGACAAATTGCTTATACGTTCTAAAGATGAGCATCAACGGAGCGTCACCGATTTCTGGCTTTGCATCATAGAAAATGCAAGGGCTCTGTGGCAACATCAATGAATAATCGCACTATCTGCCGCATTTCTAGGCAAAACTTGCTGCGATAACCTTGCTTCTATGTCCTAAAAATGAGTGTCAATGGAGCGTCAACGATTTTAGCCTATGCATCATCGAAAATGCAACGGCTGTGCGGCAACATTAATGCATAATCGCACAATCGGCCGCCTTTCTAGGCAAAACTTGCTGCGACAACATTGCTTCTATGTCCTAAAAATGAGCGCCAACAGAGCGTCAACGACTTTTGGCCATGCATCTTGGAAAATCAATTGGCTGAGCGGCGACATTAAGCCATAATCATACTATCGGCCGGCTTTCGTGGTGAAAATTGCTGCAACAACATCGCTACTATGTCCTAACAATGAGCGTCAACGGTGCGTCAACGATTTTTGGCTTTCCATCATAGCAAATGCAAGGGCTGTGCTGCGACGTTAAGCCATAATCGAACTATCGGCCGCCTTTCTAGGCCAAAATGGTTGAGAGAACGTCGCTACTGTGTCCTAATAATGAGCGTCAATGGAGCGTCAAAGACTTTGGACCTTGCACATTGGAAAATTCAAAGCTTGTGCGGCGTGATTAAGCCATAATCGAAATATTGACTGCCTTTCTAGGCAAAATGCTTTCAACAACATCTTCACAATGCTCCACAAATGAGCGTCAACAGAGTCTCAACGATTTTAGGCCTTGCATCTTGGAAAATCAACGCGCGGAACGACATACTTGATCAATAATTGAACTATCGGCCGCCTTACTAGTCAAAACAGCTTGCGACAAGATCGTAACCATGTCCCAAAATGAGCGTCAATGGAGCGTCAACAATTTTTGATCTTGCATCTTGGATAATCTAATGGCAATGGAACGCAGATAACCCACATTGAACTTATCGGCAGCCATTAATGGCAAAAATTCTAGTGATAATATCGCATCCGCCTCCTACAATTGAGCACCCACAGAGCATCAACAATTTTTGTGGAGGCTCAGAACGCTATACAGCAATGTACTGCATTGTGCCGTTCCTTGATCAGGTTTCACCCGGTCAGTCACTGCAATCTGTCCTTGTATACAACTTCACAAATATGCATGCAATGTCTTACAGATCTGATTTTTTTGCTTGTAGCTGTAGTCAGTATTTAAGAACCCGCAGTGTGCTATACTATAACGTTACTTTCGGCAGTCTTTTGAGTCGGATCACCCAGCATTCTAATTTTTATCACCATGTCGGATTCACAATCTTTGAACACCTCTGTGCTCGAGGTTATGATATCTTCCAAAAATGAACATGTCTTTATTTGTGATGTGAGCAACCTTACTTTGCAAATCATCTTCGATGCGTGGTGGGCTTCAATGAATATAGGCTCGAAGCGGCCTGTTGCCTGGAATAATTCTAGACATGCGCCTTCGTGGCGATTCTATTTGCACTGTGGAATGGCGGAGAACGGCAACCCTGGCATCATATGTATCATTTGTCATCAAGTTCTTCACCATCCATCAGAAAATGGGACCAGCTCTATGGGGAAACACTTGCTGGCAAAAGCTCACATCGCAAAGTTGAACACATTAACAGAATCAGAGATTACTGAGTTGACTAGTTCGACGGTCGATGAAACAGCTTTGGCCATCCTGAAGAGGCAAGGAAGTTGAGGAATCTCAATAGTAAGTTCGCTGAGTCAAGTCATATTTGACATCCAGGTAGTTCCATATTGACTGGAATGACAGACAAGACCTTCCAAACTGGCAGCTAAGGACTTTGAAACTTCTTAATTTCACCAAGTCACGTGGAATCGATACCTCATGTTGGGATTTGTTTTGGCACATAGTCCATGGAATGCGATATCCAATCTTGAGCTACGACGGTCATATAAGGCATTACGCGATGACCTTGTTGTGCCGTCTGCTACAACCCTAAGTAACATTCGCCGGAGGGAATATGCACTGACTGTGGATGCAATTAAGAAGCAATTGCCTTTACGAAATAAAGTTAGTTTAGCTTTGGACGGATAGACATCAACAAACACATTGGCCATAACGTCGGTCATTGCTTACTATATGGATCAAAATTGGGCATTGCATGAAGTTCAACTCGCTTTTGATGAGGTTGATCGCCTGTTCTGTTCCCGTTTCGAAAGCTAATTCAGGATGATAGGTCAAGGGCGAACATACTGGAGCAAGGCTAGCTGTTCATTTGAAGGACATGCTGGATCGTTTTGAGCTTACTGACTGCCGTTTGCTTGGTATTACAACTGATAATGCTTCCTCCAACTACTCGATGACACGTGAGCTGCAATCAACACTTGAGGCCTCTGGAATCGAGTGGCCGGCGTTGAGGAACCACATAGCATGCATTGCGCACATCATACAACTTGCTTTAGGAGCATTCATGAGCAGTCTCGGGGTAAAAGGCCGCACTATGGCTTGGGTAAGCCATGAGCTCGATCAGCAATTTGGAGAGAATGAAAGCATAGACATTGGGAAGAGTCAAAGACTTCTAAAAGAGGGCAATGCAAGAATCAACAATGTGTCGGCCATGAGACCAGGTTTAGCAAAGATAATTGAGAAAGTACGTATTTCACGATATCTTGAAAGTCCTGAAGATGACCTTCATATAGCAGAGAATGCTTGCTGTATTGATTACGCTAACACCTGGTCACCGGAACGAGTTCATTGACTGTCAAAAAGCCAAAGTCCACATTGCAGTACTACCGATTATGGATGTGAAGACACATTGGAACTCTACACTGGAGTTGCTCGAGCGCGCCTATTGTTTGCGGGAATTCACACACGAGTGGCTTCAAAACCCAAAACACAGCGAATACCGGCCGCTATTCACAACTCAGGATGTATGAACGATAGTCAAGTATGTCATGGCAGGATTGAGGACATTTCGGTATTGGACACTTTGGATATTGAACAGGCATACAGTCACATTGCATCACGTTATCACAGTATACAATGACAAGTTCGATCACATGGATGGCGTGATGCGAGCTTTGGCCAAGAACAAGACTCAATGGAAAGAAGACTTGTTCTTCGCTGTGAAGTTAGCTCGACAGAAGCTTTCCAAATACTACGCCGAAGTGACTCCAACGACGGGCATGCTTCTTATTTCCGCACACATCCTTGATCTTTTCGGGAATTTGCGATAGGTTATAAAGTGGGACAAAAGGAATGGATATTAATCCTGAGGACGAGACATCCTACACTACACAATACCAAGAGGCCTTTCTGAAGTATGTCCAGAATGAATACTGCGCCAAACATCGACGTGTGCCGGTCAATAAACTCGAAAGCGTACCAAGCAGCAATCTCATCCCCTCTGCGACGGCTTCAGGGTCCTATCAATCATCCTTTGATCCATATGATTTGACCAGCGATGATGAGGAATACTCAACACCTAACGATATGGCTGAGACAACACCCGGATGAAGTGATCGCGCAGCCCGCTTATCGACTGCCGCCAGGCCCTATTTGCATTCGCCGCCTGAAGCACCAAACAACCGGGGACAAATCAATCCAAATCTCAATGATTACCACTCGGACCCAATGGAGATTAGCAGTACATTTTGGATACCGGACATAGCCGATTGGTCGTGCCAACATGAGGAAACGCACTGAAAGTACGCCGATCTCTCCAATGCGGCATGCGACATAATCTCTATCATACCACATGGTGTCGGAGTGAAGCCCAGTTTTCCCCTTGGCCGAGATGTTATCGGCTGGAGGCAGTCAGCAACCACAGACGAGACCCTTTGGGAAAAAGTCGTCGTAAGGCAGTTTGCTCGAGCCAATAACGGGATTTTGGCAGGCACTGATCCACAATTAGATTCCATGAAGAAAGAGAACGACTCGGAAATGAAGAAAGAGGCGGAGGAAAGGACATTGCACAGAATGGCCAAGGTTCACTACTTTTTGGAGATGTGGAAGGGCAGCCAAAACCTACGAGCTACCCAGAAGGAATCTCGTGCTCAAAACAAGCAGATTACCGCCGTGGGATGCATTTCGGACACGGAAGAGATCGTCAAAGCATCCTGGTCACTCTTTCAACATGATGGTGCCGCTGCATTTAAATTGTCAGAAAGATCACCTTTGACACCAGCTTTGTCTGCAAAGGACCTCCCTGGAGGAAAAACTCAGATCTTAAATGTCCGCCGAATCCGGAGAATCAACCGTCATCAAGTCGAAAGCAACGATGATAGCTCACCTGAAAGCATTTCGGATACCGATGATTTGCTTAACTGGAATGGCGACTTGGATAATCCAAGCGACAGTGAAGAGGATTGAGCCGCGGACTATGAATCCGATATGGAGCACAACAATGGCATCGAGGATCCGGAATGCCCAGAGCAGCTGGATGTGAGTGCAGCGCCAAATGTGCCCCGATTGGTTCGGCCGACCCGGAAGTCAAGGAAACAGGCTGAAAAGGTGTTGGTGACGGTCAATGCAGTTGAAACGCGGAGACATAAAGGAGGAAAAAAAATGTTGGACAGGATGCGTCAATGGTTCACCAGCTTTATATAGCTTGACCGAGAGTTTCAGTTAGAGATGTATTATGGGCGAATGGTAAGAAGTAGCTTGTGAATATCGGTTCATAAATAGATGCACAGCAGGCGCAATGAATCTTTTAGCATGAATCTTTTGGCATGATACATCAATTTTAGTCGTGTGAGAGCGAACAGTGCAATATGATTACGCCCCTCGGCTTTGCCACGGGGCCGAGTCTCAATCAAGCAGAAAGACAATCGATAAAGTCAACTCAGGATGAATACACTTATCGACGGCAGCAGATGTTGAATGGAAAATACGTTAAAATCAGCGTCAACGGAGCGTCAACGATTTGTGGTCTTGTAAGTATCGTAATTCACCAGAGACTTGGTTATTGTTATGCATAATGGACGTATTGGCCGCTTTCATTGGCAAAAGGGATAGCAACACGGTCACAGCCCCATTCTCAGCATCAGCGACAACGGAGCGTCAATGATGTGTGGTCTTGTAAGTACGGCGATTCACCTGTGACTTGGTCCTTGTTATGCATAACGTACGTATTGGCCGCATTTAGTCGCAAAAAGGATAGCAACACGGCCACCGCCCCATTCTTAGCATGAGTGTCAACGGAGCGTCAACGATTTTTAGCTTTGCATCTTGAGTAAGTTATGTTTCGATTGGTTGGGGAAATCCATCTATGAGATATTGGCAGCCTTTACTCGCAAAAACAACAGCGACATGCTCCCTGTGGCATCCTGACAATGAGTGTCAATGAAGCGTCAACAGTTTCAGGACTTGCATATTTCGTGATCAAGGAGTCACGCGGATCTTCGCGTGCATCACAGTATTATTAACCGCCCCGCTAGGCAAAAATACCATATATCTAATGTGAAACACAGATACCAAATTAATCGACATTGCGAACTGCTCAACAAGAAAAAGCACGTTGTTGGTTGATGTAAATACGATAAGATAAGATACTATTAACACACTGCAAATTCAACAGCCTTATATGAATCTATAGATGGACCCGCTGGGCGACCCGCTGACAACCCGCCCAATTCACATGGGTTGGGCCTGTACCCTGGAACTGTACCCAAGTAGGCAGTTCGGGTTTATTGACGACCTGGACCGCCAATTTGGCAACGGTTTGGTTTGGACCCGGACCCAGACCCGAGGTGACGGTCCGGATCCGTTGCTAACACTACATATGGCCGAATCTACAATCTCTCGGAAGTCGAACTTACAACACTCAATGCCTACACTGAGACAACCATAGCCAGTGGCTTCATCCAGCAGTCATCATCCTCGGAAGCAGCACCGATCCTATTCCCCAAAATGAAGGACGGAGCACTGCGACTTTGTGTGGATTAGCGGGATCTCAACCCGGGGACTATCAAAAAATGGTACCCCTTACCATTGATATCGGAGATGCTCGAGAGACTGCGCGGAGCTCGGATCTTCACTAAACTGGACATCCGGAATGCCTGTCATCTCATCCGAATCAAGGAAGGCGACGAGTACAATGCCGCATTCTGAACCCACTACGGCCAATTGAAATACCGAGTTATGCCCATTGGCTTGACAAGTGCACTGGCGACCTTTCAGTCTTCCGTTGTTGACTGCTTACGGCACTATATTGACGACTTCGCCGTGTGTTACCTCGACGTCATACATCCTACTCGACCAATGAGATGGAGCATGAAGATCACGTACAGAAAGTGCTGCAAAGGGTAAGGGAATTCAGTCTGTATTGCATAGCCGAGATGTGCCAATTCGGTGTCTCGGAAGTCGGCTTCCTGAGGTAAATCATCAACTCCGATGGGATCGGCATGTAATCAGATCGCATATTGACAATCGAGGACTGGCCTACACCAAAGTCGATTCGGGATGTACAGGTGCTACTCGGATTCATAAACTCCACTGACGGTTCATTCGGAAGTACGCAAAGAACACACTACCACTGACCGAGCTGCTGAAACGAACAGAAATAACACTTGAAACAAGGCCCAAAAGCGCACTCAAAGCTGAACTAAAGCCTACGACCAAATGGGAATGGACTCGAGAAGCGGAACTGGCCTTTCAGAAGCTCAAGAAGGCCTTCACTGGAGCACCGATCCTCCAGCATTTCCACCCAGCTAAGGCAACCCTCCTCCAGACCGATGCAAGCGGCTTCACAATTGCCGGCATCCTCAATCATCACGACAGTTTCGAGATCCTCAGGCCACTTAACTTCCACTCTCGAAAATGCACACCTGCCGAACAGACCTATGACACGTATGATCGGGAACTTCTAGCAATTGTGGAGACTATGGGACAATGACGACACTACCTCCAAGAAGCAAATTACAAGATCTTAATCCAGTGCGCTCACAGAAACCTTGAATACTTCCAGACATCAATAGTGCTCTCTCGGAGGCCGGCTCGCTGGGCAGAGATCTTCTCGTCATAGGATTTTGTTATTGAGCATCTAGAAGGAAAGAAGAACCCTGCCGATGGACCATGCAGACGTCCTGAATAAGCAAATGGCTACGAAAGGCCCACCGCACGACTCTTGGCCACTCCGGCAGCTACTACCATTGAACCGTACAACAACCTCCTACCGGCAATCACAGCAGCCCAGTCATCCGACTCATTGGCCACTGACGGGAAATGCAGGATTGTCGGTACACCAATGGTCAGAGACTCTGACCTGTCGAAAAGCGGTGAGCCAGGTGGACCTGCTGACGATGATGAGGACTTGAATAAGCAACGGAAATTCATCTCGGGAGCTCTCACCTATGAGAGGAGGATATACGTACTGGGGGACGCTTTGCTCCACGACAACGTGATAAGTCTTTTCCATGATCACCGTGGATCCAATCACTTCAGAGCTCTTAGAACTGCCGAACTGGTATCTAGAGATATCTATTGGCCCGGATTGGATGCTACGATTCGAAAATTCCTTGCCGGCTGGGAAGTATGCGACCGAATTCAGGCACTGCGCCATGGTCACCACGGACTCAGCATGCCATTGCTGCCGCCTTCTGAACCATGTCAAGGAATCACCATGGACTTTGGCACGGACCTCCCGGAATCAACAGCATCGGGTTATACCAACATCACACTAATTGTTGATCGACTGTCAAAGATGGCAATCTACCTACCCTACGGAGGAGATATCGACTCACCGGAGCTGGCCCGTATGGTTTCCGTGCATGTGATTCGCAAAGACGGCATTCCAGACAATTTCATCACCGATCACGGACCCCAGTTCACCAGTCGATTTTGTGACCAATATGCTCCCATCTGAGTGTTGACCACCGACTATGGACCGCCTTCCACCAACAGACCGACAGCCTAATCGAGCGCCAAAATCCGACCATGGAACAGCATCTCCGCATCTTCTGCAACTACCAGCAAGAGAACATAGTTGAGCTCCTGCCACTGGCGGAATTTGCGTACAACAACTCGATGCATGCTTCAACGAAGATGGCTCCATTCTGGGCTGTGTATCATAGCAATCCCCAAATGCAGTTCAAGGCTCTCGACGCCCCAGGCGACCAGAAGTCAGAGATCGAAGTGGATGCTGTGATTGACGAACTGGAAGAGACTTACCGAATCCTACGAGGAAATTTGCTCCAGGCCCATCACCGACAAACAAAGTACGCCGGTGGTAAACAAATCACTTTTGAAGTTGGAGATCAAGTTTGCCTCTTCAGGTAACACTTCCGGTCTACCCGGCCATCGAAGATGCTAGATTATAAGCGCACTGGACCGTACACGGTAAGTAAGATGATCAACAAGAATGCTTACAAATTAGACTTGCCAAATACAATGCAGAATCAGAACGTCTTCCATGTGTTGCTACTAGACCGATATGCACCACCGGTTGAAGGTCACCCACTCTCGGAGCCCCAGCCGACAATCGTCGACGACTCCGAAGAAAGGGAACTTAATCGTGTCCTTGACTCTAAACTGCAATATCAGAAGCCTCATTCTCTTGTTCAGTGGGCGGCATACAGCTACATAGGTACGAGTTGGGAACAGGCAGAAAGCCTCGAGAATGCCCAAGAGATGGTCGACGATTTTCACCGAAAGCATGCGGAAAAGCCGCGGAGGAAATGAGAGGCAGCAATTGAGTTTCGGGACTCGAAAGCGGAGGAAATAGAATCAGTTTCATGACTCGAAAGTGGAGGAAAAGAATTAATTGGACCATCTTGTTTGCTTCTCTTTGCTTCACTTCTTTTCTCTTATCGGTCCGGCCTGGTACAAATGGCCTTGGCACGGGTTTAACCACCTTTCGATCGCAGTGCAGGGGAGGTGGAGTCTCCCTGTGCGCCGGATCCGCAGAACTATCGTGAGATTTGTTCTATCTTTTGATTCCTTTCCTGTATCAAGATATGCAGCCCAGGAGGCCTCGCATAGAGAGGGGGATAATGTAATGGCGAGGTCGTGTACTGGAGGTTAGGGTTGCAACAGCCACCACGTAATGCGGCCGGGTAAGTGCAACCTTCTCTCGACGGCTCGTGAGGACTTAGATCCTCACCGATAATCTTATCTACACTTTAACACCTAAGATCACTGAAGGCCACATGCACAACCGTATCTCGTATATTACCACCCTGATCCCTACGCAGCCAGAGGCAGGTGTACGTGCCCCTACAGTGGTGAAACAGGCCCAATTGCAACGGTCCGGGTTTTCGTGTGGTTGGACCTGTTGCATCAGTTCAGTTCAAGGTTGAAACGGGACCTGGAACCGACCCCAGAATTTGGATCCGTTGCTCACACTAGTTCTGCTTGTAAACCAAGGATAACACATTTCGATAAGTGACCAAAATACAGTCAGTTTGCAATCAGTGTGTCATGTTCAGGTGTATACAGTAGATATAACGTATAGGAGAAGTAATCACAGTGAGCAGTGGAAACCAGGGCGAAGTGGGGATGCTCCATCTCACAATGTATCTGATAATCCATTCAAGCAATGAACTAGAGCCTGAGTATTTCATTAAGACTCTTAGAATGGAATGGTATTTAGCATTTACTTCTAGTCTAATAAGTTCTAATAGACTTGTAATTATGCTCCACCAATGCCCAGTAGCTTAGCCTTCAGTTGGTATAGAGAGATATACAGAAATAGTGCTGGCGGATTTGTCATGGCTTTGTAGCTACATGTGCTGAATCTTTTCAGGAATCCCTCAGTCTCTGCTACCCACGTAAGTGCGATATAGCAGTGACATAGTCAAATAGTTTCTCGAGGGTACAAGCACTAAGGAGGACTAGCGATCGCCAGTTGCTAAATGAGCCCGCTGCCGACCTGATATTGATCAAATGATTGTAACCAACTCATGACATGGTTCACCGAAGCGCTGTGTGGTAAGATACAATATTCAGCCGTCATACTAACTGGCTCACAGGTACTTAAATAAACTAGGTACGAGGATAATAAACAGGGAGTACAACAATGGACCGGGGAAAAGTTGTACCATCAAAATGTCTAGATGAGCTGTGATATGCAATGTTAACTACCAAAGTGAGCTCAAAAGGTTGTCTCTCCAACTTCCACTTGAAGCCCTCCCCCTCTCTGTCTTTTATATAAATCTCACATATATTGAGTTGTCAAAATCCAGATGCTGTAACTTCGTGACCAACTGTAAAAGCATCAATGAATATGCATAAATGTATATACACACACATTTTAAACGCACAACTGAACATATAATATTTCTTATCATACTTTGCAGAATGATTGTGCATTCGACGTTGGAATGAAATTTCATGCGTGCTTCATCGCGGGAAATGCCTTGCAGGTATGGTCCAATGAATAGTCCCACTGTGTCTGCATGCAATGTGGTACGGAGAGTAATGATTTATGATATTAGTTGCATATATAGAGCTGACCGTAAGGGGAGCTGATGATAAGGAACCATTCACCTATACCGCAAACAACAATCTTGTCTATGTCTCGAGTGTGTCTCTCTTCTCTGTACGTTGAGTAAATAGCTGCACACAGTCCTCCACTCCGTATCACAACAATGTTTGTTATATGTCGACTTGACTGTGTCGAAATCTAGGCACCCAGCCAGTCAGGCATAAGACATCCACTACGCTGCATCGATCTCAAGTCGTGCTACTTATCTATTTGCCGTCCCATAACCTAAACATGCAAATGGTTCTCCCCTTCCATATCATTGCAATATATGTTACTAGGTGGTCCAAATGGATGTGGCGAATTCAGTGCAGGTTACAAAATTAACATTCCTGCTGTGGACCCATGCTGGTAGACTTGTACCCAAATTTTGACTTGCCGCCCACTCCACCACTGATATTTCCAATCTCTAGACTGCTATCAACTTCCACAGATCTCTAGGCTTTCGTGTGTATAATAACATCACTTCTCTCTATGATATGTTAATAGACTTATTGACCTATCCATTTCAACTATGTCTAGTAGCGTTGAACAGAGTGAGATCGAGTGGCCTTGCGTTGAGTGGTAACCCCATTGATTGACTGAGAGGATACCCCTGCATCATGGGTAACCCGCACATTGAGACTTACCATATGACTCCACATGTAATTGCGGATGTCCGTATCATTTGTTGCACGAGATGATCGATGGCTATGTCTTTATCAATTCATTTCTGAATCTCTAGGTGAATGATCTGGTCATCAGTCGAAGAGAATCCGAAATACATATGGGAGGAACGATGAGTCTGTGCCCGAATATGCCAAATTATTCTGTTTGATGCAAATGGGAAATACGATCCGGGGGTTCTTATTCCCTATAATCAATACAATGTTCATTGAAATATGTACAGCCGCCTATCTACGAAACTGTTGCTGGCCAAGTCATCTCCTAAGGCATATCTTCTCGACCTTCATCAATAGTAACCGGATCTACTTGTACCCAATTATCATTGTCTCCTTCTCGGATACAGAATACACCTCCTCCAGAAACCAATGATGGTCAGAAAACACATTGTAGAGAAATAAGTATGTAGACTAGTCCCAATGTACCTCTTTCGCAAGGCCTGTGTAACCAATGTTGGCAATAAGTATATAGAAGATGTGGATTAATCTATGCTCTTCTACGCATAAGATCGGATTGCCAAAGCACTTGACTTCCCTCTGATGTTTGCATTAAGATTGTGTAAATGAATATCCATGCATATAGTCCGAGATCACCGAGGTGGATAAGGGATGTAATGGTCATGGTTTAATAGATAGAATTCTTAATAATATTTTAAGTTTGTCTTTAGTGTATCTGGCTGTTGACTGTGGATGGCTGAATGAGCTCCTTCTTTTCATTGCCGGAGTGATGCAATTTCTTTATAGTCATCTTTGGGGCTCTTTACACCAATGCATTAATGCTGTGTCAATAATGCTGATGAAAACGTTATCCAGGTTACATCATACTGTATCTGCACGCCCCCGCTGATAACTACCAGTAATCACAATAGGTTATGAGTTCATGCAATGTCGTTCCAACGCTTTATGCACCTGATTGGAATCAGTCCATCAAACGCACAATATCATATCAGACATTGCGATATATCGTACTTGAATGTAAACATATAGAATTCTGTGTGTTACACAAGTTGGATCATCGGCCATTCATAGTCGGCAGTGCTTTATCACACAATAATGCCTCACTCTACAGGCTATTTGGCTTGCATCATACATTTATTTGGTGACCAATATATACTTTCCCAATGTTGATCACTAAGAGTCAGCTCATATTGACACCAATTCTGGTGTTGCAATATTTACTAACTCAATCCAATGAGCCGGGATGCTTCTGGCTTCGAATCATCAACTGATATAATCAATCTCTCTGTCACGTTATGCTTAGTCGAAGACTAATCTGTTGGCCTGGGAAGTACTGTGGTAATTCATATCGCCTGAGCCAATAGCCCAGAAGTCCCACCTACTCTCTTATTGGCTATTGTAATGGCAGTCATGATTAGGTTCTCGGCAATGGCACGGACGTGTCCAGGGCCGGGTAACCGCAACGTTATATAGACGACTCGCGATCTCTCTGAGATCGCCAGCGATAATCTTACCTATCAACTACTCTATTATTTTACCACATCCACATGTGCAACCGTATCTTCTCATATACTCTCATACGCGGCCATATACGGATATACGGCCTTACACTATTATCGCTCTTAATCAATTCGATACATTTCGCTCACGGGATCTCGCGATTTACCCCTTTCCACGCGTCGCCACAAAATAACGCGTATTATGAATACACCTGCCTCCAAAGAAGTTTACTAGAATTCAATTGCGCGTCGCTGACATCCATGACAGTGATGACAGTCTGCAGACAGCGGCATCGATAGGGGAACGCGTTACTCCAGCAGTGTTTTCGGAGGCCGAGATTGATGATGACGATGATCTCGACGATGACCTCGGAGATCAAGGAGACGAAGATAGCCCGATCGACAATGATATTGGTGATCTCCGTTCCCAAATTACTGATGAGGATCGTCTAGACGTGGCGACTCAAAACCGGTTGATGCTGGAAATGCTGCTCGAAAATCAAGCCAACTGGAATGCCGAACAGAAACTCGAATGGGAGAGGATGGCGGCCGAACGGGAACGAATGTCTGCCGAACAGGATCAATGGGCTGCCGAACGTGCCGAACGCGCGGCACGAAGCGTTACAGGCCCAAGACCGAATATCTACAACATGGTTGACCCTGTACGGTACTGCAGCGGAGCGAAAGAGCTGGACAGATTTCTGGACGCGTTACGCTCGAATTTCAACTCCCACGGCCACCTATTCCCACGCGGTGGACCCGATCACGCCAAATACGCGATCTCTCTTCTGGACGCCCGGAGCAATCACCAAAACCCGGCACTAAGACAGACGGCGATGACAGACCCTTCGGAATGGGCGGGCGACTGATCTGCGGAATCCGGCCCATGCCTACAAGACTTCCTCCTCTTTTCACAGGAGATAGCCAAGGTTTATGGGGATAAGGATTGACGTCGCGTGGCGGTGATTACGCTCATGCAGGAATACATACAACTTCCACAAGAATCGGTCAGAGCCTATGCGAATCGTGTGAAAGCTAATTGGAGACTGGCTGGGTGGAATCTACATAAAATGAAGAAGTCCTCTACGATATTGCCTGGGCAGGCCTCCGCAACTCTCTCAAGAACAAAGTTGGACCGATGACGCCCTCCTGCGGCAGATTTGACACCTTGGACGAGATCTTCGATAAGGCCGCGGCCTCGGAAGTTACACATGTTGAAAACAAGTAGCCACAGCAGCAGCAACAACAGCAGCAACAGCGGCAGAAACAGCCTACAGACACATCTTCCAAAGGCGGCAAACGAGGCTACCGGCCATCCATCTCCAAGCCAGCCGACACCACCGGCGGCGGCAAGTCCGGCCAATCGGGAACAAACAAACACGGCAAATCAGGCGGCGGAGGACAATCGTCAGGCTTACCGCCAGCACCATCGGTCTCAACCGAAATCTTCGAAATCCGACGTTCTGGCGGCAAATGCTTACGATGCGGATCTCCGAACTATAAGGCGAGCTTCTGCCCTAAATACTCACGAGGAAGTAACCAACCACAGCAGGACCAGACATTAGCTCCAAATAGGGACGGAGGACACCAAATCAAGCGACAGAAGTCTTTCGACAAACAACAGCCAAAAACTCATATGCCTCTCTCGGCATCTGGCCCGACTCGAGAGGTTCGACAAGGCGGAATTGGGTTCAGAGAGGTTGGCAATGCAGACTTCGATGGCGACGATGGACAGCATACAACTGCATCGGATCGCTTTGAAGTCAAGGGTGTTGATGGAGAGCCCAAAAGCTCACATGTCAAGTCAGTACTTATGCGGCACATCCAGACCGGACACGTCCCATATTATTCACGAGGTTTATATAAGAGATGGAAGTGGGGAGGTGCAACGAGTGCGAGCTCTCATCGATTGCGGCGCGACGAGCATCTTTATGACACCGAGACTGCGAAAACGGCTTGGTCTAGCGGACGAACCAGCATACGTCATGACCCTAGGCCTCAACGGCCACGTAATGGCTCATGCGAGCGAGAGTCGAAAGACAATGTTCACGGTTCAGTATTTGGAGCACTTATCACCGGTTCAAGAATCGGAGGTGCTAGTTGTGCCCATGCGGGCTTACGACTTAGTTTTGGGATTGCCTTGGTTCCAGTGCAGGAATCCTGACGTCGATTAGCAAAGCGGTCGACTTTTGGCTCTGCGAACCCCAGGGGGAGCGGAAGTGGTGGCAGTGGACCGGGTAGACCATCAGAAATGCCCCGGGAATGCACCAGGATCTACGGCTAGGGAGGAGGCGTGTTCCGAAGGAGGCGGCGGCATCCCAGATATTCAAATACTTGGAGCAATTGCCTTTGACGATCTACTGGCCAGTGTGCAGGTCATCGGGACATTCTTCCTAACAGTGGGAGATTGTACAGGGCTGCTTGGAGCGACGGTGGAAGGCATCACTGACGGTGAGTGAGATAGGCCCCAGGCGCTGGACGGGCGAGCAGGGAGCAGCGGCGGCAGTTGCGGCAGAAGAGCGTCCACATGGGAACCTGGAATAACTGCAATCCGGCACGCCGAGACACGAAGTGAGTACCGGACGGCGGGGCTTGGCCCTATTGTGGCGAACCGTTTTAAATCCGGGCTCCTGGATATTACTTCATACCGCTCCATATCTATTATGAATTGAGAACTAACGTGTGCCGATGGAGCCGGCACAATGACAAAGAAGGTGCCTACAGATGATGGAGGACATATCCCGGCCACATACGGAGATTTCGAGGAGGTTTTCAGCAAAGATAAGGCGGAGACACTCGCGCCGCATCGGTTAACCGACCATGCAATTGACTTGGAGCCCGGCTATAACTTGCCATATAGGCGGATATTCAACCTATCGGAGTTCAAGTTGAGGACGTTAAACGCGTATATCGAGGCAAACCTAGCCAATGGGTTTATTCAGCGATCATCATCGCCGGCGGCAGGGCGAATCCTCTTTGCAACGAAGAAGGATGGAGGGTTAAGGCTTGGTGTGGATTACCGCGCACTCAATCTGGTGATGGTGAAGAATCGGTATCCCCTTCCATTAATCTCAGAGATGCTTGACCGTGTACGTGAGGCCAGGATGTTCACGAAACTGGACCTCCGCGGTGCGTAAAACCTCATCCGGGTCAAGGAAGGCGATGAATACAAGACGGCTTTTCGAACACGTTATGGCCAATTGGAATACCGGGTCATGCCATTCGGCCTAACAAACGCGGCGGCTACATTCCAGTCTTACATCGAAGATTGCCTACGGCCATACATTGACGACTTCGCGGCATCCTACCTCGACGACATACTCATCTATTCGACAAACGAGAAGGAGCATGAGGAGCAGGTGCGCCAAGTGCGGCAGCGACTCAAGGAATTCGGCCTCTAGTGCAAAGCCGAGAAGTGTCAATTCGGAGTTTCGGAAGTCGGCTTCCTTGGGTTTGATATCACGCCCAATGGAGTCGTCATGGAATCAGACCGGATCGCCTCAATCGAGGCCTGGCCGACACCGAAGTCAATGAGAGATGTCCAAGTGCTTCTCGGGTTCCCGAACTTCTACAGAAGATTCATCCGGCAATATGCCAAGGTGACCATTCCACTAACGGAATTACTAAAGAAATCAGAGACTTTTCGCGGCAAGAAATCGGGAGGCTCAGCCAAATGGGAATGGACTCGGGAAGCCGAGTTGGCGTTCCGAAAACTGACAAGGACCTTCACCGAGGCACTGATCCTCCAGCATTTCGATCCGGCGAAGCCAATGATTCTCCAAACGGCCGCGAGTGGATTCGCGATTGCAGGCATTCTCAATCAGTACGATGTTTTCGTGGTTCTCAGGCCGGTCAGGCTCTACTCCCGTAAGTGCTCTCCAGCCGAACAGAATTACAACACTTATGATCGGGAGCTATTGGCCATTGTGGAAACACTAAAACAGTGGCGGCATTACCTCGAGGGCGCCAATTACCAGATATTCATCCGGTGCGACCACAAGAATCTCGAATACTTCCAGAGATCCAAAGTGCTCTCCAGAAGACAAGCCAGGTGGTCGGAAATCCTTTCGGCTTACGACTTTGTCATCGAGAACCTGGAAGGCAGCAAGAACCCTGCCGATGGCCCATCCAGGCGGCCCGACTACGAGATCGGCTACGAAAGGCCTCTGGCACGACTGTTGGCAACCGTCTCAGTGGAACCATACGACGATCCTATTCCAGCAATTATCGACGCACAGGCTTCCGACCCTTTGGCTGTCGACGTCTCAGCGAAGCTTGTCGACCGACCAATGATAGACGGCACAGATACCGCCAAAGAGGAGAGCCAATGGACAGTCGTCGCGGGAGTCTTGACTTACGAGGGGAGGATATACGTTCCAGCGATCGATTCTCTACGGGGAAAAGTGATAAGTCTATTCCATGACATCCCTGAGTCCGGTCATTTTGGAGCTCTTAAAACTACTGAGCTGATATCTAGGGATTTCTGCTGGCCAGTAATGGACACGCGTGTACGTAAGTATGTCAGCGGCTGCGAAGTATGCCACCGGATCAAAGCACCTCGGCACGCCAGGCACGGGATCAAATTGCCCTTGGAGATACTATCACGGCCATGGGAAGGCGTCACAATTCGTCACCAACTTGCCAGAGTCGACTGCATCGGGCTACACCAGGATTCTCGTTATCGTGGACCGACTGACAAAGATAGCAAACTACTTACCGTGCCGGAAGGACATCGACTCGCCGGAATTGGCCCGGCTTTTCTTTGAACACGTTATCTGCAACCGCGACATCCCGGACAACATAGTCACAGATCGCGGCACCCAATTTACAAGCCGATTCTGGACCCGGGTATGTTCTCACTTGAGTACTGACCATCGGCTCTCGACAGCCTTCCATCCACAGACGGACGGGCAGAC
>Ga0307512_10003199_pt1 | contig 19389 bp, 19 predicted proteins | sample 14_EM_MG_FD_200267 | JGI IMG/M metagenome (GOLD analysis project Ga0307512, IMG submission 200267) | Populus trichocarpa ectomycorrhiza microbial communities from riparian zone in the Pacific Northwest, United States - 14_EM | ecosystem: Host-associated > Plants > Roots > Unclassified | place... | reverse complement strand
TTGACTGCCTAGTGGCACCTTACAGCAAACCTTCGAAGTAATCAGGCTGCGACGGCTTTGGAGGGATAGACGAGACCTTGCCGGTCATGGGTTTTGGGACAGACGGGAGATAGTCAGCAATGATCGAGTCAAAGTCTGGGGTACCGTCGAAGACTATTATTTATGAATCAGACCGGGCGTTCGCAATGAGCATGCATAAAGGGTCATTACCTGGACCAGAGCGAACACGGGTGGAAGCGGCAAGCATATTTGAGACGATAAGCCGTCGGATCGCAGGTCCATCCAACGGGGGTTCAGCCTTCTCCGACTTCTGTACCAGTTTGGCCCCATGCTCGTCTAAACCATGCTTCTCCTTGAAGGTGCCAGTAGGACCGGAGGCGAGACCCAAGTGAGCGAGAATATCTCCTTTAGTGAGCATTCCGCGAACACCAGTTCCTTTGATTTTGTCGACTGAGCCAACGTTGTGTTCCTGAAGCAACCGAAGGACGGACGGGAATAATGGCCGAGAGTGCTCGAAGTGTTTGTGTGAATGGGAAAGAGTAGACGTGGGAGAGGCTGGTGTCGGTGAGGACTTTGGAGTTGCGGGTTCCGCTGGGGCAGATCGCTGGGCTGGCTCTGGTTTCGCCTCCTCAACGGGAGGTTGGAGATTCGAGATATCGTCCCCCTCCTCGGCGAGCAGGGCAATGACTTTGCCGACGGGCACATTCTTAGTGCCATCCCGAGCCTGAATACGGGTGAAGGGTATGTTGGTGTACGTAGACCACAGCAGCGGAACCCTCGTACCAAGATTTTCCCGAGGATACCATCTTCCTGAGCCTCAACATCTATCGTAGCCTTGTCTGTTTCCTGGACCGAAGGTGTGAACACCGTTCCGAGTCATGGTCGCGATACCATGACGCACAATTTCAAGCAAGACATCTCCGGTAGAGAATGTCTCTCCCTCTTGCTTCTTCCACTGAGCAATGCCTCCCTCGGTCATAGTCGGCGACATGGCAGGCATAGTGAGGTTAGTCACTGCACATCGTGCAGCACTTGAACTAACGCCTGACTCTTCGGATGAGTAACAATTGACATGCTAGCAGTTTCAGTTCGCCTACCTCGTCTCCCAGCAGTAAGCTGGACATTCCTCAACACCGTCCGCGACGAGCTAACGTATAAGACGCGTTGCATGTGAGAGTATTTTTGGGTATAGCACGGAAGAGGTAGGGGATCTGGAAGGCGAACCGGGCCGACCGATCACCGACATCAGCTTCCTCCAAGACAGGTGGACTGGTATTGTCTTGCCCTCAACAACACGTAGGCATTTCGTTCTCGCTCGTTTTTTTCTTTGGAATTTACTTTCTCTTATCTTAGGTTTGTTGAGCCGAATAGCCACGGCCACGCAGACACCACCAGCGTTCGCCATTGATACCCGGATCTCAACAAACTACGCAACGACAGACAGGTGGTCTACACACATCGACTTTTCTCGTCCGGCTCGTCGTATCCAAGTATCCGCGGAGGTCCCAACGATTGAGCCTCACTTCTTATACACCGTGTGGACTACAGCGAATGAATTACTTCGGACATGATTCCCGAGTGCGAGCGATAGGCCATAGACTCTTCTATCAGTTTGGCCTGTAGGTGATTTTGTCCTTTCACTCGAGGGTTGGGTCTCTAAAGGCTTCCTTACCCCTCAGTCACTGTGCGACACATCAAATCAGACTTATCCTCGTCTCTGCTATCGTTATAACCTCACTCTTCTACCCAGCGCTCGCGATATACTCTTCATCACAACCGCAGTTCCTTGCTCGAATTTCCTCTCGAATCCTCGAAACCGTTGCTGGCGAAGGTCTATCGAGTCACAACACCTACCATGACCTGCATGATCCGTGGTCCGGGTACGACACCCTCCACATTCGTGAAGACTCCGTTGCTCGAGCCCGTTGTGGGACCGAGGGCATTCTCCGCGTCGAGCGCCTGCTGATTCACAGTGCACTTCCTGAAGATGCAGGCGCGCTCAACAATCAAATTTTGTTGTCCACTCTGCAGCTGGAACGACAAATCAGTCACACACTCTCCACTACTGACATGGGCTGTCTGCATCGAAGCGACGGCTCATGTTTTGTCTTGAGTCCGGTGGCCTTCTGGAACTATGATGAAGACATGATGCTTTCAGACAAAGATATGTTGGATACACTTCAGCGAACCGAGAATATATCGATCCAAGGTATCCCGATCACCCCACAAATGGTACTCGCTGGGCGGGAACTCGATGACGATTCAAACCTGGACTTTGCTATGTTCCTTGTTTTGACCTACGTATTTCACGAGACGTCTTGCCTTGGCTCTGGCGGTCATTCAGCCTGGGTAAAGGCCGTCCAACAAGCGGCAGGAAGAACCGGAGACTTGGCCGTGGTGACCAAAGAACCCACACTCCTAGCGCTCGAGGTAACTGTCCTTTCCAATATCCAGATTTCATTTTCATTGAGCCTTTAAACAGTACAAGGGAACCAAGGACACCCGTTCATCGGCCCTGTACACCTTCACGTGGCTCACATACTTCGCTCTCTTAATCTATGCGTATCGAATGTCCCGGATGACCAACAAGTTGCATTCCAAGCTGGGTGTCGCCTTCACCGGTGTGATCGAAATTTTGGTCAGTACCATCACAAGTTTGAGTGTTTGCGCTCTCGCTGGCTTCAAGATTACCATGATTCCATGGTCCGTCCATTTTCCGCCTGACAGACCTCTCAGTGGGTTGATGCAATTATAGGGAATTTTTCCCTGTCCTTATCACATTCGTCGGGGTAGAGAATATGTTTGCCTTGGTATGTCTGGGTCACTGCACTACTCACACCACTGACCAGACTTATAGGTCGATGCCATATATTCCACCCCAATCACCTTGCCCGTGAAAGACCGTGTCGCGGGAGGCTTGAGTCGGGCTGGAACATCCAACACCTTAAAATGTTGCGCCTATAACACCATCTTGGGTGTCATCGCTGGCTTTTCCGATGGTGCTATCAGGCAATTCTGTGCTTTTGCTGTGGTTGTCCTTGTGGCACACTGGTTCTTGGCGCATACCTTCTTCGTCACGGTCCTGTCAATTGACTTGCAACGACTCGAGGTATTTACCACGGCTTGTAATCCCCGGGGTAAACTTTGTACTCATTCTTCGTAGCTCGATGAACTTCTTCAGCAAGCCCCTGATGTTGTGAATAACGACTCGGAATCTCAGAAACTATATAAAGCCGCTGCCGCCCAAAATCTGAAGGGACGAGTGAATAAGAACGTCACCTTGTTACTGGTGCGTCACGCGATTATTTTGGATCTGCCAATGCCAATATATCTCTAGCTTCTGGCGATCACTGGCATCCTCTATTATTCGACCCAACGCGCCGGTGTGTCCGACACAAAGAGCCCCCTCTCACGAGGTGCACTTTCGAGGGGGAAATATGGTGCTGAGTTTGGTTCAACTCATTCGCCCGCATCCACCATCTGGAGACTACTCAACCCCAACGATGATCCCCTGGTCCACCTCCGCATAGAAGCACCCACGGTTCTAATGTTACGCCCTGATGTTACCCAGACGACGGACCCCAGGACGTACCAGCGCCCTCGATTCCCGGTTCGAACGATTCGTCGAGTAATATGGCTATTGAAGATATTCTTTGGCCCCATTTTCGCAACGGTTGGACTGTTGTATGCGCTGATGCTGTATCTCCTACGGGGTGCGCAACTCCTGGATGCCCGGCACGACCGGCCCAATGAAGGGACCGCCGATTGCACCAACGCCGAACCTCCTGTCGACGAGAATATTTCGTTCACGACCCTCCCACGCGCTTTCCCCACAGACGTCGAATTTATTGCTACCAGCGACGACGGTCGACGCATCGCAGCAGTTGGGACTCAGAACGAGTTCATCATTTGGAGTATGCGAGACAATGAATGCCAATCCTACGTCACCACCGATGCGACCGACCTCCTCATGCAAACTTCCGGTCCCTCATCCAATCAAGTCACGATCACTGCGCTCACACTTTCTGGGGACGGGTCGGTGTGTGCCGTTGGGACTGATGCGGGGATGGTTCTCGCGTGGAACATTGGGAAGTCCGGCATCGCCTCAGTCCCCCAGTTGTCCACAGAAAAGAATTCTTTCTCCGTGACTGGTCTGCAGTTCTCCGCCACTATGTCGTCAAAGAGCCCGCCGCGGTTGTTGGCAACCTACAGGAATGGGGTCGCCATGGAGTGGTGGACAGATGGGACCGGGTGTTCCAGAGAGATAACTCCTTCCCGACCTACGTTGACATCAAAATGTGGCATTGTCCCACCCTCCCCAAATTCGAGACCCGCTGTTGCGTTTTTCATGGAAGACGGAACCTTGGAGCTGTGCGCCGCTTTCCAGGATTTTCATCCCACTCCAGACTTTTGCGTTGCCGCCGGAAACCCTTCGGATCATGTCTTCCAAGTCCACGCCGCTAATCTCCTGATCGGTGGGCAAACACGTAGTGTCGTCGCCGCAGCCACAAGAGCGGGAGTCATCTCGATTTGGGACAGGGAAACGGGAGGGTGTGTCACCATCCTGGATGATCTATTCGGTGAAACGAATAGTCTCCGGCTGTCACCCGTGAAACCCAAGACTTGCCAGTTCTGTGGGGAGATGATCTTCGGCAGTTTCCTGCTATCGTTCTCGGTCGGCCAAACGGTTGTCATGTACCGGGCATATCTCATGGAGGGTTCTACAAGGAAATGTTCGTGTCCCCAACATCAACCTCAACGGGCACCGAATGTCGGGGTTGACTTTTCGCCACTGAAGAAGAAACGGTCAAGGCAGAGCAGCGTGACGTCTTCCGGAACTTCGTCTCCACGACAGACTAGATCGCGACACCCTTCGCTCAGTGGGACGACGATCAGTTCAGGGGTTCTTCCGACATTCCCAGTTTCCGGACACGGGGTTCACTCGAGGAGGGTCAGCGAGAAGGACAAGGATTCGTTGAGAAGGGCAGTAGAGTTGATGGTTTTGCCGATCCCGCCCTTCGAACACGAAGACGCCGAGAAATCCCCCTCAGATGGGCACCCGCGGACGTATACCTCTCTCATGGCCGGTCGGTCCCACGCATGGGAGAACCTCGTCGCGGTCAGGGTGGCAGTGACTAATTTCGAGAGAGGGAAGTGGGAAGTTGTAGGCGAGAAGGTCATAGGGTTGAGGAGGAGACCGTTGAAAGCCGGGAAACCTTCAGAAAAATGGGCTGTACAACTGAAGCCCGGCTCTGCATCGGGACTGAGTCCCGCGTCGTTGGAGAGATGGGAACTTTGGACGTTCGATCCTTTGGTGGGGAAGACCCAAGCTTCGTCTTTGGCTTCGTTGAGGCAGGAGGATCAAGATGATACCCTTACGGATTTCAGCAGGTTCAAAACCGCCTTCTCCGTTCAGAACGGTATCGAGCTCCCGGAACCCATTCCTAGACTCCCGTTCACCCGGATTTCATCTTTCCTGTGTCGTGGAAATCGATGTTTGGCTGGGTTTGGGAACACCATCGGTGTTCTCAGGTGGGATTCACCACAAACCATACGAAAGAAACCCAGCCTAACTTGATTGAATACCCCCACCGCTCTCAGTGTTTCAATTCTCCTCATCTTTTGCATTCACCCCACCTCTCGTTCATTGGAACTGTCCCGTTGTTGTTTGATTCACTACTCGAGACCCTTTCCCCTTCCCTTGTCGGTATCCCAAACATCTCTTTCTGGATCTGTATAGTAGTTTTATTGTATTCCCATTATCACTGACAGACTATCGTTGCATATGCTGTAGACATTATTAGAAATATAATCAGTGGATCATTGCTAGAATCCTGCGGTAGTCTTCGATGACGTTCTGGAAGGTCTCCTCAAGTTTGTCGAGACGTTCTTGCTTCTCCAATTGCACGAGGATTTCCTGTGCGGAGATGCGACGTCACAAAATGGAATGCACGAGTGGAAAGCCGGCTTACGTAGTTGAAGCGGTAGAGCCGTTCCTTGACTTGAATCCTAAACGCTTTGAAGGCCCTGACGTCCAAAGGATCTAGATTGAGCAGTTGCAACATCTCCACCAGCCGGTAGAATTGACGCTATCGATATCGGGAGGTCAGAGATTGAAAACCCCGGAGAACCTCAGACCCATACCCCAGCAATCTTCAATTGCACCCTCCACTTCTCCGCCCAAGCCTTATTCACAGGCGGACCCATCTTCCCAGCACCAGACGAGGACTTTGTGCGACGTATGGGTCCCACTCCACCACCTCTTGATGAGCCGCTGGTCCCGAAACCTTCTTCCATGAACTGTTTGAGGCCAAGCAGTATCTTGAGATCGTTGCGGTCCCGGAGATCCTCAAACGCTTCTGCAGGATCTTCGACGGTTAATTCCGAGACGTGTTCTTGCGAAACCACGTGTTGATATATGGCAGTGTATAAGGCAGCTGGAAGTGGGTTAGATTGTTGGATTTCGCTCGCTTGGTCGGACGAGGAGGACATACAACCGTGGCCTTGCCGTTGGTACGGTGGTAGTATTACGAATTGGCTGTGTGGAGCAGGTCACCGGTGTGGTTTATCCGTCTGCGTGTGCCTGACTGTACCTGAGTCTCAGCCTGATTCTTTCAGGAAAACAGTAGAACGGATACAACGAAGAGTATCCCGCGAAGTGGTACGTTGCCACCCCGGGCGCCCCTCTTCGTTTCCGTTTCTCGTACCTGGGGTGGTGGTAAGGCTCGGCAGGGAGGAAGAGGAAAAAGAAGGGACTTGCAGTACCACGAACTCCCAAGTTGATTCGTCTTCTACGATGTATGAACCGGCTTCGATGTAAAAGAGGATGAATATTTGCATTGTTCGGTGGTACTCTCTAAATCCAGGGGTATCCCATGTTGACTGATCGAACAGTTAATATTAGGAAACCGATCGCCGCCTGAGGAGAGAAAAAACTAACATGATATACTTCATACTCGACGACGTCCTCGCTTTCTGGGTCCAGGCCGGTTGCAGAGGCGACGTTCTTGCCCTTTCCATGAGCAGAAGGCGATATACGTTGGTACGAGTGGACTTTGTTGCCTAAAGGCCTGAATTCCATCGCATCGCGTTCCACGATGTCCAAAAACGTCTTCTCATCCGTTTCGTAGCCTGATAAGATGTTTCAACAAGGCAGACTCTGGCGGAGATGAAAAGGAGGGTCATACCCGGCGGTATGAACTCGGACAAAGTGGCTTCCACATCATCTACCGTTGAAGAAGACGCGAGTTTCGACGCGTAACGGACGTTTAGGAATTGGTGTAATGAGCCAGATGCGAACCTCAACTGGATCAAGCCGACAAGTGAACATCGCGAGGGAAGTATGGAATGGTACCGGGAACGCACGTCTATCGTTAAGTTTTTGTACCCATAGATCTTCTCATCTTCGCCGTAGATCTGCAACACAGGGTAAGTAATAATCATTGTGGGTCGCAAACCAATTGATAGGACCGTACGGGGTATGTGAAGGTGGGGGAGAAATTCTCGTACGATTCCGTTTCAGCGAGAGTTTCCTTGTCTTGCTGAGACCTCACTGGAGTGGGACGTGTTCAGCGCGCTCAGCAGTTCCATCAATACCACACTGGCAATTACCTAGCGACAGGGATAACGCCGCGTTCGAATCTGCAGTCCACTCGGTACTCATCAAGAGGGATAAACGTAGGCAGCACTGTTAGAGGGTGTTGTGAATGCGGCGGGTGGTGGACGTGCAGTTGCCAACCGAGGGACAGTAATGTTGAGCTTCGCGACCGCGCCGCCATAGGTCTGCCAAACAAACACAAACACAGGCCGGGTCAAATGTCGAGGGTGAACAGAGATTCATAAGCTCTAAGGATACTAAGTGATACAAAAACTAATACACAAAACAACAGACTTGGTTTTGGACCAAGTGAAGAAACAGAAATCGTAACAAGGCGGATTATTTACAAATAATGATAATGGTACAGCGGGGATAGAAAAGACGATCAAACAGAAACAGGAATGAGAGCTAATTACAACTCCGTCATTGAGAAGAGGTCAAAAACCGGGTTAAATTCCGAGTTACCCTCCCAGTCATTGCTGTAGTAGTAGCTCTCCAACGACTTGTCGTAAATGAGGCCAGAGCTTTTCATCAATGACTCGGTAGGTAGTTCTGCTTCTAGCACCGGCGTCGGAACCTCGCCCATGGAGGTTCCAGCAGTGGGAGTCGAATCCCCCGGCGAGTTAGATGGGTAGATTGGGTGGTCACGGCTGACTAGGGGTTCGGCCTGGGTGGTCGCCTGTGACAACGGACGGAAGTCCAAGAGGCCGAGCGCGTTGTTCGCCGGAGGTAGTGCGTTATGGCCATGTCGCTCCAGATTACGGAGGCCACCATCATGGCGATACGTGGACATGGCGGGAAAGTTCGGTGCCATGCCAATGCCATGCACCTGAGGCAGGAAGAAGTGGGGATGGGTTTGTACCACTGGGGGTGGGACCGGGGGGGACTCCTCGACGGGGTAAGCATCCTTCACGTCGTGCATTCTAGACGGGCGGACTTACCGACGCAAGGGGCTGAAGGGCTACAGAATAGAAGGGGTCTTTCATCGGTGAGCCTCCCGAGAACCAAGAACGATCCCACACCGACTCCGTCTGCGCAGTGATTGGGGTAAAGGGGGTGGCCTCCGCATTCCGCTTCCCCTTGGCGTCGACGGAGGGATTCTGGTATGGTGTAGCCGTGCGGCCACGAACGACACGCTTCGTGGGAGGGCCGTGCGGGGCGGCATCATCTACAGCGCTGCTCTTGTTTTTCGCGGCTCTGGGTTTGTAGACGTACTCAGGGTACTTCCTACTGTGCTCCTCCTTGACAAGTTGCGCTTGCTTCTGATAATGTCCCTTAGCGTCTTCAGACAGACTGCGCCAGGCCTCGCCAGCCCTCCGGGATACATTCCTCTGTTCCTGTCGAACGCCGTCCCCCTGGGTGGAGTTGGCGATAGACTCCTTGAGCCATTCGCTACGGAAGAGTAAAAAGGAGTTGGCTGGACGAGGAATGTGTCCATCGGTGTTTGTTCCTTGTTTCTTGTTATCGCGGGGCATTGTCCAAGCTCTTCGAGAGGTGAAGGGAGAGTGAAAGAATTGGAAAAGGGAGTGGGGGATAAAACAGCGGAGAATCAATCACTTTATGTGGAGGCCATACGCGGAACGTCCATTCCTGACAAAACCAGAGGCCACGGTGCGGCAGTGGACAAGCCGTGATGACGGGGTAGTTTGCCATGGCGCCTAGATGACCACGGCCAAGTGATACATCTCAGCCACGTACTGTACCTCACACCACCGACTTGTACTCAGGGTGGACGATTGCCATCCGCAGGGAGCTCGCGGCGATCCTGACAGAGAGCTCCCGACTTCGCTACAACATCGAGAGATCGCCGACTTCCTCTCGTAGAAGTGGGAGCTAATTAACCAGCTACCACGTAGCATGATCCAAGCCACCGAACAGGCGACACGTATGAATTTGACAACAATCCACTAAGGGACGTACCGATGGGGCAGACATTTCGAGCTCTTCGTCCCCATCGGGGCGAAGCGAAGGCAGGCACTTGGAAGAAAGTTTCGGTTTCTCTCTTCCGTCATCCCACCTCCGGCGACTTTGATGCAGTCGGGTAGGAAGTTGTAGCGCCACTGTACATTTAATTGGATAACTATAGAGTTCGCGCGCTTAGATTGACTTGACGATGAGTCATTATGCATTATGCATTATCGATCAACCACGAGATACGATACGTTCACGAAGAAAGGTTCGGTATGTGAACCATTCCCTCACTCGCTGTAGGCGTTTACGTCTCCTCCCCCCATTTTCTCCTTCTCCCTATTTATTCTGCCTACCCTCGAACTCTGTCCGCACTCTCTGTTTCCCGTAAGCTCAGTCTGGAGGCCAATCCCTCCCATTGAGCCATTAGCTGTGTGCTAGATATTCTTGGACGTTCACCGAAGGTGAACGTCAAGCCGGCCTTGTCACTCCATGTGTACTGTAGTGGACTTCGGTCCCTTTTCCAGGATATAAATGTGATTTAAAAAAAAAAACGAGATACGATATATAAGATACGCAACGACCGTTAGATACAGTAGTTTTCTCTTTTCTCTCTTACTCGAATCCTCACGACACTGTCCTATGGCTTTCCCGAGTGTTGCTGTCGAAAGACAGCTTCCACAGTTTGGGAATCCGGGTCCTCGTCCCGGTAAACCACCCTAGTCGCACCCAATACTCATCATTGTTGTCTCGGAAAATGATAGTCCGGGAGGGACGGGTCAAAAACGACTCAATAAGTTCCATCTAACGAGAAGCGTGGCGCTCAAGAGACTTCAGTGCAGTGAGGTGAGGTTCAAGCCAGACGACACGACCGGGTCGAGGCATCGGGCTCGCAATTGTGTTTGCATTTGTTTGTAATCACACTAACTTGATATACGGGTAAATATTTATGGTTGTCGCACTCACCCCGACAGTGTCGCAGGTCAAGACGGCATGGACGTAGATATCTGGAGAGTTGGACCGCATTCGGAAGGAATAGGTGATACGCACCGAGGGTCTGTTCTTGTTCCGCTACACTCACGAGCCTCGACGACAACACCAGAGATGCCTAAAAACGACATAATCATATTATCGCATGAAAACTAGGGCAGCTGGTAAGTGACTAATATACAATGCATGAGCGTAACGATTAACATCCTACAGTACTCTACGGATGGTGTCTGACATGATAGAAGTCCGTCTCGAAAGTCCGGTATGTAAGAAAAACGAAGTGGAGAATTAAAGAAAGAAAAAAATGCAAGCAAGATTGACGTTTAACCATCAACTTGCATGTGCTGCAGGACTCCAGCATAGTATCTGGTGGTCAAGACCTGTTGGGAGTTTTCCATATATCCTCCTACCCCCACCTCCAAGTCCGCGCAGATAAACAACAACTCGGCCGCGGCTCGGAACTCTCGAGCCGCAACCATCTCGTCCACAGCGATCTGGCGAATGATCCCGAGAGCTTCCTTGACCCTCTCCCTTGAAGCTGCGATTTCGTCGTCTGCACATGCTTGAAGAGCTACCTCGACCGCTCCGCCGACAACCGTGTCGGTCTGAAGAGCGGCGTTCGCTCCTGCCTTTGCTTGATCCATGGCGATTTGTTGCACGAAACCTTCTGCCTCTAGGAATGCGTATATCTCTCCTAGGGTCGTCCTTCCCTCGCCTGGCTCCACGGCATCCTGTAGAGCCATCTCCCTGAAAGTTGTGAATGCCCACTGACGGGAGCTATCCCCTCCGAAGGCCTCTCTCGCCGCCTCCAACTTGTTCCTCCTTTCCAGATCCTCCCAAGCGGACATCGTCACCAGGCGTCCGATTCCAAACTCCTCCAGCCTGAGCTTGTAGAACTCCCCGATGTCCCTCTTCATTCCCACCACATTCAACCGATACTTCTCCTCGAATGCCTTCACACACTCCTCGATGCCTCTCGTTCCATCCCCGACCACACTGGTTGCTTGTCCGAACGTCAGGTTCCTCGCGTGACTGTACTTCTTCCTGAGCGAGGAGATGAGGAGGCTGGCTGGTTTTGTCAACGCCATCGCGAGGTTCGACGGGGACAACGTAGGGGATGACGGTTCGAACGTATCCGTGAACCCAGATACGTTCGTCATCCTCGCTTCAGCGGTCTGTGAAAAGGATCGTGCGGGAGGCTGGGAGACGCTCGTCCCCTTTCCTCGTGATGATAAGATAGAGTTTGTGCCTTCCACTGGGGTTGCTGCGCCGGGAGAGCTGATTTGAGTTCTCCGAAGGGGGTGATTGATAGTAGAAGGTAAAGAGCTTTTCTTCCGCCCACCTAGGCTATTTAAACCATCCCGAAGCGGCAGTTGACGCAGTATGTCCGCAGGATGTACCGCCACACAGCGCGTCTGCGGCAGTTCAAACCTGGCGGACCTGACACGTCGTTCACTTCGTATAACAATTATAGAATCCTCTGTGTGGATGGGGTAATCCTGCCCAAAGGATAGATGGTCAAAAATAGTCAAGTCTGGCGTCTCTCTATGAGAGGATACCGGAAGCAGTGAAGGGTTTCAACCCCTCGATTGGCTCCGTTCGAACAGGGCGAACAGAAAAGGCGCTCTGGCCACTTCCTCCGGTTCCCCCGGGTCGACTCACCTCTGTCGAATCATCACACACTGTGGCTGTCGGTTCCGGGGTCGCTGACTGTATTGCCTCTCCCGATGAAGGGAAAACTCCCATTCGTGGCGCGATCTGATGATAACCAACTAGCGCTGCGAGACGCAAGGCTAGCGACTGGGTCACTGTGGGGGGTTAATCGGGGAGTAGGTTCATCTGTCCACATCAGCGTTCCTTTTATCTGCCGATCTCGTTTTGTCGTCTCTGTGCCTTTGTTCTTTTCAAGGATAGGCTACGAAATCCCACATGACATTTCTCATGACAGCTGACTCGCTTACAAACCCTAGCAATTATTAGAATCGGTATTCATAGAAAAATCGCAGTTGATAATGGGAAAGACACTATCCCTGGAAGGCAAGCGAGAGAGAAAGCAGTGCGAAATGACGATATATTGCAAAATACCAGACAAGTTTGAATGACTCATTGCATGACAGGAGGAGGGGGAGGCATCATCTGGTTCACCGGCATCGTCGGGATTCCCGGTCCACCAAACCCTGGTGGTGGGGGAGGCATGAACCCAGGTTGCGGAGTATTGTACATACCCATAGACGGAGGTGGCATTCCCATCGTGGGAGGCATGCCCATCGTAGGTGGCATCATACCCTGCGGAGGACCGAATCCTGGAGGCGGTGGAGGGGGAGCAGCTAAAGCACCCGCAAATTGCCCCTGGTAAGGTCCCTGAAACTGCATAGGAGGTCGAGTCGCGCCAAAAACAGCCGCTGGAGCTGGAGGTGGCCGTGCGCTGGCCGGCAACGCGTTATTCTTCCGCGCTTGAGTGGCGAGCAATCTCTCGGCGTTTGTCCCATGTCGTTCTCCCTTTCCATCTTTTTTGAACGCGTATTGGACCATGATAGCCTTGTTCATGAGGAATTGACCGTTCATGGCTTCGATTGCCGCGTCCGAGGACTCGAAATCTGTATATGAGACGAAACCGTATCCTTTTGAGAGACCTGTGCTAGGATCTCGAGCGATCTGGGACATAATCAGAAAATTCCGATTGCTCGGGAGATTTCAAGGGTGACACGTACCTTCGCTGTTGTAGCCATCATTCCGAAGGCACTGAACGTGTCATATAACAGCCTCTCGTCCACGCTCTCGTCCAGACTTCCAATGAACAGGTTCGCACCGACATCCAGCTGTTTTTTGTCTGAAGACGCCTACTTGTGGTAATCGGTTGGGTTCACAGTGACAAGGACATGCGTAGATGTCGACAAGGGCGGAAGCGAAGAAAGGACGTCACAGAGTCAACTCCAGTCAGAATACCGCACTTCTACAGGGTCCAATCCGGACGACAGGGAGCTTACCTTGTTAACCCTGATGGGTTTACCCCACAGCTTTATCTGGTTCATGATTTTACAAGCGTACTCCGCGTCTTCCTCGGTCAAAAACTCACAGAACCCATAGCCCTGGTGAGCCATCGAGATCCTGTCTTTGGGTAAATGGACGTTCACTGCGGATAGGAATGCAAATATGACAAGTCAAAACGTAGTCCGTTGATTCTCTGAGCTGTGAGGTTGTAGGTGTATGTGACTTACCCACCGGGCCAGCTTGGAGCATTAACTCCCAAATCAACGCATCCGAACACCTTTCATCAAGATTGCCCTACGAAATTCCGGTCACAGGGTGGTTTTATGGTCGGTGATGAGGTGAAACACGCACGAGATAGACGGTCGCCTCTTGGTTCCTATCCTCGTTTGGTCGGGACATGGTGGTGCAGGCACAAGCTGTCGATCAGCCTGTCACCAAACCGATCACTCAGTAAACCGATTATTCTGTCCCTCACAGACTCAAGAAAGACACAACCGCGTTCATTGGGCTTCGTAAGGTACGTGCAAATAAATAAAATAGAAACCAAGAAGGAGTGGGTCATAAGAATCTAAATACTCTTAAGGACGCACGGCGACCCTTGTCACAAAATCCCTTTTCCACCCCTCACCGGTGCCGTTCTAATGTTTCATCCCACCGTAGTTCTTGACGGCCCTCGCGGAGAAGAGGACCATCAAGACAACCGTGCACGCAGCTCTAGCGACCTCGGAGTCTACCGGTGCGAGTTTCTCGTCATCCGAGCTGAGCCAACCGAAAATGGCGGCGTGGGCGGTTCCCCAGAAGGGTTGGGCGTGGGTAAGGAGGGAATAGATGCCTGTCACCAAAGGCGCACACCACAAATCGACCGCCGTCCATCCGTAAGGTAAAAGCTCCGAAGGGGTAGTGAGCGACAGTGGCGTGGGATGGAGGAAGTTGGTCAGGTTGAGGACGAAAAAGCCGGTGTTCGCAGTAAACTGGTATAATCACCCCTTAGTAAAGTGACAGAACATTTATGGAATGCTCAGTAAACGTACCAGGGAGGTCACGAGCAGCGCCCAGGGGGAATCGGCGATCTGCGGATACGGGCTGCTCAAAACCATGGCAGGAATGGCGTGAACAAGCAACAAGGTCCTGCTCAGCGCATCCAGGAATGACAGAGGAAGTTCAAGCTGAAGGGACAAATCCGGGACCGAAGGAATCCACTCAATCCCCGTCTGAATCAACGCATACATGACAGGATAAACGCCCGAAACCAAGAAAGACGGTGGCACACCAAGCAGAGGTGCTGGATGAGGACCAGATCAGTTTGACACGTGAAATATGGGCGTCTCTATTGTCCGACCTACCTATTGCGTCACCTCCGTGGACAACGATAAGCGTAGCGACCAGATCCTTCACCAACGACTTCTCCTCAAACTTGGGTCCAAGAGCAGCAGCCGCAGCCTTCTCTTTCTCTGAAAGGCCCGCAGTAGCTTGGCCAGTGTGAGCCTTGTAGGCCTTTGCAACAAGCTCTCGGACCTGCCTCAGGATGAGACATAATCGAACAGCAGCAGCGACCTCTATCGCGCTGAGTCGGATGCCAAACCACGAGAATGGGGAGACGGGCTGTAAGCCCCAGCGATAGAGTTCAACTACGGGGGCAAGGACGAGGGACATCGTGGTCAAAGGGAAAGAAGGGAAGTGGGGCGAGTGACACTTGGTTGACCGAATCTGATCGTGTTACATCGGAAAAACCAGCGCGGTATTTTAGCCCATTTTGGCAGATTTCGGACATCATGATAATGATGATTTGATCACGGTGAATACATTTCCCGACTTACCTGCGATTGGAAAGGCTCGCACATGACACGTGTGCTTTGCTGGTTGAGTCTTATCTCCACCCGTCCTCACCAGTCGCAAACGTTATAACACTCATCCAACGCTCAGTGCCCGGACCAACTCGCTGTGTACAACATTACTTGGACGACAGCGACAATTACTTATCGTCACTCACTTCAGAATTGGCCGTTGTCCAGCTCCTTTCAGTCTATGGCTGAGAACGCCAATCGGCTCTGAAGCCAAACGAGACGATCTCATTCTCGAGCTCTCTCGGTTACAAGATCGGGGAGCTGTGAGTATGATTCTAGAGAAATCCCTGGATCCCTAGTTCTGACTCTTATTTTCAGCACGAATAGCACGCATGTGCTACTACCAGTATCACAGTACTGGCCCGAAACGTCTCCCTGCCACGTTACCGCCAACATGCACGCAAACCTTCAGCAATATCAGCTCACTACCCTGCCAATGCAAACACCATGCATCCGTTCGCCAGATGGAAGAGCAGCAATGTTGGCCGCCCTTGTTATGTTTTATTTGGTTCTTCGTTTGCTCTCACTGCAAGCCATCTTGACCGCCTATTTCGTCTTCGCGCTTGGATCAGTTTGATCAAGTCTTCTGACTTGTTGACGTCACCGGTCCCCAACCGTACAAACCTTAGCTAGCGTAGAGAGATTTTCGAACTCGTGATACATTTCAGTCCTCACGACGCAATTATGATCGCCTCATCATCTTGAAGTTAATTTTCCTTGGTAAGGAAAGGGCCTGGGGTGATCGGAACACTCCAAGATCACGAACCACCGCGAAAAAATACGAGCGGGTGTAGGTCGGGACAAACCACAGGTAGATACTCTCATTATATTCCAGAACAAATAGTTAGGCACAACATAGGGAGTAGCAAGTGGACGGAATCAGTAAATATATGGGATGATGCGGTACGGCACAAGCTTTTTGTACGTTTTCCAGTCCTCACCGTACCTGCCGGTGGTGGTCAGCAAAGAGAACGTAATGAGGGTTGAACGTGCTTACTTGACTTCACACATCTCATCATCACGGAGTTGTCTGTGGACGAGCAACACGAAGAAGTAAACGGGGTAGAAGTATGTAACCGGTGTGTTGAAGCCGGTGGCAAGAGACCACGAGAGAGCCATCAGCAAATCGCCGCTGAAAGTGATGTCAACGAATCACCAGAACCACGGGGAAGCGGAAACACGAACAAGTAATTGGGATGCCGTGACCTTCCCCACCATCCGGAGGTGAGAAGCTTGGTTCCCCGCTTCGTGTTCATATAAGTGAGATCTGCGGCAAGCGGATCAGCCCCAGTCGCGCAATCCCGCCAAAGAACCTACTCTTTGGATTGCGTCCGTTCCTAAAGTCGTTCTTCTCTCCATTCGCGTTCCTGAAGATCCAATAACCGGTGAAGGTGACTACGACGACGATTGCGGTTCCAACGGCTCCGAGTTCAATGTGCTCGAAGGCGAGGTACCGCGCCTGGAGGGAATAAGTGAAGGGAACCCATAAAAGATCTCCGGCGGCAAGCATGTAACCAAACCCGTCGGTTGTGATGTCCATAATCGTGAAGATGGCCGGCTATTCCATGTGTCAGCTCTTCCGGCGTAGATTAAAGCTGAACCTAAAGTTACGTACCTCGTTGTAAACTGCATCCCCGACATACCACAGATGGAACACAAGGACGAGGATCATAGAATCCGTCAACGTGCCACCACGTCGGACGTGCTGCTCGCAAGCCATACTGATGTCGATGAGGGCCCAAAGGATCAAGCCCGGTCGGAGTTCATTGAATGACTTGAGGTCGAACGAGCCGATCGTTGGGTTCAATTCACGACCGATGTAGAACTGTCACAAGGGTTAATAGTTGTATCACAGCCGTATTCATGTCCTGGAGACTCACATCATAAATGAAGTTCCCGCTGTTTCCTCCCAAAGCAAGCAACTTGTCACCGAAGAACGAAGAGACATAACAATAGACGGATTGGACGATGGACATGACGAAAGATGCGGTGACGAAACCGATCCACTTATCGAAGAGGAAGGTGAACGATTCGGGACCGAAACGAAGGATAACACCCGCAGTCACGCCCATGGTCAGGAGAAACGTTGAGAAGGCTGAGAATAACGCGATTAGGATACAGCTTAGAAAGTCATATGGCTCGAAAATACGCACCATTGATCTTGTACTTCATTTTCTTCCCGTTACGCATGAGGGTCCCTTCGATCCAATCCCCAGGAAGTACCAACCAAGCAACGACGCAGAAAGCGTACCAGCCCAGGTACATCAACGCAGCCTCGGTGTCCCACAGGCTTTTCCAGAACTCCGGTTTTTGAAGGGCATCGAAGATATCAGGATTCCTGATGGAGGCCAAAGGGGGTGGGCATCCATATTGCTGGGAACATCCAAAGTAGAGCAAATACGTCGTCAGCGGGACCACAATCGTAACGAGTGTCGCCCCGATAGGTCCACAGAACTCGTACGAGGTCGTGCGTGGGTTTAGCTCCGACTTTCTTTCGACTGCGGTCGAGGAAGCCATAGGGGGAGGTGGAAGGGTTGTGACCGGGTGGCGATCACGAATCCACAAAATATATAATAAACGAGGCGCGTCGGACGATCTTCAGTTTCGACTTTGATTTTCTCGAACGCGACTTACCCTAAACCAACTTCATCGTAAGTTCTCTTGAAGCACATGAAAGACGTCTTTAAACATCTACTAGCTGAGAGACCCAAACGTCTTCACAGCATGAAGGGGACATTTGGATAAAGCGTCGCCAACATTATTGGAATCAGTCATTGAATTGTTTTATTTCTCAGATTCGGTTGGACTGTGGCCAACCACCTGTAGCGATGACCGACTAGGGCACGGCGGGGCCCTATCCGCGGCCATGAACTGTGCTCTCGTTCCGGATTGGCCAGAACGTTGTCCCCATGGCGCTCACCACACTTGTGGCTGGACGTTCTGGCCATGCCAATGATCAAAGCAATTCCACGGCTTACGTGGCGGTTTTTGCGCTTTGATTCTCTTTGGTCCACCTTTTTAAACGCATGGTGTGTTCGCCGTGGCTTTCATCGCCCTGGACAGTTCTAGTATAAATAAGCTCGAATCCTCAGTATTTCTGGTCCCAGTAACCAACTACTTATTCCAGCTTCATCAAAGCCATCTTTCGCATCCGACCCCTAACCAACCCCCTTACCCTTCACAATCTGATCCCAAAAATGTCTTCGCCCCCTCCTGTTTCCTCTACTGCCGCCTCTCAAACCGTTTGCTCAGAGGAGGTCGCGAACCAGACTCTCATGGGTGCGATCACGGACGCCCCAGCCCAGTTGACCCCCCTGCCCCGCCAACAGGACGAGTTGATAGAGCTCATCACCGACCTCCGATGCGAATCAAACACGCGTGCTGAATCGTGAGTTGAACCTCAGCTCGCAGGGTTGAACATATCTAACAGGATTTCATTAACAGACCCGTCCCCGCCCCACCTGCCCCTGCGCGGCGGATCAGGAGGGAACCGGCGTTCTACCACCTCTCGAACGAGTACGAAGCCCCCTGGAAGGCACCCGGGAGCTACTCCCGGCCCCGGGACGAACCTCAGGGAAACCCCACAGACCCATCCTCTCTGTCCCTTCACCCTCCGGTATCGGGCCAGCGTATACCGGACTCCTGTCACGAGGGTAACCGCTTACCCCCGGTACTATACTCACCTCAACAGGGGTCCCAATCCTCCTCCTCCCTTCCCGCTCCGCCTCAGGATGTCTAAACTTCCTCCTATTCAAACCCTACTCGGCCTCCCCCCCATCACCTTTCCACCCTTACCAACCCCGCGCGCGCGTCCATTGTGTAGGGAACCCGCATTCTACCATATCTCCCCCATTGCGGGAACCCAATCTGTGGCCCCTGGCCCCGGCATCTTCCGACCACCTCCCTACCCTCCGACAACGGCACCCACTACACCAGCCGCCCCCCTTCCATCGCCGAAACGTAAACGACTACCAAGACCTCGACCAAAACCCCTCAGCAGGGCAGTGGTAGACCACCCTTTACCACCAAGTTTGTAAATATTCACCCCCGCCCAACTGG
>Ga0307512_10003198_pt1 | contig 19395 bp, 24 predicted proteins | sample 14_EM_MG_FD_200267 | JGI IMG/M metagenome (GOLD analysis project Ga0307512, IMG submission 200267) | Populus trichocarpa ectomycorrhiza microbial communities from riparian zone in the Pacific Northwest, United States - 14_EM | ecosystem: Host-associated > Plants > Roots > Unclassified | place... | reverse complement strand
CTGAGAGCAGTGATGGAGAAGGGGATGAGGGACTCGGTGGGGCGTGGGGGGAGAAGGGGGAGGTCAAGGTATGTGCTCCAGGGGGTAGTTACGAGATGAGAGCTGACTGTCAGGGTGAAGCCGAGGAAACCGACGTTGCGGCGGGTCATTCTATTTACTTCGCTCCTGCTTAGTTTCCTGGTGGTGATGATATTCGCGTCTCTGGCCTTGTCGCAAGGCCATGCAGTGGGACCAGCGATGGTCTTCAACAACGGCACGCACGCTTTCGCAAAGACGACGTTACTGATCTCGCTCGACGGCGTACGCGCGGACTTCCTGAACCGACATCTGACACCCACGCTGACGTCGTTCATCAACTCGGGCGTGTCGCCGCCATACATGCTTCCGTCGTTTCCGTCCGTCACGTTTCCAAACCACTGGACGATCGTTACTGGACTATACCCCGAAAACCATGGAATAGTGGGGAACTCCTTCTTTGATCCGAAGCTGAAGGCTGAGTTCTACTACACGGACCCAGCTAGAAGCCACCAACGGGAATGGTGGGGTGGCGAGCCGATCTGGCACACGGTGGAGAAGCAAGGTGGTCGTGCAGCCGTGCATATGTGGCCCGGCTCTGAGGCGGAAGGACATGGGGCGGCAGTGGTCGACCGATACAACTCTACGGAAACGCTGGAGAGGAAGGTGAACCGCATTTTGGAACTGCTGGACCTTCCGGCGCATAAACGGCCGCAATTTTTAGCCGCGTATGTTCCGGATGTCGATGTGAGTGGTCACAAGTTCGGCCCCAACACTACGGAGACGGACGATGTGATTAGGAACGTGGATGGCATGCTGCATTCGCTATTTATGGGCCTGGAATTGCGGAATCTCAGCGAGATTGTCAACGTTGTCGTCGTGTCAGACCATGGCATGGCAAGCACCGACAAATCCCGTCTCCTCTACTACGAGGACCTTGTCGACCCCAAGCTGATCGAACACACTGATGGCTGGCCCCTCTATGGTCTTCGCCCCTACCCACAACACAACGTTACAGAGATCTATGAAGCACTCAAAGCCAGAGAGACACCCAATGGCCCTTGGTCAGTTTATCTCCGCGACGTGGACATGCCCGAGCGCTACCACTTCAGCCGCAATCCCCGTATCGCCCCGCTTTGGATTGTCCCCGAAACCGGATGGGCTATCGTCACGAAGAAGGAGTATCCACCGGATTCAAAGGAGGAGTACAATCCCCGCGGTCTCCATGGCTACGATAACTCGCATCCCCTTATGCGTGCGATGTTTGTTGCCCGCGGCCCGGCGTTCCAGCACCTCCATGGTGTGGGAAAGGAGTGGTTGGGACTTGATAGACACTCGGGCGCAGTCACAGTCAATGAAGCGATCACGAAGGGCGCTGTACGCGCGGGACGAGTGCAGCCATTCACTAATACCGAGGTGTACAGATTGCTGTGCCAAAGCCTAGGCATCAAAGAGTCTGTTAGCGATGCCACTTTGGAGGAGTTGAAATTGGTTAGCGATGATGAGCCGAAGCCAGAGATTAGGCCTGGTGCGGAAGATGAGCTTGAATACACGTCCAGGGTTTCAACCGCGGCCATCTCCTCCACCACCTCCTCTTCCTATCCATCTTCCTCTTCCTCTGGTGCGGAAGGGTCGACAAAGAGCATCGGAATCCAAACGCCAGAGTCAATGCCAGTGCGGCCAACAAAGATCAACGATCCAAACGCACCAATAGTGACAGGCACACCGCAGAATATTGGCATCTCACCTCCAACACTGCCAAAGGGAGAAGAGGAAGGTGGTGATAACAAGGATGGACAGAAAACATGGTGGGAGCTGCTGAAGAGCAAAGCCGAGCGGCTCAAGGGGAAGCTGGAGGGGTGGTGGAGCAGTGTTTGGGTCGATGACGCAAATGCGGATTTAGACGATACGCCTGGGCCTAGGTGAGGTGGTAGCTGTAATGGTATGGCTAGGGTCAATCATTGCTTTACGTCTTCGCCTTGTTTCCACTTTTCTTCTTCTTCGCGGGCATGGGACAAGGCTTTGGGTATTATTGATTTTTTTGTTTGGGCTTCGATTCTGAAGTGTCTGGGGCTGTGGGTGATGTACAATGATTTTTTAAAGTGGTCGTTGGATTCGAGCGAAATAGGTTGGTACGGCACCTATATATTTGTGTATGCATAACAATATGTTTCCTGTGCATCGTCGACTATCACACAAACAACCGTCCAAATGTTTCTACATTCCACTATCCACAGGTGTTAACCTTACCCACAGCGTCTCTGGCGCAATCGTAAGCGTAGCCTGAATCCTAGTCTCCTCTTTGTCCTTCGCCAACTCGATCCCCTTAAATCTCTGCAAGATCCTAACAACCGTATACGCCGCCTCCGTGAGCGCATACTGTTGTCCTAGACAGATCCTGGGGCCGCCGTTGAACGGCAGGTACTCCCAACCCTTGCCGATGATTTTGCCCTCGCTCCACCGCTCTGGGCGGAAGAGGTGTGCGTCCTCACCGTAGAAATCGGTGCGGCGGTGCAGTGCGAAAACGCTGTATAGCACGCGCTGCCTGGTGTGCACGTGGATCGGCTGCTTCCCGTCGCTACCGCCGCCTTGCGGGAGGACGGTGTCGCGTAAGGCGGTGCGGCCATTGACGGGGACCGAGGGGTAGAGGCGAAGTACTATTATATCCTATATATCAGCCACCCTGTCCGTCTCCCTCGCCCATGAAATGCGTGATTAACCTTCGTTCAGAACGTGCCTGAGATAAACCACATCCTTCAACTCCTCGAAGCTTGGGCTCCTCCATTTGCCCTCCATGCCGGTCCCGAACGCAGCTTCCAGCTCCCTTCGGAGCTTATTATAAACCCTCGGGTCTCCTGCCAACAGGAACATCGTCCACCCGATCAGCCCCGCGGTCGTGTCCCGTCCGGCGAGGAGGATATTCAACATCTGGTCTCTGAGCACGCCAGCGTCCTGGGTGTCGGCGGCCACGGCGTCGAGGAACACATACCTCCCGACGTCCTTCTCCTTCTGCGGACCGAGGGCGCGGGCGACGTAGCGATCGACGAAGGCGTGAACGAAGTTATTGCATCGCCGCATCGCCGCGGGCGTGTACCACTGCACCAGCGGGAACTGGCGCCACCGCAGACGGAACATGATCCACTCGAGGCACTGGTTGAAGTTGTAGGCGAAACCCTCGCGGTCCTGGACACCGTGCAGCAGCGAGCCCGCCGACTCACCGAAGAGGAACTCGGTGGCCGAGTCGAGCGTGAGCGAGAATATGAGCGGCTGGAGATCCACCGCCTCACCCAACGGGATCGAGTCGAGATGCTGCAGCAGCAGCTTGACGTGCGCCGAGAGCATGTCAACGTCCGCCACCTGCTTCCGCGAGAACTGGGGCCGTAGGAGCGCGCGGGAGTGCTCCCAGCCCGCCCCGTCGAGGGTGAAGATGCCGTCGCCGAAGAGCTCCCGGAAGCTGTCGCGCCTGTCGGCGCCGAGCTCGTAGTCCAGGAACTTGGTCGCTAGCACGGTCTTGATGTTCTCCGGGTCTATCGTCATGATCAAGTCGACGCCGAGGTGCACCATCGCGAATGTCTCCATGCCGGGGCGGTAGCGGGAAACGATGTGTTGCAGCTGCTCCTTGCGGCGCGCCGCCGCGAGCAGTCTGATGAAGTCTGGGATCCCCAGCGGGCCAGAATCGTAGCGGATCGGAGCGTGGCAGCCGTTCGCTCGGCGGAAGCGGTAGCGCTGCACCGCCGTGAGCGTGTTCCTCACGAGGCGGTAGAGAAGTGCCCCGCTGAAGAGTAGGAGGAGAAGCGAGGTCCGGTCCATTGTTGGGGTGCAGAACATCGGTCAAACGCTTTCAGCTGGGCTTTATAAGGTATGTATGTCGTTCCCACCGGAGCCCGGGCTCCGGCTCTCAAGGCATCCATTCGTTGTCGTGCCATGTTTTCGCCAGGGGCGTGACATCAGTCTGTTCAACATGAAACCCCATACATATCTGATTAAAGTCTGTAGATAAGAAAGTCTGCACCCACCAAAATCCAAGAAAAGCCTGTGCCTCATGTGGGGTATGTACTAGTACATTGCTAGCGCAACGCCATAACTGTCTATCTACATATGATAGCTCGCACCCCGCTGCGATCGACTTCTCGCTACATACATACTCCGATACCATCATTTTCTTGATTGCCTTCGGCACCAACCTTCCTTCGTGCCGGCCCATCTTAGGAAGCTGCTTTGCGTCCGTCAGCCTAGGATTATTTTAGGACGGTTGACAGTTTAAATTAAATTGATCACATACGGCTGACGTGAGAAAGCAGCGAAATTACATAGCACGTAAGAAGTTTTTTCCTGTTGCCCGTGTCAATTGGCGATACCTCGGTTTCTTTCCGTTGGTTTTTTTTTGTTTAATCGTACTCGCATTGAGCCTAGCTAGCTAGACTATGGCGGCGTGCATTTTGTCCAAGTTTCCCGTCCGCTGCCCGCGCATGGCGGCACGTTGCGGGCTCCCCTTCGCCCTCCGTCCGGGCCTGTCCCGGACAGATGGGGTGCGCACCAAGGGAATCACGAAGGAAAAGAACCTGCACCAAAGAAAGAGCCACCAGGAGAACAAAGGAAACGTGATCCACCCCTATTCCTCATCTGCAGATGCCATGACAGGATGTGGGTAGAAACAACAGCTCCTACCCGGCCGGCACCCAATTCCCCCGCGGCACCCTCCCCGAGATCCCACTCCCACGCCTCCCTCTCCGCATCTTCCTCAGTTGGGACTAGCCTTCTCACATCCGTAGTGGAGAGGAAGTCTAGCACTGCCTGGCTGCACCTCTCGTCAGCGAGGAGGTCCTGGATCGCGGACTGGTGCTTCCTCCTCCCACTTCCCTTCGACACCTCCGCCCACAGTATCTTCTGCTGGCCTTTCCACTCGGGACGCACCTTGAAGAGGCGGCCCCTCCTCTGTTCCTGACACCGACACCACCAGCACTGGGTCGTGGGGCGGTCCTTCGTCCATCGTAGGTACCACCTGGATAAGCAGTGCCCAGTCTTGAGTTGGTAGAACCTTGAGGCGAGCCTCTTGGAGCTATCCGCAACTGTGCCGTCGGGCCTCTGGCTCTTCGGCATCGTATATTTCTTCTTGGAGGTCCGGCCTCCAGCCCACTGCCACGCCTCCGCCCATTCGGTGATATCTCGAATTGGGCTTTGTATACACTTCATTCTTCTGGTCCGTATTGTACGTACTGTCAAAAAACGGGTGCTTATCGCTATGATAGCGCTACGAGAATGCTACCGTAAATCCGAGGGGGTTGAGAATTCCATTGTGTTTGGATTAGGCATGCACAACAAAACCATAGATATTTAATTTGAGATATGGTCTAGATACAATGCGAGAACATACGCTAAAAAGATCCACATTGCCAGTTTTTAGTTAGGATTTCTCAGCTCGGAATAGTTATTGCGAGTAGGTAAGCAGAGTTGAGGACTGACAGCAACGGCCGACGGGGCTGAGGATACATCCTCGCCGCCGCCGCGATCAAGATCACCAGTTGCTACAACTCAACAATGCCAATATCCATCGGATTAGCACGAAAAGTGGCTATCGGTGAAGGTGAAAGTGTGCCAGCCGCCACCGTGCTGTCGGACATCACATGCCTTCAGGCAACGCCCAGCAGCGGGCTTACATTATGACCTCCCTGCTTATATCTAGAGCAATATCGAGGGCACCCACGAGGCTATCAGCAGGGAGCCACCAGTCGCTCGGCCGTTTGTCAACTCGTCGCTTGATCGTCAACCTCACAGCCCTTATGGCTGTTTCTGCCGAAGCTGGTAATCATGCCGTTTTGGTGCCTTGGGCCATTGTGAAGGGTGAATCGGAGGACCTGTGGCGTTTCATCCTCAGCCATTTGGTCACCGCTTTCCCTCATATTGAAATTTGACACAAAGCCGCGAGCCGGCTTCTAGTTTCTTCCCAGGTCCTCGATTATCTCCGCAACATCAATGTAAGTATGTAGGCAACTGCCCACCTTGCAGGAAAACGGTACGGCCATATTACGTCCAATCTGGTCGAAATCATGAACAGCCGGATTGCCGAAGAGCGGAAACTCCGCACCATTGACTTGCTGCACTCATTGTGGAGCAAAATATGGATCTACGGTTCCGACACCGACAGGAAGCGGAGAAGTGCGGTCCCCAAATTCCTCTCACGAAATATCCGACCACTTCTCGTACCCATTCGATGGAGTTCAGCGATCATCGAGTCGCCGGCATGGTGAATTCCGTGTCTCTGTATTGTCTTTCCGCGGTACGCAGTTGATCTTCAGCAGTGTACTTGCAACTGTGAAGGTTTCAGTACAATGACGTTCCGTGCGGTGTGCGGTTACTATTATCCAAGGATTCCGCGCTGCTCGGAACGAAAGCAGCGCTGAGCTCGCGACTTTGTCTCCTATAACCTTACCGTCGCTGCTTTCAAGGCAACCTATGCAATAGTCATGCCTCCGGTCGATATCACAGATTTGCAACCCCAGGATGAGTTCCTTTCTAGCCACCTCGCTTCAGGAAGCCTTGTGGGTGCCCTCAGACTAAAAGTCTCACAGCCGGAGAGATTTTTTTTAGTGCTAGGAGTGCTGCATTGATGAGCACTTTACAGAGTGTTCCGGACCGTGTCCGATATTGCTCTAGATGTAAGCAGGGAGGCCATAATGTGGGCCCGCTGCTGGGCGTTGCCTGAAGGCATGTGATGTCCGACAGCACGGTGGCGGCTGGCACACTTTCAGCTTCACCGATAGCCACTTTTCATGTCAATCTGACGAATATTGGCATTGTTGAGTTGTAGCAACTGGTGATCTTGATCGCGGGGTCGGCGAGGATGTGTCCTCAGCCCCGCCAGACATTGCTGTCAGTCTTCAACTGTTCTGCCATTGTAGACCTGTTCTCAATAGGGCTTTAGTGAGTAGTATATTATAGTATACTGTCACTCCCAGAACTATTAGCTCACTCTCATTTCATTTCACTACAACTGGTACGTGACGGCAACGATGTCGAGATTTTTCAGTGCCCCATCCACACAGTCAGGCCAGTGACAGAATGCCATCTCTCGGTCCTCTGCAAGGACAAACGTGTTGCACGGTGGCAAGGACGGGGTTAGGAGGACGGGCACGGCCGGATATCACCATCGAAATCAGGTGGTGCCCGGCGCACAAGGGTGTCCCAGGGAATGAGAAGGCCGACGAATGGGCTAAGCTAACGGCAGAGGAGTCTGATGCCCGCGGGGTGGAGGCACGCGCAATGCCGCTTCCCAGATCCCTTGCACACCTTGGGCAAGAGATCTCCGAGAAGAAGTGGGCAGAGGCACGACAATGGGTGGGGGCCGTGCCTCCAGGAGAAAGTACAGAATGCCGAGCAGGCAGAAGCCTGGCATGGTGGTTGTGGGGAGCTCTGAGAGGCTTGCCTCGAGGTTCTACCAGCTGAAGACAGGTCACTGCCTTACTGGGCAGTGCCTACACTGGACAAAGTAATCGGCCCATCACTCAGTGCTGGTGGTGCCAGTACCAGACGCAGACACGGGATCACCACTTCAAGGTGTGCCCAGAGCGGAGGAAGATCCTGTGGGCAGAAGAGCAGGAGGGTAGCGGGAGAGGAAGAGCCGGTTCAAGTTCAGTTCCGGGACCTCTTTGCCCACGGGAGGAGCAGTCAGGCAGCACTAGACTCCCACTCCACTACGGATGTGGGAAGGCCGGTCCCAGCTGAGGAAGGCGCAGCGAGCGAGGCGTCTGAGTGGGAGCTCCGGGAGTCCAGGGAGCTGGAAGAGGAGAAGGGAGCGGGAAGAGGAGAGGGGGGCGGAGGCGGAGGAGTTGGGGGCACTGCCGCTGTTCCTACCCACACCTTCCTTCATGGCATCCGCGGACGAGGAGTAGGGGAGAGGCCCGCTTTCCTTGCTGCTTTCCTTTATTATTTCCGTTGTGCGTGACATATCTTATTGGGACAGGCCAGGGTGGAGGGCAAAGGGGAGCTCGCAACATGCCGCCACCGCGCGGACAGCGGATGGGAACTGGTCAAAATGTACGCCGCCATAGTCTACATAGGCTGAACGCGAGCACGATCAAACAGATAAAAAATGGCGGGAGGTTAGGAGGAAGACCAAGGACGATCAACCGCTGACGCCGTTCTGTCAAGATGATCAAGCGACTTCCATCCAAAGTCACACCAACATTTGCTAAGATGAGGTCGGGTTCATCATTGATGGAAGGCGGCGTATGGCTATGATTACTTCGGACACCGATAGGGTGAAGGAGGAAATGGAACAGGAGCAGGAGCAGGAGGAGGAACGCTAATGGCCTCCAGGCTGTTGACCGGTTTCACGAGCTTTACTCAGATAAGCAAGGCCCACTGCCCGAGGACTAGTTCCTCGCCGGAACTTTGGAAATGGATAGGAGGGTATATTGTCACGGCGCCGCCCAGCGGTAGTATATTTCTCTCGTCAGCTATTTCCTCTCATTTCATCGTTGGTTAATGTCACACCCCACAGCCAGGGCGGGCGCACGGCAAAGGAATTGGTTAGATAAGAGTCGGGTAGCTAGGTTTCGGGAACAAAGTCATCGGCAAGATATCCAGGTCAGCGCGGCTCGTGTCCGGTCCAAGTGGCATCGGCCGCAAGGCATCCAGCCGAACGGCCGGCTCAGGTCTGTGGAGTCCGGGAGAGTCTAGACAGTGGTTGGGAATGTGGCGGGTACTCACCCCAATACGGCTTTGAAGGCCTAAGGCAGTAGTACTAGCCAGAATGGCAGTGAAGTCCAATATAGCTAGGACGCCTAAGGCAGCCTTCGACGGTCCCCGCATAGCGAACCCCTGATCAGCGGAAGCTGGTAGGACGAGAACGGGAACAAAAGGACTTGTGCCGAGGACAAAGGGCTTGGGCCGAGGACAGGGACGGGTGTCGAGGAATAATGATTTGTGCCGAGGACAAAGTGCTTGGGCCGAGGACAGGGATGGGTGTCGAGGACAAATGATTTGTGCCGAGGAGAAAGAGCTTTGTGGCCGGTGAGGGAAACCCTTAAGTAAGCCGATGCCGACATTCCTGAAGAAGTGCTGCGACATTCCAGAAGAAGCGCTTCACGGATTCCCATAAGCGCCTAAGATGTGAGAGATTTAAGCCGGGGACTTCGGCGAACGGAGTGTTTATCCTTTTGATCGTAATTTTAGCTCTGGAGTTCCATTTGGGTGTCGCAAATCAGTCCCAACGCTCTAGGCAACGTTCACCCTATCGAAGTCCCCAAAGTTAATGATAGAATTGAAGTTCAATATCTCAAGAAGCTCTGGTCCAAATCTTGAGTGAGTCAAACATGGTGCGGCGGTATATAACCTGTCGGAAGGTGGAGTGTGCGCCTGGATGATCACCACAACCATGCCGAGAAGATCCACCCGCAACTCAACCAAAAGGATCACCTATGCCTCGCCCCTGGAGGACGGGGGTTTTATAGACGACAAACTACCTGCGCCCTCCAGATCTGAGAAAGGAAAAGCGGCCACGAAAAAAGTCAGGGTCACGGACTAACACTCGTACGTCTCCGATACCAGAGATTACTCCCTCGACGCCCCAGACTGCAGACCCAGGGCCTGAGTTTCACCCATTGCACCCTAAGGTATCCTCCCATCGAGCCTATAACACCTTGCCCGCATCCATCCGTGAACTTGACGTCGTTGAGCCGATCCAAATCCTGCAACTGTTCCTTACCGAAAACTCCTCGGACGATAGTGCGGATTACCGAGGGCTATGCGGTCATAAAGCGGCATGAGCCGAACCAAATTGCAGGTTAGCCTTGGCTTGGTATCGTCATTTGCATGGGCGTCGATTGCACGCCTGCCGTGAACCACTGAATTTAAACACGACGGTATCAATTCCACACACTGCCAGCGACTTCATGGTGCAGACGCGGTTTTCGGAGAAGGCTTTGAGAAGGAGATGCCTATCCCCACCTCCCACCTGCTTTGACGACTGAAATCAGCACATGGGTGGTGTTGACATCGCTGATCAATTCCGCAGCTACTACGACACGCAGCTTGCCTCCTTTCGCACGTGGTGGCCGATGATTTTCTGGGGTTGAACACGATGACCACTAATTCTTGTATTGATTTCAAAGACGTACCGGCGATGACACACAAGGAATTCAGACTAGTTACGGTGTGCGTGAGGGCTGATTCTAGCCTTCGAGGCCCCCCCCCCCCCCGAGGTCGGCAGCCAAGCAGCAGATCGCTTCCAAAGGTCGGCAAGCATATTTCCCTACCTCCTGGAAGATACCCTGAGGCTGGCCATATGCCTATCTACCTAGGGGGTGGACAGCGGCTGTTTTGTTGGCTGTGTAGGTGGAAACCCGGTGGTCAAGGCAAATCTCGACTTTTGCCGAAAACCAAGTGGGAATGTAAGCCCCGTACCGTGTCACTCTACCTAAACGATCAGCGTAACTGTTTCATGAGTTGAGGTTGTGCTGACAAGATTTGGTGTGGTGGGAGCCATGTAAGGGTGGAGGAATGGGGATATTGAGGAGAGTTTAGACATTTCGGCGAAGTATAAATTCAATATTGCTCACCACCACAAAATAAATTCGGCCAGCCTCCATTAGCACCTGGGAGAGAATTCTATCAACTCCAAAGCCTAATCCAACTGTTGATGATTGACAGCAGGAGGTGAGTTCCTTTTGCGATCGACGGGATACATAAGGGTCGCTTCGCCGTGAAGAAACTGGACATGAAAAACCGAATATCGAACCGAACCCCTTAAGATTGTTCTGTTGTGAATCATCGACAGTCAGGAAAATATGTACTTCTTTATGCCTTTATTCGCTTGTTCCCTTCGCCGTCAGCCGAACGGTGTGAGTGACCGCCAAGAAACCTGACTTATGTACTCGATATTACCACAACTCCGACGTTGGCCAAACGTCCCAGTCTCACAGCTAAGCGATTCTCTCGTGGGCCAAGCATCGGCCAACCGCTTTCGGCTAAGCGATTCTCTCGTTCTCTCGCCGGCTGGCATCGTCGGCCAACGTCGTCCGCCGACGCCAGTGACGTTCTAAGTGTTGTTTGCTTGCTCGAAATGCTGTTTCTCGCCCGGTGTTTGTCGCTCGGAGTATTGTTGCTCGGTGAGGAAGAAGGTATAACTATAGGCAGTCTTGTGGCCGCCGCGGTGGGGTTTCCGTTCTTTCCTTCCTTCTTCACTCAATTTCCTGTCTCCTTGCCGTACCTGTTGTTCTCATTATTGCTGTCCCAAGCTCGTGCCGTAGGCAGTGAACCCGAACCCGAACCGAGTCCGGACCTTATCCCCCGCTAGCCATCCGAGGCGCTGCGAGCCGTGTGAATTGCCCGCTCACCGGACGTGACTGAGCCTGTGAACCTCCGCTTTGTGCGGAAAGCCGAAGGCAGTTGGTGATGGAATCCATACTACAGACTTTCTTTAGTTTGGACAAGTTGATGCCTGTGTGGGGACTACATAGCGCGAGATCATTCTTATTTTCAACCAGTGATACAAAGGCGACACAATCAAAATTTTAGACACATCTATCCCGCCCTCGATCTGTAGTCATACCCGGAGAGGAGGTGTAACGGGATTGAGGTGTAACGGGATTGGGCCGGCAAGCCTCCAGGTAAGTGGACAGGTATCTGGGAGCCGGCAAGCAGCGCGCGGCGTTCTGCAATAAGTACGTACCGATAAAATACGAGGCACTTACGCTTCTCTAGACCAGGCTTTTTTGAACCAATTACGCCGGGCTTTCCAAACATCCAACTGTTGTGAAGTTTGTTGACCGAACAATCAGGGCAATGTCGAACATATTCGACAACCGTGGTTGCTAATCCTGGCCGGTAGAATGTCTCCATTACCCGGGCATGAGTCTTAGCTCGTCCGAAATGACCGAGTACGTCGTGTGCAGTATGTAGAGCTTCATGCAACTTGTTGATGGGTAGGCAGATCCGAACTCCGTGAGTCGTGCGGAAGAGTAACATGCCGTCTGGGTTCAGACTGAACCCGGTGTCGTTTGGTGTGCCGACTTCGGGTGATCGATAGATGGAGCTGCATGTCGGTTCGCAACGGTATGTATGGCCAGTCGGATTCTTCAGTCAGTGTGGTGAAAGCAGCCATCTTATTTTCAGACTACGTTTTCATGAGTTTAAAATTTTCAGTGATCACACGGTTCTTTTCACAACGGTCATGCCGCCCCTGAATAACCGCCTTAGTTGTCTCATTACCGTAGCGAAAGAAAAAAAAACCCCCTCTTGGTACCATATGTATGTATGTACGCACGGTCACGAATTGAAATATGGTTGAGCAGAGGGGAGCAAGAGATGGATGAAAAGCCGTCCATTGCATGTAAATTGGTCGCCCACTAGCCAGACCAAACGTCAAAAACAAGAGAAGTCGAGCCAAAATGCAAAGAGATAAGCAGACTAGGCTGCAAAAGAAGGGTATGGAAAACGAACTCAAGTGAGAGCAGCAAACTGCTTGCAAACCTTCTCGGTAAGGGGCGTCGTTTTCTTTAAGGGACTAATCCTGGGCCTTGGCGAATGGTACAGGTACTCGAGCTCACGCCAGAAAAGGAGGAGCGGCGATGCTCCTCGCTGCCGGCCCTGGTGGACGACGCCGGAACACTGAAACGGCTTATGGGGTCAAGCGTGAATGGATACGGCGGGCGCTCTTGCTTATAGCCGGGAGGGTTTGTGGAGTCATCCTTATTGCTCCTCAGCGAGGACCTCACCGAGCTGCCGGCGGGCGCGCGGATGGAGGAACCAGCGCGCCGGTTGCGAGTGTGAGTACGTGGTTCATTGCTGCCGGCCATCCGTCCCAACCGGGCAGTACGGCTTCGGAAAGGGTGATAGGCCTTGTACTTCCCCTTCCTCTTGGTAGCCCTTTTCTTCCTGTACTCGAGCACCGCCGCCCTCCACTTATCCTTGCTTGCGATGGCTTTGATCATCACCTCTCTCCGCGCGCGCTTCTCGTTGAGCTTCTGATACTCGATCATCCACCCCCTCAGGACGGGAATGAAGTTCAGCGTCAGGGCGATGTACGCTTCCAGACAGCTCCAGATTTGGTGAGCGCGGGAGGCCGAGAAGTTGTGCGTTCCAGGATACAGCGTCATAGGATAGACGCTCTGCAGACGGTTCAAGGAGAGTAGCGGCTGAAGCATCGCGGAGATGATTATGAAGACTCCTCCAAGGCGCTCGGCGGGGTCTTGGTCGGGAGCGATATAGGTCAATATCGCAAGGATGAGGATCACTGTTATGGGTGTCAGCGAGGTGAGGTGGACGAGTGAGGGAAAGGGAAAACAAACTAAGGTCTGTGCCCATGTTGCAGCCTGCTTGTATGAGGACTCCCCTGGGGTGTTCGAGGAAGAGGCACCTGCCATCCTTTCTGGTTGGTGACCTACGATTCATCAGCAGCGTCTCTCCATCTCGACGACTCATTGGGACTCACATATGCATCTTGAGAGAGCCCTGCATGCACCACAGGAATGGCAGGTACAACAGCGCAAAGAAAGAAAAGGTAACCGCAAGAGCAACGGTTATGAGGTATTTCCGCATCTTCGGTCCGTAATTCCTCCAGTTCGGGAAGAAATACGCCAGAAAGCCAAACTTCAGTAGCCAGAACTCGAGGGAATACACATACGATGTGTAAAAGGTGACCTGCAAATATTAGTCCCGCCACTCTCGTGGTATCTTGTACTAGTGGAAGTGGAATTTCACCTTGCTAGACCAGTGGGTATCCAACTGCTGCATGACGTAGTTGGAAGTGATAGCGTCAAGATGCCACGTCTTCTTACACTCATCGACGGCATAACTCATGATGAGTCCGCCATCAAGGATGATCATAGCTCCGCCCAGGTAGTACGCTGCGTTGTTGACGACGAACGCGGGATCATTCTTCCACCGGTGGCCCCAGAACATGGAGATTCTGACACCTATCAGAACCAGACAGGCTAACATGCCACATCCGATCATGAGGACGAAGCCTAGCAGCTCGAAGGGAGCACGGAAAGGCGGGAGAACCTTGGGGGGGAGAGAATCTGCCAACACCTTCGACCTGTTCACGACGGAGTCAGTGAGTGCGGATGCGCCTGAAAACCTTTTGTGGCCGTACATGGTCTAGTGGTAATGTTTCCTTCTTCGAGACTGGGATATACAGATCGCTACTACTTGGTAGATCAAGAAATTGTTGAAAAAAAGACTGATGATGGTCGGCGGGAGATTGTAAAAAGGAGCATAGGAGCGGTGCGGGAATGTAAACGAGGCGCCGAATTGAGAGACAATGGCTCGGTGGTGGTCACGACGATGGTTGGAGTGGATGAGTTCGAGGGGTCATGGTTTGAAGACCAGACAAGTGACTTTTGTGAAGGGTTGTTACGAGAAATCAGCCCTAACTCCAACACAGTAGTGCCAACACCAGGTTTGACACGTGTCGTACTGGCAAGTAATGGTTAACCTGCGAGAAACGGAGTGTATGGTAATATGGTAGCACACTGACTTTGTGGAGTGGTGAACAGGACATTTTGGCGTGGCGAACTTTCCCTCGACTCCCCAAGTCAACTAGACGTCGCTTCCGAAGATCTGCAGAACGAATCTGGGAATATCCAATTACACGTCCCACTTTTCGTTCACGTTCACCCGACTCTGTCGCCAATGGCGGTTCCCTACACCTGAGATTCAAGGGAATGTATGTGCCAGCTTATCATCCATCAAAATGAACAGAAGCCGAGCCACCGAGCGCCCCAATGTGACGTTGTGGGGCAGCCGTAGACGTGGAAGCCAGCCATATATACCGCTTGAAGCACTCCATCGTGTCGAGTGACAATCTATGCACAGCCAAGGCGCTAACTCGGATGCTGCCGCTCAGGGTTCCGGAACCCAATCTGCATCTCCACAGCTCCTCATCCATCGTCATCCATTGTTTCCTAGTTTGAATGAGTTAACTTCCCATAGGTCCTGTCTGTACCGTTCGGTCAACCGCCAAATTCATCTCGATCTCGCAACGTTTGATCGAACGAGCGACGTCGACGACCGCTGGCTCGGCAACCAACGCAATTTGGCCATCGGGCCCGGCCCGCCGGTTCGAGACGGATGTGGGATGGCGGTGATTCTCACCGATGCAGGTCGATGGTATCCTACCAATAACCGTTTCTCATCGTCGTACTACAAGCCGAAGTAGGAAATCAGCAATACGAGGGAATGACTGGGCGTATCTACCTCTCTGCTCGCATCTTCCCGACTGCTTCGATACGGGAGCACCATAGAAGCGACACCGACGACGGCCGGCATGAATGCCATTTTTTCTAGACCATGCGGAGCTGACGACGGGAGGTGATCGGAGTATCTATATTCTTTGCGTTTACAGTACGTATTCGGCCTACTCTACGCTTGCACAGCTCGGTTCTGTGGAGAGGCGTGGGGTAACCCGATACATATTCGAGGCAGCGTCTCCATGTATATGTACGAACAAGCTCAAGGACCCTGGCCGATTACTCACAACACCTGCAGATGCACTCACCACTCATACTCACATCGCACTCCGTAAGCTCGAATGAGCCTGCTTATTACATATTAGCCTGATGCCCAAAGCTCCAGGCGCTCGTTCCTCTCCAGAACACGAACGATGAACTCCCTGCTTGCAATCACGCCCGTGTCCATCCTCAACCGTAACTGAAATCCATCGGAACCATCGTTCGCGTCGCGCGACCGCCACGCCCGAAACCATCAACCATCTGGTGTTGAGAAATCCCCGCTCCCGCCCTGCACAGGTCTCGCTCGCCATCATGACGCCCACGCCATCGTCCTCAAACAGCCATTCCCCACCTGAGGTACACATGTCGAACAGTGGCTACCGTGTGGTCCGCAAACGAAATCGAGTCCCATTATCCTGTGGGCCATGTCGGTCGCGAAAGTATGCTTTTTGTCCGCACGCAAAACTCAAGCTAACTGCGGCAAGACTGAAGTGTAACCGGTCATCGCCCTGCGAGAACTGTGTCCGTCGTAACGATGGCCCTAGCTGCACTTATGCGACGTCTGCACACTCCACGCGCCAGCGCAAGCAGTCGGCGGGATCTAATAGCTCTTCGGATGAGATGCAATCGCGGATCGACCGGCTCGAGGGTCTGGTGCTCTCGCTCATGTCGGGAAACTCGAATATCAACACTTCACCGCGGAAGCGCGACGCACGCAGTTCGTCGTCTGGCATCGTAGTATCTTATCCCAACTCGCGTGATGGCGGTGGCTACAACGATGACAATACCATGGGCTACGGCGAGAACGGTGAGCACGAGGAGCCCGAGTGCGATAAGTCTACCGAGTGCGATGTGGAGGAGGTCAGAAACGCACTGGGTGTGATGAAGGTGCAAGGAGGGAAATCTTATTATCGGGGCGAGACGCACTGGGTTGCGATCCTGTCGGAGGTTAGCCACCATCATGGCCGCATTCTTTTGCTGAACTCACGGCTGATCACGCCGGACAGCTTACCGAGGTCAAAAAATACTATGACGAAACCAAACAAAAATACGAGAGTGAGCTTGCGATGATGCGAAATCATACAGCAATCGGGAAACTACAGACCACAGGGTTTCCTTTCTCGGCAGGCCGGCCGCCGTCAAAGCAGGAGATTCTGGACCTTGTACCGAAGCGGGCGGTGGTCGACCAGTTGGTGGATTGTTACTTCAGAAATTATGACCCCTTATTCCGTATGTGAGCCTTCTACGGTGATGCGTTCGTCGGTCGTCTTCTGATACCACATAGATGTCTTGCACCGACCATCTTTTTACCAGCAGTACGAGGAATTCTGGCGTGATCCATCCAAGGTGGATATATTGTGGCTCGGGCTACTCATGGTGATCATCTCCATCAGCATAAAAATCTACGACTCCATCGGCGAGCCTGTGAAGGGGATCGTAGGACATGATACAGCCGAATCGTGGCATGCTTTCCGTTCCTCGGTCGAACAATGCCTGATAGTGGGGGAGTACACCAAAAAACCATACCTGCACACGGTGCAAACTCTGCTTCTGCTGTGCATGTCGTCGACGGACGACAATTCCTGGCTCTTCATGGGGATGGTTGTTCGGATAGCGATGAGCATGGGCTTGCATCGGGACCCGGAGCAGTTCCCTGCCATCACTCCGGGGGAGGGCGAGATGCGGCGACGACTCTGGACCCAGATCACTTGTGTGGATCTACTTATGTCGATCCAGATCGGCTTACCGTCCATGCTGAGGGAGGATGAATGCGACACGAAACTGCCGCTGAATCTGCACGACGATGAGATAGGAGAAGACGCCACCACGCTCCCACCGGAGCGCGAGCGCGACGAACTGACCGGCGTAATCTACATAATTTGCAAAGCCACGATGGCACACACGCTTTGGGAGGTTATCCGCCAGGTGAACTCGGTCAAAGCACGGCCTCCGTACGAGGCAGCCATGGCTCTCGAGGCTGACATAAATGCACGCTATCAACAAGTCCCAAAGTTCCTCCATCTCAAGCCGGTGGAAGAGAACACGGATGATCCTCCGTGGCTTATAATCCAGCGCTACAACCTTGATATCCTGCGTCAGTTGGCATTACTTACGCTCCATCGGCCATATGCCGCTAGAGCGGGGACGAACCCTAAGTTCGAGCGTTCATATCACCAGACCGTCGGTGCGGCCATGGCGCTGCTTCGACACCAGGATGAAATTGCCATCCAGAACGAAACCACCTTGCGTCACGCACGATGGTACACCGAGGTCCAAGGCGTCCACGAGTTCCTCCACGCCGCCATGGTTATCAGTGTCCACCTCTCCTGCCCGATGGGAGTGACTCTCAGCGACGAAGAAGACCGGAAACGCAAACTCGCCGCCCTCAGCAGATCGCTCGACATCAGCAGGAGCGTGCAAGAGAAAAGCATTGAGGCGAGCAAGGCTTGCGGGCTCATCAAGTTCATGCTCGAGAAACTCAGGCGCGAAGAACCCTCCCACGAAGAGCGACTGCGGAGACAAGCCGAACAACCGCAACCGCAGCACGATCGTCCACTCTCGGCCTTTGAGAGGCGGGCCGCCGGCTTCCAAGCCGCGCCCAACATCCCCGGCCCGAGCTTTTCCGCCACTTCGTCGACAAAACCTCTCGCGGACCCATCGGAGCCACTGAAGAGCAAGCAGGCCGCCGGCCTGACACTCGGCATGACATCCGGCGGCGGCCTCACGCCAAACCCCGCCTTCGCCCCACTGTTCGACCGGCCCGCCGTCTCCACGCCCGGCGGAACGCTCAGCCTCTCCGATGCAGACGACTCCGGGCTATCGACGACGACACTTGGCGATCCGTCGCAGCTAATGGGGGCGCCGCTGTCAGTGCCGGGCTGGAACTCCCTGTGGGGTCCCGCTGGGTTCGATATGCCGCAAGGGTCCGAGTGGGACGACTGGGAGAACTTTATGCGCGGCATCGATCTGGATACCAGCCAGCTGAGCGGCTTCCCCGTCATGCCTGGGATCGGTATGTACCCGACGTCGGCGGCGCAGGACAGGCTCGAGAAGAAGTATCAGGAGGGGGATGGGTCAGGTGGTGGTGGTGCCGGCGGATTGTGATGCCCTCTCTCACTCTCTCGCATGCCGTGTACCGATAGGCGTTTTTGGATTGCTTTTTTTTCTTCCTCTCTTCCCCCGTCATGGGGGATGGCTATCGATGTGCACGGACGAATCATTGTTTGTGATGGACTCAATCCCGGCGATATTGCCTCTGCCCATTCCTTATCCGGCTGTCGGCTGTATTTGTAGAGCAGTCTGAATGCAGCGTTGCGAAGGGAAATCGAGTTTTATTGGACGTGTTGTGCAAGACGACGGAGCGGGGGCGCCCGGCGATCAGCCATCCAGTTGCGTGCAGCGGGTTCCGAAGCCGCGATATGTATGTAGATCCAATCAAACCGTACTCCACCCGTCGCACTCTCCAGTCTGCGAAAAGCCAGAGTGCTTCTGCCGGATCTTTGCTCGGGCGTGTGAAAGTACTCGGGGGTGGACCAAGACGATATTTGTCTGGCCACACCCCACCAGGCTTGTAAATAACAGAGAAACGAGTGATCACCGGTGAACAATGTGTATGAGCGAAAAGAAAAAAAAAGTCTTGCTCGTAACCCCTCCCCCCCCACCATTTACATTAATGCGGTGTCGGCGCGCCTCCAGCATCGATCGCCGCTTGCAGCCCAGCAGGAAAATGCCATCTGCCAGCCTATCTATGCGCTCACTCCTTCCAAGGACACAACACCGATGGAGCGAACCGTCGTGAGGGAGGGGGTTCGTTCGACTGGTTGGCGCTCCCACTCCTCGCCCGCTCGACGCAGCCGTTCTGACCACCGGGTCACGCGCTCCCGGGTGTGTTGCCAGGGGGGGGGGGGGGGGGGGGGGGGGGTGGCGC
>Ga0307512_10003197_pt1 | contig 19402 bp, 27 predicted proteins | sample 14_EM_MG_FD_200267 | JGI IMG/M metagenome (GOLD analysis project Ga0307512, IMG submission 200267) | Populus trichocarpa ectomycorrhiza microbial communities from riparian zone in the Pacific Northwest, United States - 14_EM | ecosystem: Host-associated > Plants > Roots > Unclassified | place... | reverse complement strand
GAATCTGAACGGGTTAACCAAGAAATAGAACAATACCTTCATATCTGTGGAAACTTCCAACAAGATGATTGGGCAACATTACTCCCTCTTATTGAATTTGCACATAACGCACGACCACATCGCAGTACACACCGATCCCCCTTTGAAGTCTGGTATGGGTTTCACCCGACATTTAAACCACCATTACAACTACAAACCAGACTACAAAGCGTGGACAAACGCATTAAATATCTAGAACAAATTCGCAAAGAAGTCACAGCAGCACTTCTCATCGCTGCACAAGAAATGAGAAGTGGAGGACCACCCACATTATCACATACATTCCACAAAGACGACCTAGTACTCTTGGAAGCCACCAACCTACAGACTACCCACCCAAAAGCAAAGCTCACACCATGACGCTATGGACTGTTTAAAGTCCTGTGGGCTTCTCCAACAAATTGTAAACTGGCGTTACCACCGACAATGAGAATCCACCCGGTATTCCACAACTCACTACTAAAACCCTACGTGGAAACATCTGCACATGGACCAAACTTCGTGCGACCACCCCCAGAAATCATAGGAGGAGAAGAAGAACATTACGAAATAGAAAAAATCCTTCAGTCACAACCCACAAGAAATAAGAAAAGTACTGAATACCTGGTCCATTGGAAAGGTTACACCGACGCAGATCGCACTTGGGTACCAGCCAAAGAATTAACTCACGCGAAAGAACTAGTGCAAGAATTCCTCTCTAGGCAGAAGCCTAAAGAGGGGATATGAGTGTTGCAGGCGCAACAGAAACCTAAAGAGGGGATACTGTCAAGAACGGAGTCCACGACATCACGCATTCAAAGAATCCCAAGCCCAAGTCCTCCCAAAGCCGCCCCTAAGCTAAAGTATAGTCATGTGGTAAAATCCACTCTTCGACCACGTGACCCTGGGAAACTATCACCTGACCTGTCACATGTTCGATCACATGACATCTCAACAACATTAGGATCACGTGATATACAAGCACGTGATCCTGGGAAAGTATCACATGACCTACCAAGGGATTGGTCATCAATACGATCACAAGTCTCTATATGATCACCTGACTGCACGCGCTTTAGACGCGTGCCTAGTCCATTGATTGGCACATGGAAGACCGTGGGAATGATCAACGAATCAACGAACCAGTGAACAAGTCACAAGACTGTGGAGCGCAGTAAGGTCACCCACCTGTTACCTGTATTTGTACCTGCCCTAAAGTATGGGCCGCCTGTTTGAGTATGTATGCCTACCCTAAACATATACACACAGACCACCCTGTATTAGTATATAAGACCTGCGAAATTGAGCAAACAGTCCTCAGACTGTTCTCTTGTCTACCCCCCACAATTGAGCCCCTACAAGCTCAGCTCTTCCTTGCTCTCTTTGTCCTCTACATTGCCCACTTGTGCCTCCTCGCCAGTTACCTCCACCTCAAATACATTGTCGTCGCGTCACTGCTACAATAAACAGTAGTAGGTCTTGACAAGTCCTCCTTTGGCTCAGTTACCTCCACCTCAAATACATCATCATTGCCCACTACTTGTCATAACAGTAGTGAGTCCTGACAATCTGAGTGTCAGTGCCATGGTGAAATTTGAGTGCATCTTAATCTGAGCTTAAGCTGATATTTGCATGTGAATAATCTTATCATAATGACAGTCTTGGGCAGAGGCTTATCAGTGTGTCTTTATTGTGTCTTTACCTGTTCTCTTCAGAGTCAGATTGATAAGAAATTTTCATATCATGCTATGTCAGAAAATAGTGTCATTACATCACATAATCTGAGCAGTCAAAATAAAGTCACTTCTGCAGTGACTTGTTGGGGTTCAGTACAGCTTTGCAGAACTTGAAAGACTTGCCAATAATTTTTTTGCCTTGATTGCCTTATCAAGGCTTACAAATGAAATGGCAAGGCACTTGCAAGTCAAAAAAGCGGCAAGTCACGGCAAGTAACGTTGGTTTTTGCAGATGTGGTGTAATTATGTAATCTAAAGGGCGCTTCAGGCCAAGTCGCGTTGCCAAAACCGAGATACACTCGTTTACCTCTCGACGTTCATGATACCCGTTTACCGGCCAGCAAGACCTAATCGTAACCCCGGAAACATAAAGACGTATAATGGGTAAGGACTATTTTCCGTTTCTCTACGTGCTCCAATAATGCGACGTACAGATCCATCCATCGCGAAGCAATTAGTCGACAAGATGTATGAGCGCCGAAAAGCTGCGGCGCTTGACTTAGAGAAGTACGTTGGCCATATGCAGCATTTATGTCCACACGTTTGATTGCGCAAACTGGGCAGACTTGTCCGCGAATGTCATCAACAAGGCGACGAACGGCGCATCGGCCAAATTGTTGACCAACTTAGCGACATGTTCTCTAGCGTCACCAATGCACTTCACGTCCGTAATGGAGGTCTAATTGGCCTTGCAGGCACTGCCATCGCTCTCGGTGTCGACATAGCGCCTTATATGGAACGCTTTCTCGAACCCCTTCTCGTCTGTTTCTCTGACCCAGAGAATCGTGTTCGCTACTTTGCAGCAGAATGTCTGTATAACATTGCCAAAGTATCAAAGGGAGAGGTTTTGGTATATTTCAACCCCATTTTCGACGCATTAAGCAAAGTGAGTCGCGCCATCCTCTTCAATGCGCTTCCTTAAGTCGCCCTCAGCTTGCGGCAGACCCAGAGCAATCTGTCAAGAACGGCGCGGAGCTCCTAGACCGCTTACTCAAAGACATCGTTGCGGAGTCCGCCTCCTACTATGTCCCTCACTTCCCTGAAATGGATAAGCGGCTTACTAGCGAAAACGGAATTGTCGTCCCTCACCCCGATGACGATGGTACAAGTGCAGTGCCACAACGCGCATTCTCCCTTCCTCGCTTCATCCCCCTCCTCTCCGACCGCATTTACGTTGTCTCACCTTTCACGCGTTCCTTTCTCGTTTCATGGATTTCGGTACTTGATTCCGTGCCGGAGCTTGAGTTAATCACATATCTCCCCCATCTCTTGGATGGATTACTGTACGAGTATATCTTTCATCCATTCCTACCCCTTCCTGTCTTACCTCCAGCCCAGAAAATATCTATCAGATCCGACAGAAGATGTCCGCATCGCAGCGGAAAACCAACTTGCCGAGTTTCTACGTGAGATCCGTGAGGTAACTATTGTACGGAAACATCGCGAGGAGCAAGAGCGATTTCGAGAAGCTAAACCAGAAGAAAAGATTCGAGCAGAGGTGGAGCAGATAAAGGAACGCCCATCGGATGTTTCCGTGAGCTCTGACACTGAACGAGTTTCATTTCTCAACGGCAACCTACCTCCTGCCCCCTCATCTGAGGCAGAAAAGCCGAACGGGGACATCGAGTTCGATACGAGTGAGCGGGATGTGGGAGGTACGCTTCATCTGTGGGTCCAAATGGATGTTTATTTTGTTAGACTGGGTCCCCGGCCAAGGTGTTCGAATCGACTACGATGCAATAATTGAAATACTGATCCAACAGCTCGATCCACAACGTGAGTGTGCCATTTAACGGTCTCTTATGGAACTAATGTCCTCTCAGACGATGAAATCCAACAGTCGACTGCCTTACTCTGGCTTGCAGAACTATTGACATTTACACAAGAAGTCATGGTCCCGTTTACTCCCCGTCTCATCCCGGCCATTCTTCCCAACCTTGCACACCACGTACCCATGATCCAGTCATCTGCTATTCGCACAAATAAGCTTCTTCTCGGCGTGATCCAGTCATTGCCCTCCCCGTCTGAGCCACCATCTCGTCAAAGTACCCTGCCGAGCGAACGACCTGCCCCTGTGGCCGCCCGCGCACCACCGGCATCTCCCTCCCATATACCGGCCTCTCCCCCTCTGTCGCGTCAAAATACACAAATATCGACTTCCCGTGAGTCAGGCTCGGTGGAATCGTTGACAGATTCAACTGCTTCACCGACTCCGAGTAACATCACCATGCAGAAGCGTGCAAGTTTGCAGGTGCAAGCGGAAACTTCCCAACCCCCACGTCTACCGGCTTCGCTAGATGGCCAATTACCCGTTCGCTCGCCGACACCCCGACCACCTTCTCCCCAATCCCTAGGGAGTGCAGCAGGCCCCACATCTGTACCAGAGCGCGAAATTCTTGTGGATGCGTTTGATTATCAAGCTACGGTGAATGCACTGACCATTCAATTTTTGAGCGAGCACGAGGAAACACGCGTTGCCGCCCTCAAGTGGCTCATAATGCTCCATCAAAAGGCGCCGAAGAAGGTGTGTCATTCATCTCGGCGAATATCCCCCTTCTTCATAGTCGTGCAACTTAGATTCTTGCGATGGATGATGGGACATTCCCGGCACTGCTCAAGACGTTGTCTGACACCTCCGAGGAAGTGATCAAACACGACTTGCAGCTCCTCGCGCAGATTTCATCGGCATCCGATGATAGTTATTTCAAGGCCTTTATGATCAACTTGCTAGATCTCTTCAGTACCGATAGAAGGTTGCTTGAGACACGTGGAAGTCTAATTATTAGGCAATTGTGCCTCAACCTCAGCACGGAACGCATTTACAAGACATTCGCTGAAATCCTCGAAAAGGAAGAGGTGTGGGACCTGGTTCTTGAGAGCGGACTCAACTTCACGCAAATTTGTTAGGACCTTGACTTTGCCAGCGTCATTGTACAAAAACTTTCCACGATCCTCATCACTTCCCCCGAACTTGCCGACTTCCGGAGGCGGCTTAAAAGCCTTGAAACGCGGGTGAGTTCAATGACCCGTGCGTGCCACCGTCGCTCGTATCACTCACACTATATGTACAGCAAGATGGCCAAGCGCTATTTGTGACGCTATATCGGTCGTGGTGCCACAACGCTGTTGCGGTGTTCTCACTCTGCCTCCTAGCGCAGGCATATGAACACGCGTCCAACCTCCTTGCCATCTTGCGAGTTTTCTTCCTTCTAACACTGACATGGACGAACCTCACATTGCTACCTAGTGCCGACCTTGAGATGACTGTCCAAATACTTGTTCAGATTGACAAACTGGTGCAACTCATCGAATCGCCCGTCTTCACTTGTGCGTAAGCCCGCCTAACTAGATTCTCTTTTCGTATTCATATACGAGGCGCGATAGACATCCGTTTACAACTCCTCGAGCCAGACAGATACCCGTATTTGTTCAAATGTTTGTATGGATTACTCATGCTCCTTCCACAAAGCTCCGCCTTTATTTCCCTTCGAAACCGACTGAACGCCGTGAATTCCGCCGGATTCCTACACATAGCACCTAAACCGTCCGCCCCTACGTTGATATCCTTAGTAGAACTCCGATGCTGATTTCATTGCAGGAGTACAGTTGTGACGGTGGCAACACGATCGAAACTTACACGTGACGAGATAAAGTGGCCCGAACTCTTAGCCCATTTTCGCACCGTGCAGACACGGCATGAGAGGGCACGTCGAGCTGGTCTCGGAAGCGCGCCTGACATCAGCTCTACACTTCCGAGCTCCGCACTTGCAGAGCGCCCTGCCGCGCGACGGCGTGGAACCGGACTAGGGGATGTCCCCACACCGACCACGTCGCCAGGGCCCAGCATTGGCGCAGGATCCAGTAACGGACAGCCGAGAGCCCTTAGCCCTCTCAATCCGCGAGCGAGGGTCCAAGGTGGCGTGGCCACGACTTTGACGGCGCAGGGGCAGGTACTAGGGGCACGGCAGAAGCGGGGACTGAGCCTTGTGCGGAAAACATGACATGTCATTGTGTCTCCTTTGCTTTCAATTAATATACTGTATATACATATGTACATATACTCGCATGCAATGTAGCTAGCCAGTGACTCATTAATCGACGAAACTACCCACGGTGTGCGTGTGCTGTGCGTTGTCAGGGAAAAGGCACTCCCAGGCATGAATATTGGTCATGCCTTTGGCCTGAGGAGGTTCCGTTCGATGATGTCTATGTCTTTGTCAGTGAGGCCGCATGAACGTCGCGCGTACTCCTTCACGCCACCGTATCGCTCTCCCAGCATTTTTATGAACACTTGCATCGTCTCTTCCCTGTCCGACTGATAAGCTAGAACCAATTAGCAGGATTAAGAAATACCTAGAGGATAGCATATTGTGAGCAGCTGTTGGATCCGAGGCAAACAAGGGTTCACGTGCAAGGCGTGACAAAATGAGGGGCCGCATTGGCGCGCGTCCGATACGAGTCAAAGCGTAATCGTCTGAAATGGCGTCAGAAGAAACGCCCGCGAGCTGGAAGAATTGGTTAAGCGACGCGGCGATAAGGGTGGGGGGAAATGAGCGAGTCACAAGAAGAAGTAGCGCGGTTGCTATCCCAGTGCGGTCTTTCCCAGCTGTGAGATTTTCTTAGTAAAAAGGTGCTCGTGCGGAGCAGAGAGCGCACCAGTGCAATGGAAGATGAAGGCATCGTTTGGCGAGTCCCGAACGTGGCGTAGGATAGCGCCGAACGCGGGCCCGCCCGCGTCAAGAATTTCAGAGTACAGCTGCATGAACGCCTGTAGAGTTCAACAGGCAGAAGACAGGAGGTTGGGCGGTGACTGCACCTCCGTCTTCCCGCTTGCATATAGTTGAAAGCGTCTATGAGGGGACATTATGGGTCTGGCTTGGGTGGATGAGTGAACTGCAGTGCTTACTGGGCCATACGCTCTGGGCTGTAGTCCTCCTTTGCAAAGACTGGCGCACGCAATACGGTTATTCCCACAATTTGTGGGGTTACTGCATCGTACTTTGCAATTTCCGTGTCGGAACGGAGGTCGAATATGGTAGTGATGCCAAGGGCCTGCAGCTGCGCCTTGCCTGCTCTCAAGGATCGTTACAAACACTAAAGAGGAAGAAATAAAGGCGCACACCAAGTTGAGTAACACCCGAGAGTTCTCCACTACGATACATAAAGCCCGATCGGGTGACATTTTCGCCGTCTGCTGCTGGAATCATACCGAGATCACGGATGTTGCAAACGCCATCGATTGTTACAAATGGATGCTTCGAGAGTACATCGGAGAGGAGTTCTGGGTCGAGAGGGGCAAGCTCGGACATGTCTAAAATGAGGCAAAGAAAAGGCCAGAGCAAAGCAGGCAAGACGACGAGGCATCTGGGGAGCCGAGATAAGATAAGATTGATCAGGAATCATGATCATGATAAAATTTCGACCGCATTCAATTATGATCATCTTCAAAACCAAAACCCCAGTTCTCCCTCACATCCAAAAATGACTCCGCTAGCTCACCCTTCAATTAAAGGTTTGTCAGACATTCCATATGCGATAAAAATTTATTGAGTGAGCTAGCAGACGGTTGGTTTCGCGAAATTTCCTCACAATGGCCTGGTCAGGCCATGACTCTTAAGGTTACAAAAATCCTGCACGTCGAGAAGTCCCTGTACCAGGACGTCCTCGTGTTTCAATCAGAGACGTATGGCAATGTTCTTGTTCTTGATGGTGTTATCCAATGCACAGAGCGCGATGAGTTCTCGTACGATATCCGTTTCACACCGAGATCAAAGTTGACACCGTCGACTCAGCTACCAAGAAATGATTGCCCATCTCCCGCTCGCAAGCCACCCGGACCCAAAAAGAGTCCTTGTGATAGGTGGTGGAGATGGCGGCGTTGTGCGCGAAGTACTCAAGCATGAAAGTGTAGAAAGGGTGGTGCTATGCGACATCGACGAAGTACATCCTTTCATCAATTCATCTATGCACATGTTCATGCTGATGTCTTGTCCTCACCCAGGCAGTAGTGCGAGTTTCCAAGCAGTACCTTCCGCATATGTCTGCCCTACTCGAATCCCCGAAAGTCGAAGTCTTCATCGGCGATGGCTTCAAATTCCTTGCAGACAACACGTCGAGTTATGATGTGATCATCACCGATTCTTCGGACCCTGTCGGGCCCGCGGCTTCCCTCTTTGAAAAACCCTATTTCCAGCTCCTTCATGATGCACTCATGCCTGGTGGGAACATCTCCACCCAAGCCGAATGCCTTTGGCTCCACCTCCCCCTTATCGAAAAGTTACGCCGCACCACGCTCGAAATTTTTGAGACAGCCGAGTACGCCTTCACTACTATCCCTACTTATCCCTCTGGCCAGATAGGCTTTTTGGTGTGTTCTACATCGCCTAACTGCGATCTGCAAACGGCACTGCGAACCGTTCCTAATACTCGCTACTACAACTCCGACGTGCACAAAGCCGCCTTTGTCTTACCCGAGTTTGGCCGAGCAATCATAAAAGAGCACAAGAACATTTTACCGCCAATCGGTCGTGCTGCTCGAGCTCTTAATGAACCGAATAAGCCGAGAAAGAAAGTGCTTCTCCTTGGAAGTGGCTTCGTCGCCCGTCCTGCGGCGGAGTACATAGTCCGTGATCCAGCTAACGAACTCACTATTGGTACGCCCAGTCACGACTTGACCTTCGTAAATCTATGTTAAAAACGATATACAGCTTGTCGCACGCTCAAGAGCGCAGAAGCGCTGGCGCAGGGCCTTCCTGATACGACGGCCATATCCCTTGACGTCACCGATACCTCTACACTCGAGGCTGCCGTCAGAGCCGTAGATGCAGTTGTTTCGCTTATTCCTTACACCCTCCATGCTTCTGTCATTGAGGCTGCCATCAAAGGTAACACGCACGTCATCACGACAAGTTACGTCTCGCCGGCGATTCGGGCACTTGAGGATCGAATAAAAGCCGCCGGCATCGTTGTCATGAATGAAATTGGTCTTGACCCTGGTATCGACCATTTATACGCCGTGAAGACTATTGACGAGGTCCATGCTCAGGGAGGGAAGGTATTCACCTCATCATTTCCAAGCTTAAAAACACTAAACAGATTCGATGTTTGGTTCTAGATCAAGCAATTCCACTCCTATTGCGGCGGCCTTCCTGCCCCTGAATCGGCTGACAATCCACTTGGATACAAATTCTCCTGGTCGTCACGCGGGGTACTCCTCGCTTTGCTCAATGCCGCCTCATGGCTTGAGGACGGCCAGGTCCGCAGTGTCGAGGGGAATAAACTTATGGCGCTCGCCAAACCATACTATATCTCCCCTGCCTTCGCGTTTGTTGCATACCCAAACCGAAACTCGACACCGTACCGCGAGTGGTACAACATCCCCGAGGCGGACACCGTCGTGCGCGGTACTCTGCGCTACCAAGCTTTCCCTGAGTTCATTCGAGCACTGGTTCAACTCGGCTGGCTTGACGCCAAGCCTAAAGAGTGGGTTACGGAGGGCCTCACATGGGCGGAGGCCACGAAACGCGCTGCTGGTGCCAAAGAATCGTCAGAGAGGCAAGGCAACTCTTTGAGATACCCACCCCTTGTTGACTTTATGGCCCTGTAGCGCACTCGTGTCCCGTGTCCGAGAGCTCTGCTCATTTCCCGATGCTGTGGAAGCGGTGCGCGTCATTTCTGGCCTCCGCTGGATCGGGCTCTTCTCTCACGAGCCGCTCGTTCCGCGTGGGAGCAACCTACTCGACACGCTCTGTGCACGCCTGGAGGCACTCATGGCATATGTACCGGGCGAACGCGACCTTGTCATGCTGCAGCACAAGTTCGTGGTCGAACGAGCTGATGGTACTGAGGTGCGTACTCGCGTGATAGGGATGCTTTCTCCTACTGGCTATCATATGAACAAACCTGACACGCTCACTAAACTGCGGACAGCAAATCATCACGTCGACGCTCGAGGCGTACGGCGCCCCTGACGGGCACTCTGCGATGGCTCTGACTGTCGGCGTCCCTTGTGGCATTGCTACACAGATGGTCCTTGACGGCACCCTCTCCACCCCAGGCGTACTAGTGCCGTACACAAGAGAAATATGCGACCCTCTCCGCGAGCGCTTGGAAGAAGAAGGTATCACAATGGTAGAGCGAGTGTTGTAGGAGATGTATGCGAATTCACCTGTAACGGTCAAGGGACAAGGTCTACCCTCGCTCTATCGAGCAATGTAAAAAATGTGGATGTAATAAGAAGTGCGAAGAATACACATGGGGGTATTGGAAGTTGGAAAGAACCCGCTAGAGATACATGGTTTACGCACAGGTATTTTAAGGACTATGGAGTGAACCGAGCGAATCATATACCGTACAATGTGTCCCAAACGGACCTAGCCCCGCCATTGTAGTACGATCGCCATCTGAGAAAGCATGAGTGTAGTCAGAATCTCAGTCACGACCGCTAGGCCTGCGTGGCGAATGGTCAATAGAGCCGAAAAGTCACGCGAGGCTTGCCCTGCTTCATAAATTGCGAGCACCACCTTCCCGTCGACACACTGCAAAAATAGATCGCAATTCAGCAACGATTCAAGCCTTTGGATGATTCAGAGCGTACCTCCATTCTGTTATTGGGAAGCCGCTTCCACTTGAGGAGACGCCCGCTACGCGATGTGAAGTACTGCGAACTGCAGAAGAGAGCGGTCAGGAGCGCCAAACTCGACTCAGGTCGAACTCACGGGCTAGAGCGCTTTCGACGTAGCGTAGTTGCCATGGGTTGGGATGGCGCATTGCCATAGATGATGTGGCCGGGCGTACTAGCGGGGCCAAAGTAGAAGAAAGCAGCTCCAGGACCCATGATCCCTCGATGTTTCTGTGTCCATGGCGTTTCTCGTCGAAGTTGCACGAATGTATTCGGCATGCGATCTACCTAATGACGCAAAGAAAAGGATTAAACTAGATTCAAGAAGGAAGGGACAGCGCTGCACCTCCTGGCTTAAGGAACGGTCAGCTCATCGGATTGGATGTGAGGAGATGGCGGCTAACTTACACAGTAAACGCGGTGAGTCCATCGAGGTCTTCAAAGCGCGTGTGGAATGGGTCTTCCCCTTTTTGCAGTAGGATATACGACCGTAACGCAGCCATGGGGGCGAGAGAAAGAGGGAACAAGACTGGCTCTCCCAGCCGAGAGGGGAACGGGAGTAATAAGGGGAGTGATAATACAAGGGTGACCTTACTTGGCTGGTAGCCATGCGTCACCAGCACCCTTGGCTTGTCATTCTACTTGCCCCGTGCTAGACATGTAGTACAAAAATCCGCGGCGCGTGTTAACACGGTTTCCTTACGGAAAGCACAATGAAGAGGTGGGGTGGAAAAGAGAACGGAACAATCATGAGCCAGCTCCCGGGTGGTGATTCATGTAGACGATGATAAAGGGTTCAAAGCAACCTGCCCAGGGTCTAAGAACAGAGACAAATGCGCAACTTGTTCGGGAAGAGGTAGAAAACCACTTGGGATTGCCAAGCTTCTAGAGGATTGAGGTAGTAGGAGCGGATAAAGGACACTGTTAGTGCCATATATCGATACAATGAACCAATGACAAATAACGTAATTACGGAAGGTTCTCAACGACGCTCTGTGGCGCTCAGGCATGTGGACCCACTGATTGGCTCCTGGGGCTGAAGATGATATTGCCGCATGGACGTCAGTGCTGTACCGTATACTGTAGGATAATAAGAGAAGGATCGATACGCGTACAGTACGTAGCCAATGACAATAGCTTAACATGGGTCAGGCATAACAAACTAATCGAATACTGGAACGGAATGTATGGGTGAGAGCACGTAAGGACAAATGGAGGACAACATACCGTGAACAATGCCTAGCAACACGGGTAGGCGCCGCCTTTCAGCTTTCCAAATCCACGACCAAGTCGATCGAAAGACTAACCGTAAAATAAGGTCCACACGAGGATGAACGAGAAAGTATTCTCTTGTCCTGGATTCACGGCCTCGAGGAGGCCACCCTGGAAATACTTTTTGGGGTTCATCTTGAGGTTGAAAAAGTGGAGTACAACGGAAGTGAAGAGCGTTGTAAGGAGGAAGAGAATGAAACCGAGCGAGTTCTCGAGGCCGAGTATGCCAGCGACTGCGCCGGTGAAGCAGGAGGAGATGAATTTGACGTTGTATATAGAGTTGTTGTTGAAGAAGACGTGCGGTGCAAATAACCGCTGTTGCTGGTCTTCTGGAGTGAGGGCAGACATACCGAGCGAAAGAGACGGTTTGACGTGCGTGAGAGCTGCGAGAGTATAACAGAAATATTCACACGGTCACACACCGCAGACGGTCGACAGTGACAGAGGCCACTCGTCGCAAGCAATGTCGTACGCAGTCCCAGAGGGAAAAGTTGTCAAGGTCGGCGTACTCGGAGCGACCGGTACCGTCGGACAACGCTTTATCGCCCTCCTCGTGGACCATCCATACTTTGTTGTACATGCTCTCGGCGCATCGGCGCGATCAGCAGGGAAAACATACGCCATTGCCACAAATTGGAAGCAGACAACACCCATACCTTCTGGTGTGCGCGATTTTATCATAAAACCGTGCGTTCCGGAACACTTCAAAGAGTGCGCGGTCGTTTTCTCTGGTCTGGATGCCGACGTCGCTGGCGATATAGGTGTGCATGACTTTTTTTTCTACTTTCTGTTCGTTCTGCGTTGACGCGGATGTGTATCGTAATTTCAGAGGCTGCCTTCCGCGCAGCCGAACTTGCCGTTTTCTCCAATGCCAAGTCCTATCGCAGGGATCCCAATGTACCGCTGGTCGTTCCCCTCGTCAATACTCCCCATCTCAACATCATACCGCAGCAACGAGCCCTCCACTCGCCCCCGCTCAAAACTGGGTTCATCGTTACCAACGCCAATTGCTCGACCACGGGCGTCGTGATACCCCTCGCCGCACTAGAACGCATTTTCGGTCCTATCGAGTCCTGCATCATCACAACTCTCCAGGCCATCTCCGGCGCAGGCTACCCGGGCATACCTTCGCTCGACATCTTCGACAACGTAGTCCCGTACATCTCTGGAGAGGAGGAGAAGATCGAATGGGAGACGCTCAAGATCCTGGGTGAGCTCTCGAGGTCCGAGTCCGAATCTGAAGCGGGGAAGCTCTCTTTCGACATGCGTGCGCCCACGCCCCTGCGTGTCTCGGCGAGCTGTACCCGCGTTCCTGTTGTAGAGGGCCACACCGAAACCGTCTCAGTACGCTTTGCACGGCGCCCTGCACCGAGCCCGCAGCAGGTGCGTGAGGCGCTCGCTGCATATACCCCTACGGTGCAGTCTGCTGGCTGCCCCTCAGCTCCGCGTCATGCGATATGGGTCCACGAAGAGCCCGACCGTCCGCAGCCACGACTGGATCGCATGTTTCAACAGGGGGCAGGCGTCTCTGTTGGCCGAGTGCGCCAGTGCCCGGTGCTGGACATCAAATTCGTCGTGCTGTCTAATAACGTCAACATCGGAGCAGCAACGAGCAGTATCATGAACGCTGAGATGGCGATTTCCAAGGGACTAGTTGCGGTATAGTTGAGTCGAGTCACTGCGATAAAAATTGTACGATAGCGTAACTACCAAATATATGATCATTTGTACCAGGGGCATGATAATTTTTCGTGCTACAGATACAGGAAGTTCGTTATACAACATGCATGCATCCTCCACTATGACCCTGTCACCAACGCCAACCGCGCGGATACCTCTGCTTGTGCTCGCACAAGGTTTGCCAAGTAGGACATCATCAATGTATCCTGTTCAGATGGCATTAATTGTTGGTAAGGTTGTATCATACCCAGTCCTAAAATGACAGAACGTACCTGAAGGCTGCTTGTAAATCCACCTCTTCCTAACTCCTCCGTGCCACCCCCTAATGCGTCCATGAGATACCGCCCGAGTGCAGCGTCAGCCGGCTTTCCTGCAGCTGCCCCCTGGGCATAAGCCAGCACACGGTCAAGCATTTCGAGAACATTTTTTAGCGTGCTCTCAAGTTGGGCAAGCTCCCCAACGGGTGACGAAGGGGAACTTTCAAGAAGATGTACTGAACGTTGTAGAACCAACGAATGAGATCGGAATTGTGAGTATAGGAAGTCCCTGATAAAGAGGCGGAAGTGAACGTACGACCAGTTCGCTCGGCATCATTTGCGCGGAGTGTGATGGGTATTGGAACGAAGACTGCATTTTCAGGTTTTGGGAAGACGCCTACGGGAGAGCTGCGCGAGCTAAGCAGCTGGATATTGATGCGATGGTAAAAGGTACTTACCTGATATATGCCTTAACACCGGCCTCCTCGCCCAATTCGGTGCCAGTGTTGAGAGCGATATGGATGGCGGGATATGGTGCAGTCTCTTGGGAGTAGAAATTCTGGATCAAAGCGGAGTAGGTGTTCAAATCTGATCCTGTGGAATACCTGCGTGACAGAGGACAAATCATCGCCTAGTTAGTTTTTGTGAGAATGGAGTAACATGCGCGAGGAATTACGCACCAGCCGACAATGGATTCCTTTGGATTGACACGCTGAGAAAGCTCGAACATTGCGCGGTGATACTCCATATCGACGGCGACCAGCTCACTAGTCTCCGAATGCAGCACCGCAAATGCGGTACGCACCGAGACTGCATCATCGCCTTCGCTTCTTGTACCGAGAAGGGTACCGATAACACGCTGCTGGGAACCTGGGCGGCGTAGGTAGTGGTCTAAGATGGAAAAGAGAGCGGTCGGGTGGATGGTGACAGAGGGAGCCCGGCTGAAAGTTGTGTCAACGAAGAAAGGGAGAAATTGGGTAAAATGGAGGGGTTAATACTATACGGAACCAGAGGATAGACCTAGGCAGACTGCGGATGAAGGTGGCCCCAATGTCATTTTTTTTAAAGGATTAGAACGAGGAGGATGCTTTGCCAGTGCTTTGCCGCCAACGTAATTGAAACAAATAAAATGAAAATATTTTCAAGAACGCACGGGAACTCCCGAACTCGTTTTGTTAGTTGACCCCCGACGAGACAACGATGCCCTCCGAGGAAACAAAGGTCCGTCTCATTCCCAATGCTCTCCCCTCGTACAACCTCTGAAAATCCCATAGGAACGCGTCATTCGTGCCATTGACTTTGGCCGCGTATGTTCATTTCCCAGTTTCTTGCAGGTCCGCTAACTGCCACCTAGACTGTGCTCCACTTTGGCTGGATACCATTCATCATTTATGTTGGCTACACGCGGAGCAATCCCCAACCTTCTCTTATAAAGTGTGTTTGACAACTTTCCTGCTTCTCTCCAAATTTCTGAACGAATCGACTAGGTTGATTAGCCCACTGGCGTGATACGTCTCATCCCACAACTCTTTTACACTTCTCGTAGGCACCATATAGATACGCGAGATCGTCTTCAAAAATAATAATGCACCAGCACCACTCCCTGTTTGCAAAAACCTTCCTGTTGACACCGGTGAGTCGGTCGCACACAGACTGGCCCAAGTGATTACATTCTTTTGTGGTGATGTTTGCGCGATTTTATGTACGCGACATCCTGAGCTACCCCATTCTATTACTGCTGGGTGACATTGCGGATTTACAAAGGCCAGATATGATCCCAGAACTCCATTTTCTCTCTTCGTCATTCGAACTAGCCTCTGACTCACCAATTTCCCAGTGTTCTACCTGTCTTAGCATCAGAGATGAGTTTTCTTTACAGTATAAACACGGTAGGATACACGAGAAAACGAGAGGTCACAATTTGTGCCATTATCACAGATAGATGCGACGAAGGTCACTTCTCAGTGTGATCCGCTTGCAAATTGGACACACCCCTGAGGCATCCAAACAGTGCAGCCAACATGCGCCGCAACACACGTGCCAACAGCCTACGCTCACCGTGGGCTCATTATATACCTCTAGACAGATGCGACAGCCGAACGCTGCACCATCTGCTGGGGCACCCTAAAAGATTTGAATAATAAACCCCGTGTCTGCATGTAAAAATGACGAACATACCGTAAGCAATCGCACTTTACTCTCCAACGCAGTGATGAGTGCCTGTGAGTTCTTTGCGTGTCGTGCACGCTCGATAGCCAAATCCGCTTCCGCCTCTGCCACACGCCGAACCGAGTCGTGTCTAGACGGCTCCGAGTCGCCGCCCTCAGTGAGGACGTCAGCCTCGGTGAACTGCGCAGCTCCAAAGGTGCTCAGGTCATCTCCCTCAACATCAATCTCATCGTCAACGTCTTCCACAGTCCGGTCGCCTACCACGAATCCCAGCGCTTCAGCGCCGGCCCTCGCACCTTGCCTAAGCCGGAGGCGCCGCACCCTATCGGGTGTCTCACTCTCCTCCCACACGTCATCCTCGCCGTCATCCACATTGTCTTCGATATTCCGCGGCGCACCTCCGTCCTCCTCTGCGTCCATGCTCCCACCGGGTCGGTGCAATTCAGCGTGTGTCAGACATGCATCAACGTGTGCCGCGATGACATCTAGGTCTCCTTCAACGTCCTGCATGCAGACCGGGCACTGCTCCGCAGTAGCCCTTGAGCGCCCCTTGCCTTTCCCGGCGACTGGGGCATCATCCTCATCACGCGTCACGGCTCGGAGTGCCATGTTCCGCGCCTTGCGCCGACGCTTGATGGAGCTGAGGGTTTTTGCAAGGCGTGCCGCGAACGCTGGTGAGCCCTCACGATGCTGCAAGGTGACGCGCCGACGCGCTATGGACCTGTGGAGTGATTGTGTGAATATATACTCCAAGACGACTGTGCGGATCCAGCGAGAGTGCGTACAGAGGTGGCAGACGTACGGTGCGTGTGCCAAAGCGTGTGGATCAGAGAAGCACTCGAGATCGCCGACGTGGTCAAGAATGGTCTGTACACGTGAGCTCTCGAGTGTGTAGTGTTGTCCGAGTAGGCGGAGGGGGATATGCTCCCCGCAAATAGGACATTCACGCGTCTCAGCGCGCTTGACTAGATTAGGCACACAGGATGTAGTGTGAGAAAAGCTACAGAATGCGAGGAAGGGTAGGCATGGCGGACCTCGTTTAGTACCCGGCACCGATACGAGCGCGGACGTCGACGCGATGACACCGTCATATCCCCTCGAATCGTGCTCTGGCGTAGGTTCATCGGCTATGTCAGGAATGGACCGTTTTCTGCGGCTGTTCTCCACACTCAAATTAGATGCCCGAGAAACTTGATGAGTATGCTCAGCGGCGCGCACCTGGCCGTTCTGGTCGGGATATTCTCCCCCTCCCATGCAGAAATAGCGTGCATGGAGAGCTGCGATGTTTGTGATATCATGGATGCCACCTGCGAAGAGAACCAAGGGACACTGAGCGGTGGATGCCCACTTGGTTAAACAGATGAACGCAATCGAACGTCCAAATTAAACTCGATCCTTTAGTGCCATGGGCCGGGTCGGGCCGGGAATAAGCATCCCTTGTCACGTCGAGCACGAAATGTTGGTTGGAATTTTTCTCATTTCTCTCCTGGTTTCCTCGGACAATAGTACAGCGTAGAAACGACGGAGAAAACCATACATTTAAACCCCCAATACTTAAACCTTCACCAGAGCCCAACAAAATATCGTCGAAGTATAGACGACCACCATATTGGCTAGCTATTAAAGATACGAGAATGGAGTAGATCATGGCGCGCAGAAAGGATCTCGCCTAGCGGCCACGTCGTCGCGGGGAGCTGCTCATGCTCAAGCTCCGCGTGAACTTCGTCTCCCAGCTCGCCAGAGACAATTGACCCAGTAGACGATATAGCGTCCGAGAGTATAGGCTTCACCGCGTGCAGAAGTAACTGCTGTGCGGCGTATGGGCCCAGAGCGTTCATGCGCACCGCCGCGGACAGCACGCCGCGAGCATGGAGAAAGAGGTGCAGATGGGCACCACGATCTGGACGCGTATGCTGGGTCCCAGCGTGTTAAAGAGATGCGGCTAGCTCACCGACTGTAAGCCCAAGTGCACCCGCCAAGACACCCCAACAGACCGGGAGATGCCCCGGCGCATCGCCGCGCCGCACGCGCACCTTGAGCGCAGCAACCAATGCGCCTGCTCGACTTTCGTACTCCGAGTTGTCGTTATCGCCGGTGGGGCTTCTAGCATTCGACGGCGTCGTTGTTATCCCTGCCATCGAGTCGGACATCGTCGTCAGCGCAGGGGGTCGGGTAAACCCCTTGGTATAGAGTGTGAGCAACGCTGCACCCTGCGCACATGACGCACGGCGCGTGACATGGTTCAGCGTGCTCGTGTCGTATAGCGCATCGAGACGCGCGAGCGTCGCGAGCGCCACGTCGAGCTCGGCTATCTTGCTGCTGGCGTACGCGGCGGCGGTGCGGTGCGCATCGCGCGCAAACGGGAGGGCGCTGCGTGCGTAGGTATCAACCGAGTTGCGGAGGAAGGTGAGGATGTCCGAGCCCGCTGGGCTGCCGGCGGGCAGACGGAAGAGCGCGTGGGCAGCGGTGGACTCGAGGCCGGCAGATGCTACGAATGCGCCCGTTGGGAGGTTGGCGTCTGAAAGGATGAGTAAGAGATAAGCTTCCTCGTCGTCGTGCATGAAAGTCAAAGACGTAGACATACTCCAATCTTAGTCATCACTGGTCGCACATGGGATCGCGTGAGGCGAGGCGTGAGGTAAGGGGCTGGTATTTATTGCAAGGAAATGGAAAAGTACATTTGCGTGGGTCTACGTGCGACTAGTACTACGGTTGATGTCCCGGTACAATATCTTAGATGATACACTAAGAAGGCAAACTTGAAGCAGCGATACATTTTCTAGTGACAGTCACAAATGAATTCATCCTCGTCTCGTACTGGAAAGGAGGCTAAGTGATTTCCGTTTATCAGTACTGGCGAAGGCTTTGAGCTGGATGGGAAATGCTCACGTTCATACTCGGCAGCCAACTTGCTCGCTCGGTCCTTAACGGTCATTCGAAAATTGTCCAGCTGGTATTTATCGTCGTCTCGACCCTCGTCCAAAAATTGCATCATTTCCCCAGGGGAATAAGTCACGTATCGATCCGGGAAACTAACCCACCAAGGATCCTGCACGTCCAAAAAGACCAGGCGCTGGAGTTTCTTGTTCAACTCGGCGTATATTGCCGACCAGGGCCGCGGCACCTCTGGCCAGCCTTTGAAACCAGAATTGTCAAGCGCATCCGCGCTCTCCTCCTCATCGTTGCTTGCAACACATATCTGAGAATGAAGGAGGTGCAACTCGAGCAGCGTCTCAGAGTGCTGCAAGATGAAATTCTCCGCGTCGCACGCGATGGAAAACTGTACATGTTGCAGGCGCAACGCGCGAAGGCGGGGGAAGTGTAGTTTCGAGAACGAGTAGGTGAGGTAGAAGACGCCGGTGGGGTCAGAGAAGCACAGCGCCAGTGATTCGAGGTTTTCAAGGCCCGTCGCGGCGCTGGGCGGGGGGAGGAGGCGACCGGGTAGCGTGTCGTAGAAAAACGGCTCGCATGGGGAGATGAGGCCTTCGGGCAACGGCGGCGTGACGAGGGCAGACCACGCATCCGTACCGGCGAGGGCTACCTCAAAGAGCGAGAGATTTGCGCGCAGCGCGAGGAACGCCGGGCTGTCGTACTGTTCGAGGTGGATTGGGGGCAAGCGGGTGAGGGAGAGGGACTGGAGGGGGCGGGGA
>Ga0307512_10003196_pt1 | contig 19403 bp, 22 predicted proteins | sample 14_EM_MG_FD_200267 | JGI IMG/M metagenome (GOLD analysis project Ga0307512, IMG submission 200267) | Populus trichocarpa ectomycorrhiza microbial communities from riparian zone in the Pacific Northwest, United States - 14_EM | ecosystem: Host-associated > Plants > Roots > Unclassified | place... | reverse complement strand
ACGTTGAACGCGAAGGAGGGGGAGCTCAGCGCTCAAGCTTCAAGAATTAGCTTGATTTGGCTGTGTTATAAATAAACCCGGCCGATCCAACCAGCCAATCGGCTCTGCATAGATTGTTGGCAGAGGGTCGATACGTTTCATCACACGCCAACCCTCCTCCTGTCGGAGTCGGGGATTCAATAAGGTGTGGGGCCGACATAGCGGATGGTAACTTACTAGCGAACTTGTCGGAAATTAGATTCTCAGCTTGCCGGGCGATGCTCACGGCACGTGCAACGCGGTCACGCAGCGCCCGTGACCTGATGCGACTGATATGTGACGAATGAGATCAAGTTTTTTGCAGAGGCGCTTATCGTTCTGCATGATGAGACCTGTACTGTAGTACCGGGAAATAGTATTTGAGTGCAGGTCAGAACACCACCACTCGGTATCAGCTGAATCCTGTCTTACCGCGGAGCTAGGCTCCGAGATCTAAGATTGGACAACCACGGGTTTCCGTATAAAAGTCATGCGATTAACCACCGTTCCCCTCATATTACCCCATGTCTCCCAACCCCTCAACTCTACCAAGCGAACGCGGGTGGAACAATACTCTACCCCTACCTCCAGTCCCCGCAGCTAGAGGGGTAGACGCCTCTGATGTCGCGAAGAGACTACTGTCTATTTACGGATCTCGAAAGGCTTCCCTTACCCTCGACGTCATCGTGGTCGGTTGCGGTCTTGGTGGTTTGGCTGCGGCGTTTTGTCTCATACAAGCGGGCCACCGTGTGACCATCATCGAATCCTCCTCCGTGATAGGGGACATTGGCGCAGGTATCCAAGTCAGTCCCAATTGCAGTCGGTTGCTCCGGAGGTGGGGCCTAGGAAAGCATCTGGATAAGATTGCCGTCAAACCGGAATGCCTTGCGCTCAGGAGGTACGATACCGGCGAAACAATCGGACTCACAAAATGGGGAGATGTCATGGAGAGGGATTATGGTGCACCATACTATCATATCCACCGCGCCGACTTCCACAAACTCCTCTACGACCTTGTTGCTCCGCACGTTACCATACTGTTGGGTTCCCTCGTCGTTGAATGCGACCCAGGCCCTGTGTCACCTTCGGTCACCCTCAAGTCTGGGAAGGTCGTGAGGGGAGATTTAATTGTTGGAGCAGATGGCGTCAAGAGTTTCATTCAACAGGTTGTATCAGGAAAACCTAGCCCAGCAGAACCAACTGGAGACGCCGCATATCGGGCGATTATACCAGCCTCACTCCTCATGCAAGATCCGGAATTACGCGAGTTGATTGAACACCCACAGATGGCCGGTTGGATGGCGCCTAGGAGGCACCTGATGGCATATCCAATTGTGCGTTGATTCTCCTTCCCAAGTTGTTGCTGGAGTATGCTGACCACATGAGCTCTCTTTTTTTAGAGGGCCAAGGAAATGTATAATCTCGTTCTATTGCACCCAGATGATGGGTCGGTAGAATCCTGGACCGCAGAGGGAAGCGCAGACAAGATGAGGCAGGAATTTGATGACTTTGAACCACGGTGAGAGGGAACTACCCATTCCTGGATAATGTTATTCAATGTTCCGAATAGAGTCCGCAGGCTACTTGGGTTCGTTCAGTCTACCCTCAAGTGGCGCCTGATGGACCGTAAGCCTCTGGATAAATGGATTCACGACTCTGGACGCGTGATACTATTGGGAGATGCGTGTCATCCGATGCTGGTAAGATGTATCGCGGATTTACTGCTAGGTATCACCGTTGATGTTCTCCCAAAGCCATACAGAGCACAAGGTGCCTCAATGGCGATCGAAGACGGAGCCGTACTCGGCAATCTCCTTTCGAGAATTTCCCACATTTCTCAACTGGGGCCTCTCCTCAAAGCCTACCAGGACCTCCGACTCCCTCGTACCGCAGAATTACAGGGATCTTCGCGACTTAACCAGCACATCTTTCACCTTCCAGACGGGCCGGAGCAAAGAGAACGAGATGCGAATATGAGGAAGGCAATGGCCCTGGAACTCTCCGGCGATACAGAGGCGTTACGGCGTGAATCGACTGGGAATCAGAATCAGTGGGCAGATAAGGCGAAGAGCATTATTTTGTTTGGGTACGATGCGGATGCTGAGGCGGATAAGTGGTGGACAGCTCATAGGAAGGAGTTGGAGGTGCCTGCGAGGGCGAAGTTGTAAAGCTCGTAACGGCTGCTAGGGACAGTGCTTGGGTGTTCATTTATCCGTGTATGCATATGCATTTCTGTATCCCGTATACCATACCATTGGGATTTGGAGTAGGTATTTGTAACACAACCAACACAGGCTCCAAATCCTACCCAGTTGTGATATGTCGCTCCCACCAGATTGTTCTGTATTTATGAGAGAAAGAGGGGGCGCTTGTTGGATAACCGGTCGTGGGAATATCGCATCTGGCGGATTCTTTCGGCACTCGACCACCTGTGGGCGCGCGGCACTCGATTCATAACCTGTTGCCTCTGACTTTGGCACAATGATCCAACTGGACCAATACTTTGACATGGTCGAGCCTTACTTACACCTCCTCCAATCTGTCGTGCCACCCCAAATCTACTCCCTCATCACAACATCATTCTCCTACGCCCTCCAGCTCCTCAACACGTTATTCAACATCATCGCGGTCACATCCCCCCTATCCGCCCCAAACACCATCATCCCCGCCCTACTCACCATACTCTGCGTCTACCTCTCGCTTTCGAGCCTTTACCGCACCGTGATGTTCGCGTTCTGGTTCGTCAAGTGGGGCATAATCCTCGGTGTTCTATTCTCCGTAGCGAGCTGGGTGAACTCCGGCATGCCAGCGCAAATTCTGGCGAACCTCGTGCCCGCGGCTATGGAGAACAAGAGTGGTTCCAGTCGGCCAAAGAGTTGGGAGTCATGGAGTACACATGATCGATATAACCAAGAGCGGAAGACTCAGAAGCAGAAAGACGCAGAGGAGGCACAGAAGTTCATCCAGAATGTCATCGACACCGCCGGAGATGTATACCAGAAGTCAGGGAATTGGTGGGAGACGGCAAAGGGTGTGTACGAGGAGATCAACAAGCAGGGCCAAACCAAGCAGAGTGGCAAGAGGACGAGCTCCACAAAGAGCAGATAGTCTCTGGGGTTTTGTGGTTTCGTTCCGCTTTTGCATTGTTCTATGGCAAGTCGATTTATGTATCCGGAGTTTACAGGAATTCACGTAACCCGCATCAGATAACCTGTATCTTTATTCGAAATCTTCCCCGATTTCTTCGGCATGATATCATTAGGCCTTCCTCTACTTACCAACCCCTAGAGCGTCGGTAAATTTACTCTGTACACCAGTTTCGTCGTATCCAGATTGACGATCTCGCAATCTAACTTTCCTCCGTCTCCTATCTGCGTCTCAACGCAAGTGAGATCCATAGGCTGTGGGATAGTGAGAAGAAACGTATCATGAGAGCTGTAGGTGAGGCCAAACCTTCTCCAATACCGCCATGGGATGATCTAATCCTGGAGTTCAGTTTTGTTGACTGTAGGGGATGTTCGGTGGAACTTACGCCAGATGCCTGTGTTGTACACAATTCCTTGAGCGGAAGTAGCAATGAACGCTCTCATGGTCTCCAGATCTGGCTTATCGTCTTTGCCATTCTGAGCGACTACGACCAAATATCCCCTGGCAGTTTCCTTTAGGCCTTCGTCTCCCTCCTTCGTAAAACCCGGTCCCATCGGGATGAAACCTTGGTTCGTATGGAGATGTCTCTCCAAAACCTTGATGTCCCAGCGTCCACCAGGCTTTGCATCAATAGGCTGGCACCTATACACACTCAGCCCCGTAGTCGCCTGGACATCTGCTGGGTAGGAAGACTCCAATAACGAAAGTTTGTGAAACTTGTAAGCCGATCCCTGGTTGGCACTCGTGACGCGTATGCCGGGCGGCACAGTATTCACGTCTCCATATGCTTGGACAACCTGACCAAAAGCGGCGAATACTTCCGACGTAAGCGGAAGTGCATGCAATGTTTTAACCTCCCTACTACCAAGCACCGCACTCCTGTCTTCTGGATAATACTATCAGCGCACCGAACTCCGCCACTGCTACACCTAGACTCACCTTCTGCATTGCTAGTTGCCAGTATCCCCCCTTCACGAGAAATCAGAACCCTGTTCTCGGGAGATGTTCCACTGCTCTGGGTCCCGATGACCCTAATACGCTTAATGCCACCATCAGGGTGGATCGTGAGCATTACGTGAGTGTATTTGGTGTGATCGATATTTTGCAACTGGAAGAAGTGCCGCCTGTGTGGTCCGAGCTTGGTTCGGGGTAGGATCGTCACCCATGAAGGTCCCTCGGTCATCCCAGGGGCTTCTTGGTGATGAGGAGGTATGAGATCGGGCGAATTGATTGCGTGGAGTTCGCAAGATTCGGGAAAGTTTCCCTTGAAGTGGGCGGTATCGATCTCGACGTGGGACAAATACCCGCCATATCCGCTACTGTCATATTCAATTGAATTATGCAAAGCGACCCGTAAAGGTATGGGAGGTCGATTAGGAAACCACGGCTCAATTGTGGGAAACGGACTTACAGCTTGATGATTGCCCAATCCTTGTGACCTGGTTGGCGACTTCGCTTGGTTTCCCAGCCATCGCCCATGTCCTTTCCTGTATGTTTCAGGAAGGGAATAAATAACAATGCCCACAATAGGATATATGGTACTGTGGTTGTCGTACCTCGCCCCGGGAGAATCAAGTTGGGTCCAACCCCGAAGTGCTGATCAGATGTGAAGACGACGCGCCCACCAGAAAACACATGAGCAAGGTCGAACTCCTCGTGCACATCAGAGGGTATCACTGGGTTCATAGCCCCGTAAACGCGAAACCGTGCCTGTGGCGCCAAATCGTCAGAAATCGATGGTCTTACAAGTGGGGCTTCGCGCGCACAATGCCTCCGTCAGGGTACATATTCAGTTTCACATAGTTGACTGCCGATGAGGCAGTGATTGAAAACAGATGTCTTGAGCTTGGTCCCATGAGTACCCTTGGGAGCGTCTCTGTCCACTGAAACACGCGTTGGAAAGGTTCAGCATTTTCGTGATATAGGGGTCCATACCCTCTTGTCATCGGAGAGCGGATCAGTCTCTCCGTCTGCGGCGAGCAGCGCCTCAACGGAGATCTCAGGTGCTTCGTTCCCTATAATTATTTTCAGCAATATTCGCCGCTCATGTCAATGCGGCAGGCGCACCGTTGAAATGCGAAGTATCAACATCGAAGCCGGTGATGTTGCCAGAAGTACCGAGTTTGATTATACACCTAGAGGGTTCTTTCTATCAGTGTATATGCATTGGTAGGAACATATGTCTTACCAGTCATAGGTAGGGTTATGCCGTCGGCTTTCCCAACCACTGTAGAGTGCGCCGTTCGGGCCGAACTGTCCCTTCAAGCTCGGCGCTGGCTAAGTCAACCAGCCATTTAAGTCGTCAGATGCGTGAATCTGGAATGAGACAGCGGATAGTACCTCAACAAGGAGGAGGTGGTGTGCTTCCGCGAAAAAGTCATCGGAAACAGACGTTACTTTGCCACCAAGGGCAACGCTAGACAACTCTGTCCTCCGTTATCAGCCAGTCAAGGACCTGAGCGTGGTCGTAGGAACCTATCTGTTCTACGAACACCGTTTTGAAGTCTTCGAGGGGGATTCTCTTGTATTCCATGGCCGTGGCTGGTCGTGGACTCACTCTGGGGGAACGCAAGGGACGAACTGATAGGATTCCGGTGGCATCTGAAATGCAGATACCCGATATGGCAATGGGAGTCTGGGATCAAAGGGATCAAGAAAGGAAATCACATGCCAGGATACGATAAGTATCTGCATCCGAGGACTGTGCCACAGCAGACGAGCGCAAGCCCTTTCTTTTACCCCGCCATCCGCGTTGTGTATTTTTTGCCGCGTGGCGTCCAACTCTTTGCCATTGTTCTAGGCCACATCATCTGCTCTAATGATTGATCATATCTTCGGTCGCCCGAGTCCATCTTGGAAGCGGATGCAGGTCGGTGTCCAATTGGACCGTTTCAATTCTATTCTTTAGTGCATCCTCACACCAGAACATCAGGTGTTCTTTGTCTTGGTGTTTTGGATATGGCGACTTGGATACGGTCGAGAGATACCGCCCAGATTGTTGTGGCTAAGGAGGATGAATAGGTCACTTGGTCCGCGGATGAATGTTTTGGCTCCGGAACTACGAATGGCTGACTCGCCGCGTGTAGCACGCTTCTCTCCTTGGCAGATTATCGTTGGGACCTTAACGGCTACGTATGCGTCCCGGAACCTCGACAAGCTCCTCGGTCTTGGAGGTACGCACATCTTCTGTCTGTATCTTATTCTTACCCAAGGTTTACCCACGCACTCCCCCCCCCTGGTGGCTGTGCGTTGAGCTAGCTCCAGAACCCCTGGCTGATCTTGTACGTGCTGTCCCAATAATCGTGATCGAGAACTGAACGGCAATAAATTCTACCCGGCCTAGTACTCACCGTCCTATTATCGGGCAACATGGATTGCCACGGGGTTTGACGCAGGCTTCGCGACAGCAATGACTATCCGGCCAAAGTGGTTACGAGACATATGTGCAATCTTATTCTCAGCCTACTACATCATCTATGCGAATGAGGCAGATGAGAAGGTTTGAAGGTGCCCCTTGATTCGCGGTGTAAAGTTGGTTTGACATCTTTGCAGCTTCGTAAGTTTAGGGCGGCGCCGACGGTTGAGTTCCTTCGGACAACGTGGGAGAAGACGTCCAACCCATACGTGTGTCGTAACTGTATCCTTGATGTTACCGTGCCGCCGAACTAAGGTGTTCCGGTGGTATGTAGATCCGACTGTTTAGCTGGCTACCCAGAATGTCCATCCGCCGCGTCATCCAAATTCCTCGCCCGTCATCCTCGAGGTATACTCGACCAATAACTGCCCACCTGTTCTTTGCTCCACATGCATCGAATTTAGCCGAATCGACTGAATTGATCTTGGATATCCCAGGTGGAGGGTTCGTGTCCATGACACCTGAACATCACGAAGAACGGCTTCGCGTATGGGCCGAGAAAACCGGGAGACCGGTACTATCTCTCGACTACGGCAAAGCACCTGAACGTGAGTGTAGCCTGCTGTTTTTGTTTCACGTCAGCGCTACCGCCCATGTTCCGGATCTTCGATCGGAATTGTTGCTTCGGGGATGTGGGAGCGCAGCGGGAAGTTGGGCAACCTGCAGATGTTCTGCCATGATTATCTAAACAATTCTTGATTGAGTAGTGGATGCTGATCCACTTCGTCATATCATAGGTCCCTACCCGTACGCGGTTGATGAAGTCTTCGACGCTTATCAGGTTCTCGTGGACACCGCTGGTGCCGTGATTGGGATGTCAGGACGCAGCCTGGAGATCATTGCTAGTGGTGATTCAGCGTAAGTGTCGCCTGTGCCCCTCACGGAACGTAACGAAAGAACGCTGACTTCGGTTCGTTAATGTAAGTGGAGCACACATTCTGACGTGTGTCATCATCAAGATTCTGGAGAGCAAGGGCCTTGACCTTAAACTCCCACTTGCGTTGGTGCTCAATTACCCGGCACTCGATTTCAACTTTACGTCTTGGATGAGCAAGGACCACTTGAAGGTGCTGCGCGCGGAAGATACCAGTGGGTACCTGTCTAGTGGTGGCAGGATTGACGATATGCGCGTGTCAGAACACGAGGACTACATGCACTTTAATACCCTCTCTATGATCGGCTCGGACGGTCGCGAGAACCAGCGGGGACGGAGTCTATCGGCTACCGCAGGTATGCGGAGGAATCGAAGCTGGGTAGCCGCACTCAAGGATTTTGCCGTTGGTGATCGTTCGGACGGCCGAAGCTCACCCGTTGCCGAGCGCACTAATAGTCCCCAGAGATTGAGGCTCAGGAGGTCGACCCCAAGTCTCAAAGGCCTGAACAACGGCGTTGTCACTGCTCCCCGACAAACCTTGGGTCTTACATCTCTGAAGGCCGAATCTAAACCCCGATCGAAAACTCTTCCGGAGTGTCAGTCAGGCATCACAGCAACTAGTCATTGTGGAGAGCTGTCAACCAAAGAAGGAAGTGAAAAAACCGAGGTTGGCAGCCCTGCAAACCCCAATGCCGCACACATCCGCTTCCCGGGAACCAAGCGCGGCGATCCGTTCAATGATCAGGGTGAAAATCACGAGCCTTCCATTGGACGTGGGAGGTTGACCATGACAAGTCGGACGGGGTACTTCCAGGATAGGATAATTCCCCCGAGCATGGTACGTTTTTTTTCGGTATCTTTTTCGGCAGTCATCGCTAGGATACCGGTCCCCTGACAGTTTCTGGCTCAGATGCGCGCTATGGCAATCCTGTATCTTTCGAATAGAAATCCGGATTTCAGCACGGATTACCAGGTATCCCCAATTATGACACCGAGCGAGATCCTAGCACGATTTCCTAGGGTTCTGATGCATTGCGGGGAGAAGGACCCGTTTGTGGACGACACCATCATCTTCGCGGGGCGATTACGCGAGTCTAAAAGGGCGCGTTTACGTGAACTTGGTACAAGGATGAAAAGGGGGGAGTGTTCGGAGACGGAAGGAGAAGAATGGGCACGACTGAACGGGGAGAGGGAGGAGGACTGGGTGGAGATGGCGCTATTTCCGGAATGGAGTCACGGATACCTGCAGATGGGACAGCTGATGAAGGAGGCAACGGCAGTCATCGTTGATATCGGGATATGGATCGGAGAAGTGTTTGAGGGCAGCAAAGCAGCCGGGGTGACCCAGTCAGGTCACAGCCACAAGCCGAAAACTGGCGGCGGTTTGATATCATCGGACGCCAGTGGCGAGGCAGACTCGGGGATCGGTACCCCATCAGCCTTGTCGTCCTCAACCCTGGGAGGACCATCAGGGAACTCATCGGTATCGCAGCAGCAGCAGCAGCAACAGCAATTGCTCAAGACGATCACCGAGGGGGAGCTCATAAGAAGGAGGCGGTTGTTGGCCGCTTAAGAGTAGTACAGCACAGCACGGGGTATCGTAAACGACATTATTCTTTAGCGATCAGGGCAGCCGAGGTCAGACAAGGTGTAATAGAGAAATCGACGGCATCCCGAAAATGTTTGAAATACTGTATTTATATATATCGTACTCCCTATAATCTCTCCCACCCTCCCTCATCCTCCCAGCCGGTCCAAGTCATGTCCTCTCCGCAATTCCTCCCTTTCGACGTTCACTCTCACCGCGCATTCCATCCCCATTCCATCCTACCTCCTCCGCCACCACAAACCCAGTCCCAGCAACAGTCTATGCCATCCAAACCTCAGCTACCCCAGATGCAGATACCCCTCCAACAACCGCAACCCCAGTCCCAGATGGTGCTTACATCCTCGCCAATCCTCTACTCTCATCCCAGTCAGATCCACGACCCTCAAACCCCATCAAACTCATCCCAGTTCGCTGCCCTCCCATCTATGCCCCGTTTACCCCCAATCCTCCAGGTAGAAAAGCAACAAGTCACAACATCCGCGACCCAGGCTGCCTCTGCTAGCAGGAGGCGGAACGAGGCACACTTCATGTGCCCTGTTCCGGGCTGCGGTAGCACATTCACGCGCAGGTTTAATCTCAGAGGTACTCTCTCCGTTGTTCACCATGTCTTTTCCTGATCAGTTTCCACGCGTTTGTCTCGCGCAGGTCATCTACGCTCTCACACCGAAGAACGGCCGTTTGTGTGCGAGTGGCCTGGGTGTGGTAAGGGATTTGCTCGGCAGCACGATTGCAAGTGAGTGCGATTCTCACGCGCCGGCACGCCGGTGTCCGAGAGAAGGGAACGGACGGTCTGGTGCTCATCCCCGTCCTCTTCGCACTTTGGGCTCTAGACGCCATCAAAATTTGCATTACTCAAAAGCACAGCAACACGTCTGCCATGGTTGTCGGAAGACCTTTAGTAGGCTTGATGCGCTCAACGTCAGTGCCTGGTCCATTGCTGTGCACCTCTCCCAGTGTGCCAATCTCATTGACACTGACTCTCCTCTTTTTGATCCTTGCTCGTCCATTTCTGCGTTTGGTCGCTTCCGCACAATTCCCAGCGACACCGTAAGTTTGTGGATCTCTGATCTCCGGTCCGAGGCGCTAATCGGCTTTTTTTGCGCTCTTTTCTCCCCCTCCCGTCTCTAGTTCGGTCGGAGGGTGGTGTAGAGTGCCGGCAAACTCAGGACGCTGCCGTCGTTGCGGATCGCCTGAGTGCCAGCCCTGACGATGACGCCTATGATTGGCAGAAGCGATCACCTGGATCAGCAAGCACACCGAGTTTATCACCACGATGAGACATGTGGGGATGCTGTGCTGACTCTCGGCCGCCTTGTCCCCAAGGGTCCATTCACCTCGCTTCCCGTCTGTGAATTGTTGGGCACCTATTCTATTGGTTTTCCCACCCTGCTGCATGCCTGCCATGGTTCTCGCCTCTGTCGATCTTAGTAACATTTACTCTATGCAGCCTTTCATATCACCACGCGATCCATCTTCATCGATTTTCCCACATTTATACTTTCATGTTCTGGGCGTGATGGGCGAGGCAAAGTCCATATGACATGTAACATCTCTCCTCTTATATTCCGACACGAGTATCGTAGTCAAGTATTGTATTGTGGGCCGACCTTGTTATCAGCGTGTCATGTATACCCCCGGCTCCATTATACAGCTATAATGGGCACCGCTATAATCCATGTAAAGCCGTGGCTTCGGCAGCGAGAGGAAAAACTCGGATTTTTAATCGTGGGAAAGACTTTCTTGTTCCCGCCACGTGATATCTATCTCGTCCCCGACTTGCGACAGCAAACCCCCTTGGATTGACCATACTGCAGATGTCTCTGTCGTTACTCGTTGATGGCAGCGCGGAATGCGGGCCTTCTGCCAATAACCCTCTCAGGAGCCTGGCAAAAACCTTCGACAAGGATCGTGGTGCACAACAGGTACGTACTACTTCTCCGCACTCGATCCCACGCTGTCGCCGACCGTATCATTTCGTTCAGGATTTGTCGAGCCTAAACCGCGCCGGACCTTCTGGCCAGGTGAGATGTCCTTGGCATTGTGTGAGTGAACCGACTGACCACAAATCACCCCGTTTCCAGATCTTCCGAACGCATACCAACCCCGTTTCGACCGAGAACCTCAAAGAGGCTACTAATTTCTTTTCGCCTTCGGATTCTCCTGCACTGTTACAAACCCCATTATCCCTATTCGAATTTTCCAGCCTCAAGAATGCGCTCCCGGTTGTCAATCACCAGAGCCTCCAGGTTCCTATGTCGTTCCCGGAGATGCTGCAGGAAACGACCAAATCTGATTCATCTGGTGCTGCCTGGGCATCTGACTTCATGAACTTTCAACCCACCTCCTCATCCAAACAAACCATAGCCACTCGCCCCTCCGTTAGGACACAGAATGTACAGCAGCAACCCCTCCAGAACCCTGGTTTGTGATCATGATGCACTGCTTCTACTGGTAGCTGACCCACACTAGCTGCGATGTTCTCCCGAGTGGGATTGAGCGGAAACTTTCCCTTTATTCCGCCTCCAGTGGGAATGTCCATCCAGTTCCCGAACGCCACACAGGAGCAACAATCGCGTGCTGAAGCGGCAGTTAAGCGGGAAACCGATCGTAAGATTGCTTTCACTAGCCCCACTATGGTCACTAATAGCCGGAGCGGCAGGCGCATGGGATGACTTCCTTTCTGGTTTGGCGGAAGAATCTCAACCGGTGGAACAAGTCCAGCCAGCCCCCACTCAGATCTCCGATGACCAGCAACAGCACCGGCCCGTTGATTCCGCGGACCAGGACGCACTGGCTCGAACGGCCGGCAAGCTTGTCGAAGCCCTTCGCGAGGAAAACAACCCCAAATTCAAGAATAGTCAGTTCATGGGGCTCATGCGATCACTTGCGGATAGGACGTCAGTCGTAGAAGGAAACGACATCGTCTTGGCATCTTCTGTCTCAGCAAACATCTCAGCAAACACCACATCTACAAACGTGGATGCCAAAGGGAAAGGGAAGGAACGCGCTGATACCATCGTCACTTTCGGTCAGAAGATTCAGGTTAACCCTTCCTTTACTAGTCTCGGGGTGACCTCTGATAGTCAGCTCTTGGCATTGTCTCATACACAAGGCCATGCATCGAACGCCACGATTACGTCTGATGTTACCCAGGATTCATACGACGAGGTGTACGAGTACTTCAAACAGGAGAACGAAGACTACATTGCCTACCAGCGTGCCGCAAACAGGACACCCGTCAATAATAACCGGGGGCTATGGGACGATAGCTCACAAAAATACGAGTGGGATATGCTGCAGGGTGAATGGGATGCCTGGGAGGCTAACGCGGTTGGTGTGAGGAAGATGTCCAATTACCAGTTTGCGTTGGAGAATCCATACCTCCTCGGATCTAGTACCCGAGTACACGAGATGCATTCTTCGTTTGATCAGGTGGGTGTCCCTGGCATGCGGATCACCGGTAGCGTTGACAGGGACGCCTAATCAACGATCAAAGAGGCTGACTACCAGCGTCGTTGCAGATGAACACCCTGGAACTCGAGGCCACTGTCCAGCGGGATCCCAAGAACGTCCAAGCGTGGTTCGCCCTGGGTGTGAAACAACAGGATAGCGAACGGGAGCAGAAGGCCATCGACGCGCTCCTTCGAGCGGTTGAACTCGACCCGGAGTACGTTCCGTCTTGGTTGGCTCTGGGGGTTTCGCATACAAACGAATCAAACCGAGCCAAAGCATATGGGGCGATTCAAGAATGGGTCAAGAGGCATCCGAAGTTCCCTCAGACTGCCGTGGGGATGGGCGGGGGCTTTAAGGACGAGGTTTTCGAGCCCGGATCTGAGAGGAGCCAAAAGGGGATGTATGAGGGGCTGATTGCGTGCTTGATTGAGATCGTTAGGGATGCCAGCGGAGGCAAGGAGGAGCAAGGGATTGACCCAGACGTCCAGATTGCTTTGGCTGTGCTGCTCAATTCTAACGAAGAGTATGCGAAGGCTACTGATTGCTTCCTTACGGCGCTAGCTGTGAGACCACATGTGAGCCTCTCTCTCTGAACTTCTGCCTGCCGAACCGCTTCTGACTCACATGTACCGCCACTGTTTTCCCATGTTCGCACTGCCTTCGTGTACTTTATTGAATCTTCCATTGGGATGAATAGGACTGGGCGTTATACAACAGAGTGGGTGCTACCTTGGCGAACAGCGGAAACGCCGATTCAGCGCTGGAATATTATTACCGGGCGTTGGGGTTAAATCCGGTATACATTCGCGCGAGGTGAGGGCTCGGTTTTCCTTCATCAGTGGGCTTTGGTAAGGCGCACCTGCACCAATTTGTGATCCTGATCTCGATTAACGTCGATCGGGCTTCCTCTTGCTGTGCCCCGCCTGGTGTTCGGCCGATTTGAATTTCTGGCGGAATCTCTTCGACTTACTTCGTAATGTTCTGCAGATTCAACCTCGGCATCTCATGCATCAACCTTCACGTGAGTAGACTTTTTCTTTTTAATTCACGATCCTCTCTTGGGGGTTCTGATTGATCTTCTGAACATCGCTGATGCCTTTGTTTTTCGTTGTCCTTTCCACCCATGCACGCGCACCGATGGGACCGACCTCTTCGCATTGTGAATTGTTTGATTCGGATCTAATCCGGGGGTATCCAGCGTTACGAAGAGGCCGCACGACACATTCTAGACGCGCTGACGCTGCAGAACAGTGATGCGGCGGGCGACACTCGGGGCGGCGTAACTTCTGACGTGCTTTGGAACTGCTTAGAAAGCGCCTGCGGTAAGATGGGGCGGCTGGATTTGATTGGTGCATGCAACCAGCGAGACCTCGACAGTGAGTATCTGCGTGTGACTTTTCTTCCGCAAGACCGGTGGTTGACCAGGCTTGTTCAACAGGTTTGAGGGCGAAGTTTGAGACCGAGACTTCGAGCGGTTAACGGACTGTGACGCGTATTGGACTCAAGGTCGCTTTACTGTCATCCGATGTCTTCTTGGACATTTATCTTATGTACACGGATGGGATTGAGAGTGGCTCCGAACGTTTATTTTAATCCTAATCTTTCTTCCTTTGACATTGCCTTCCGTTCTTTCTCGCTCTCGGCAGCGGCATTTCTTCCTTCACCGTCCTTGAGCGCATCCAAATTCCCCTTGCTGCTTCCACCCTCTCCTACACCGGCAGTAGAAGAAGTAGATGGATCTATAGTGATTGGCTGTTTATTCGCCTCTACGAAGTCTTTAACTTGCTGAATATCGGCTTCCGTCATTGAGATAAGCGTCGGTGGTCTGCGGATCATCTTGACAGTTCCCCACTGCAAAGTTAGAGGGAAAAAGCTGCGGGGTAAATCTCGTCATCAGTCGGACTGCAACCACCTGGGCTGCTACGTGGTGTTTTCTACCTGCGTCTGCGTGGTTGTGTTGCTGCGGGCGTGGATGTCTCGTTTTAGGCAGATGCGGTTGCGGAATGGGCTGCGGGTGGCTGAACCGGCGATCTCTCTGATATAACCTTTCCTCGACTCTCACACACACTTTCCCTCTCACCATCCCACCTTCGGCTTCAGCAATCTCTTGAGGCTGACCGTCTTCCATCTCCTCTGATTCTCTGTAAACCGCCCATCCAACCCAAGCACACAAATCCGAATAATTTGATATCATGGAGGCCGCGTTACGCGTCGCAGACTTTCTTAAATCTTTCCGGGTTAGTTGTCGCCCTTTCCCGGCTATCTTACGTTTTTCCACCTCAATGGACACCCCTCACGCGTGCGATTCACATCTGAATGCATCGTAGAGTGTCGTGTGCCTTGATGGGATAAACTAGACACTGGATGATCCTGCTTCTAAACACAGTTGGGCTGACGATTTGGTATTTTTGGTGTTTACCTCGTGCAGGAAACCCGCCTGAATGGGTTCCGGTCCCCGATAGAATTCTTCGATTTCAATAGGCTTTCGAGACCCGCTGACTTCAATACTGCCGTCTCCGTGAGTCTCGTTCATATGGCCTTTGTGCCGATTGGAACCGGTTCACGTTACTGACTGATGGCCTCGCCGCGCTATCCGGTTGTAGCGAATATCATACAACACGCGATACTTCTCAGGTGCGTGAAGCCTGTGCTATTTTCTGTGTAAGCCTAGGCGACTGACAGTTCACGCGGGTGTTTAATAGGGAACTACTCGTTGATCATCTCGATCCTTGCTGTCTATGCTATGTGTGTTCGATGTCTGTATCCCTGATGCCTTGCGGGGGTTTGACCCTCGGTTTTTGTACAGTTTGAACAATCTGTGGTTGTTGGGTGCTCTCGTCTTCCTTGTTGGGGGTTTCTCTCTGGTCAACAAATATGGTAAGTTTCGTGGCGTCACCGGTTTGTTTTGCCCCTTTCCTTCATCACTCCGTTTCACTAAACTAGTCACCCCTTCCAATTTACTGCCGTAATCCGCAAATGCTGACTTTACACTGTGTATTAACTAGGCGCGGACCCCCTCCAGTTCGGCGACCGTACTGTCACCCAAAAGTCCCTCTACACCGGTCTATTCGTGATTGGAATCCCGCTCCTCCTTTGGGCGTCGCCTCTGGGGACCTTCTTCTGGCTCGTTGGTGCCTCATCCATCATTATTCTCGGCCACGCGAGCATCATGGAACCGGGTGTCGAGAGTGAATATGCCCAGGTCGACAGCGGCGTGTGAACACTCGGGGTGGAGGACGGGGGTTGTCGTGGTGCTCCCAAGAATAGGTACTGGTGTGAAATGATTTGGTTGCCCTATGGTTTGTCTTCGTGTACTCCTGTGTTCGTATCCTCTGAGACCGATATCGTACATGTGTTTGGAGAGCGATGCGCACCAGTGGTGTGAGTTTACCCCCTAATGTATATCCATAATACTCGCCCACTCGCGTCTAAGGCTCGAGCCTCCAAAATACGTCCGATTCTAAACACAGCAGTTCAAGAGATTCCATGGAGACATCAGATGTGTATTCTACCCAACTACGAAACTTGGAAACGACTTTTACACTAGCACTTAATCCCTTCGGCCTTCCTACTGATGATTGTTTCTGGGGACCGACTTGTTACTGTGTCTCGATCGTCGCCGTGCACTCTTCCCTAGGTCTTCCATCAACGCAAATCAAGGGCCCCCCTCCTTATTCCTCCACAGTTTACGACTCAGTGAGCTTGCAGTGGCATGGATATAGGACTTAGGTACAATCAATGGCCCGTAAGGCGATTGTGAGCGGTCTCTCAGTTCTCAACCTGTAGGGCAGCCAACCCACCCCATTTCAAGATCACGCGTGCGCGCATATAGTAACATTACACAGATACCGGACTACTCAAGTGTTTCTACCCATATATGCTCGCATATATTGTTCCCCAAGCACGACTCGGACAACTAGGAAACTGATGACTCCTTCCAATCGACTACGCAGACGCACTGTTCAGTGCCGGGCGATTGTGTTCTGATGAATCTGGATAGCCATACTATAATATCTCACTGATTGTACGCTGGTGCGAGTTTGCGAAACGTCACTCTTCTCATTTTCATCTATTTACAAGATAATTTAGCGGCGGTGTCGTACGCTCACTCTGGCTTTCATTTCTAAGGAGTGTATTCTGTCCGGATTATCACCACCCCTCATTTTAGAAATGCGCAGCCGGTGTGATCATTAATGGGTGGACTTGTGCGTCCTGTCGATGTGGTATCTAATGAAAAACGCGCAGTTGCGAGAGCAGTTTGATAAGGTGTTCAGGAGGGTACGTGAGCATTATCTACATCCGGTTTGGTCTCCCGATAGCGGGTAATACCACTCTGGCGGATGCTGAACTCGAGAAACGTAACTCCAAGCGACGTCCAGGGAACAGGGCAAAGAATGTCAGAGTATGTCGTCTTTTTCTCACCCCATATTCCACTGACTCTCATCTGGCCCTTGTCAGACTCAGTATGATCGAATGAAGCGGAGAGCTCTTCTTGGAACGAATAGCCTTGATCAAGGACCTCACTCCCAATCACAACAGTAACAACCGACAACAGTTCCATGCTCCCCGTTCCGCCACGAACCAACTCGATATCCGACGGGTCCGACAACGGGTGGGTCCCCATCCTCGGCCATCGAGGCTTTCGCGGCCGGCTTCACACAATCGCTGACTAACTGGCCGAATATTGGCACCGATATTCTGACTGGTGGTGAGTGCCACTCCATCGCAGAGAACTCTAATGTGATTTGTTTCCTGGAACCGAACCCTCGGGGGATTCAGACCTCCGACCCAGTACAACGCAGATCGACGATGAGGAGCGCCAGTACTTCCAGCTAATAATAACTAGCGCAGTTCGGCGTGTGTTTCGATTACCTATATCACGAAAACAGTGGGGTGTAAACCATGCGCTTTGAAACGTTCGGGATCTGAATGTATATTTAGTTTCCTGCAACCACGATGCATATTTTTCTTTGAATGTCGTTCGGCGGATCGAGGAACCGGGACACGGACTATCACAGACAACCTACAAGATGAGCGATGTAAAACAGAGATAACGCGGGAGACAGGGGGATATAACACAGGGTGCACATCAACGATGAGTGGTGGGACAACAAACGTGAAAGGTTGCGTTCGAGTGGAGGAGGTAGATAAAGGAGAGGGCATTCTTGTAGTGAGGGGGGGGGAGAGGGGTATGGTGATAGTAGCGATATCCAAGAAGACGGGGTGAAGGGACAAAGCGCTGGTGTCCTGCGAAAGGGTTACATCTGAAGAACTCGAGGCAAGTATCGATGCCATCATTCGGATTCTGTGATCCCGTCCAAACATGAAGAGTTAATACACGGCAAGTAGCATTTTCCCGACGAGCTCACCATTGTCATCCGATTTATCGGATGTGTCCACGTCCATGTCCACTCCTCGAGCGTTACGGTCGATCTGCTTGAGGAGCTGGGTGATCTCCTCCGCGTCATTTGCGGCCCCGAGCTTCTCAAACATACTAAGAGCGCACAATGCCTCGGATCTTCCCTCTTCAAACATATATGTTGTTTATACCAAAACCAAGCCTGCAGCCCCGAGGCATGGGCCAGAAGATATGGATCGTTGACTGCGTGGGACTTGACACGTTCAACGTGAGTGCGTGCGTCGTCGAAGCTGTCTTGCCCGGAAAACAGCTCTGCCAGGGAGTAGTGAACCCTAAACAGTTCATCGTGCCAGTTGAGAGAGGATGCATTTCTGAGGGCTACTTCGAAATGGTGAATGGCCTTCTCCGCCTCCCCCTTGGAGCGATATATATTGCCAAGAATACGGTGACCTTGGCAGACCTGAAGCTGTTCGCCTTTCTCTGGGATGAGACCAATCGCACGGGATGCGGCCTCTTTTGCGGCGTCGAGTTGTCTGTCTGAATACAACGCCCGAGCAAGATCGAGTAAACACCCTGCTTGTTCCACCGCGCTACCAACCCGTTCGAAAATTTCTGATGCTTCCTTGGCCTGTTGTATCCCTTCCTTGTGGAGGTACATTAGCCGATTTGCGTCGGATAGGTAACTCAATGTTAGAGCAGCTCCTTGGACATCCCCTTGCTCTCTCCAGAGTTTTAAGGTGTGAGTAAGGAGCCGTTTGTGTTCCACCCAATTTCCAACCGATTTAAACAACCACGAGAGACCATTCAAGCACGGTGCCTTGGAGGGATGATCATCCGGGAGTGCTTCAATCTTTGGTCCCAGTATGGTAAGCCGTGGTTTATGCCAATGGAGGTGAGTCATGAATTTAGCACAGGCATCCAAAACACTCTTCGAGCTTGCATCGATTGATGTGAAGATATTTAGTAGGTTCTCGACGTTCACATCCTCTGATGTGATCCATCGTGATTCTTCGAAGCTGTGGTCATCGGGATAAATGTAGGTTGAAAACCGGGCGAAGTAACATTCTTTCGTCGTGCCGAGGAGCGGAGATGACGCTAGATCCTCAGGGCGAAGGCAATCTCGGAGTGGTGCCAACATCGTGATGAATCCGTTACTTCGATACGTCAGCGAGAGAACGCAGAATTTGTCGAACATGTTTGGTCCGTCAGAGACGGTCGGAAACAACCAGTCGATGTTCTTTTCATCAACGCCTTGTGGGAAGAAGGCAATGACTCCAAGGAGCCCTCGGGCATTGGCTCCGAGTTCTTGGAACATTGGTGAAGCGAGGGAAAGTTCGATCGTAGTTGCGAGGCTTCCAGAATGCTGCGTGCGAAGTATTTCCGTTCGCTGTCTCTCCCATTCCATGGTAATTCGGTCGGTGTTCCACTGGTTGTGTTGGGCAACAGTAGCAAGTAGAGTGATGGAGAGGGGATGGAGGTCGAGTTGTTCTAGGATGTTGATCGGATCGGATCGTTCACCGTGCTTGTA
>Ga0307512_10003195_pt1 | contig 19408 bp, 26 predicted proteins | sample 14_EM_MG_FD_200267 | JGI IMG/M metagenome (GOLD analysis project Ga0307512, IMG submission 200267) | Populus trichocarpa ectomycorrhiza microbial communities from riparian zone in the Pacific Northwest, United States - 14_EM | ecosystem: Host-associated > Plants > Roots > Unclassified | place... | reverse complement strand
CTAATGTGTGTGTCTGTGATAGAATTAGGGGGATGTAGATATGGATGACAACGCACGGCTTGAGGGGCTTGGGAAAGAAGCTGATGATTGTGCCATATTTCACAACGTTGACGGCAAATGTCAAATTAAGGTCTTGGTAATCGCGATTACGGCCTAGGAAGAGCATTCGTTCAGGTTGGACAAACCAAAAAACCACGGAAAGATCGCGAACAAAGAGGAGCCCCGACAAAAACACGATTCGTGACTCTGCAGATCACTTGTTGAAGGGTCTCCATGATAGGCACTTTGACCCACTCTGCGTTCTTTGTGAGCCATACATTTTTCACCTACGAGTTTAGCACTTACCATCCTCGTCCGTCGGGATCGAATCTTCCAGAGCGTCGATGAGCTCATCGTAAACATCCTTGAAAGTAGTCGCAATATTGCGTGTCAATTTTGAACGTATGACATCCGAATGATAGAAGTTATCGTCGTTCGGCAAATCCAGTGTGTATTCTGATTGAAGGATCTGAGATAATTCTCCTGAGCATGAGCTCACCCCTTTGCACATCATACATACGTCGCATCTTGGTTCAGTCCTAGACAAAACGTCATCGGGGGCCCTCCTGACGTCGTCGAGTAACTCAGGCCCAGAAACCAGTACCATCCACCTCCGAAAAGTGGCAACTTTGAATAGACCCGGTCTCGTCTAGGAATAGGAACATTGTCAACTTGGCGCGATGGAACATGAATATGATTTGGGGGAGGGTAGATTACGTTCTTATAGCCCTCTTTGAGCATGCAGCCACCATCAAAAAGGTTCAACTTGAGAGCAGAAAAGTATGAGAGAATCGGGTCGGAGAACCCCACGGTCGGGATAGCATTTAGCTAGAGACACGAGTGTTCATCAAAGAGAGCGGGCTGGTGACTGCCAGTGGGAGTAATCCCCTTACCAGTGGGTCGCCCTTGAAATACCAACTGACAAAGAGGGGGACCACGACAAACAATCCCACGAGGAACGACGCCCTCATGGTGGCTTCGTCTTGCATGAGAATGAAACGAAAGGGGGAGGGCGGGTTGGAGGATTTACGTGGCGTCAGGTAAGGGATGAAAGGGTGCAGTCCTGAGGCAAAGGCACATCCACCTCGGTTGTATCTGGGGCCTTCTTATGTGGAATACAGTCCAGGGGGTTAAATGGAGTCAACAATGAAGCTTTGTATCTTGTGTCAATTCAGGCAAACTCAATTCGTCGGACCTAGTGCGAACAGGCTCGTAACCAGCTTCTCCACGTCATCGAAGTACGGTGTCATCGATGTCATCCCCCGATTAGGCTGCTTTCGGTCCACAAAACCAAGACCGATGCATGACGGCAGAGCTAACCCAACGTGGTGATCTGCCCTTGAAACGAGCGAGCTCGAAAATAATCCCTAAGCATCGCCGCACGTAAAATCGGAATATCTAGGGCACGATCGCGATGTTGGTTGTGTAAAATGAAGGCAAGCACGAACACTCACATGCTCCATTCAATATGCGGCGTACCAAACAAGGTCGAGACAAATACAGTACAAGACTGATCTCAACACCTCGTTTCTACATGGCTTAATGTACACACGCGCTTCTGCCGCGGCGGCAACCCCCGTAAGAAGCGAGCGAGGACAGAGCATGGACGTGGACGTTGACAATGCGTCGGGATTTTGCGGAGAATTCGGAGTGGACCCCGCGGAAAGGTGCGAGCCGAGGCCGTGTCTCAAGATGAGATCATGATGATACCAAGACAAGACACATTACGAGAGGAAGACAGTGGGTGGGAAACAGAATTGGGGAATTCACAACATGCATTGGATCATAACGTGATGCGTCATCAGCAAAAGTTCCAAAAGCATATAAGGCCTTGCAAGGCCTCCCGATCCGGCGGCTGCCTCGTATTTGGGGGGTCATACTATGCAAGGGATGGTAAGATCGTCACCAATTCGGTGAACCGCCGCCAGATATTCACCAGAACGGCATGACATTGCAAAGATGAGGCAGTAAATGGGCCATCTTATCTACTATATTCATGATCTTGGCCGATCTGGTGTGGTTGAGGTAAAGACCCTGTCGTGGTCTGGCAAGAAAACAGCCGCATCGGTCGCTCCTTTCATGCCCCTCAGCGATCTGGTATGTTTGAGGCAATGCCTCTGCATTAATTTTGTCTTTCCGGGCAACCCATTGCCGTTGCAGCGGGACTTGGCAACCAAGAGGCAGATGCTACACCGCACAGTCAATCCTATGCAGGATCATTGCCGACATCTTTACCAGAAAGCATGCACATTTATTTATTTTCGAATTGAATAAAATACGAAATGGCAAAGTAAGCATACAATTGCGAGATGAAGAAACAGTGAAGTCCTTGTTTGCCTGGTGGTCTATCAGGTAGCCCTCGATGGCATGTGGGCAGTACTTCTCATTGCTCCAGTTGAACCGTGACTCAGTCGCAGCGCGCACGGGCGGTGTCTGCGCTCGGCCGAATCGATAGCATTGAACGCTTTACATGACCTATGCCGTCGGGGACAAAGGAAATGACTTGTAGGGGCTCTTCTGCGTCCACAGAGTTGTCATACTCGCAGGCCGTTGGGGGTAACCATAAGCGGAGATATCAAGCGAGGAGGTGAAAAGTCTCACCGAAGCTTCCCATCCACAGTCACTACCACGAGTGTTGAACCTGCCTCGATGATAGCTACAACGGCTGCGAGGCGACAACCAGATTATAGCCTTGCACCAGCACATGGTCAGTGGCACGTTGAGGAATGGTGGCGGCGGGCCCTACACATATTGACCAGCGATATTTCCTCTTCTCCGTGATCAGGACTTGGACAATGACGAAGACATGCTTGATCTTGAGTCCCACCTTCCTATTCCCCTTCTCCCCAGAAGTCATCTCTGATTCCTCTGTTGTCAGCGAGAACAGCTGGGGCGAACGGCGATGACGACGACGGCGACGATATTCCATGGCGGACGGCGCTGGAGACATCGTCGATGTAGTCAGTGAGGCTGCACGATCGTTCAAATGCCATAGCGAGATAGGCCGCGGATCTACCACTCGGGATGACGGTGGCGAGGCACTCTTTGGCACCGACATGTGCCCGACGATTGCGCCGTGGAACCTACGCGGCCTCGAACTCGACATCGGCATCGAATCCCGGAGACTCTTCGCGTTCACAATCATAGGGGACATGTGCGAGGATGAGGGCTGTAATGTGTCCGGTGGGTATAGACGAGGGTGTCGGCGGGCCGTGCCATGTGGCCTCGGCGGTGGCAATGGGGGCTTGTGAGTAAAGGCCGCATGATGCAAAGAAGTAGTCCTACCTGCAGCGCACTCGACATGCGTCAATTTTGAGAAGTAATCTGGACCACCACATGAAGGTCGCGAGCGCTGGCACCGCCCGACACCGCGACATGTGCGCAGGATACGGCGGTCGGGCGATGATGGCGATGGTGGTAGTAGTGATGGCATTGTGTTGGTGGGTGCGTCTTCGGGGAAAGGCAGAGGGCTTGCGAACAAGACCAAAACCAACTGGACCGTGCATGGATGAGGGCACAGAGAGAGAAGGATGAAAAAGTGTCTGTCTTGCCCCAATCTTTTAAGAGTGGTTGGGGCAAATTCTAAAAAGGGCTGAGACCTTCATAATATGACGGTAAACAAAACATCCGCATTGGGCGACTCATCTGCCTTCCTTGGCAGCTCTGAAGACATGGACCCCTTTGGGCTTGCATGCACAACCGCAAATATCGACGCGAGGGAAGTCGAGCCCTCAGGCCTCAGGCGTTGACACGCACGGACGAGGGGGAGCGTTAATTGTGGACACCGTACCTGTACTAGCCGAGAGCACTGCCGGCGTCGAGCTCGCTGGCAAGGTGGAAAAAGCCATCACCGCAAAGTCCAAGGCGTTGGTGCCCAGGGAGTATAGCAAGGCAGGGCGCGCGCGAAGTCGAGATGCCGCCACAATTGGGCGAGGGTGGGCCCGAGGCGCTGCTGCAGGAGGGCAGGTGCGAACCCGGGGGCACTGCGGCTGAAGGGCGACCACATGCTTGAAGTGTCGCAACGAGAGGGCGAGCGCGAACTCGATGCACTACTGCGAAGGGGCCCAACAGAGGGCAAACGCCAATGCGATTGGCAGCTGCGTCCATACACGAGATACCCTCGTGAAAGGGTGAGCGGAAAGTCGACGCGTTGTCGCAAGAGAGCACGAATGAGGTCAAACCCGGGGGTAGGCATGAGGTGCCGCAACGGAGCAGGCACAAACTTGAGGCGCCGTTACGAGTGGACCGGACAGAAGGGAGGTTGGCGGCCTGGGACCCTGGAGGACAGCTGCCTGGGGACGGAATCGCCGAGGCCAACGGGCCTGTTGACGGAGGTAAAGAAGAACAATGCGGCAGGCATCGACGCGTGCAACAAAGCAAAATCAACCCGCCTGCCCGAAGCATCAATCAGGCAGCACCATCATGGGAAGACAACCACACACCTGGTACCCATCCACCACCATCCCATTCTGCTACCTCACGCTCCTGTTGTCGATATTGTGACCTGTTTTCGTCTTGAGGCCCATCGAGAGCGCACGGCGTAGTCTTGCGAGGTGAGGCGTTGTACAAGGCTTTGCACATGAGGCTAGTTGTTGGCCGGGGGAAAGTACTGTCTGGGTCAGCGAGGTGGATGTGGAGAAGGAAAAATAGAATTTATGCAAGGCCGAAAAGGCGTTACTGACCTTCATGCACAGGCAGCCCAAGGTGCGGTAGGCATGGTGGCCCGCTGTCCGGTGGCATCGGTCGTGTCAGGGGAGGCGGTGTGTGTCGGGCAATGGGGAAAGCCGTGTAATGTAGTGTAGTGATCATAATACGACCAACGTGCACGTGCAGGGCAAGGGCGCGCGTGTATGCCCTCTGGCTCGGAGCTTGCACATAAGCCCCAGGCCGACTCAGAGGTCCAAGTCATCTGACGCAACACCGGATGTTATAAGGCCTTGCTGGTCCGGAATTCACCATCCAGACTGCCGATCCCCTTGCCCATCGATGCGTGATTGCTATCCATAGAGATTGCCAACAGCTTGGGAGTTGGGACACCTAATCGATGTGTGATTGCTATCCATGGAGATTGCCAGCTTGGAGCACCTAACCAATGTACGATTCTTATGCGGGTGAAGGCAAGGCAAGACAGAAGTGCGGATTAGTATACAGCACTTTTTACAAGATCAATACCAGATAGATAATATCATTGCAGTTATATTACAACATTCACACCGTAACGGCAAAACTTGTGAAAGCTCATAGGATAGGCGAAGATCTTGTGTTGCAAGCGTGCGAAGTACGGCAATGGCTGACTACAACCAAGAGAGGTTAAAGGGAATAAATAGTGTTACCGATACCAAGTCTAGAGTCTTACCTGTCTGATGCCTGTATCATCGCCGCTCCACTCGTCTCGTATTTATATTTACGACACAACATGATGGCAATGCCAAGAGTATGCGTGACATTAATGTTCACATCATGGTTTATGGATGCAAAGCGGAGTGCGGAGTGTAAAGCAGAACGGCTTGTTCCGAGCACCCCGCTTTTTAAAGAACCCGCTGTTTTTTTGGATCCGATTAATGTGTGCTCGGGAGAAAGACCGCCGTGCTGTATGTTGGCGACATGCCATTGGAAGCAGAACCTCTTCCTCAATATCCCCATTTGATCCCTTTGAAATGCGCGGCATACAAGAAGACCGCAGATACAACTAGGCAACATGCGCGTTTACCCAGAACTGCACCTCCAAGTCCACTGCAAGTTTCCGCCCACTTCCTGACTCGTGTGAACCACCTGCAAATTCCCCCTTAGTTTCGTTATATCATGCTCGATGGCTCCACTCTGAGGGCCCCGTTCTTCTCAGGATTATTTGTCGTAGCTTCTCTCCTAGTCGGCCTCTATTTGAAAGGCGACCCACTAGTCAGTCAATTACTGTCACGGTCTCGATTTATTTAGCTCCTCTTGATGAACACTTGTGTCCCTAGCTAAACGCAGTACCAACCGTGGGGTTTTCTGACCCAATTCTGTCTTATTTTTCCGCTCTCAAGTTCAATTTTGATGGTGGCCGCATGATCAAAGATGGCTACGAGAAAGTAATTTATTTTCCCCTAAATCATGTACCGTGACGCCTCTCACTGTACTGAGCTGACAACGTTCCTTATCTTAGACAAGACCAGGTTTATTCAAAATTGCCACTTTTCGAAGGTGGAGGGTACTGGTTTCCGACCCTGGGTTAATCGAAGATGTCAAGAAGGCCCCCGATGATGTGTTGTCTAGGATTGAACCAAGATGCCACGTACGAATAATGTCCAAAATAGTCGACTAGTGCTTACGAAGATTGTCGCAGATCCTTCAACAAGAGTACACACTGGATTTGCCGAACGAGGACGACTTTTATCACTCAGACGTCATACGTTCGAAATTGATACGGAATATCTCAGTCACTTTCAAGGAAGTACATGAAGAATTCATCCACGCTCTGGAGGATTTGGTCCCGACGGCAGAGGATAGTAGGTGGTAAAACTCTCAGATGAAATGTTCATGGCTCACAGAGAACGCAGATTGGGTCAAGGTCCCAATCGTGGAGACCCTTCAACGAGTGATTTTCAGTGCCACGAATCGTGTTTTCGTTGGTGTCCCTCTGTGTCCGTAATCATTTTCCAGCAATTTAATCCGTCTGAGCTGAGGGGTCCTCTTTCTAGGCCGGAATCGTGATTATCAGGAGCTTAATTCAACATTTGCAGTCAATGTTATAAAATATGGCACGATCATAAGCTTCTTTCCCAAGTCCCTTAAGCCGTGCGTTGTTGTCTGTATCTATTTCCCCTTTTTTCTAACGCCGAGCCACACATCAGTATCGTGGCACGCATACTATCAAACGCCACATCCCAGATTCGACAAGAGATGGAATTTATCAGACCTATGGTCGAGGAGCGGTCCGCGAGGATGGAGGAATTCGGAGATGACTGGGATATGCCTGTATGTGAACTCATCCTACTTAGTAGTTCTATCATCACCCACCGGATCACAGAATGACATGCTCATGTGGTTGATGAGCGAGGCCAAAGGAGCGGAAAGGTCTCTTAAAGGCCTGGCACGCCGATTGCTCATTGTCAACTTTGCGGCCATTCACTCTAGTGCTCAGGCGAGCGATAATTCATTTCTCCCGACCACAGAGTCCTAATCATTGCGTTCCCGTAGGCGGTCACTCAAGTGTTGTATCGTCTCCTCTCCCACCCAGAATACATTGAGCCCCTTCGTAAAGAGGTCGAGACTGTTGTGGCAGAAGAAGGCTGGACGAAAACAGGAATGGAAAATATGCACAAGATAGACAGCTTTATCCGAGAGACCCTGCGAATTGATGGACAAAACATCAGTTCGTTGGATTATTTTCCTAGCATCCAATTACGAACCGCTGATGTGTAGTGCACTTACATTTTTCCAGTTACCACGACTCGTCTCACGTTGCGCCCGTTTACATTTTCCAATGGCGTAACTATTCCTGCAGGCACTCTCATCTCCCTCCCAACCAGAGCCACTCATAAGGACGAATCAATTTATGAGAATCCGAACGAATTTGACGGATTTCGCTTTGCGAAGCTCCGCGAGAGTGAGGGGGATGTCGTCACAAGTAGACACCAATTGATCTCTGCTTCCGCCAAAAACTTGTCGTGGGGACTGGGACGACACTCATGGTGAGTATTCCTGCTTGTCGTATACTATTGCATTGGCCTCTCATACTTCACTTTTAGTCCAGGACGGCTCTTTGCTGCTGCTAGTCAACTCAAGCTCTTGCTTGCCCACCTGATCGTTACGTATGATATAAAGTTTGAGGACGGGAAAGGGGCCCCGCCCGAGTTTTGCATCGCTAGCTTGTGTATCCCAGGGACTTCCGATGTGATGTTCAAGAAACGGCAGAAGTGAAAGTTCCGTCAGCCTTCGAAACGGGTATCCTTCACATGGGCAGCACCAAAAGGTATATTTTCCCATCTTGTATTTCTTTGACTTTGCTTTGTATGTCATGTGCTGCATGAATCTCTGTATGAATGTATATAATGTATATGCATGTGTCAACTAAGCAAGGTCCCGCGTGCTATGCGAGTCTCGTGTCAATATAAGATCAATTCGACGCTCACTAGGGTCCCTTGCTATTAAACCCTGAAAGTCCTAACATCCAAGGCCGTCTCGACTGTGCGTACCCCCAGCGGGCGTGAAATCCTACATTGAGGGATCACTGTATTCATTGCGGAAAGGGCTCCTCCTGCAGAGACTAAAATCGCAAATATTGAAGAATCAATGGCCCTGCGAAACCAACCCATGCAATTGACCGCAATGGCAGGGATGTAGTCTGTTACAGGTCACTAAAAAGGAATATCGGCCTGGGAAAACAGTTGTGATTCGGGCATGGTGATTCAGAGCTTCAAGTTCATACCTAACCACGTACGCCTGAGACTGCCACTGGGGATGGCAGATTTTGTCCTAAGCATGAAGAACCGAAAGAGGCTCCTTTATGCATTCCCCGCCACCTTCTGACCAGTAGCATGTTGATATGTTTCTTTGTCCCCGGGATATTAGTCCCCGAGATAGTTGGAGAACGGGGTGCCTAGTTTGTGACTTCGGCTCGGAACCTTGTCGGAAACGGAAGTTGGAATGACGGGGAGGAATTGTGGATTGTACGGTATGCTGACCGTTAACCGGTAACCACGCATGCCGCCGTATGAGCTGTCAGCTACTACTTCTTCCAGCGAAGCACCCTGCCTCAGTGATCGTAAATCAAGGAGCCTTGGATACCACCTTTCAAGCTCAGGCCGAGTGCTTGTGCGTGGGTCCCTCGGGGTTCTCTTGCTGCTGAAAATAGCGATCGAGAAGCCCACCATGCAAGGCCTGGCAGTACCCCGGACCGCGGCGAGTGAACCGAAGACCCGAATTCAACATATTTTCGAGTTGGAGCCACAGGGCTGTAATATAGTTATCGTACCGACCACCCAACAAATGTGACTGTCGATAAGCTGCCTAGGCCAACTCACCATTACAACCGAATTGTCCTTCAGCACGAGGGCACAGCCATGGCACGCGCAGTTGACCACGCCAAATCACTCTGGTGTAGCCCGCATACACGTAGAATTAGCTAGCTACTTAAGCACGATAGCACTCAGTTTACCAACCCTAGTCTTCTAATTCCCGAGACTGGACCAATGCGAGTCGCTGCAATGCATGCCCGATAACACGATCGGTCTTTGTACCTAAGCAGTAACGCTCATTCCTAATTCTCGAAGCGCTCGCGTTCCTCGACGAGAATAGATGATACCTCCGGAAAACGGGGTCTGAATACGCAATCGTACGGAACAGGGCGACTGCATGCCAGGTCGTCAGACTAAGGAAATCCTCCAACGAAATGAGTACTCACATAACTAAGCCCGTGTCTACGAATGCCTCCATATCTAGCGGTACCTCCTTCCCATTTTCGTCCTGTGTGCCCTCAATTTTCGCCGCCCACAGTATCCGTGCTGTGCTGATGAAGAGCGTGTTACTGGCTAGATAATTGCCGACACAGACCCGTCGACCAAACCCGAATGTCATATGCCCTGCCTGAACACCTTTGACGGAACCAGACGACAACTCCCCGTGTTCGTCAATATACCGCTCTGGCCGGAATTCGTCTGCATCTTCACCAAATACGGTGCGGTCACGATTGCAGTGCCAGATATTGGGTATGCATACAGTTCCCTTCGGAATGAACATGCCTTCGTACCAGTCATCTTCAATCGCAGCATGGGGTACCGCAAGCGGTACGGCAGGACGCAGACGAAGAACTTCTTCGATGATTGCTCGAACATATGGAAGATGAGGAGCATCGGCAAAGGTTGGGAGACGATCGCGACCGACAACAGCATCCAGTTCGGCTTGTGCTCGGCGCTGTATTTCTGGGAAGGCAATCATGGCATGTGTCCACCAACTGAGGGTGGTGGAGGTCGTTTCCGCAGCCGCGGCACTGTAACGTATTATATCCTTACATGTCGTTAATGAAATTGATTCACACTTACTACAACGTTCCAGAAAGGTACGACATCTCAGGGTCGCTGAGACGATTGCGCTCGTTGTTCTGTATCAAGGACGCACTGAAACTTGGTCGAGTTCCCCCGTTGGCCTGTGCTACTTATTAATCGTGCTTCAGAAGGCAAACCTAAGACAGGGACGTACAAGGTCAACACGAACACGATCAAGGAGGGCTTTGAACATGGCATAGTCCTTCGTATATTGTCTCAAGCCTTCTCGCTTCCACTTCGCGAATCTTGTGTGGACATATGTCAATACCACATACAATGGAATCATGGAAATAAACCAAGACCTTTCAGGGATGTGTATCATCCAAGGGAATATATCAACGAAATAAGACCCCGGAAGAGCTGCTCCGCTAATACGGTCGTTGAATTCTTCGATTTGCTTGACAGTGTGATCATGCTCTGACACAATTGTCGGATGGTCATAGACAATGGACAAGATTGTGGAAGCTGATAAACGCTGGAATTGTTTATCTGGGTTGAGACTGACAGAGGATCCCAGAAGCGATGAAACCAAGATAGTTGCTTCCTTCGTCTGAATAGGATAATAGCGTTGCAAGACTGTCTTGGCAAGGGCTTCGTGTGCAGCACGACGCGTGCGACGCCAGCTGTACAAGGACATGAGCATGGGTATCGCGTGTTCCTACCATAGGAACCGTAGTGACGCTCACAGTTCACCATAGTTCATCAATACAAATATTAAACCATTGCTCAGGATCTCATGCGCCATGATGAAACGAGGACGACCAGAATAGTTATTTGCACGATGCTCGAGTAGATTGAGAGCTGATTTGAGACTGTTAAACACGATTGTAGGTTGTCCACCTGCATCAAGATACATGATCTCCCCTATAATTTCCGTCAGCCCAACCTTAGCATCTCAATCAGAGACTCACCGAAACGTTCCTTGCAATCCCTCGAAAAAAGCCACTTTTTATCCATTAACTGAAGGGCGTTCCCAAGGATGGGCAAACCTCGAGGGCCAGGAGGCAGTTTTCTCCAAGGACTTCTGGTGTAGCGAACGGTGAAGATCGTGACCAGCGCAAGTACGGTGCCTACGGTGAAAGTCCTGATATCCCACGCCGTCTCGGTAGTGGGTGCTCCCGATGATCGTGAAAGCATAAATTGGGGAGTCACTGCGTGCATCGCGGAAAGGGCTCCTCCTGCAGGGACTAAAAATGCACATGGTGGGGCATCAACGGCCTCGCGAAACCACCTCATGCACTCCTCTATAATGGCAAGGATAGCGTCTGTCATGTATCACTAAAATAATGTCAGCACAGACGTAAAGTCGTGATTCAGGCATGAGGCCTCAAGCCTTCGCACCTAAACCTGTGCGTCTGAGACTGTCACTGTAGATGACAGAATTGTCTGAAGCGCGATGAACCGAGAAATCCCTTTATACGGTCTTCACCACCTTCTGTCCACTGGCATGTTTATTTGTTCTGCGGAAGTTTGTCCCCCAGAACGGGCCGCACAGCCACAGAACCTTCAAATCGGCTCGCAACCTTGTCGGAAGTTGGAATGGCCCCAATGTAGATCGCATGCTGATTATTAGTGTCCTGCTTCGGTGGCTGTAAATCGTGACACCTTTTCGCGCCGCAGTGTTCGGGTATGGGTCCCTTGTTGAAAATGGCGACCCGAGAAGCTGTGGTTGGCTGGAGGAGAATTGTGTGTTCTTGTTTGGCAGCTCTGCCGGTATTTGTCGACTAAGTTACCGAACCCTCCAACGAACCTCCATCAACCCTGGCAACCCCTTTGCGTTTCTTGCTGATTGCATATCCATGAGTCATAGATCAACATGATAATAGCATAATGTCTGACCTGCTTTAATTCCCGACTGGTCTACCAGCCGGGTCTACCATACAATTCCTTCTGCATTAGAAGACACACCCCTCAACTATGGGGAATAACGACTATCTTCACGTTCTGTCATTAGAAAATAAAAATACAGGAGAAACTAAGCCATGTGGTGGTGCTTGACAACGAGTCATTTCAGGGCGCTTGTTCACGGCGTTTGCATGGGTGCTCACCCTGGCGCAATCTTTCTTTCACACTTCGTTGCAACCATGCCTGACGATTTCGCTCTGAGAGTGGCGTTCCTCGCAGGATTGCTTGGCGTGGTATCTCTCTTTATCAGCTGGTATTTGAAGGGGGATCCATTGGTAGGCCCTCGGCATCTCGTCCTCGCTGGCCCTGATCAACAAATTATCCTCAGTTCAACGCTATCCCAACCGTAGGGTTCTCCGACCCGATCCTCTCGTACTTCTCTGCTCTCCGATATAATTTTGATGGCGTCCGCATGCTTAAAGAGGGCTACGAGAAAGTAATTCGCATTCCCTTTGAGTATACTTCCCCATGTCGAACTGACGATAACCCTGCTTTTAGACAAGACCAGGCTTATTCAAAGTTGCCAATCTTCGTAGATGGATGGTGTTGGCTGCCGGGCCTGAGCTAATCGAAGATGTCAGGAAAGCCCCAGAGAACGTCTTGTCTATGCGTGCACAAACCTTCGAAGTAAGTATGGCGCGTAAAACGATGAGCTCATACTCACAAGAATTACCTCAGTTCATTCAACCAGAGTATACGCTGAGCGTATTGAACATGGATGACGATTATCAAACGGAGGTGATACGTTCAAAATTGACACGGAATATCGCAGTTACTTTCAAGGAGGTCCGTGAAGAGCTCATCAACACCTTGGATGATTTGATTCCAACAGGAAAGGATAGTATGTGGCAGGGTTATAGGTGAACGAACTATTTTTCACAAATGGCACAGAGTGGGTCAAGGTTCCAATAGTAGAGACCCTTCAACGGGTGATCTGCAGCGCCACGAACCGTGTGTTTGTTGGGGTCCCTCTATGTCCGTAGTCATTTTCCAGTTCTTTGCTTCACTCGTTGACGCTGTGCTGGGTTTCTTCTATCAGGCCGAAATCGTGATTATCAACATCTTAATCTGACATTTGCTGTCAATGTCATGAAATATGCCACAATTCTCAGCTTCGTTCCGAGGCCCCTCAAACGGTGTGCTGTCTTCCTTATCTACAGCCCCTTGTCACCACCACTGAAGCACATACCAGCATTGTGGCACGCATGCTATCGAACCTCCCTTCCCAGGTTCGACAACAGGTTGAATTTCTCAGACCTATGGTCGAGGAGCGGTTCGCGAAGATGGAGGAATTTGGAGACGACTGGGATAAGCCGGTTTGTGAACCACATCGTACTGGTATTACTCTCATTACACGGTGAAATTACAGAACGATATGCTCATGTGGCTGATGGACGAGGCCAAGGGAGTGGAGAGGTCCCTTGAAGGCGTGGCACGGCGATTGCTCGTTGTCAACTTTGCGGCTATCCACTCGACATCTCAGGCGAGCGAGAATCCTATACCTCACCCCCTATTATGCGAGCGCTTATCATTGCATCCCCGCAGACCACCACCCAAGTGTTATATCGTCTCCTTGCCAACCCTGAATATATCGAACCCCTCCGCCAAGAAGTCGAGGCTGTGGTGGCAGAAGAAGGCTGGACGAAAGCCGCAATGGACAAGCTGCACAAGATAGACAGCTTCTTGAAGGAGACCCAACGGATTGATGGTTTAACTACCCGTTCGTTAGGTTCCTTGCTCAGCAGCCCAAATACGAACAGCTGATGTCCGCGCCCTCCTTTTACGCAGTGGTCATGTCCCGTATCGCGTTGCGTCCGTTCACATTTTCCAATGGCGTAACTATTCCTGCGGGCACACTCGTTGCCATCCCAGCCAGTGCCGTTCACAGAGATGAGAAGATCTATCCGAACCCAGACGAATTCGACGGCTTTCGCTTTGCGAAACTCCGCGAGAGTGAAGGAGATAGTGCGACAAGTAGATACCAAGCGGTCTCCTCATCTACCGAACACTTGGCTTTTGCAGTAGGAAAACACACATGGTGAGAATTCGTGCCTACTAGTAGTGTCTACCAGGCCTGACATAACCCCACACTTTTGCTTTTCAGTCCCGGACGGTTCTTCGCTGCCAATGAAGTCAAGGCTTTGCTTGCCTATATAGTCGTGACGTATGATATCAAATTCGAGGAAGGGAAGGAGGCCCCGCGCGAGCTTTGCGTCGCCGGGATCCGTATCGCAGGAAATGCGAATGTGATGTTTAGGACACGGCAGAAGTGAGGTCCTTCTGGCCCTGCCAGCGACGGTTATTCCCCATTTCGAAGCTCCAGATATCTACGAAGGTTTGGAATAGATATATAGGTTGCGACCTATCCCCTCCATTTGTTTGATCTTGCTGTGTTCGTCACGTCTTTGTTTGGAGTCTGTTAGTCCATACCGCGCATTTCGTGTACAATTGTCTACGAAGCGTCCCATATGCTCTTCGATTTCGATACCATTGAATCTAATAAGATCTCACTTGATTCGGACTTAACTTACACGGCCCTTATCCTTCAGTATGTTTGTTTGCTGACTAGGAGCTACAACAACACCTCCGTCAGCGGCCGACTGGTCTATCATATAATTTTCGGGTGTCCAGCATGAGCCATTTACCAGCCACCTCACCCTATGCGCTTTTTCTCACTCACACATCATGCCTGAGAGTGTCGCCTTTTATAACCCTATCGGCCCTGAGCCACCCACATATCCACTCCCTCCGGAAGAAGTCGCTCCCGGTCTTTTCTTCGCCGATCTCTTCTCGCTTGTCAACGCCGCGGAGCTCCGCGCGCGGGGCATATACAACATCGCGGCGGCGCGGAACTGCGTGGGTTCCTACCCGCGCGACGCGGAGTGCGCATACATCGATGAGCCAGCGACACTGTTCGCGCTTGCAAACGTGCGTCGCTCTGGCCACCCCGTGCTCGTGCACTGCGATGGCACAGGGGAAGGCGTCGACTTTGTCACGGCCTTACTGGTCATGGCTGACCGCATATCGGTGGAAGAGGCAATAGAGAGGGTGACACAAAAGTTCCCATATATTTCATTGCGCCCGACATCAAAAAGACAGTTGCGCGGGTTTGAGGAGATGCTGATGGAAGAGGAGAGGAGAAAGGCACGGTTGTATGACCACATGGCATCTACGAGCCAAGAACTACGTCAGAATATGCGTGGTTTGCTATCCAAGTATCTTAGAACACCATGATAGTATCGTTACAGTGCTTGCAAGTACCTCGCACTTGACATTTATTTTTTCCGGTTTCACCTCGTACATCACGGAGAGTGTTTGGGATTCAGTCGAAGTTGCAGCCATACACTTCCTGTGCAACCTCATTCCACGAAGCCGCGTCTAAAGCGAATGTCGCAGCGTATTCAGCCTCGAGGTGGTGTAGCCGCCGGCCAACAATAACTAGACTGTGAAGCGGCTCTCCAAAAACATCCGGCGACTGCTCCCGGAGCTGTGCAAGTGTACCGCACACGATGCGCTCGTTATCTGGGCCACCTCCAACGCGCGAAAGTGCGATCGCAAGAGTCCGATCCGGTACGAGCACGCCCCCTTGCCGCGTCTCTTCGACCTCAATGAGCTGCGTCACTGCCTGCGGGATGGACATGTACCGCGGCGGCTCGTAAATCTTGCGCCCCCTGCGCATCAGTTGGTACGGTTCTTCTTAACGAACGCCCGCCCAAGAGGGTGGAGAAGAAAAACGTACCGGGCAAGATTCTCTTCACTCTGTTCTTTGACTTTGATGTCCAGCAGGATGAGGGTGTGCGTCCCGAGCTCCGCATTCTCGCGCACGCGATCGTAGAAGCTGTCTGGGCGCCACGTATCGGTGAAGAAGACGAGCGAGACCGTCTGGCCGAAGTTGTACAGCTGCAGACCGCACGCGCCGATCGCGTTCATGATGGACGCGTTGTGTATGACGCGCGTTGGGATGCCAAGCGACCGGGCGCGGAGGAGGATGTCGGTGTGCGTCGTCGCGCCAAACGGGTCTCCGACGACAAGGAGAGCAACATCTTGATCATGGGCGTCTCTCAGGATCTCGTCACTTTCCGTCTCAACCATATCACGATCCGCGGGGATGACGGGCTTGCCGTAAAAGTCTTCCTTAATGGGCGCGACATAAGCTCAGAATCGGGCAAGTCGGAGATAAGTGACATGCCAGGCGGCTCTTTTGTACTGTTAGGGTGCTTGTGTAGGCCTCGAGGTACACGCGCGTGGATGACTTTACGGCCTATGGTAGAGGATAAACGCTTCATCAGAACGGAGCCGAGCTAGATCCAACAGATTTGGGGTTTCGGATCACCTCTAGACCCTTGATAGTGATGTCTTTTTCATCGGCGAGCCCGAGACCTACTATGTAGAACATTGTGATGGATGTATGAGCGAGGACTTGAAACTGATAAGGACCTGAGAAGGCCTGAATAATAATCCGCACATCCCTCCAATGACTATTGTCAACCCTCGGCGTTCTCGGTCAATGGATTCCTTCTTTACCCCGCGAACTCGGACCCGAGGCAAGATCACATACAATGGTTCTCTCATACAACACTGGCTTCATGCCAACAGACATTTTCTACGCCGTTCTTGAACACCTCACCGATCGGCGTGACCTCTATGCTGCCGCTCTCGCCAATTGGGACTTTAACCGCGCCGCCACTCCACTCTTATATCGCAGCCTCGACACCGACACACGTGCCGGACGATGGGGTCATAAAACAGTACGTTCATTTTAACCATCGCTCAAACTCGACATCGTACTCAATCCCCGTGCCAGACGACCAATGTACTCCACCCGGCGTATACCCTCCTTCAAAGGCCCGAACTCGCTCGTCACGTACGGCATGTTCGTGAAACAGGTCGAGTCTCTTTTTCTTTCTCGACCAGAGTGAGCGGTGGGCTTGGACGCGCTGTTAGTGCATGATCTGCTGCTGGCTCCTTGTGGTTCCTCCCTTCTCATACTCGTTGCATCCCACTCACCTGCGTATTCCCTCCCAGGTGTACTGCATACCTCCTACCCGACAGTCACAGAGGTCGTCCTCAGAGCTCTCTGTCTTTGCGACAGCCTGTATTCTTTCACATGGGTCGATGACACGTCTGCCCCACCCACCGTCTTCCTATCCTTTCTCAACATTCTGCGCGACCTCCCCTTGCGCGCGCTCACCCTCCGCACCTACAGCGATCTCGGAGTGGACGCATGGGGTCTTCTCAATACTTTTCCCAACTTGCAAAAGGTGGCAATATGGTGTATGAATGGCCCGCCACGTGTTCTGCAAGGTTGGGCGCCTCTGTTGGGAAGCACACTCACAGAACTAGAACTCGGGGTACGTATCGGCCATCCCGATCATGATCACGGCTCAGTAGCAATATACTTAATATATACTCTTTAGCGTTGCGCCGGCGTTCCTGAGACCATTTTGATTGCTGTACTCTCACAACTCCCGCGTCTACGAAATTTGCGACTAAAAGGCGCACGAAGCAGTGCCATCCCAGAAATTCTCGCGTCGCTCCCTGATCTCACCGCGCTCGACACAGAGTATCTCGGCCCAGGCTTGCTCTATCCTTTAGATCGTGATGCACCCTTTCCGCTCCTCCAACGGCTCACCGTACGCACGTCCTCCGTCGATCTGCAAGGTCCTGTGCAGCTCTGGGCATGGCTCCGCGCGCTCACACCGTGCCCATCGCTCGAGTCGTTCACATTGAATGCATTCTCAACGGCGGGTCAGACAAATATCCCTCGGGATTTTCTGCTCTATCTTGCTCGTAGACACGCGAATACGCTCCGTCAATTCCTCGTTAATATGACGCAGCTTACGCTGGAGGATGTGCAGTGCGTTTGCGAGCTCTTTCCGCGTCTTGAAGAGCTGTCTTGTGCCGTCGCAAGTTATGATGCCGTACGAAGTCCCCTTCCCTTTTCATACAACACCCATGGTCTCATTTCCCTTCTTGTTCCCCACATAGGAATCCATAGGGCGTGTGACCGAGAAGGCACATAACCTCCGCTCACTAAAGTTGCATGTATACTGGATCCCTACGACACCGGATGCCGCGGATACTCATCTTGCTATCTCAGCCCTAAGTGGATCTGTGCTGCACTCACCCAATTCCCCTATCGCACGATTTGGACGGGCGGATGCCGAAGCACTGATGCGCCGCCCGGGTTCGCGCTTATGCACCGTGTCCATGGAGCCGCACGTGTTTCGGGGATCTTGGGTGCAGAAGCGGTGTATTGATGGGTCAACGCAATTATGCTTTGAGGTGCAGGAGGATCTTATGGGGGACAGAAGTTCGTAAGACAGGACGCTGAGCCAGATGGTTCACCGATCTGCAAGTCTTTGAGGCACCTTATATTTGTCAGAAGCCAGCATATTTTGGTCGTGTTTTCTGAGAAGTTTTACTCTGATCTGTCGTCAACTCACCATTATCTTTTATCCAATTCCTCAAAGCCTCTACGAGGCGGATGGTTGTCATCACCCACTCCTCCAGTTACCATCACTGGTACCATTACTTCGACGATTACGAAAGTGGCTGAAAAAATAAGCGAGTCTGTCCACACTCGGGCATGTTGGCGATGTCACATGCCGCGCCCGCGTGCCCGACCCCCGCGCGGTGGTCCACCGCGTGCACCACCACGACCTGGAAGAAGCGACGGAATGTCTCAGCGTGGTCTCCTAGAATAGAAAAGCGAGGCAGAGCGAAAGCCAAACCTCGTTGTGGTGCTCCACTGCGACCTGCAAGAGTAGATCCCCGATGAGCAAACAAGGTCAAAGAAGGTTTGGGCGCGACGTACCCCGTGCTCCACCAGCGTGTGTGCCACCCCGCGAGCTCTTACCCGCTTCTCGCGCCCGCGTCTGCTCCTCTTTGACCGCGTCGAGCAGCGCGTCTGGCACGCGCAAGTACTTTATCTATCCTCCGAGACGAGTGAACAGTCAGATCGCGCCCCTCGTAGAACAATGAGGAAAGCATCGACGCACCGTGCTACCACGTATGTAGCACTCTTTCAGTTTCCAGAAGCGGTCGCCGTCTGCGCTCGTCTGGTATACTTCGCGGAGCGTGATGTTCATAAAGTTGTCGCAGTTGATGAGGTGTCCGTTGAATGTTTCTCCGTTCTTGAGCTCGACCAACTGTGCGGGAACGTGCAAAGGGATACTGAGTGAGTCTTTTCGATGGTTGAGAAAGGGCGCACACCATGGGCTTGTTTTGTGCGGCATTGAGAAGTGATAGTGGTAACTAGGGCAAAATATCAGTACCTTGATAGGTTGGAAACAATGGATGTAATTACCATCTTGATGAGGGTGGAGAGGAGAGTTTGCAGTGAAGTCAAAGGCTGCGGAACCCTAACCCTGAACTCAAGTCCAACCACAACCACAACTTGGGTCGTGCCGTTCAAGGTCCGCCAAAGACCATGCTCC
>Ga0307512_10003194_pt1 | contig 19416 bp, 22 predicted proteins | sample 14_EM_MG_FD_200267 | JGI IMG/M metagenome (GOLD analysis project Ga0307512, IMG submission 200267) | Populus trichocarpa ectomycorrhiza microbial communities from riparian zone in the Pacific Northwest, United States - 14_EM | ecosystem: Host-associated > Plants > Roots > Unclassified | place... | reverse complement strand
GCAATTAACAGGAGGGATTGGAATGATTACCTAATCATCCTCGAGTCCTTCGCCCGCCGTCGCACCCTAACTCGTCTCTGGTTCTCGGAGGTGCCCTTTTACTTCTCCAGTCGCAAGAAGCAGGACACGATCAGGGACATCGTCGCCTCCTTGACCGCCACGGTCAACGAACTGGGGCTATACTCGTGTCATTTTTCGTGTTATGGCGAGATGATCTCCCTGATCCGAGCCTTCCCTCTCTGCACTTCACTTTACGTGCGCGATTGCGTTGCGAAGAAAACCCCCAAGGAAGATATTTTTGTCAAACTTCCGCAGCATACACTATCCATCACCGACCTCGAACTCACCTCTTCATCCGGTCACAGATTCCTCGTCGATGCATCAACCCTGGTCGGGGATGCCGCCTTGGATATCTCATCTCTCACCGGCTTCTCGTGTGATATGACCACCGCCGATGCCGCTCGCCACACCCTGATGACCGCTGCGGCTTCTCCAATCGAGAGACTCCAGCTGGTCTGCGATGATGCCCAAGGCTTTCATAGTACGTCTGAACCGTCCGAAAACTCGCACGTTTTATTGACCGTTTTGTCAAAGTTCTGGCCGACCCAGCGGTCACAAGCTGGCCACTCAAGTCACTGACCATTGGTCCCCTCTTTCAGAAGGATGACCGGTGGTGTGAGCGTGCATTAGGGCTCACCCCAAACCTCCCACATCTGGAGATCATCATTATACTGGGTTACTACAAAAGACCGGTCCGGGACCGCCCCAGGTTCTGGAGGAGGATCGATCAACTGCTCTCTCGCGATGACTTATTTCCACGTCTCGAGCGCTTGGATATTTGCATCACTGTCGGATCCCGGCGGCTCCGGCATAGAGAGCACCTGAGCATCGCCCAGTGCCTCCCCAAGCTGCACAGTGCAGGCAAGGTATATTTTTGGGGTGAGAAATGTGAATCGCCCTTCGGTTGTAAGGTAATCCACACTGATGATTCCCCAAGGTTCCTTCCGAAACGTCGTCTATTGGATAAATCTATGAGTGGTGTAGATGATGGTTCATGTAAAAGAGTGTGGTGGTCCGTGTGAGAGAACTACAGTCTATCAGAATAGTCAATGTGATCCCAGAAACGCTCCGATTTCTCCTCGGAAGACAGATCCTCGATTTCAGAAGATGGGCATTTCCATATCCTCCAGCATGCCGCCTCTAAAGTTGCGAGCATTCGTGTTGCTTCGGGATCGGTATCGCCCTTTAGTGATTTGATGACCTCGAGCATGGCCTCAGCGTTGACAGAGTGCTCAGCCTCCTCAGCCTCCCAAAGCACATTCCTTTCCTATCGGGAATTGAGCATGTCAAGCGGTGGGGAAATGACGTGTCACGTACGAGTGCTTGCTTCGCGTTGGGGTCTTCGGCCCCTAATGCCTTCAAGTCCTCAACGGTTTTCTCGTACCGTGCCTGAGAGAAAACATGTGGCTCGGCGTTCTCTGTGAACCACTTGGGATTGTCCATTCGGGTGATTATGGACATGGTAATTCCGACGAGAATCCGAGCTACCATATACCGTTCATCGCTGCGTGACTTGACATGAGTAACCCGCCTCAAGCGAGTCGCTGGATGAGCACATTCACAAGGACGTACCGCGAGAGGTCCTGCTCTCTCATCTGAGCTTCCTTCTGTTCACTAGACATCTCTGTGGCGTCTGGGGTGGCGGAGCTGACGGTCTCGTGGTGGAAGTGTCGAGTAAAAGGGGTTTTAAAGGATAGTTGGAAGTGGTGGGATGGTGAGTCGGAGGTAAGGAACGGAGTTGGTCGGAACGAGATTGTGGGACGACTGATTGAGCGGGTTGCGAAGCGTTTCGCTGGTACTTGTATTGCTCGACGGGATATTGTCAACCCGAGCATACCAGATCAGGTCGGTTTCACGAGGTGAGAGCGTGGTGAAATTAAGCGTGATCGGCATCAGAGTCTCTACTCTCTCTCATGTCCGTGGCCGCTCGTGTGGCACGAACCTACTACGGAGCGTCAGCTTGTCAGTTGACGTTGCTCGGATGATTTGATCTTCTCGCTGGCCACTGGGGCGGTGCGACATGACGCCATGAATTCCCACCTTGTCGATTGTGCCTCCTCGGAGGCGCAGTACCGAGTTCGCTATGCCGATTCGAAACCTGGGATATCGCCCAATCTTGAAAACATTGGATTTCCTGTCGGATTCCTCCATTGCGCACGTTCCGGACGATTTTAGGGCGGAGTCTTGGACCTCCCAGTTGTGGCCCCCCACGCCCCTCGTCGCCAGTGACCTAGTAGTGCTGCCTCTCCCCGAATCACCTCCCTTAAGTATCGGTGGGGCGGGGCCTACTTCTTCCGACCCACGATCCGCTTCCATTACTCCCCGTTAAGCGCGTTCGCCCATCCTCCCCGCCCCTTATTAGTCACTATCCGACCCCTATCCCACTCCGTCATGAATTCATGTTATTTTATGACACTGCCCGTTCAACCCGTACACTTTGCTGATCAGACGCGTCGTCATCGACATCAGTGCCACAGGCGTTGATGGAAGAAGCCTGAAGCAACAGAAAATTGCGGTCTTGCATCACCCGCGTCATATGCTGGTCTTGATCTCGACGATAACAGAAGAGATCCTACGAGAACCACAGAGGGAGAGATGGAAGTTTGGTGAAGCTTGGGTTAAGAGGGAAACGAGGTTCATACTGTGGGGAGGAACAGGTTCGTCACTCCGCTCTTTCGCCCTCTGCTTTCCTTTTTCTCAACGAAGATCTTGAATTCTTCCATAGTGCCGTTTCCTAGGAATCTTAAAGTAGAACTCGATAATCTTCACCGGTCCACAACAGATGCAGACCTCCTGCCCGCTACGCACTCACAGAACCGTCGCGACGAGGTACTTGTCACGCCGAGACAAAAAACCTGTGCGATCAAATCGAGCGCGAAGCCCACTGGCCTCACTCGAGCAATGACCATCGCCGCTTATATTACCACTCACCCTCACCCTGAAGCTCCTCATCGCACACGCGTTCTCCTGCCTCAAGCAGACTCAGAACTTTGCGGGGCGACACTCCTCGAGCAGCTCTGCAATGCCTGCCCAGATTTCTACGACGACTTGAAGGGCTCTACCCTTTTGGAAGGTGAGTCGTTCAACAGTGGCCTAACTTTCACACTGACCAGTAGTACAGGCCTCAGAACTCCTTACTGTAAATGCGAAAGACTCCGAACAGAAAGTACACGAGCGAACCAAGGAAAGAGAAACGGCATCCTGAAAACCGGATCAAAGGGTAAGTATCATCTTGTGGAAGACCGCTCTCCTGATCGCCTAGAACTGCTATCGACTGAGGCGACTTGATGACTGCGACATACAGAAGCTCATAGATTACGCACTCAAAGCTAGAGTATGAGACTATACAGCTTTAACAGTGACAAATGGAGTCTCAATCGCTTCGAGCAGAAGAGTTTTTACCTCCGCAAACCCTTCACCTACGCCACCTCCACCGGATGAATTCTCCACTGTTGTGATAAATCGCCTCAGTGAGTCCGCCGGGTCGTCAACTTCTGCCTTGTCAGGAGCCGGCTTCTTTGGAACAGGTTTCGAGGTGTCAAGTAGCCGAGGCTGTATCGTACGTTTCATGTCTCGCATAGATTGATGAAAGTTATCCCAGTACTGGATCATCCGCTGGACAACACTGTGATAGCAGTAATAGCCCTCGGAGATCTGTGGACTATAGCCATATTCTAGGTGGAGAACGCGCTTCGACAGGATGTGTGCGTTGCGGTCTGCCTTATCGCGGTCCTTGAACCAGGTGTCGACCCCCTCCAGTGGAGACATCTTGATGGTGCGACCCTTGTATTGTTTGTAGGCAACAGTGATGTAGACAAGTACCCAGATAAAGGATTCCAGGCCGTGTCGATATAGTCGGGGGATGCAATTATCAAGCCCGCCGTTGAGCAGGTCGATAGCCATGAACGGAATGGTGCCAGTCCGATCGTCGTTGGTGGTTGGGTGGTCGACCCAAGTCGCGAGGTCAAAATCGTTGACTATCCCCACAAGGTTACCGGTCTCTGCGGAGACATCATACATCAGGTTGTTGAAACTAATATCGCCATGGTGGATCCCGTTCCCCCACATCCGGTAATGACCTGGGGGCGACGTAAGCCAAGGTTCGGAGATACAACATGAAACACACATGCGACACATTCCCAAAAGACTTTCCAAAAGTGTTTCCCGTCCAGGTCGTAAATCGGCCGCAGACGATTCATTACGATCAGCCGCAGGGTCCGCGTTTCAGAACATCCATCTGATAGCAAGCCAAGGAAATCTCGGATATGTCGAGTCGAGTAGTGTCCAAGATCCCGCGCACACTTGACTTCCGGGACGTGACCCCTGATGAACTTGTCGTCCTTGCCCAAGGTTTGAGCGTGCCCGATGATCTTCCACTCTTCTGGTCTGGATGTTTCCGGCCAGGATACCTTCAGGACCAGGTCATGTGCTTTGATGGTTTTGTCGTGGGCCTCCCTGTAGTCATTGCGGGCTTGAAAATAAGTATGCCATCCCTTGCTCAGCTCTTGATCTGCTTCGTTGTTGATGGTATAGCCAGGGCCAATTCCGGGGTCGATTCCAGTTATGCCAGCGCCAGCATCGTTGTCCCTGGCACTACCAGCGACTTTGCCGGCTTCTCCCCGGATCCCTTGGATATTTTCTGAGTCTTTCTCCGAAGTAACTCCAACGACATCATCCTTGACCTCACCACGAACCTCAACGTGTTTTCCACTGGTGATTCCACTACTCTCCTCCGCATTCCTACTCGCGCCAACAACAGTCGTCGCTCGACCAAGAAACGTCCGGCTTGAATGAACTTTGTCCTCTGGGAAATAGTTGACACCGACCTTGTCCCTGCCAAGAGTCCCATCGGCATTGATGGGGTACAGCAAAACGGCGTGGTCTTGCGTGCTAAGCTCCGAAACCCATCCCCATTGACGACGTCCGAATCGCTGCAGGACAAGGAGCAGGACGAGCATAAGCGGAAGATTCTTGAAGAAGCTGAAGCCTGACGAGAAAATAATCCCCTCTCTGTCGATCCAAGAGATCCACAGGCAGTCATCTGGAAATGTGTGTTAGCTACCAAGGTTGTCTTTGAGCGTATTGATCCTTACTTTCGACAAGCAGGTTGAGAACATGGCTGATGCAAAACGAATCTGAGAATTTTGCTCTCGCATATGACCCATTTTGGGTGACAAAGTCCTGTGGAATCGACTTCTTCTGCACATGTTGTCGCTTGCTGCCTGAGGTCTTAGCATCAATTTCCATCCCCGCTGCACCTGCCGACCGCTTGGAGGACACCAAGGTTACGGATGAGACCGCTGTGCAACTCGTTTAGCATATGTTCCTATGACAAAAGACTAATCTTACGAGTTCTGGGCTGGGAGTCATCCAATATCTCATCCAGCCACTGATCTGCGTCCTGTATGACATCAACTTTCCTGTCCGGCTGATCAAATGTTCCCAGCGAGGCCCATCCAGACATATCCATCTTCCGTTTAACTTCGACCGCTGAGAGTATGGTCTCCCACCCGGTAAAGTCAGACGTCTTCCCCCGAATCTCGCTTATGAATTCAGAGACTGCCGGAGCATCGAGCTGATCGAGTCCGTATAATTTGCGAGCACCCTGAATCGACATCAGGACGATTTCGGGTTTGAATGCAGATCCGGACGAGTTGCAGTTAGATGGTACATCCTCGTTGCAAGGCAAGAATGCGATGTGAGTCTTGAAATTGGGTAGCCCGTCCACTTGGATCCCGGACAGCCGTTCGAGTGCGTCATTCAGTACTTCTGCAAACAGAAGACACATGTCCCACTCATAACCGGATGATGGCGATTTGCTGAGGAACATGGTTACAAAGACGGAAGAATTCAGATGGAAGCAGAGCACCCACTAGGCATTAAACCTCTCCTTCAACTCATCGGAGTTGGTGATTGGGATCACCTCTCTCAAACAGTGCTCAAAGCGCTTGTCCAACGTCACGTCACGGGAGACAGGAGTCGTCGAGGAATCATCCTGACAGCAAAGGGCAAAGAGAAACCGGACCATGTCCTCCGGGTTACAGCACTTCTGTTGACCCATGTCGACCTCGACCCCAGGTTTGACGGATTCCTTTGTGAATAAATAAAGCGAATCACCGCGTGAAAATAGGGAGCTCGTCGTGAACTCACTGTACCTTCCCGAGAAGTTTACCGGAGGCACTTGAACCTTTGTTCGGTCTTGTCGGTTATTGAGCTTCGGGGTTAGCCTGAACCTTCTCGGGGCCCTAGTCTGTCTGTCGTGGGTGGACATCTTAGGAGTGTGGGGAGGAGTGTTTACCTGGTGTCTGGTTTTACACGAATCGAGCGAACGGGGATGGTGAACGCGTCTGGAAGCGCGACAACGCGGAACCCGATCATTAATAGGGTAACCCAGTATCACTATGTGCTTCTTTCCTACCTTCCGATCCCCATTCCTTCCTGGGTTTCCATTAGTCAACGATTAACGTTTAACACTTGTGAATTGACGTTTCTTGTCTCCTCATGTGCCTTACTTTAGAGATGGTGCAGTCGGTAAATCTGTAATCGGACACTGACATAATGATCTCGTGAGATGACGGCAACTGCCTAAGTTATAACCAAAAGAATCATCAATTTTCCCCACACCCGCTAAATAGAATCAGAGAATGATTATCGAGGGTATTACAGTATGTTACTCATCGTGGGGGCGGAAGTAAGTGCTGATTTCACTGAGATTCGACGAGGTGCAAGGTGTACGGAGGTACATTCGATCGGCTGTCCTTCAGAGGTAACGGGACTGTACGCAGAGGATTATAAGTCACAGCGACAAACGCAGCCAGATAAAAATAAGAACAACTGCGAGGAGAAAAAATAGTGAAAATTCCAAGCACACTGGACCGAATGCTGGCTGGCGTGGGTTGAGAGGGGTCCACTGAAAGAATATTCAAGCAAACTTCGCAGTTAATTGATGACTGAGGAGATTAGTTACCTCCTGACGGACGGAGGATGGTCACTCCGAGATGTTCTAGTAGCGGAAACGGGAGCATCGGTGACGATGGATATGGTTGAGGTGTGGGCGGGGACTCCGGGAGATGAGCCGAGGGGGGGGGGGGGGGTTACGGTTGGGCCGTGTGTCTGATTATAGTTATAGGAAGGCGGTTCCGTGGCAGGTGTTTTGGCAGGTGCCAGTAACCCTCGGGATCTATGCCCAAACGACTGGGCTGGCTGGCCGTTGAGGAACCGAGTACCTAGCGATTCCAACGGTGGGGGAAAACTCCGGGCTAAGTTTCTTCTTGAGTCTCATAATTTGTTCTGGTTCTTGGTCTGTGGACAAGGTCGTACGCGAGGTATGAAAGGTGTCGCTCGATACTTGTGGTCGAACCTCTGGTGGGGTCGGGAACACTGACAAATCTGGAGTGAGCTGAGATGGCAATGGTTGTAAGGGCGATTGATCCTGAATTGCCACAATATGTCTGGGACGGTTCTGTCGCAAGCTCGGGAGGTGCTGTCTGTTGGGCGGCTCGGTCTCGGGTTGCGATGTCTGGGGACTGAAAGCTGACTCCCTTTCACCATCCGAGAGAATGACGACAGGCGGAATGTCATCTACAGACGTATGCTCATTCCGTGTATTCGACGCCTAATTCTGAGGTGGAGACATGAGCGTCTCGTTCTCGACCCGGATGGTAGAAGTTGAACCAAATATGCAGAAAGGAACGAACTGATGTTGGCGTGCCTTCTGCGATTCCTCGGAAGTATTCGCGACCCTCTGCAACGCGTCCGCTTACCGCTGTCGAATCGTTCGTGGAGCCGACAACAGGAAGGGTATTGCGTCGAGGATCATCCGAGTGTTCGCAATGACCGTTTCATCATCTTTATCGATTGGGGGTTGGTAAACGCGAATGCCCTGAGTGACAACCACTTCGTAAATCTTTGGAGAGGGAGTGGTTGAAATCGTATTACCACTAAGATAGGTGACTTCTTGTTCGTTCCTTCAATCCGTGAGGCTCTTTGTATCCGCCTTGGCGATAACTGGAACGATATTTACGTGTGTTCCAAGGAGCTTCATGACTTCTGTGTCTAGCGGTTTGAGGTTGCAGAAGAAAGGAAGAGCAGGTAAACGGGGGATTCACAAGGGAGGAAGGTCAAGTGTATGACCAATATGACGGGTGAAGTACAGACAAGCATGCATCCTGAGGTCCGTCTTGTTTGTCCTCTTTGGTTGTTGCTCCTACCGCATATATGACCCGTACCGGTCATGACCGATAACTGGACCTTGAACTATTTCTCCTCCACCTCCGCCTTGATGATCTCGACCTCCGTCAACGTTTCGAGCTGCTTAAGATGGTGACGGCTGTAATCCTTCAACCAGGCAAGTTCTGTGGAGAACCGGGCATCGATGAGCGTTGTCTTCCCCGGACCGGGTTCCCCTTGGAGTTGATGGATGTCGGAAGGTGTCTCGTGACACCAGTTGCCATAATCGTGAAGTAAACGCCTCGTCTGGAGAAAATCTTATGGACACGGTGGATGTGCTGACCAAGGTTGATGATCAAGTCGATATAACTTGTTTTTTCGGTCGAGTTTCATTCTTTGAACCAAGTCCGGGTGCGGAGGCCGGGCCAAAAGGTGAGGAGAACTCAGCGATCGCGTTTGTCTGGTTGGAAGCGTTCCGAATAAGATCCTTAGGTGGTAGAATGTCGTTCGGGGTCGGCATGTCGGGGACAAAGAAGACTGTAGGCGTCCTCTTTGCTTTCTTCGATGCCTAACACTTTAAATGTGGAAACTACAACGTTAAGGTCCTATGGGAGCGAGTTTTGGACAAGGAAACGAACGGAATCCATGTTGTCGTGGACCAGGCAATCACGGGTGGTTCCCCTATCTGAGTTTAGGTTGCTGCCGATGGAAACACATGAATAGCCATTCCGCCAGGTGGAAGTTAACACGGTAATTAAGGCTTCGTGGGAATGCTTCTGCTCTCGACATCGATCTCATCTCTCGGTTCGGACATATCGGCCCCAAGGGTGAAGGTGATCCCTCGATGTTATTAGGTGTTACGGTTGCAAAACAACCAGCTGGTGAGGAACTCCAACGTTCATCTGACAGAGTGAGAGGAGAGATACTGCACCACTGAAGCGGATTACCGACCTACCAAACAAAGACCCACACGTTTCCCTTCAAGTTCATCTGCAGGGATTACAAGGGTCTCTCGGTGGTCGGCAGATAACTGGTGAATGACAATATCCTTGCAAGTTGACGACGTTTCGAGAGGTTAAGCAATATCGCAGCGCAGGGGTATCAATGATCGGTCGCTTGATCGGCTATTTTAACCCCGCCCAACCGAAGAAACAGACAAAACTAAAACCCTGCCCCCCATGGGTTTCGCCGCAGCCTCAATTATCGTCAGCGAACATGCATGTGCAAGGAACATTTTACCACAGGTATCAGTGAGATCACATGGCCCGTGTCACCTCATTATTGCTCGGCATAAATTATAGTCCGGGACGACATCACGCTGGAGTCCGACGTACCAGCCCATGCGCCTTGATCGAATCGGAAAAATCCGGGCCGAATATCCAACAAATTTAGCGCCTATAGCAGAAGAAACAGTTGGTGTCGATACACCACCATCGCTGGAGATATCCCGGTTTGGGGCTATCCTGGATCTGGTAGAGGTCACCTAAAACTCTGCAATTCTTGAAAGTTTACAGTTCTACGATCGCCGACACCGACCACACTCAAATGCTCCATGGCTGGGGGCGTCCAACTCGCGTCATTCCCAACCCCATATGGGACTGGACAAAAATATACGGCCGACATCTCATCCGGATGCGCTCGTTGCCACCACCCTCTGTGCGGTTGCCTGCCTCAAACCTTCTATCTCTGTGGATCTTGATGGGATGCCCGATTCTCATGATTGCAACCCGAGCAGAAACATAATTGGTACTCCACGTCCTCCTGGTTAGCCTCAATTTCGGCTGCGTCTATTACACCTCCTTCGCTTGGGTAAACCGACTACCATCACCACCATAGCTTCTCCTCATGCTTCGTTGTTTGGGGCGATCGACTTCCTACCCCGAATACACCGACAGTCACCATGCAGCAGAAAACTTATAAATATGGGACAGAATCAGTCCAACGTCCGACGACCCAGCTCTCTCCTTCGTTTCTGTTTCTCAGCTTCAGCTTCACTCCTTTCCTAGAACTCCTCTCATTTGGACCACACGAGCTTTCAGCATGTTCTCCAAGCAATTCTTTGCTCTTACCGCTCTCCTTCTCCCTGTTCTTGCTGTGCCCTCCCCCCTTCTCACTGTTTCTAAGGTTGCGAATGCTACGCCCGGCAGGTATATCATTACTCTCAAGGAGGGTGTCTCTCGTGCTTCCCACCTTAGCTCCATCCAAAACAAGACTGCATCCACCCCAAGCTCAGTTACCCACGAGTTCAACATCATCAACGGGTATGCTGGAGAATTTTCTCCCGACAACTTGAACGAGTTGCGTGCCCATCCGGATATCGCATCGATCGAAGAGGACGGCATTTCTCATACTTTCACCACCAAAACTCAGTACGTCTGCCTTCCCTTTTACCCGAGGAATCTGATTGAATTGTAATCGACTTTTTACAGGAATGATGCTCCCTGGGGTCTTGCCAGGATCTCATCTCAAAAGAAGTTGAGCGGATCCAGTGAAACCGCCTTGAACTTCGAGTACAAGTATGATAGCAATGCTGGAAGTGGCGCCACCGTCTATGTCATCGGTATGTCCTGATCCTCGCGATCTAACGTACCTCTACTTACCGTGGCCAACAGATACTGGTATCTTCGTCGATCACCCCGCATTTGATGGACGCGCCTCATGGGGAACGACCTTCGGTGGATACCCGGACCAGGATGGAAACGGCCACGGTACTCATTGTGCTGGAACCGCTGTTTCCGGACCGTTCGGTGTTGCCAAGTCTGCCAACGTCATCGCTGTAAAGGTTTTGGACGACGGTGGTTCTGGCCAGAACTCCGATATGTAAGCCTTCTTCCATCCTCGTCCGATGGTGACTGACATTCGCGTCACAAAATTACAGCATCTCCGGCATTGATTGGGTTGCATCGGAAGTAAAGAAATCCGGAAAACCTACCGTTGCTTCTATGAGCTTGGGTGGTGGTGCTTCTAACTCCATCGACAGCGCCGTCAGAGCGGTGAGTGCTGGGTGGATGGTACACGACGGCAGCACCACTGACGGGTGATTTCATCTTTAGCTCCACGCGGCGGGTGTTACCACCGTCGTTGCTGCCGGAAACGACGGTCAGAATGCGGGCAACACATCCCCTGCCCGTGTCAAGGAAGCCATCACTGTCGGTGCTTCTGCTTTCGATGATACGATGGCAGACTTCTCCAACTTTGGTTCCCTCGTCGATGTATTCGCTCCTGGTGTGGACATCACTTCTACCTGGAACGATGGAAAGACCAACACTATCTCTGGAACTTCCATGGCCACTCCTCACGTTGCAGGTTACGCCGCCTACCTCCTTGGTCTCGACAGTTCTTTGAGCCCGGATAATGTTGCCTCATCTATTGGTAGCGGAGCTCTTTCCGGTGCTCTCAGCAAGATCCGTGAGCTTTTTTACTTATGTCACACTCTTACCTCTGGACGCTGAACTCAGTGTCACTTGTAGCCTCCGGTACCGTCAATAAGCTGCTCAACAACGGCTTGTGAGCATTCCCCGGGTTTTCGGTCACCAATCGAATAATTCTGGAGAAACTAGAATACCCGCATCTATCCAACCTCTGTAACCATTCCGTTCATTGTTTTCCCACTATACCAACACTCTTTTATGGCGAATGTAAAATCACGCACTCGACCGCGATTTCATTTTTCCTTAGATTAGGGTGGTTTTCCTCAACGCGAGGACTCGTGGCCGTGAAATTAAGAACTGCCCGTTTAGTCCGCTCTTGTACGGGGTCTAGGGCCACCCGTGATTCGGATCGAGGCGGCCAGGATCAACGGAATGCTTTGCAAGGGCCTTTGGTGTCTTTCACGCCGCTTCCACCGTGAACTTGATTGTAGTGGTCATTTCTGTTCCATCTTTCCTTCGTTTCGTCCTCCTATTCACCCAATGGCTGCTTGTGCTGTGAAATGTCTCCCGCGAGCGAGATGCCAGCGGAAATGGAAACACGTGGAACAGTCGACAAGAGCGAAAAAACGCGAAGAGCAATAAATCAGTGGACGGAGAGAAATGGAAGGGCTAACCGCAGATGTTTACCACCCCTGGATATGGAATCTCCTCGAGATAGGGTGGGAACATCCTGGCTGGAATCCGGCCTCAAGTTCAGAGGGAAGTAGAAATATCCGTCGGTGCCGCTTGAGTTTACGGCTTCACCGATCACTACTGAACTACCACGTTGCTTCAGTGCAATTTGCCTTTGCTGTGTTAAGACCAGGCTTACCGTGACTAGAGTGAAACTGCTATGGTACCTTGGCTAGGATATGTAAAGCTGTTCACGAGCTTCCCCCTTGTCAATCGTTCTCTCTCGCCGTTTTTGTGCAGCACTCTCGAATTTGGATCTCGATCTCCCTATGAAAGTAGACATCACACCCATCTGTTAGGGACCGGGGAAGGATCAGTGAAAAGACCCCGGGTAACAAGTGCACTGCACGTCAAAGCGCCCGTAACGTCGCGATAAACAGGAGTGCACCAGACCGTGATGGTGTTCTTCGGACTCATTCCTACACTTAACTGGCCTGGATCGGTCTGCCACGTTCTAAGTCTAAAACAGTCAACGATTTAAATGGAGCTGATACTGAGCTCTCCCCCGCATCGGCGATAGCCTGGTTCCCAGGTGCTTTTTTGGTGACAAGGTACCGCGATTAACCCTGGCAGAAAAGCCTTTGAAGGCGTAAGTCGCACCTAAGCTTGAAGGTGGAATTTGTTTTGACCTAACTCCAGCTTGATTTTAGGAAGGGTTGAGCCCCTTGAACCGAGTTAAACGTTTCCTGGACGAGTTCCAGTCGACCGTTGTGGGTCCTTGGTCAAAACAATATCAAAACACTTGCAGACGCTGACATGGCTGGCGCCGTGACGGTAACCCAACGGTGGACGGCAGCCTCACGTCCGTGCGTTTTAAACGAGACGACGAACCACCTTCTCTCCCCTACTGCCCCACCCCGTGAACAACACCAAAAACATGTCCACCATCCTTCGAAAACGACCCCCATCAAGCGGTGGAACGCCAACCGAGCCAAGTTCCTGTGAGATATAGCGACTGTGACTACGCGCACCTTTTCAAATCCGCTGATAACCCGCAGCCAAGAAACAACGGTTCGTCGATGCCGTCAAGATGCTATTGGACATTTCGAAGGAATCTTCCGATGCTTTTCCACCTCTCAAATCATGTTTAGGGGGCATCAACGCACTGATCAAGCACTACGATGTAGGTTTCATTAGACGACCTCTCAACTTCACAAACTAATACCACCCAGGAATATAAGGATGTGAAAGACAAACTCGATGATCTCGTCCCGTGGCTGGAGAAGTTGCTGGTAACCTTAGCGAAGGTGAACCCCAACAACGATCGCGATGAGGTCGAGAGACGATCAGAACTGGCAAAGTTTGCATCGTGGCTGAAATACTCGCCCGCTCAAAACTGACAGTCGATAATAGGTCATTGGAAGATATTGGGAAACGATCGCTAGCATTATCAGAAAAGAAAACGGTCGCCCGGGTCCTCGATAAGACGCGAGATTCGGGAGAAGTCGTCAAACTCGTGGAAGAACTCAGGCGAGCTATCCTCGTCTATCAGGTCAGTGCCAGACACCGTCAAAGTTGTAAATGTTGACGCGTGGGGCAGGTGTCACAACAACAGTCAATATACAGCCAGGTCGTTCATTTGACTGTGAGTTTCTGCCTCTCGTCTCTGACTGTGGGACTAAGCTGGTGGCCGGTTGCATGAAGTCATCTTTTGATGCACTTTTGAAACTACATCATGTAAGAGAGCATGCGTACGACAGAAGACACCGAATAACACGTTTACAGACATCGCCGGTCAAAAACAAGATAGAGTCCGTCCGTGCGCGGTTGGATCGACTCGGAATGGAAGGGAATGTCGCGAAGAACGCCGATGAGCTCAGGCGACGGGAAAGCTTATACGAGTGCGTATTTTCCGCCCACGGCGAACGAGCGTCCGCATTAAGCTGGTCTTAGAGCTCTCGAGGGGATCAAGGACAAGTTACAGCTTGTATCTAAATGCTCCAGTGACACCGATCACGGCGCGGAGAAGGAAGGAAACATGGTCGCCGTATGCGATCTTGCAGACGACCTCAGGGATGTCATCGTCGAATACCAGGTCGGCACCGTTATGGAAAACGCGTACTGGATAGTTCACTCATACATCTCATAGTTCTCGCAGCAAAAGGCGATCTATGAGCAGAACTGTAAATTGATTGTGAGTCTTGGGATCTACACTTCGAGAATATGCCAGATTTTAATCACCCCTCTTAGGATGCTGGTCAGACATAATTTTCATCTCCATTGTCTCATACTCACGATACAATAGCTGAATTGTCTGTGCTAAATAACTGCCGTCGTGCTAAAGGAGTCGAGTTCCGACATGGCGATCGCCGGGGCTGCCTCAAAGGGACCCGAGAGGCTGTCCTAGATGGGGTGGAGCTATGGTCTAAAGACTTCGATACGTCTCCCGTCTACTGGTTGAACGGGCTCGCCGGGACCGGAAAGTCCACGATCGCCCAAACCATCGCCGAACGTATCTTCGCCGACGGGAGATTAGGAGCGTCGTTCTTTTGTTCACGCGATTTCGAAGACCGTAGGGACCTTCGCTATATCTTCCCCACTCTCGCCTTCCAACTCGCTCGCACATACCCCAAATTTCGATCAACCCTCGTTCCTCTCCTCCAATCGAATCCGGATATTGCACACGAGTCGCTCTACAACCAGATGGCCACACTGATCGTCGGACCCCTCAGCTCATCAGACATTTCGACGGTCATCGTCATCGACGCATTAGATGAGTGCGTGGATGAGGACCCGCAGTCCGCCATCCTCTCCGTCATGGGCAGATTGGTTGAAGGGATTCCGAACGTCAAATTCCTCATCACCGGTCGGCCAGAACCTCGCATCCGGTCCGGTTTTCGTCTCGGACTTCTCAGACCGTTGACTGATGTCTTTATCCTCCACGAGGTAGAACCTTCTGTCATCAACGCGGACATCCGGCTTTTCTTGGAACACGGGTTATGTGAGCTTGCGAGGAGACAAGACATTGAGCAAGATGGTTGGCCAACAGAAAAACACCTTGACCTGCTGTGTGAGAGAGCAGCTGGTCTCTTTGTATATGCTGTAGCAACTCTCAGGTTTTTGGACCATCCGTTTACCCCACCCAGCGAGCAACTCGACATCATCATGAAGGCCCCAGGGAGCACCACCCACGAAGGAAATGTCAACTTACAGCTCGGCACAACCCTTGATTCACTCTACCTTTCGAGTTTCCGTAGTGCCTTTAATAGGACAAGCACTAAAGATGATGAAAAGGTCCGCTTGGTTATTGGTGCGGTTGTTCTGGCCGCAAACCCTCTCCCACCTTCTGCAATTGCCACCTTGGTTAATCTGGGGAAACAGCAAGTCATGACAATTCTTCATCTGATTCAGTCCCTCCTCAAGCTCCACGAGGATCCTAACACTCCAGTCCTTTCGTTCCACAAGTCCTTCCCTGACTTTATCACCAACCCACTCCGCTGTTCTGATGGAAGGTTCCACATATCCCCCAGCACTGGCCACCTCAACCTCGCCCTGAGCTGCTTGAAACTGATGAATAACAGTTTAGAGCAAAACCTTCTATCACTCCCCAACTATGCACTGAATTCAGAGGTTGAGGATCTACAGACAAGAATCAGCAATTGCATCAGTACTGCATTGGAGTATGCCTGTAGATCTTGGCACAAGCACCTCACTGAGGTTACAGGGGACACTACAGACATCATTCCCACTCTTCAAAGCTTCTTGCAGGAGGGGTTTTTGGCATGGTTAGAAGTGTTGAGTGTTATTGGGGCAGCAAAGGATGCTATTATTGCATTGGAAATATTGATGCCCTGGATACAGAAGGTTTGTTTTATTATGATTCCATATCTCATGACACTCACACACCAAACTAGGTAGCTAAGGATCATCAACTTCTTGACACCACAAGAGACTATTTTCATTTTGTGACTACCTTTTCTGAGCTCATCAACACCTCTGCCACCCACATTTACCACTCTGCTCTGGAACTATCCCCCCTGTCATCAATTGTCAGGAAGTTTTACTATTATCAACAACCCAATCCCTCAGCAAGGGTGGTAATTGGAATTCCAGATTCATGGGAAGCCAAGACATCTGTTTCTGCCAACCACTCCCATTACCTGTCCTCTACCTGGTCACCATGTGGCCAGTCCATTGTTGCAGTAACTGAGGGAGCTGTGAGGGTTTGGGATTCACTCAGTCTTAAACTCCTCTCTACTCTCCAGCCAACCAAAGATTCCACCAAGTTCAGGTGTGGACTTGCCTTTTCACCAGATGGATATTCCCTGGCAGGTTGTTTTGATGCTGGCATTATAATATGGGATATCCAGACAGGTGGAGTGGTCAAAGAAATTGAGTGTGGGATCACTGGCAGTGGATTGGAGCTTGTGTGGGCATTGGATGGAAAATCAATTGGTAGTATTTCACCAAGGGTATTGGGAACCCTTACCATGCATATATACAATATTGGTGCTGGTACTATACTGTCCTCTGTTACTCTCCAGTCAAGAGACAAGCCATATGTCTGGGCTCATGATGAATCCTTTCGGATTGCAACAATAACCACATGGGATCATACAGGTTGTAGGATTAATATCTTTGAAGCAGGGTCCACACTTGTGAGGGTTGAATCATTCCCTTTCAAATCCTATTCCAACATTGGGACATTCTCTCCAACTACCTATAGGATTTCTGTTTTCACCCCTGGAGACTGTAACCACAGTGCTGGGCTTCTAATCCTGGACATTCAAAATTCAGGAGTCTTGTTACAGGAAACAGGTTCCTATGGGTACTCTACCTTCTCTCCTGATGCAAACCTATTTGGAGCTTTTGTTGGAGACCACCTTTCTGTCTGGAGATATACTTCTGGCCATTATACCCAGTGGAAGGAGTTCCAACAGACACCAACCCCACTTCAATTCTCACCAACCTCATCATCAATCCTGGGCAATGCTGGCACTCTACTCCATTTAATACATTCAGATCATTTCCCTACAACTCTTGCTATTGAATCTGCTGTTACTACCAATAGTATACCACGGGATGCCTATTCCCCCCATGGAAACTATATTGCAACAACACACCGTGGGAAAAGTACTATCACAATTACCAATCTCTGTTCTCAGAACCCTTCCCCTTCCCAATTCATTGACACCAATTTGGACATATCAGAAATAGTTCTCACTGGTAATGTTCTTCTGGTAAAGGGTTCAGATACAGTTGCAGCATGGCTACTTACAGAGGAGGGGATAGTGGATGGGGTTCCTGGCAATAGAAGGGTAGACCAGGATGACAGCATTTGGAGCACATCATCACAGAATACAGCCCTTCAGGCCCAATTATCACAGGACAAAAATCCCAGCTTTTGGGCAAGGCTACTACAACAAGATCATGGTGAAAAACAAAATGATGATAAACATCTGGAGTTCTCAGTTGGAGATGGAATTGCTGCTCTCAGACACAGCAATGGATTTGTCTTTCATATCTATCACATGGAAACTGGGGAGATCCTTAAACTGGACACAGCTTTTCTTCACCCCAAACAAACCTGGTACCGCTTCTATAATCCACACCAAGATGATTGTGACCTCTATCACCACAATCTACATAAGCATCATGAACACCTTGAATGTGATTGGCCAGTTTCACAAAGCACTTTACAAGAGGGGTGGATAAAGGACCCAGAAGGGAAGCATAGGTTATGGTTGCATCCACATTGGAGGGTAGCTGGGAATAGTATGGAGTGGTTCAATAAGGTTACAACTCTGCGGCTCAAAAGCTCATCTGAACTTGTCATTATCAAGTTCTGATTGGAATCCTTTCCATTGACCATCAACTCAGGTATGATATCAGTACAATAAGTGTTAGTTTATCTAATTAACTCCATGCATCTTTCATCACAGTTACACCCCATCAAGTCAAAATCTATTACCTGTCCCAGACATGTATTGTGCATTAATTCATGATATATATATGTTTAGCTATATGTTAGCCATTGAGCACACATGAGAGGTAATAAGGAAGTTATACATCCAACTTCTTAAGGTATAAGTAGCATGGTATTATGTGTATGTGCTTGGATCTCAGACCACAATTGTTTTGCAAGTGCACTCCCCACCCCCATAGCCTTCCCTTGCCCTACCTTTTGTTTCAGCCTTATGTCATTTGAGAAATCTTATTTAACAAATTCTCAGAGGTGGAACCTTCAGGTCTGCTCTTCACCATGGACTTGATTGAATGGTATCAACATCACTTATAACTGCAATGTTAACAAGAAGTAGAACAACACTTCCACTATTATTCAAGGATTTTGCCTAATCCCTAACAGCCACTGCATGCTCTGGAATGCAGCCTTTTGGAACAGAGAATGATTAGCTTCCCTCAAGCAGCAGAGGGGATAGAATTTGGGAAACCTCACCCAAGGAACAAACTGTGGAACCATGTGCCCACTGAGCACAACCTCATAATACCCAAGCTTTCGTTCATTCTGGACAGCACCCACCGCACCCATGCCTTCAACAATGAAGCTATCCGGTTTTGGTGCCTGCTGGAATCCCTGCTTGCCACACCCTTGAAGGTTGCATGAGTTCAGAATATCACCACATTGGTAAGTTAATGTAAAAACTTACAAGTCATGCTGCAATAGAGGAACAACCTTAAGAACTCACAGTGTTCATAACGCACTGCACTCACTTTTGCAAAACAACCCTGGCTCCCTCAGCAATCAGTCTATAATCACCTAAACCATGAATAATAACACTCCGGTTACTCTTCTCAATGACATCCGGAAGCACAGTGAATGCAGGTGGTAGACTAGTGTCACCATTGGGGAAGATACCGTCAGAGCATTCAGTCCAGGTCTGGTTGACTGGAGCATGGATGGCTTTCTTTACATCTTCACGGTCAAAATAGATTGGGGACTGCATGTTGGGGAAGGAGCCACTGAAAAAAAAATCTTATTAACTAATACACCCTGGGGGAACATGTCAATTTTCTTACGGGAAACCCAGGACATCCCATAAGATAGGATACTATAGGCAGACCAGTCACCAGTACAGAACAGTCAGGGAAAATAGCACACTAACCATATCGAAGATCCTGTAAA
>Ga0307512_10003193_pt1 | contig 19427 bp, 24 predicted proteins | sample 14_EM_MG_FD_200267 | JGI IMG/M metagenome (GOLD analysis project Ga0307512, IMG submission 200267) | Populus trichocarpa ectomycorrhiza microbial communities from riparian zone in the Pacific Northwest, United States - 14_EM | ecosystem: Host-associated > Plants > Roots > Unclassified | place... | reverse complement strand
CGCCGCGGAAACAACAATTTGGGCAAAGAAGAATGCCTGTCAATTCGACATCGAAAAAACGGAAGCGATGTTGTTTACACGACGAAGAAAGAATAAGGAACCGAAGATGAATGCCCGAGTAAGGGTAGGGGATCATGAGGTTCCATATAATAAAGAAGCGACAAGATGGTTGGGGGTGTGGCTGGATGATATGCTTACCCTGAATGATCATACGAAAAAGACCTTAGCAAAAGCAAGGAAAGCGCAAAACAGGGTGAGATCCTTGATGACGAAGAAAGGATTAAGCTCTGAAGGATGCAAAAGAATTCAAGTTGCGGCGGTTCAGGCAGTGGCGTTGTATGGGTCTGAATTGTGGTGGCATGGACAAGAAAATCGGGCTCAGGAGATACAAAGGTTGTTGAACGAACAGGGCAGAAGGGTAACCGGATGCTTTAGGACGACACCTCAAGGAGCTTTGATGAATGATGCTGGGTTACGACCGGCAAAGGCTCTTCTTAATAACCGTGTTAGGCGGTATAAGTTGAGACAGATGATGATGCCCGATGCTCAAGGCGGAGGGAAAATGTTAGAAGTACAGAGGAATGTTTTGCAAAGGGTGGAGGGGATTGATGAGTTGATCCCGGAGGATAAACCTTTCGAAAGGAGGAGTTATGAAAGGACGACATCACCAATGGAAAAAAGACGCCTTAAGGGCAAAGTGATTATTCAGGATGAGAAACAAGCGTTGGAAGAGGCAAAGAGAGAAGGGATGGGCTTGTTTTTTGGACTGATGGAGCGAGAAAAGAAGATGAGTGGGTTGGGTGTGCAGTGGTATGGAAAGAGGAAGGGAGATGGAGTAAGAGGAGGGTACACCTAGGCCGACAGAAAGAAGCATTTGATGCGGAAATGTACGCGATGTCGGAAGCGATGAAGATTGCTGATGAGATGGCGGAAAAGAAGAAGGTTACCAGTGTCACGGTTTTTACGGATTCTCAGGCAACTTTAAGACGAATACAGTCAGATGAGCCAGGACCAGGACAGGTGCTAGCGCTACGAACGATGAATTGGACCGACGCGTTAGCCAGAAAAAATATCCATGTGGAGTATCGATGGGTACCCGCGCATAAGGGGATAGAAGGCAACGAAGAGGCGGATCAACAAGCGACAAAGGCGGCGTATAAGCATTGCGGAAGTTATACCGAAACGCAAAATCCGCTACCGTTTTTAGATTATGTTTCTCTCTCCCATGTTAGTCGAAGGCTGACTGAGACGAAATGGGAAGAGAGTAAGAAAGAAATACAAGTGTTGGGGAAGAAGTCAAAGCACAGTTACCGGTATGATTTGGTGAAAAGGGGAGGTAACAGTGCGGTGATGGAAGCCAAAAAGACGATTGCGGCGAGGTTTTATCAGCTTAAGTCAGGACATGCACTGATAGCGAAATACCTATTGCGGATCGGAAAAAGAAGTGATATGAAATGCTGGTGGTGTGGGCATAAATATCAAACAAGAGACCACCTTTTTAAGTGGTGCAAGAGATGGAAACGAGAACAAAAAAGGCTTTGGGTTGATGGGCAAGAGGGGGAGGATGGGTATGAGGGTATTGAGAAGGTTTTAAAGAAGCCAAAGATTTCATTGCCAATGTCTCTCGTTTTTGCAGAAGAAAAGTGTTCGCAGGCGTTGATGGATTTTTTATCCTGTACAGATGTCGGCAGAATTAGCGGAGTGGTGGAGGAGGCGGAAAACTCAGATCACGAGGAGTCGAGTGATGGGGAGGTGTAAAAGTTGAAGTTGTTTTTGTGGCGGTTTCTTTTGTTTTTTGGGAGAAGAGGACTCATGACTTTGCTTTTGTTTCTTTATGTTACGGAAGAAGCGGGGAGGAAATATGTACGGGATATGCCATGGCCGCCAGCGGCCGAATGCAATATGATAACAAACAAACAAACAAACGCGCTTTCGGAGCAATGAGCAAAGGCAGTTTCCAGTAGATCATTGCAAAACCTTTCCTCCATCCCCTGCGCGAATGGATTCGCACCCTTAGATAGCAGTAGCTCGACGACCTCATTACGACCATGCTAAATAGCTGTACATAGTAAATTTGTCCAGAAGTGGTCCTCGAAGCTCCGACGATTCTCGGCGGTTTCTAAAAGTAGTTGGTCCACTTCCGCAATCCCACCGAAGAATGCATAAAACAGGGGCGAAATATCCAAATAATCTCCGTTAAAAGTGTTGTACGGTGGCGGATACTCGCGTAGTCGAGTATGTGCGTGCGTATGCAAAGGTGTGTCTATTGTATCGTGTAACGAGACGTGTCGCATCGACATAAGGTCGATCGATAACTAATGGCGCTAACTACAAAAGAAGCAATTTACATCATAGTCCTTGGCATAGTGATATCCGTACTTCCATCAGCCCAACAAAAAGGACCCTCATATGAACGTTGGGCCGGATGGCGCAAGTCGCGCAGTATTAAAAATGTGTCTTTTGAATTCATTAACTGGTAAATGGTAGAAACAGCGGATCTTCTCTCTGGTACCGGAACTGCTCTTGTGTGGACCCAAAAATTGAAATATGAGTACGCTAGGAGTGGAAATTGGGCCAAGTCGCTTGGATTTCCCCTACATCCTCCCTGCTTCGCCTTGACGTAGTAAAAAATATATGCTAAGCTTTGTTCTGCTATGAGAAGGTGGGCAGATTTCTCTTTGATTGCGAAGCTTTTGGCCAATCCGCTTCGTATCTTGTCGGAAACGAGGTATTCTTTGACCGAGAAATGTGCAAATTTGACTATACACATATCCTTGGACATGGAAGACAGTTGCTTGTTTTCCTTGTCTAAGTCTGCACCTGAAACCCACTTCTTAGTCTTTTCAAAAAAATAAAATTTCGGTTTTTCAGCAGGCAATTCCCACTGTCTACAACTGCGATCGATTTCGGAGAAGAAGTCGAAGCTATCAACTTGTCCCGAAACTGTGATAAGACTACTAAGGAACTTGAAAAGATCCTATAGAGGAAAGCGGTCGTTCTCGTTGATAACGGGATCTTGGGATGGGTTAACCACACATGCTTCAGCAAGTTCTGCAAGATAAAGAGGTCGTTCCGAGAACGCCAGCCACTGAAGGGCTGCGAATGCTTCTCGCGAGCGTGTGGCATCAATATTCTGCAAAATTCGGTCGTACATTTCGTACAAGGTTCGGGGGAGAGATTCCAGCAAGATCTTTATGTCTCGAGGTCTCGTAAGTCTGAGCTTTTTTAGGTCTTCAATCTGGCATATCCATCGGAACCTGGCAGAAGACGTAGATGTGTTAACAATGATGAAGAAGGCTCAGTCAGACTGATGGCTGCTAAACCAGAAGTAAAAGAAAAACTCACATCCCGTTAGATTTCGATACAAGAGTATCTTCCATCTCATTTTTGAGGGGCGCTCCCAAAGTCTTCAGACTTCGATGGCTATTAAGTTGATTCCTGACATACAGGTCGATGTCTGCCGTGTTTTGACTCACTTCGATGCAGACTGCTGGTGATTTTAGTGATAACAACATTGTATGTTCAATGTCCGGTTCCTTTCGGCTGGTGGCCAATATGTGAAGATTATCGATGGACCAGCGATGCATCTCTTCGATGAGCTTTAGAAGTCTGTCCCTCTCATCCCCCATGGGGCTTTCGTCAAGTGCATCTATAATGATGAATGTGTGGCTAGACTCTCTGATAATGGACGAGAGAGCGGAGTTCAGGCTTTCATCCGATGGTTTCGCTGATTTGTTTTTGTAGTATAGCTCTTCTAGAATTTTTGGTATGGGTCGATATTGGCAAAACTGCGAAACTATCGAGCGTAGGAAGTCATTGCATTTTTGTTTGAGAGTGTCGGTAAATGTGAGGTAGAAGTATGCAGCCGCAAACTCATCCTTCTGTACACAGTAACTTCTTCTCAATAATCGATGAGCTAAAGTTCCATCAGTCCCTGTAGTCGTTGAACAAAGCTGGAGGGCTTTTACCAAAGAATTGTCTTCCCACACCCAGCTTCAATCGTCGTCAGTGATTGGGTTGCACTTTGACATCATTCGCGGAAGAACACCTACGGCTACCATAATTCAGAGTAACGAGTTTCCAGAAGTCTTCCATTTATCAAATTCTTTTCCGTTGACAAACCAGTCGCCAGTTGTCGCCTCGTGCTTTTTGCGAGCTGCGGCATGATTGACGGAAGGGTCGATGCTACAGATCCATTGCAGCATTTTGCGGTGTTTTTTATTTGCAGGAGGTGTCAGAATTGGTTCAAACACAACTGATGCCAAGGGTCAAATTTTCCTTGCTCAAAATGTGTAACTGTCTTGGTCAAGACATCCACATTAATTTCTATACTTCCAATATCCTCTGACACCATTTTGTGCTGTTCGTTTATATCGTCCAGGGTTTGAGCAGCAGCTGCGCTGGGACCACTACGTGTATTTTAGAACAATAGCATAGATTTTGCTAGGAAAGAAGCCTACAGTTGAAGCGTATCCATCGCCAATGTTAGATTCCCTCTCAAATCCTCTCAAATATTCTTCAGTTTCTCCAGCGATCCCTCTTTGAATGGATATAAGGCCTTTTTGAACTGAGCCGGGCTTCCCCACGCATCCCTCCCGTAGTATCACAGTCGATGTTTTGCTGTACCTCCTTCAACTTCTCCATCAAAAACTTCACGCCAGATGAACACGAGTTAACAACCTCCTCCACCCGCACAACGATAGTGCGATCAAAAGATCCATGTTAAACCGTTTTCTGAAGCAACTGGAATGTCTTTGCGAGGTCCTCGAGAGATGAGCGCATGGTGTCAATGCTCTCGTGGGAATCTTTCCAGGAGTCACAGTAGCCAAGGAGACCTTTGGTGGCCTGTAGTCTGAAGGAAAGAATCCCGACAGCGGAAGCAGCTACATCTATCTTTGTAGGAACGTGTAGCTGAGCTAGGTGATGGTTGTATTATAGAGCTTCCCAGCGTTCGCCATTCGGGACTATTGTATTGAGAGCGCTCACAAGCCAGCCTTTAAATTAGAGGAACTAAGAGAAGATAGCAACTAATAAAGCTCAAAACGAGTACATGTCGAGTAATCCGCTATGCAAAGACCGCTGCCTGAAAGTTGCGTCAGCTCGTACGTAATTGCTACGCATGAAAAACTATTATACTGATTACAGTGGTTCGGACGTCAGCAGTCAGAAGGGGGTGTTCGTCCGGCAGATTATATGTACTTGTCAGCGTCAGGCAGTTAATGGTCGGTCAGTTGAATATGTCAGCATAGTATTTTGTACTACCTAAAAAAGCTGAAGGTACTATATGTTCCGTCCGGTTGACGAACCCCCCAGTTCACGAACCTGCCAGTTTGCGAACTGTCAAAGGCTTGTTCGCAAACTTTTTGCGCAGTTTACAAACTGTTTGCCCAGTTCGAGAGCTGGAGAAAAGCTCGCGAATCGGCCATTTTTGGCGAACTCAACACATGTTTCCAGCGAAATACTTGTCTAAAGGGCTCTCTGAGTTGTTCCCAAATCTTCTCGTCGCTCGCAAACTCGCTTTGAGTCTTTGACTGAGGAAGAAAAAGTCTGCACACGAGAGCACTATGAATATGTGCCTGTCGAACTGTTATCCTTCCCTCATCCCTCACCGTCACCTCTGCATATTAAACTCTCTTACTGCATTCTCCAGCTTGCGGTCTTAGGTTTTCTACTGGTGCGGATTGTCATGATGATAGAAGTGTGGAGCAGAGTGAATAAGCACTTAGGCTGAAATGGTTATATCACAGAGGCATTTGTAGCTACAACTTCAATTTAGTTCACTTCATACCTTAAGGAGTTCATATATCGGTCATCTAGTTTGCAAACTGGCCACTAGTTCGCAAACCTTAATCGGACGGAACATATATCTTCTCCCCGCGGTCCACTTTTCACTCTCCCCGTATTCAGTGAATGCAGGTATTGTACACACTTACAGACAATGAATAGGAGGTGGTCTATCCAAGATGGAATAAAGCCAGTGGTTTAATTGGTATATGTCAAAATTTCGCAGCAGCGATATTTCTATGTCCCATTATATATTCAAAGGTAGTTAGCTAGTAACAACCGTCAAAAAGAAAAATGCCTATCAGCAACTACGGCGTCTGAACTACTGTGGCAAGTACAGTAATCCTATCTGAGTGATAATAGTACTATTAAGGTAGGTGATTTGTAAAATTACCTAGGTATAGGGAAGGAAAATCGGCAATTGGTCTTAAGGAACTTTAGAACAAGTATGTCGGACAACATTTCGCTAGAACTTTCGATTAACCATGCGGGCACTCTGAGGCAAATGCCAAGCCTTCGAGCAATTGATGGTAACACAAACACAAACGCCAAGCTGAGTGACCTCAACTATCTGAGCTACTGAAACGCGGCCAGTGCAGGTAGTCGTTCTAGATACAAAATCTAAAGCACAGCACCATCAGTTCTCACTTCATTCTAGTCTTTGTATAAGCGGAATTTCATTGTTCTCTCTGAAGAACTCTATTAGGCGAGGGGTCTGAGGGGCGGATGCGGAGCACCTAGCAAAAAAGCTGGAGGCAACCTGCCTGCAGCCCCGAGCTGTTGTTGTTGTTTATTCATACTGTATTCACTCTTACTAGAGTATGACAGGACCTGATATCCCCCCCGCCTCCGAGCGAGCCGGCTAGATGACGGAGCTCCCCCCCGCTACCCTTCGTCCCCGCGCAGCCCCGAGCTTATATGCTGGTAATAAGATGCTTATGATTAGAAAAGCTCTGCCAGGATGGTACCTCACAGTATCTGTAACTTGTACGTCGAATACACCTTAAGACCATCTCTGAGCATCACCCTAGTAGACACCATGTGAAGGAGTTGCAAATCCGAGTAACAATTTATGGCGCATTTGGTTCGTTCGCGGGAAATACTTGAAAGAGCGAACTGGCGGGTGACGAGAAAAAAAGCAGTCAAATTCCCAATAATCTTCTAAAACATCTCCTTATCCCGAGTCTATCTACCACAAATCAAAAACTACAAAAAACTAGAATACTCTACCTATCACTAGCTCGTCGAAAAACAAAAGAAACCTATATCCCCGCATTCCATTCATCCTCTAGCGCCAGCGCTAGAAATACCCGACGACTTACTGGGGCGGGCCGTAATGAGGAGCACAGCAGTGGTTCTGAGAACCGGCGAACTTTGTAGGCTGATGGCCGCATTTGGGGCAGGTCTTTCCGGGCTCGATACAGGTGGTAACCGGAGGGTTGTTGTTATTGTGGCATTTGCAACAGATGAGAAGGAATCGGGCCATTGTGGAATAGGAGTGTAAGTGTTGTAAAGGTAGATTGCTTATATAGCTGTAGGTTGGCTGGTATAGAGATTGGAGGATGGAAGTGTGTGTATGTGTGTGATGATGGAAGCTCTGGGTGGAAAGGTAGGTTTTTATATCGAATAAACATGATGGCTTGCTTGTGAGGTTCGAAGCGAAGAGGTATTCAAGATGGGCTCACTTTTCACCAGTCATTGTTTGTCTTCCAGAGTTTTGATTGTCTTGTGTACAGGTTTTAACCTCGCTCCACTACAGGAAGTTTATTTTGTAGGTTTGGAACGAGATAAGGAGTTTGTAAAAGAAGGTTTTGTAGGTGACGTTGTTCTATCGTGAATTCTCTTTGATATCATTGTGCAGGGCTTTGTAGTCTGTAATTGGCGCTTGAAGAATGGTCTCTACCACTAATTCTGCAATCAGTCACATCTATTGCGCAATTGAAAAGATGCCTTGGAAGTTTAGGGTCCGAGACATCCGGAGAGTGGCCTTCGCATCGTACTTTTGGGGCGGAGTTAGATATTGGCGGGGTCGTGGGTGTTGACTCAGGATTTAGCCCGAAGGCCATCGTGCTACTAGAAAGGTATGGAAAATGGTCGCCGATACACTGAGTCACTGAGAGGACTTATACACGTGGTAGAGTCATTCACATAGACTCATTCACGAATTTTCACTCGCCACTCGCCACTGCGGGCGCTGTTACAGATGTACATGATGTTACAGGTCTGATACACGGTCACGGCTGCAGGGGCTGATGCCTCCTGTATATATCTCGAGTTTTTCTCCTTCTCTCTTCTCTATACCATAGAATACACGCACACGGTTCTCCCCAACTTCCATATCGTAACAGGCGCCACTCTATCATCTCCGCGGGATCTCCAGACTCTTTATGTATACAAAGGCATAGATTTTACCCTTAGATAGTTCGTTAGACAATAACTTATGTACGATAGACAATTCAATCTCTTTCTTCGTACGTGATATTCTCAACAGTAGGTAGAGTCTGAATTTTAAAGTCAATCCAAATATTTTGATATACACGGGGCTGTAGGACGAGGTCTTAGGACGTAGCCAGAGTTACGAGGTCTCGGATAAGGTCTGAAGAACGAACTGTGTCCATACTTGATACAAAATGTGATTCAGACCTTATACACAGGGCTACCTGGTACACCGTCTCAGGGTACGTCGTTGGATGTCTCGTACCAAGAATCCGGTGGGCTGCAGGCACAAATTATCTAGGGGCATCTTGAAGTTTGATCACTAACGTGGTTGGCAACATTTCACTACTGTACATACATTTACCGTCGCAGCCGGTCGAAAGCTCGTGGAACTAATTGAGATATCGTAGTTTAAGTAGTGCAAGAAGAGAAGGCTTGCAAATTCACCAACCCCTCACTCCTACAACTTTTCTAGCACCCCCATCACCACGCCCCTAACCTTCTCCCACCCTCCCGCCTCCTCAGCAACCTTCCACACCGTCTCACCCCTTTCCCTCTCACTCCCACACCCCTCCCCAAACACCCTCACCTTCCTCTCTCTAAACTCCTCCCAAGGCTTACCACCATTCACAAACGTCACCACCGCCTCCCGCATCTCTCGTCCCACCTTACTCTCTTTCAGCTCAGGGTAATTCCCAAACAAGCACGCCAGATCCAGAATATGGTTACTTTGGCCCTTCCAAACTGAATCCCACGCGTTCACAATATTAAAATGGTACAAATACACCGGTACTTCCTTCGACAACTCCCGCGCGCGAGCAACGGCGGGAGCATAGAACGCCCAGTCGCTGAAGATCTGCGAGAGCTTCTCCCGGGTCTCAGAAGGCTTATCGGAGGGCTGTAGCCCGTAAAGCGCTGTGAACGACGCTGGGAGCTGGGATGAGAAATACTCGTGTACAATGGTGGGCGACGGGGGTGTAGGCGGGAGTATAATCCCTCCGTCGTCTTTGCAGTCCCCAAGCATTAACGTCTCGATTTTTTCGCCAGTGCCAGTAGGGAGAGGTAGAGAGGGGAGGTAGAGAATATTGCCGGGGAGCTTCTCGTAGAGTTCTTTCTGCGGCATGGATTCCAGGGCTTCGATTGCGGTTTCGGGGTTGAGAGAGAGCGCGGTACACACTTGCGAGAATGCACTCTCGTGTGCTGCGGTGGGAACGGCAGGCCGGATTCCGGGGTCGCCGCTCATCATAACTGCGCGTTTTACCCCGGGGATCCCTGCGGCGATGTGGACTCCTACCGACGCGCCTCCCGCGCTCTGCCCAAGGAGTGTAATGTTGGAGGGGTCTCCGCCGAAACCGGAGATGTTGCGGTGGATCCAGTCAAGTGCGAGACGCTGGTCGTTGAGGCCGCGGTTTGCGGGGAGGGAGGGGTGCTCGAAGAAGCCGAAGATGTTGGTTCTGTAGTTAATTGAAACGGCGATTATGGGGGTGGAGGATTCAATGGAGGAGACTACGAGGGAGGTGAGCAAGTATTGCGGCCATGATGAGGCGCCGTGCATATATGCGCCGCCTGATACGTAAAGTTAGACTATAGTTTCCAGCGGATGATCTGGGGAGAGAACCATGTATGAAGATTAGCACTGGGAGTTTGTTCTCGGGGACTGTGGCAGGTGCGGTTATGTTTAGAGTCAGGCACTCAGTCCTGCTCCATTTCTGCTGCACCCCATCTTCAACCGGACACGAAGCGCCGATGAGAAACCATTCGATGCCGCATGCGCCGGGGTTTTGAAGCGGCTCGGGACCATATTGAGTGGCGTCGCCTTTCGGAGGTGAGGTGTTCAGCGAACTGGCAGCGAACGGGGAGGTGAGGGTGGCGTATTTGAGGCCGCGGAAGGAAGTGGTGCTGTTGTTCAGGAGCCCGGTGAGAGTGCCCAGAGAGGGATGGCTGAGTGTGGTTGTGGCGGTGGTCGACATTGTGGATATCTTTTGCGGTTACTCATTGCTGCTGCGGGATGGTGAGTACCTATATCTCCGCACTCCGCGGCTGCCGCACAACGCAGCCGCCCACTACCCCACATCACCCCACTACCCCACTACCCCTCACCCACCGTACTACCACGATCCCTAACCCTATCGCGTCAACGAACACTACTTTAGCAGCGATCCAACGCGAGAACCCTCATGAGATGCGCTACTTTAAGTAGTCACTCAAGCACATATTATCCATCGATCCAGCGCTATTTCGGGGGTGTCGGGAAAAATATTCCATCCGCATCTATCACCGCCATGTCGTCTGTCACGATCACCGTCGAAGACTATGCACAGCTCAACGGGAAGAACGTCATTGTCACAGGGGGCAGTACTGGAATCGGTGAAGCCACCATAAGACTCCTCCACGGTGCATTCTCCCGTCCGCCTTTTGTCGTTCCTGCTAATGTCTCTAGAACACGGCGCAACGATCACACTCGCAGACGTCAACGACACAGCTGGTGCCGCAGTAGCCGCGTCGCTAGATCGCGTCACATATGTCTACTGCGACGTCTCCAGCTGGGACTCTTTGACCTCACTCTTCAAATCGGCATTGTCGCATGGGCCCATCGACATCGTCCTGTCGAACGCGGGCGTAAGCGGTCTCGACACTCTTCTCGAATCGGATCTCTCACCCAGCGGTGATCTGCTTCCGCCCACACTCCCGGGTCTCGATGTCAACCTCACCGCCACCCTGCTGATCACTAAGCTTGCGCTACACTACTTTCGACAGCAGGGTTACGGACGACTAATCTACACCGGGTCCGCGGCGTCATATCTCGACACGCCGCAGCTGTGGACATACACGGCTGCGAAACACGGCGTCCTCGGACTGATGCGGTCGCTACGATCGGTTGTCGGGCAGTGGGGCGACATAACAGTTAATATGGCTGCACCGTGGTTCACGGTCACTCCTATGGCGGCAGTGCTGGGGCCGAAGTGGGGAGATCGGCCTGTTAATAGTCCCAAGGGTGTTGCCAAGGCACTGATTTTTGCGGCTGTGGGGAAGGAGTGGAGGGTGGGTGGGGTTAATGGGGAGCAGCAACAGGGTGCTCCGGTTAATGGGTGTACTTTTTGGATAGGTGGGGATAAGGTGGTGGAATTTGAGGAGGGAATTTGGAACGCAAGGGGAATGTGGATGGGGGAGGAGATGGCATCAGCCGTGAATGAGGGGCAGAAGGCACTTGGAGGATGGTAGGTAGACTGTCAGAGATGATGGATTAGGGTGATTGGTTAGGGACAACATCAGCCTAATGTTAGTAGGTGACGAGGCACTCGAGTCCTATCGTTACCAGACGGCTCGGATACGATCAGACGACAGGCTACAATCCTGAGGATTTGAAGCACATTTTTTGAGATATTTTTTGTAATATTCCAATCACATTGCATCCAACGGTTGTAGCTATGGCGTTCATAATGATATGCCCACTCTTCGGGTCTTCCTTTCTTCTGCCCCCACAAACCACTGAACAAAGAAATTCCTCAGCAAGTGCTCTTATTCGTATTCAACATCTTGTCCAATCCTAAGCTTTAATCCGCATTTCCTTTCCACCAATTGAATTCGTCCTACTCGCCCACTTCCCGACATGGCAGCCCCCACTTCGGATACTGCATATGTGGCTAGATATATCACCCCCACTGATCCCTTTTCCACCCAGATATCTAGTACAACTATATTTACCCAGAACACCTCCACTGCGGAACTTATCATGGGTAACTGAACCAATAGGGGTCTTCACAGTGGCGTTTTTTGGGGCATTGCGCCCTGCCGTTTTGAAACACCGTCTCGGGCCGTTTTGTGTTCGGATCCAGTGGGGCAGAAACTGGTGTGTTGCAGGCTTGGTGACCCAGGAAATCAAGGGGTCTGTCATTTCAGGTATAGAGAGGGGATGGTTGCGTGGGGGGCAGAGGAGCAGGGACAGAGAGACATGCATATGACCAGGCATATGACCAGGCACGAAGAGGAGGTGGAGGGGCACGCAGACGGCATAAGCGCGGTCAAGGAGTACAAAGACGGGCAGGGTAATGTTTTAATTATGCGGCTAACGCCAAAGTCTACTGTGCATAAGCGTGGTTGCTTCTGCTACTAAGGCTTCTTGCCCACTCCAATGGGAGCTTAAGCCGCTGCATTCTCACTCACTACCCACTTCCCCCTCAACCCTACCAGCCAATAATATGTAATATCAGCGACCTAGCCGTATTACTCTGCACTTGTTTCCATAGTCTAAAAGGTTAAAATGTTTGTAATGTACATCTGCTGCACAGACTATATATTCACGACATATCACTCGCTAACGTACGCAGGCATATCAAGGCATACGCCCTTTTCTGTGGTCCGAGGTAGCTTTCTAGTTTCGTCACACATTGACAGATAATATTGAGGATAAATAATAATGAGTTCTATAAAGGCGCATATCATTGAATATGGACCCAAGTCACGGGCATGTCAGAATGTCACATTGATTTGAAGCTTAAATGAGAAGCTGAGGGGCTAGGTACTGAGGGGTGATGTGTTGACCATGGTCTATCTGTATCTGTTTCCACCACCACAGAACCATCTGGTTGTACAGCCACAGCCGAATCACAATGGCGACCCATGATAGGATGTTGCATGTGTACTTGGATCGTGAGTCTCAGCACCGTCTGATGTGTTGTATGAGAATGAAGACTTGTATGAAGATGGTGGTTGTATGAGGATATGCATCAGGACCAGGGTGATGCGTCTCATGTCAGAGCATACGCGTACGCATATGGGAGATTGTATATATACGGGCCTCTGGCCCTCGAGATAGAGAAGCCAATCAACAAGTCTCCGAACCATCCAAAGTAACATAGGAGATTCTCTATTCGTCGAATGATATTTCGTGAATGGGCGTCTTTTACGGAGAAAGATCAGCGTGTGATCTCTAGGGTGACCGGTAGTACTTGTTATCTGTGCATTGTCTAACTTCCGTGTTTTTGGACCTACAAGCCGACAATCTCTACCTGATGTCAATACAGCGAATACGCAAGATTAACCACGGGTCGAATGCAATCACATGAACATGCAAAGGCAACCATGTTTTAACAATAATACAGGCGCTACTATTGTAATTCCCCAGAACAATGGCTACCGTCATAACTATTCGTGTGCGTAGATTCTCAATAAAGTCTAGTAGAATGAGAAGAGAAAGCTACCCTAACACCACCTATGTAGATATAAGGTCACCTCATAAGATTACCTCACCTCCTACTGCCCCTAACGGTGCGCTTCCGCGGTTTCTTTGACAGCCTCCTCGTATGCCCTGACTAGGTCTGTGTTGTCATTCTGCATCCAGTCTTCACCTTCTTCATAAACAACCTTAGGCATCTTCATCTGGTTATACTCGGCCTCCATCCGTTTGCGTTCATCACTAATTATCTTCTCTCTCTCCTTCATTTCTTTGAGTATCTGCTGTTCCTTTTCTTTCTCTTCTTCGGATTTGATGCCAAGGCGGGCACACTCCTCGCTTCCTTGGCAGCTGCATAGCATTAGCCACACAGTGGTTCATGTCATGACAGGAATGGAGGGGTAACATACGGATCTCTTCCAAAAGTCACCTTGACATCTTGAAATGCTGCGAGAGACTTACAAGTCTCGGCAACCTCCAGCGTAGCCTTGATAGACGTGAAGCTAACAATAGCTTTGAGAACATTTCCTCTAGCCTCCAGACTCACGTCCAAAAAGTGGCTGGGCCAAGTTTGGCACATATTCTCCATCATGTCACAAATATAGTCGACAAGCGCTGGTTTCATCTGAGCATCGTCTTCCATATACTCGAGATAAGCGTTGACAAAATAGTCGCAGGGGCAAGGGCCAATATGGATAACTCTGGATTCATTTTTTCCGATCACAACAACCTCGGAGCGAAGGAGCTCAGCGGCCTTTGCGTAAACAATTGGAAGCGTTGCGACTTCGCTACGAGAGATCGGGACGACTAAATTATTGCGAGCAGCAAAGAGTGCGGCGGTCTCTTCATTAGCAAATTTGAGGCTTGCGAATGTTCCTTGGTAGTTCTCGCCGAAATCTAGTTCTTCAATACGGCCAGTATTGCCCAGAGCTCGAAGGATGTGAGCAATCGTTATGGCAGGCGGAATGCTCTCCAAAAAGAGAGTGCGGCGCTCGGTGATAATATCTAGCCGCGGGGTTGGAAAACTCATTTGACTGCCGAGGACGGGCAGTTCTGTAGGTGCACGGTACGGTTCTTGAACTGGAGTCGTAGGGGTAATTGGGCGAGGAGCTTCTCCAGGATCGATGAGAATCTGTGTCACATTTTGGGTGAGATCCTGCTGTTTGTAATATTTACGGTTGTCATTTGTATGACCTGACCACATGCTAGCAGGTGAATCTCGTCTTCTCATTTCTCGTGGAGCATTGATTCTCCTGTGATATCCGAACTTTTCGCCTACTTGGTGGAGTCGTCGACCATGGACACGACGAGAATAATCCCTATCACCTGGATAACGTCCACAAAGTCCAGTCATCTTCTCGATATCTGTCAGACGTTCATTGAACGCGTCGGCTCTTTCCTTGGCGTTCAAAGCGGAGTCTTTATAACTGACAGGAACTAATGTTCTGAGTAGAAATGCTGGAGGAGGTTCTGAGATTTTAATCGGACGGTATGTACCCCTAACCCAGGGCCTAGAATGACCCTCGGGAAGTGAATACGTGCTGGTTGTAATCGTCACCCCAAGAGAAGGAACAACATGAGTTTCCCTAAAAGAAGTGACAGTACCAGAACCGGCTCTAGATCGATTATGAGTTATTTGGGGGCCTCTAGTGATAGGTTGGTTGGTCGTAGTGACAGGTGGAATGCGTGTATCTGATGGCGAAGGACTCTCAGCACTTGTGTCAGGCCTAACCCATTCACCACCTGTCTCTTCTTCGGAATCTTCCGCCACATCTTCCGATGATACACTGGCTAGGCGTGCGGCAGCAGCCCGACGACGAGGCGTTGGAGAGGTTTTGTTAGCCTCTATGTCATCCTTTGTGGGGTGCCGCTGTGGTGCTAGAGGAGTTTCCTTCACATGAACGATCTTGCTCGGATCTGTAATGTCCCTATGTACTCTTGGGTGTGGCGGAACTAGTTTGTGTGTCGGCACTTTGTCAAGTTTAGCGCTTTGCTTGTCCTCAGCAAGAGTAGCTAGTTTGTCGCGAAAATTACCAGGACCCAATTCCTCGCTGGCAAAATGAGGCACCAGGTTATTATGCTCTTTTCTCTCCTGCGTAGTAAAGCGAAGGTGTGGCGGCAGTTGTGTTTGGCTAGATGTGCCTTTGTCTTCGGTCCTAGGTGTAGTAGCGGTGACACGAACATGAGGTGGAATTTGCTGCGCCTTGAACTGGGATTTTTGAACGGTTACTGGGTTTTCGGGGGTTGCCGGAAGTTCAAAGTCGTGATCCGTTGATGCAGAGCTCTTGTCGTCGGACTCATCCTTGTTATAGGGCTGGAACTTTTGTCTGCCGTGCTTGATGTAAGTCTTGACAGTCTCGGTTGGTTGGCGTCTGCTCTCTGCCTTGGGCTTGACCTTTGAAGCAATATCAGACCCAACACTACGACCTTTGTTCTTTTCGTTGAACTGTCTCAGCCGCTCCTCATTCTCCTTTGCGGTTTTCTTTTTCCTTTCTTCAGCCTCAGCGTCAAATTTCGCAAGCGCAAGTTGAAGCTCCTGAATCTGTTTCGCGAGCATATCGCGGCGGGCTTTATCAATCTATTTAAGACGTCAGTTAACTGGTAGATGCTTGGGACGGGAATTCATACTTCGGGATCTTTTTCACCTGGCCTTCGAGGCGCCGCGTGCTGTTGGGGCTCGTCCTGCCATTTCTTGCGTCTATGGAGCTGCGAAACCTTAGATTCGCAAGTGGTTCCAGCAACTGAAGAGCCGAGATCTAGATGAAGGTCGTGTTCTGCCATCTTTGACAACCTCATTGTCGGCGGAACGGTGGGTTTGGGATCAGTCGGTTTCGATACGAACGGATCGGTCAAGCCGGACAAAATCCGCCTGTGAGGTGGAGTTTGCGCGGGCGGGCGATGCGACTTGTTGGATGGGGATTCCATCTTGGTGCTGATGTGAGTGTGTTTTGTGTGGAAGGAATGCAAAAGGCTGAGGAGTGGGTCAACGGAGTTAGTTGCGGACAGAGAACTTAGCACACTGCCGTTAAGCCCCGGGTGTGCGTTACGTTCCGGGCTACAGTTGTCGAGGGGTTTCAACTGCATAAAGTGAGGCGCGACTCGCACGGATTTGAACCTGTCCAAGCTTCTCTTGATGCATTCAGGTGATTTCTTTGCCTTGCTCTAAGTTAGTTCTATGCTTGATCAGAAAGCCAGCCTTTAGCACAAGTTTCAATTTCCCAACCTAATCTCGATCAGACGCTTTTTCCGCTTCACAATGTTGGATAAGCGTTTAAGCGCTACCATCAACCGCCGCTCCGTGGGAAATATGTCCATATCCCCCGCCACGAAGCCTAGAAACTGGCGAAAGCCTTGCAGTCCACTGCTGTTTAGCTGTAAGGAATCACTGCCATTCGTCACCTCTGGCATACTTCCCTCCATCTATACTGAGCTTAAGGACTTATACTTTTCTCAAGCCTAAAAGGGGTGGCAGGGAGAATTCTCTCCCATAATGCCACCTAAGAGCCCATAATACAAATTTGGAAACAAATTTTGAAACTTAAGCAGAATTTTGCTCGATATTTTTTTTAAAGCTGGTAGCATCTAGTACAGCTTCATAATAAATCATCATAATAAATTAACACATCTGTAAGTGGAACATTTTGGATTTCACATCCTCATGGACCGTTGTGAGCATCCTGCTGGGCAAATAGTTGGAAGGGGTTTCCATTATGGATGATTAGGGGAGCGGTAATTCAGAGGCAAATCAAGGCAGTAGCCAGGTGGGCACATCATGGTGCATTATGAAGAAAAAATATTGCAAAGTTCCTGAAATTTGTATTATGAGAGGGAATCCTTTTCACAACTCCTTTTAGGCTTGAGAACAATATAAGTCCTGCAGCCCAGTATGGCTATAGAGAAGTATGCCTAAGGTGCATTCGTTAGCCCTTATATTCACATTTTATCACTCAGTATTACATATCCGGTGGCTGTTACTTTGGATGCTAGAAAGACTTGTTGATTGACTGATCTTCTCGAGGCCAGAAGGCCCGTATATATATACAGACTAAACTCCTATATCCGTATCCATATCCGTGTCTATATCCGTATCCATATCTATATTTGCTTGCATATCCGTTTGCACTGATATGAGCCGCTCTCCTGAGGCATATCCTCATACACCAACTGCATATCAAACGGACCTGAGCTGTGAGGCTTACAATGCAGGTACACATGCAACAGTGGCAAGTGACTCAGAGTGGTGAAGCATCAAAGTTTTCCCCAATGATCCTCTGTATATAAATCGAGTCTTTCTCTTTATCTCTTCATTCTGTATCATAGGATCTACACACACAGTTCTCCCCTAAGTACTATAGCAACACTCGGTGTTATGATATGGGGAGAATCGTGTGCATTGACTATGGTGCGATGACTGTCTAGGTACAGGTCTAAAGGTCCAAGATGGGTAGGGAACTTAAGAAAAGAGTAAAGTGTGAAGTCTAAAAGAGCAGTTACGAACCTTAGGGCTCTACCAACACCCGGCTCATGTACACCTCCGATAACACCTCTGGTTTTGCCAAGCTTTCCCCTCTTTGGGGGAGAGGGGGGTTTTACTTTGGCTTCATCCTCACATACCGGTGTGTGTCCGCTCATCCTCTGGGTGAGTGTACCTTGTCAACAACACCGTTGATACCACTCAGCATCGACATCGACCGGTAGTCCCCTGTTGGGGCAACTCGCCTTCTTTTGAATGTTTTACGCCAGTTATACGATTGTTCATCGGCAAAAGTGCAAATCGACTATAGACTGCGCTACGCGCACACGCCCAGCTCATAGCAAGCTTCCCGTGGACCCCTGCGCGACGCGCAGTCTATAGTCATCCATAGTCAGTCCATAGACATCTGCGCGTGGGACTATGAGACTATATACGGCTGGCAGTCGATAAACCTCAGCCAGTCTTGACTGCCGACAGGCTTCGCTGGTACTTACACACTCATTGACAACATTCTTGAGTGGCCGCTTCAGAGCCTGTTTGAGAGCCTGTTTGAGAGCCTGTTTGAGAGCCTGATTGAGAGTCTGTTTCGGAGCCGCGCTTGAGAGAGCCGCGCTTCGGCAGGAGTAGCGTTTCCACAGGAATCTTTGGGCCGATTGAAACTCTGAGTTTCTGGAAGCTTTGGCCAATAGAAGGCTTTAAGTCTGTGGAAGCTTTGACGTTGACGTTGACGTAGCCAACCTACTTGACTAAGTGCTTTCGGTACCATCACCGTCACCATCACCATCACCATCACCATCACCATCATGACGATCAGCCCCGGACCGAATGCGCATACATACGCCCAAAATCGACGAGAAACTGGCTGCAGATTCCGCTGAGAAAACTGAGTCGGAGATCTGCTCTCCCTGAGATCCAATTGTCTACCTTTCCTGTAGAATCTAAGGCTGCAATTGTCAACACCATGACCTTGAGGCATCGTGAGATCTTGTCATTGTGGCCGCGCTAAAGATAAGGTTCAGACTACCATATCGACCGACGTCATGATTTCGGCCAACATACGCCGCCTGCCACCTGCCACACGCCCCAGCCTCACGCCTCCCGGTGCCTGGCGTCTGCCACTCAGCAAGTCTCTGGATCGAGCATGCAGGAGCATACATGGGAGCACATAGTCAAGTGAGATTGGGAGTGTCTTCCCTCTTGAGAGTGTACTTGGGAGCGTAGAGCCAAGTAGGCTGGGAGTGTACCATCGAGTGCAATTGGGAGTGTACTTGAGAGCGTACTCGGGAGTGTGCTTGAGAGCGTCTTGAGAGCTTACTTAGGAGCGTACAGTCAAGCAGGCTGGGAGTGTGCCATCGAGTGCAATTGGGTGAGTACTTGAGAGCGTACTCGGGAGTGTACTTGAGAGCGACTCGGAGGTGTACTTGGGTGCGTACTCGGAGGTGTTCTTGGGAGTGTCTTGAGAGCTTACGTACAGTCAAGCAGGCTGGGAGTGTGTCATCAAGTGCAATTGGGAGTGTACTTGAGAGCGTGCTCGGGAGTGTGCTTGAGAGCGTCTTGAGA
>Ga0307512_10003192_pt1 | contig 19428 bp, 27 predicted proteins | sample 14_EM_MG_FD_200267 | JGI IMG/M metagenome (GOLD analysis project Ga0307512, IMG submission 200267) | Populus trichocarpa ectomycorrhiza microbial communities from riparian zone in the Pacific Northwest, United States - 14_EM | ecosystem: Host-associated > Plants > Roots > Unclassified | place... | reverse complement strand
TACGGTTGCAAACGTGGATGCGAGTGATAGTAGATGTAGATGTATAGGTAAGATTATCGCTAGAGATCTAAGGCTCGTGGCGAGCCGACTATATAGAATGGCCGTTACCCGGCCCCGGGTCACGTGCTGCCGTTACAGGCTTCATGAATCGAGAGGTACCGGAGTTGTAAGTGCCGGCTATCAGATTTGAAGTTGCCTGAGTTGACAGTTGTAACACAGTTTAGGCTGTCATTGAGAATACACCTGGTGATACCTCTGCCAATTGCTATCTCTGAGACGAGATCCCACTAACAGTCGATCGGCACTGTGCCTTACACAGTGGCAATCATCTCCGCTTCCATTGTCGATTGGGCTACTGTGCTCTGCTGCTTCGAGTTCCAATTGAGGAGGGTTCCGATGGCGTGGACAACAATTCTCGAGGTAGACGTGCTCCTGTCTGCTTCTCCCACGAAGTCTGCATCCACGTAGCTCACGATTGACTGAGAGTCACGCCCGAGACTTGGGGCATAGATTGTTAATTTGCAGTCGCAAGTGCCTTGGAGATATCGAAGTAGGTGCTTCATCGCTTCCCAATGGAGAATCGAAGGCTGTTCGGCATATCTGCCGAAGACTGGGGTTGCATAAGTGACATCTGGGCCAGTACCAGGAGCGGCATAAAGAATCGAACCAATGGCTTTCTGATACATTCTAGAGTCGAAACACTGCTCTTGGGCATGAAGGGCATGGGGTTTGTAGCCGATCTCCATCAAAGTGGAGCGCTTCTGGCAGTCGGTCATCTCAAATAGGATAAGAACTCGGGTGATGAACCCAATTTGATCGATGCCAATTGATCGTTTGCCGCGATCTCGAGCCACCATCATGCTGAGATATTGGAAGGTGTCAGGTACAAGAACATGGCCGGCGACCTTGAATCGATCGTACAGTCAATATGCAATGAATGCAACGCGGACCGATTTCCCAATGATCATAATAGAGTCGATGTAGACTGGGATTGAGACGTCATTTGATTCGAGATTACCACCGACGATGAGACAGGGAGCAGAAATTGAGGCTTGGAGACCGAGATCGTCAGCTATGGCATCACAGTCTTCTTCATAGTACTCCTGATTCACTTGCTTGATGCCATAAAGAGTCATATTCAAATTCACAAGGGGTGTGGCCCGGCCATATGGATCAGGCCTTTTGCCATCAGAAAGGCGCATATAGAGAGTTTCATGCAGCGGGCAGCCGAAGAAGGCAGTCGGCTTGTTGAGGAGGGCAATTTCAAGGTCGTGCTCTGCTACAAGGCCGAGGCCAACCCGGATCGAGACCGAATATATGACGGGAGAAGTCATTTCATTTTAGTCGCCAGGCTTTTGGACAACGCCGCGGCCGACAAGTCGAACTTTCCATTTGTCAATTGTTGCATAGGCCATTAGCATTCTTCCCATAACCCAATGGCTTCCAATCATACTTGCACCTTCTGGGACTTGCTCAATAAAGGTGAAAACCTTATCACTTTCCATTGATGCCACTTCGGTACCGATAGCTTCTTTCCATTGCTCGGCGTCATCTGCATCCAATGCTGCACGGTATGTCTCAGGGCCTTGCTCGATCATCATGGCTATGCTGACAATAGCTGCATTTCTCCCGCTCCGTATTAGCATTCGAGGCGGGGTGTCTGCAGGCGGTGTGTCGGGAGGTGGTGTCTCTGGAGGTGGTGTGAGATCATCATCCGAGTCGTCAATTGGATCGATCGCACCTGGCAATGCGGATGCTTTGGGAGGCTGTACCATGGCTGTCAGAAACTGAATCACGGCTTTGGGCGGCTGTACCGTAGCTTTTGGCGGCTTGGGAGGCTCTTCATTGTCCAGATCCCTATCCTGTTCGGCTGGTTCGAAGGTGATCTTTGCAGGTTTAGTCTTTAGTAGCTGGTGATATATGGTAGACACATCAAATTGAAGCTCTCGAGCAATGAATACTCGGCCCAAAGTGCCGTCCATAGCTTGGTACTGTGTCGATGTCTCTGCGGAGTAGCCGAGGACGACACAGTTGTATGACCTGTTATCGAGTTTTTACTGAGGTCGCCAGATATCCACATGAATGCTAGAAAGCCGAAAGTTCCGAGGTGGGAGATATCAGGCATCTTCGGTATCCATCTGTTGAAGCGCGTCGAATTGGGGAGAGCTTGGGATGGTAGTCGATTCTTGATGTTGACCGCTGTGGATACCGCCCTGGCCCAGAGAGTGTTCGGCATCGCAGCATGCTTCAGCATAGACCGCGCTGGGTCCAGCGCTGTGTGATTGCATCTCTCTGAAATGCCATTCTGCTCCTGTGAATATGGGGCTGATACTTCCCTAATGATGCCTTCCTCTGCCAAGTCATTGAGAAACGTCCCACGACTAGCATACTCGCCTCCGCCATCAACTCTAATTCGGCAAACCTTAGACTTTGGGTGCTGTTTCCCCACTTTCGCCACATACTGCTTGAACTTCTCTGCAGCCTCAGATGCGGCGTTTGTAATGTAGACCTCGGTGTAACTCAAGTGGTCATCGGTGAACATAATAATATATCGCTAGCCACGCATCGTCAGAGTCTGCATTTGCCCCATTACAATGGAGTGAATGAACTGAAGAAGTCAAGTTTTTGCCTTATCCTCCGAGGGCTGGAATGGCTTCCAGCAAGTCTTGCAAATAATACATGCTGTATAAGTGCATGTCGATGGGCTCCTAGCATGCAATTGGACACCTGTGACGGCATTGGGTAGCCGTTTGATAGCCGGCAAGGATAGATGGCCGAGGCAACATCAGCAACAATCCTAGTTTCCGTCAGGAACACCCGGGTGTTTCTAATGGCCCTGACGGCTTTGACGGAACCTTGTACCCTGTGACGGAGAATCAGACTCGACCCGTCGCATGAGTGACGGGTCGCGTTGCATACCTGCCTTGCGGCGGCTATCATACCATGCCTCCTATTCTCGCGACACATTGTGTTGTATAATACGCTCTCTGCCCCGGCGTCAGCCTTTCTTCACTTTGCTGCGAAATGTGGTGACGTACACGCACCATCAGAACGACACGTGTGTTACACTCTGCCTAGGGGCTCCACTTATGTTGTAGCCGTTTACCCAACGCCTAGCGCTATTTATGCCTCTCACCGGCCGAGTGCCACATTTTTCCCCACTGCTATTGCTATTCATCGGATGTCGCACTCTCCCATATATGTTTAACTTTGAGATCTTTTCAGTTATTACAATACATTCTTCGCTTCGCATACATCGCTTGGCGTTGCATTTTCATTTACCATTATAGTATTTCACATGTCTGAAATATACTGTCCAATCTCCACACGCTCTAGTACTATACCATCAGTCCTCCAAAGTCTCCATTAATCCATTATCGGCTTGCGATGGTTTTTACTGCTCATCCGCATCCGCATCGTAATCATCATCGCCCGCATACCCGTCCACATCACTGGTCCCCAGGTCAAAAGTCTCGGGTTCATTTGCGGCCCATCGTCACCTGCTGGCGGTGGAGAGGGCATCGCTGTCACAGATGTCGTCACCATCATCGTCGTAATCTGCGGAGGCCCCTGGTATCCCAAGATGCAGTTCGTCATCCTGACAATTGTTTTCTATCGGGATGTTTGGGTCAGTGATTCCTATCTCAGCTTCCTCAAGAGCCACTTCGGAGGTCAAATAGTCAAGATGAATAGCATTGTCAACAATCGCCGCTTCAGTGCTGATGACCTCGGCAGGCGTTGCGATCTCCGCCTGTTGGATGTGACACTTCACTGTCACAAGAATGTTTCAATACACCCTCTGTTGGTAGCTCTCCGGTAGTGTGTTCCAGGTATCCATCAACAATATGTACGTGTCTGCAACGCCAGGCAAGGTTAACAACTTGTGACCAGCTGCAGCGCTTCAGGATGCATTCTTACCACCGTCATTCTTGTAGTTGAAGTTGTTAGAGCGATCAGGTCTGTTCGCTTTCAGCTTTGACCTGGAAGCTTCTGAATGAACACCTTTGTTCTGTTGCCACTGCAGGAGAGCATGGCGTAACTCAGTGCAGGTAAACATGATCAGTGGCGAAGGTCTATGACCGTCCGTGTCATCAATCATTGAATCATGAAATCCATCAGCATACTTACTGCAGTTATTCGCCCGATGATAAAAGTTGGTGTAGATAAACTCCGAGATTGCTTCCGCGAGGAAGTAAAGTCAACGCTGGCCATACGTTGGCAGCTTTCGACACTCTCTGCGTTGGATTTGGACCGTGTACACCACCTTACACATGCTCTGCGACATCAAAAAGGTACTTATTGTCTGCGTGAATGGAATCATTGAATTTCAAACGCTCTGTGTCGGATTCAAAGTGGTGGAGATCATAATGCTCTGCGATATGGTCCCTAGCTTATGGAATAAAATGCGATTTAACTGTGTCGACTTGTGCTCGAACCTGGTACCGGATTGAGCGTGTACTATCCCATGCGGGCCGTTGCTTCAGCATACCACTTCCACGATCTCCTTTGTGCATGCCTCACATGCAATAAACCAAATGTTGTTTTGCTGCATAGCGGTGTTCCAGTACTTCTCTATTATCTGCGAGTGTGGGGTTTCAGCTGATGCTTTTGCAGCGCGTCACTTTGTATATCGTACCGTCTCCAAGTTGCTCGCAGTCATATATGGCCATCTGTTCCTCATATAGAGCTTCATGTGTCTGCCCGCTGCAAATACAAGACGCGTCATGTCTGAGTGACCAAATCCATAGATGCTGCGATTGATTAAGACCACTGATTGTGGTGTAAACACCGCCTGCGGTTGTAATTGCCACTGCCTCTGTCTCTGATTCCTTTATGCAGCTCGGGTTCTCAGTGGATTTGTAATGGTCGCGCGGGCTTCTGGATGAGGGATGGGGGTTGGCAGGGTAACGAGACAGTGAAGATGAGTGGGAGTGCTCGCGATGCCGGAAGCGAAGCTGGATACAACGCGACGCATTGAGTCTGTCTGTGAGGTTGCTGCGGCTGCTGGTGTGCTACGATAGGTTGTACCCGCTGTGGTGGTTGGTGTGATCATTGACCGTTGCTGTGTAGTTGATGGGGTGGAATCACGCGTTGAATGATTTCTGCCAGGCCAGAATTGTGCATCGACGATGAGGGGGTGCAGTTCTGACCATGGATTGTAGAGGCTACGGAACTCCCTCCTTGAGAGGAATCCCTCTCGCCAGCCGGTGCGGAAACGCGTCTCTTAGCAGGGGGAAGCTGAGAATTCCCCAAAGGCCTACGCATTTGTTGTTTCTGACCACTTCGTACAACTGGAGTTGTGCCAGGGTCAGGGCTTTGGGAAGGCATTGTCCAATATGGATGTTTGATGTTGAGAATGTAGTAATAATTTCCTCTGCATGCATATGCAACGGCAGGTGAGGTAGCCTCCTATTTGAGCGACGAGGGAGGGATGCCAAAAACAGTCAGGCGCAGAGTATACTGCGCTAGACTCTAGATTACTATCGCCCGTGCCCATACTCGGGGACGAGATCCATTGAACAGCATTCAATTATGGGGTTCACTGCCATCAGATTAAACTCAGATTATACTCAATATTGATATTCGCTGTTACACCAATGTCTGAAGGTCTATATGCACTGCTTGAACGGTCTTTATGCCTCATTGGCCCAGATCTCATAGTATTGCATTCGTTCTTGCCACAATACTTCGAACCATCGATTGTGTATATCTTCTGCTTCCGGATGGATATCGCCCATTGCCAGAGCTAAAAGCATCGCAAAGCGCACAATGACGTGATCTCTATCCTATGACATCAGTTGCACGTGCTTATTCCACTGCTAGGCCTTGCTGGCCATGTTGGATGCTTGCACAGTTGGGACAACCTGGGAAATACTCAGTTTGCTCCGAGATGCACAAGGTCTGAACAGTGAAAATGATATGGGATGCAAACGGAATGCCCGTGTCGTAAACTGTCCTCTCTCCAAGTACTGAATCTCGTCTCGAGGCGTGTTGTTCATGAGTTGCCGGTTGGGTCTGCAAGATGAAGGCTGGGCCGTTTTGTGTTAGTTAACTAACAAAACTCACAAGTTGAACCAAGAAATCGCCGGAACTCGAGTGTATATATCCCTCCTTCCCGCATACACCTCCTTTCTCTTTTCCTCCCGTATTCTACACACCATCAACATACTGATCTTAACATCAGGTGACTTGCACAAAGCAACGCTTCTCGTTCCAAAACATACCCGATAAGCTACACAACTTTGTACTTTCCCTCACTTTCCCTCTGGGCATCCTTCTGCTAGAGGCAACTGTATCATAATGCTAACATTTCGGATGAAGATTCATTTTCAACTCACAGCGATGGCACCAATGGGCAGCAGCAAAGGAAGGAGGAAGACTGGGGCAAAGATGCCAACATCGGGTATAAATCGAAGCCTGTCTTTGAATCAGGATCGTAAAAAGGGATTCATCTCGGAACACATCCATGGACTCATATGGACATACAATGTTTGTGGGGTCAAGAATGGGAGGGCATTGGACCTCATTTATGATATAATCTTTCTTGATCCAGTCAGGAATCGCCATTTTTCACAATTCCAGCAGATAGGGCCGCAGCGCAGGAGCAGGAGTTCACCTTTTCGGGAGTGGTGGGCTGCCTTCCGTTCATATATGGGGCAAATGATTGACACAACCCGCGACCAAATCAAAAATTGAATGTGGGAAAACCCCAATGCCTTCGGGGATCAAGTTGATCACTCCAATCCAAAGAAAACCAGCTAGGGGATGATCAAACGCACCAGTGAGCGTTTCTTTTGGTACAGTGATGATCCCACGGCAAAGATTGAGCCCCCAAGCTGCCGGCAGTACAAACCAGGTGACTTCCTCGCGGTTAGACCACTCAATCGGGATGAGATATTTGACGAGGATGATGATGATGAAGACTGGGCTGATCCTGGAGCGCCGAGCGGTGGAAGGAGCCGTCCTGGCGATGGCAATGACAATGACAACAGCGAGGGTGAAGACGACATGCAGGGTGGTGAGAAAGGAACCAGGACAGGGAATGGAACACAGGATGGGAAGGGGAAACAGAACGCGACTGAGGATGGGAAGGGGAAAGGGAAGGGGAAGGGGAACGGTGACGGTAAGGGGAAAGGTATTGTTAAACAAACCCCAGGTGGAGATGAGATCTCTCGTGCTATTGCTTGGCAGTTGCAGAAGGAGATGTCAGTGGCAGACATGGACACGGAGGGCTAACTAGAGCGGGTATAATTAGAGCCGGAACCATCGCCCGCCGTGTCAATCTCCTCAGTTAATGATACCCACTCTACTGATTCCGATGGCGAATATGACTCTGAACGTGATTCTGATGTGGATATGCGCATGGAGGATGGTGTGGATTGACCAGACAGCGTTGATTTAGACGGCGATGTGGATATGGAATGGGACGGTGATGATGAGGGAGATGAAGTGGAGGACGATGAGAAACAGGAGGAGGCGGTCGATCAGGATGAGGATGAGGATGGGGATGCGGATAATGGAAGAGAACCTCAAACAATTGGCAAGGGAGAGATGGTAAATACCTCGTCTGACAATGCTGATACCATGGTAGACAATCAGCCAAGTGTGCTACCTGAGCAAGGCCGGGAAATGCGCGAGCATACCGGAAGGCCACAACCTCCGGCGCCTGCCCCACGGCCACCAACCCTGGATGGTCGCCCACCACCACGAACTCCGGTCACTCATACCCTCCGTGGGCGGGGCTTTTTGGGGCTTGTGACGCCGCACAAACCTCGCCAAGCGGGGCCAACTGTGCGAGAACATGAGGCAGCCGGAAACACCTTGGATCGCTATGTGGTGCAGCAGCTACTCAGTTCATTGGCAGGAGGCGACAGTCTCCCCGATGTCCCTCTCCCAGATGCCCCTCTCCCCTATGTCTCTCTCCCCCATATCGTTCTCCCCAATGGCCCTCTCCCTGAGGCGCGCCCATATGGCTCGGTAGTTGAGAAGTGAACCAGTCCCCACGTAGCAAAGGAGGCGTGCGTTCAGGTTAGGGTGGGGTTCTTGTCTTGTGCGTTTCCTTTGCTGTGATCAATTCATCTCAGGCACTGATTAAGGCACGCATGGAGGTGTTTTGTTCATTTGGGTTAGGGTTGTGGGCTTGTTTGTTTTCTTTGTTCTTATCCATTTTTCTCAGGCATTGTTTATTACATGCGTCGCAAGGTTTTTGGATTGCTCAGGGTTTATTTTTCATTTATTCATAGTATTATGGCACATTGCGCATGCAATGTTTTTGCAACTCCTGGCATGTAAGGAACCTCCTTGTGATGGTGTTGAGGCCCAAGAAATCTCTCAGGTATCATGAGCTTATACCCACACCAGACTGCTCAGACCCAGCACCAACTTTCTTCCCTTTCTACAGTGAATACTCCACTCCTTGCGTGTCGTCAACTATGCCAGAGAAGACCCCATTCCGCTGCCCTGTGTTTTCATGCGGAGAGAAGTTCACCTCACACAGTGGGCGACTTAATCATATTAAATTACACCATCCTCAACACCTACGAGTTGCACAGCAGACGAGTCTGACTGTTCGCAGTGGGCACCGACGCATTCAACCGGCTCAGCTTGGCCAATTCAACGCTGACAAAGATTCAGTCGAACTCTTGAACTCGTTTCGCCACCTCGAACACCTTGAACACATTGCAGCCTTGGAATCTGAACCACCGCCACCTCCTCTGCCACAGACGGAAACATACCCTGGTGCCGATGCTATGTTGAGCGATTACATTGCTGAGCCATGGGAACGTGACGCTGAGGATTTCCTTCAGATGAACGTACAAAACAATCCCTATGATCCGTGCACGACGTGTGAAGAGTACAAATATATCCAGTGTGGGATCAACACGAAGGGCATGAAGACGTACTGTGACAACCTGCTGAAGGAAGAAATCACCCCTCCGCATTTCACAAGCTTCAAAAACGGGTATGGCGTCCAGAAGGTCGTGGCTAGTATACCAGATGATCTGGCTCACGGGGAGTGGGAACTACACACTCACGAGGATATGAAATGCAATGACAATCACCAACGCCCTATCAAATACTAAAGTCGAGACATCATCAAAAGCATGAGATGGTTGAAGCGGCAGCCAGCTTACACCGAGCATCTTATTTACGCCCCTTAGTGTTGCTTTACCAGCGATACGCCTCCGAAACACCTCTATACCAAAATGCACAACAAGGTCTAGTGGCGGCAGACACAGGTAAGGAGAGATACCCGAGCATGATGATGTGCAAACCGATGTTTACTCAATGCTCAGAGTGGGGGATACACAGGTCCCGTTGATCTTCATGTCTGACAGAACGCATCTCTCTAATTTTGCTGGCGACGAAAAAGATTGGCCGGTATATATGACAATTGGCAATCTATCATCGAGGATCCGCCTGATGCCTTCGACTCACAGCGTCGTAATGGTCGCTCTCCTGCCGATTCCGATCAAGAATTGCAATCTTCCTCAGAAGCGGCTGGATGAGCAGCAGCATACAAACTGAGAGGGGCAGAACGAGATACTCTGGCAGGTACTCCAGCTTGTCACTTTTGAAAACAATCCCAGCGCCGAGAGCGAGTATAACAAGGTTCTCTGTGCAGATGGCAACTTCAGGCGTTGCAAGCCGGTTTTTGGCAGCGTGGTTTGCAGATTGTTCTGAGCATAGCGACCTACATCATCTCAAGCGACATGTTTGTCTTCGGTGCAAGTGTCCAAAGAACAAATTTGGATATCATGTCCTTCCTGGCAAGAAACACCCCCACCGGGATCACAATCAATATTGAACGCTCAGCGATGCCAACACCAAGGCAGGCGATGCTGAGCTCTCGTCGCGCCATGTTCACCAAGGAGTCAAGGTTTTTCGACACATTTCCTGTATCGTGAGCGACATCCCGAAACCCGTCGTCCTCCATACAATGCAGATCATCATGCTTGCTCACCTCCAGAAGTGGATTTTCCAGTGCATGAAGAGGCACGAACGGCTCCACAAGTACAATGCAGTATGGTTATCCCTGCCTTCTTACCACAACCTCACACCGAAATCCAAGTCATGTGAGGAGGTTTCTCAATGGTATGGGAAGAAGATGAAGGAAATGAGTCGGTACCTGCTTGGAGTTGTAACCCAGTCTCTACGATAAAGAAGCCCCGCTCAGCGTCCCATATTCAATTGCGCAATTGAAAACACACACAGGCATTGTTAGAATTCTGGATGTATGCTCGACATAAATCTCAGGATGATGCATCATTGAGCTACATGGAAGACGCCTTGCGTGGTTTCACACGTTCAATGATGTTTGCTTACTCGGGCGAGTCGGCAAAACGTCGAACATCAAGGAAAACTCCGTGAGAACAGAGCTCATGAAGATACGAATGGTAGACGAGGAAAGCAATGCTGAAACTTGGACGCCGTCCAAGAAGCGGAGCGAAGTAAACGCCTGGCGGGATTATATGAGCCCCAGGATAGATCTTTCCAAGGAGGTAGATGCCAACTTGAACTTTCCAAAGATATACTTGATGGCTGAGTGTGTCGAACAGATTCGTGAATATGGAGCCTTGCAACAGTATTCCGCTGAGAGACATGAACAAGCGCATCAAACGGATCCTAACGACTGTTGGAACGTCGCCAATCACAATCTCAACTACCTGCCGCACGTAATCGCCTTTCCTCATCGCATTCTCTGCTGTGAACTCAGAGAGCTCAATCTCCAAACCCTCGCTCAGTGTCGGGAGCACAGTACTGCCACCGGCAAAGTCCGCACTTCCGGCCCTGATCAGGCTGCCCCGCTGTGCTCCCAGTCATATGTGAAGCTCGAATTGATGGGACCCCCAAACCACCGTGTTGGGAAGCATCCTGATGCTATCATCAGAGACTTCAGAGCATTACTCGACGATAAACAGGACGCAACGCACCGGGTGACAATACACAATGCCAAGCGGGAGTTCCCCAACCATAGGAGTCTTAACAAGGCTTTGATATCGGATGACCAACTGCACGCAATGGAGCTCTGAATTTACCATGGTATTCAGGTTCAAGTTGAGGGTTTTGAAGGTGAACTCATATCTCAGATGTGTCCATGCACAGGAAGCCAGAGCTGGCGCGTCGGAGACAGACGGAACGGCTGGGTGTGGGTGAAGCAACCCCCAGGAAGATGTTGTGGTTCGCTGAATGGTTGTCTCCCGTGGCAACTGTCACCACTATTCAAGATCAAGCTCCTGAATGAGGATGGAGCATTCGTTGAGTACTGGTTAGCTCTTGCGCTCACGACAATAACTGAGAACTTGGGTAACTTGGATCCTGTCTCGAAATTTGTAGATGTGAGAAAAGCCCTGGAAGCAGTTGCTTTGCATGTAACCAGCATGGGAATCATCGTCGGCTGAACGCACGTAATTCCAGAGATAGCTACTACTAGTAAGACAGGAGACGGACGGAATGAGCGACGGATTGTCAATAGCCACACAGATCTGGTGATCTGGCATGATGTGTATAATTAGTGAGGAGTCAATTGCAATGTGCACGCAGGTAGAAGGAACACGAGTAGAGATCTTCGCGGCATCCCCCATCGCATTGCATTCGCAATGCAGGCACGTGCCCAATGAACCCATTCTAATGTATGGTTACAGTTGGCCTGCAACGCCACAGTGTTCGTTTAAAATAGGAGACCGAGAGAGCGAGAAGAAACAGTGAAACTGCGATGGGAGGGCGATATGCAACGCGACACATGGTATTGATGGCGGGCACCGAGTGAGCTGCCACCGGGATGTCTTTGACGGCTCTGACGGAGCGCGTCCACTCTGACGGAGCCATTCCACCCGGACTGATTTATCTTTTGTTGATGAAGCATGGCAAACAAAAAGATCCGTATCACCAAGGCTGGGCTGAGTGATGGAACAAGCCTCAGAGATGTCGGGTGCAGCGCATGAAGTGGAGCTCGGTGGATCATCTGTCACCCCAGAGGCCTGCGATACTGAGGCCGAGGTTGTAGATGCTCTGAGGGCAAATAGAGTGTTGATTAGTGGGGCTTCATATGGGAGGACTGATCGAAGGCTCGCCGTGGCTACATCGAGTTTGAAATAGAAGTTAACTCCTTTCCGCATTCACTGGATGATACTGAGAAGGTTATTGGTACCGCAGGTTTGAACTTGAAGAACATGTTGGAAAACTATCTTCGCAGCCTTAGCATTGGGCCTGTCGACATAAAACATAACGGTTCCAGAGCCTCTGGCATCGACAAAGCTGTTGTTTGCTGACTTCACCTGATGCTCCCCCTGTCCCATGGAGTGAAAGCTCTGAACGAGGTGACGGTTGCCGGTGACGTGATTTGCAGCTCCTGAGTCAAGAATCCAAAAATCAGCAGCGCAATTTGCCGATAGTACATTGACCATGATCACAGAGTCTGACGTAGAGTCCGAGAGAGGGTCCGAATGTATGACCGACACAAGGAATGACTCCGACTCAGCAGTAGAGGGTGATATGGCCAGGTTAGCATCACTTTCAGATGTCTCGTATGAGGCCCACTTATGCTTACTGCTGCACTTCGCCTCGATATGGCCCTTTACTCCACATCCATGGCATATGACCTGCCTCCTCCAATCGTCACCCTTCCAATCGTCACCCTTCGTATGGTTGGCTTTTTCACCAATCGAGTGTCGGTCTCGACCTTTCTTTATTATCAATAGTGCATCATCTGGGGCAAGACCTTGAGCCTTGGGGAGTCGCACTTCAAATGACAGGAGGTGGGTGATGATACTTGCCACTGTGTTCGACTTCGCAGTAAGCTCGAGTGTAGATGCAAAGGTTCGTCATTCTTCGGTATGTGGGAGGTTGCACATGATTGAGAATTTCCTCAAAGAGTCTTCGGTCATAATGTTGCATACGGCAAGGTCATTGATTATTTTGTCCTGGGCTGAGATCCATTTGGTGACTGAGGGATATGACTCAAGTTGACATGGTGTGAGCTTAGCCATCTAGTATTGACCATCGAGCTTGATGACCTTCTCAATGTTGGCTTTGATAGTGTCCCAAAGTTGTTAGGCTCAGTGAGCTCTCGGTAAGGTATCTGGATCGTTGATTCCATCTGGGTGGTTAGTTGCCCACATGCTTTATCATTGTTCATCTGCCAGGGTTCCCAGTCACCGAGGAAGTGGTAGAATTGATTGAGGTAGAACGTGTCAGTGGATTCCAGCAGCAAGTCCTAATCTGTACCTTGAGGGTCATGAGCTGTGGCAGTTATCAAGGAGTCGCTGGGCGCTACAATCCGAGGCCTGGGAACACACATTTCTCCAGATACATATATCCAGGTGCCTTCCACACAAAGTAGGGCTTACGCTTCTATGGCCCATTGTGGATGGTTGCGCGCATTGTGTTTTGTAGGCGTGGTCAACATGGCAGATGTTGAAACAGGATTGCGAGACAATGGAGAGGGCAAAGGTCAAGAAAAAATAGAGAGGCGGAGGTTGAGAAAACGAGAGAGGCACCACTTCTAGGCGTCGATTCAGTCCAATGCAACACAATGGCAGAGGAGAAACGCCAAACAAAGACTAAGAGATGTTGGCTCGATCCACTGGAACAGGGGCAGAGGAGAGGCAGTAACAAATACTAATAGTAGGCGTCGATTTCAGCTCAGCGCCGGGCAGCTTAGTCTTAGTAACGAGTCCGTGTAACCCGCCAGCGGTCCGGGTTTTGACCGGCGGTTCGGTTCGGTTCGGTTCCAGACCCGGCAAAAAACCCGACCCGCTTTGTCTTGGCAGGGTTGTTACCAGGACCGGACATAAACCGGCGGTTTTTTGGCCGGGTTCTACATACTGCAGAGCCTCATTTTCATGAACTCAGAACTTTGGCTGCAATTAATTGTTTGAGTTCTGATCGTATGACAATATGGTATATACGTACAAGATGCAGTTTTGCAGGCTCTTTCACCTCCTGTTCTCCACTTTGCGATCCAATTAATATTCTGTACGTCACTGCGAAAAACGCCTAATTTTGTGCAACATTTCACACCAACTCAACGAATATTGATTGGATCGCAAAGTGGAAAATAGGAGGTGAAAGAGCATGCAAAACTGAGTCTTGTACGTATATATCATATTGTGATACGATCAGAACTCAAATACTTAATTGGAGCCAAAGTTCTGAGTTGGCGAAATTGTGAAACCGGCCAAAAAACCGCGGGTTCGGTGCGGTTCGGTTTTTTGATGGGGTAAAACCCGTTGCAACGGTTCCAGTTCGGTTCCAACCCGGACCCGGAACCGAACCGCGGATTTGGAACCGTTCCTAACACTAGCCGGGCTCATAACCTGTTGACACGAGAAGATGATGGAGAAGAAGATGAAGAAGATGAATTGTCTGTCGAACAAAAGAGAGGGAAAACTATGAACTTATATATAAAAGCGAGAGTAGGAAAAACCCAATGCCGACTGCCAAAGCCGGAGCCCAATGCCGAGTACCAGTGCCGAGCCCTCCTCCTCGCCATGTGGGCAGACGAGGCCGATGGGGGCAAGCGAGGCTGGTGTGGGCAGGCGAGGCTGGTGGGGGCAGGCGAGACTGGTGGGGGCAGGCGAGGCCGATGGGGGCCGCAAGCCACCGGCCACATGCCCGAGCCCGACAGCACCGAACACTAGGGAAGCCACCGGGCCAAATCCCTAGTCAACAAAATGAAAGGTGCGGATACCTCTGCCGAGGATCACCACCCAAATGGCAAGGATCCTATAACTCTACTGATGATTGTACTCTGTATTTCTTCGACAACTTGATTTGTCGTTCACCCCTAAAAACACCCCGCATCAATCTATATGACTTCCCCAGTGTGTTTCACCATAGGAGCCTGCCACATTGTTTAAGAAACTTATACCTTGCAGATGTTTTCTTTTCTCTTGAACCAAGAAAATCACCGCGTTTGGAGAAAGCCCGCGCTCTGAGATGAGCTCGAACTTGAGTTCAGATGATCGAATACAGAATGTGCATTGTTGGTTACGATAGATGAAAAAGAATGTATTTTGAGTGAGACATCAGCGATCGGTTTTTTCGACTCGGCTGCTACTGGTGGTTGGCCAACTTTGAGACGCATCGTTGATTCTGTGGGGATAGATTTGAGTGCGGTCATTACGTGGGTTGGCTTAGGGTTAAGCGTGGCGAAGCCGTATGCACTTTAGTTCTTGTGTACGTGTCAATTAGACTTAGAGAGAGACAGTCAGTGAGTTTGCGTCAATAGAGAGATTCAGCACAGCGGACACGGTACAACAAGTTCAATCCTCATCTTCTACGGGCTTCCTTGGGATTGAATGTAATTGTATGCACTAGGGGTGGAATGAAAAGCGCGATGAGCACTTCCCACAGCAACTGCGCCGCACCCTCACCCAGCGCACCGGCCACTGCAAACTTGAACTTGAAATCGGAGTTGAGATAACGAAACTCATGAGCGCCACCGCTGGGCATCTGGATACTCCGGATGCCCATGAAGCAGTCGTGTGTGCGTTTGATTCCTCCCCCTTCCCGAACGACCTCGCTAACGCGAGAACCGAGCTGTCATGAACTGCGCGCGCTGTATCGGGACCAACGTTGCCTCCATTATCATACCTCCTCCCGTTACAGAATCGGTATTCAGGTAGAGAGGAAACTCGTAAAATGCTCAAGTCTATTGTTCTAATCTACAGCGAGAATCTACAATTTATATACTTAGAACATCTGAAGATTCCGCAAAGGTTCCACAGAGGTTCAGCAGAGGTTCCGCGGAGATGATGGTATCCAGAGTTCCTATTACGATATGACGGGAGAACTGTGTCTATGGACTAAGGAACAGTGTTGAGGGAGAGAGAGAGAGAGAAGAAAATGACTCGAGCTATATAGTACAAGAGAGTGGCGACAGTTACGTGGCCTTTGCCACTTGCCACTAGATATGCAACAGTTCTTGCGGAATAATTGTCTGATTCTTATTGAGTCTATGCGGAGATCAATGGTCTATATACGGCCTGCCATACAGCCTGAAACTCATGTTCTGATGCATCGTATGCATGCTCATCTAATATCCTCATACAAGCCATAATTTCATGTAAGGTCGGAGACAGATGGCGAAATGCATATATGCAACAATTCCAAGTCCGAGACTGGCGAGTGAGCAAACATGTATGAGTCTACTTGGCGACCTCAATACATCGGTGACCTCACATCAGAACATTCATGCAGCCGACGGCGTTGGGGCAAAATCCTGAGTCAACACCCGTGCTCTTCATGCCCACTACAGACAAGCCTATCCCGTCTGCGCTCACGCTAGTCGACGTCGCCCCTCTCCCGCAGCTACGTGCCTTCAGCACCCTCACCTGATCCACTACCTCAACCACCGCGGTATATTCGGGACTAGTAGGAGGGAAAGCGAAGGGGGGTGAGAGTGTTGTACAAGAGGAGAGAGGGTGCCCGGGATGTATAAGGAGGTCTGAGATATGCGGGGCGTTCTCGACAGTGGCGAGGTTGTTTAGTGATTTTCTGGAAGGGCACGGGTGGCGGGGGCGGTGGGCATTGTGACGGAGACGCTGTATAAGAAGAAGGGGAGCTAGAAGGGAGTTAGGGGTATTTTCCTTGGTGTTTGGTGTTGTAGCTAGGGGGTGAACCTGCACCCTCGTGCTTCACAATACCGGAATTTCTTATTTCTCTGAGTTCAGCTGAAACGTCTGAGTAGGAGAGCAAGCAAGTACCATGATGCAGGCAAGACAGGTAAAATGTAAATGCATTAGTATTCCTATTACAGTACAGTAGTTAGACTGCTGGAGGACAAGCCTCAACTCACAAAAGCCAAAGAACTGCTAGTATTCCTCCAACCTCGCCTTAGCATTTTTCTAGTCATTTAACCCACTGGTAGACTAGATATTATACATCCTCTTAGGTACTTACTTAGTTCAGGACTTTTTAAGTAGTTCTGGTACGGTCACAAGAGGGATAGAAAAAGTCGAGAAAAAGACAACATAATGATAAAACGAACCATATCTCAATCCAACTCGTCGTACATGATCTGTTCAATCCATGACACTGTCCGTTTCTCCTTAGCCGCTGCGATGTCCTTCTTGGATCGCTCAATTTCTTCAACCATCCAATCAGAACGCTTTGACTGCGGTAGCATTTCGAAATATTCCGCCGGAGAACACGCTGGATCTCCTTCATCAATCTCGACGGCGTCAACAAAACCTACATCATCTTCGTGTTCGCTTTCGTTTTCGTTTTCGACCGTGAATCCACCTAAACCCTGCCCAATCACGTAAAAGAGATCAACCGCTGTAGGGGAATAGTCCGGCTCGAAGCAGTAATTGACGACAGGTGATATAGGTAATGACGCTTCATACTCTTGAAGACGCAGCACCTCGGATGACGAGAAGGTGACATCCGGGCTGAAACTCTTCCACCGTCTTGTGAAAGGAACACTAAATGTAAAGGGCTGGACGAGGACCCAGCTCGGGAAGCGATCGTAGTACCTGACACGCTGCCCGTCGATAATAGTTGTTGGCTGCAACGGTGCTCCGAAGTCGGCCGGAGAAGTTGTTGGGTCAGCAGGTTCAAGGGGAATATGGAGTCGTTGAATGTTGAGAGGCTGTTGCGAAATCCAAAGCGCGGCATCCGATGAATTTGAATACGATGGGATAGGATATACTTGAACAGTAAAATACTGCTGACGGATATTGCGTGAAGAACTCGCGACTAAGGCAGAGTGGTAGTTGTATTGGGTGGCGGACGAAACCGCAGACTTGCTAAGAACGGAACCCGGGCCTGCGAGCGCGCCGGGGAGTCTGATTTTGATGAGTTGCCCAGAGTACGGAAGGATGCTATCGTCCACATGTTTGTGGGCGACGAGATGGTGAGTGGAAGTGCTCGTCGACATGTTGTGGGCTTGGTTGCGCCTGAGCGTTGAATGACAGCAGGAGAAGATGATCGCTTAGTGCAGGATTTTAATCTCTGCGCTAACCGAAATTCCTTGGCATTCGTTGATTAGCCCATCGACTAGAGCCGCTGCGGCTCTCGACCCACACCACCCACGTCCACCCAACGCCCACACCCAACACCCACACCCAGCACCCACCACTCTATAGAGCTAGGTATTCTTCTCTGTACACCACATTAATTCACTCAACGAATACAACATCTGTAACCTCCGTTCCTGCCCTAGTACTTTGTTGCTTGCCCCCTTTGACCGACCGCAGCTAACAACAAATGGGTTGCAGGACGCTGGACTATATAGACACTACAGCCTGAACTGCAGCGAGCATACACTACACGTACAAGCGTACCACTGAGATCCTACAACTTTGACATTGGGGGAGGCTAGAGGAGAGTACATTTCCCGATTCCGCGGTGCTGCATCCAACGCGCTATCCCGTCATGTCGCCCACTACTCCGTGCGCCAGGCTACAATTGTTGCTGGCCATAGGTCTGCTTCTACTTTCACCGGCTCGCGTACTAGTACTTGTAGGATACTTTTCACCTCGGTTAAACGCCTCTAGTAGTTTGAGCAAGATAAGGAGTCGACGCGGAATCAGTCGCGAGGTGAAGGATATTTACAAAGAATAGGAAGCGGACTCTCAGGGCACCAATGTATAGTATTTCATCGTAACTATCCATTCCTTCCTTCTTCCCGCTTCGGGGGTGGGGGTTTAAGAGTACGTCGCTGATGTCTGCCCATGTATGTTGCAGGTAGATGAGATTCGTGTAGGCACCATATACTGAAACATCAGCGAGCATGCACGGGTATAAACCTACGAGCCTATCATCGCAAGTCTACTATCTGTAGCCCAAAGAGCGGGCGGATGGTTGGAGGATTCTCAATTCTGCGGCTATGAGTTGCAACAAACTCCACTACGCACCCGGTACTAGTACCGATTCTGCGCACGTGTGTTGATTTTGTGTCAACGCTGAACTATGCGGATTGCGAGGGTACAACATCTGCGGCCACAGCGGGCTCTGGGAGTTAGCAAATACCCTGCGGCGACATTGCCGAGTTCTGCTATGCGTGTTATCTCTGCTAAGGTTTCTTTGTGTCGAACCCTCCCTCTGGATATGCGGACGCGATAGTGGCCCTGTCTGATGCAATGTCGGAGGTCATGTCTGTATTTGCGGCCGCATAACTGCAACTTTATATAGACCTCGGTTCCAGTGTTCTCAACCGTCCCGTCCGTCCGAAATACCAAAGGACGGGACGGGACGGCCAAACGCCGTCCGTCCAAGGGTAGGACGGAAACGGTGCCGTCTTTTTGAGGCAGGACGGCGACGGATGGATGTCATCTATCGACATCCATGGATATCAGTGTTCTCAACCGTCCCGTCCGTCCGAGATTTCTCCAGGACGGACGGACGGCGCCAAGGCCGTCCGTCTCCGTCCTTCCTCAAGACGGACGGAATGTCGGCCGTTATCCACCGTCATCGGGCGGT
>Ga0307512_10003191_pt1 | contig 19433 bp, 24 predicted proteins | sample 14_EM_MG_FD_200267 | JGI IMG/M metagenome (GOLD analysis project Ga0307512, IMG submission 200267) | Populus trichocarpa ectomycorrhiza microbial communities from riparian zone in the Pacific Northwest, United States - 14_EM | ecosystem: Host-associated > Plants > Roots > Unclassified | place... | reverse complement strand
AAGTGCAGTACGCTATGCGAGTAGAAGACGGAAGGTGTCGTCCTGTGTCCGATGGCTATGTAGAAAATGGAAATCAAAAGAGGGAGAGCGGGAGTCCTAAATGAAAGAATGGCAAAGAAACGTACGAAATAGAAAAAGGGGGAATCCCAAGTCAGCAAACTACGAGTCTGGCGATATGTGGTCCCGAGCGAGGGCTCGACTGGTGAGGCGTCGCGTATGCTGTTGTCTTGACAGCTCGAGATGGCAAGAGAGGGCGATCCGGGTATTGTCGGTAGCCGGTTTTTGAGGTGAGGCGAGAGGGAACTTGGGCAGGACAGGACGAGAGGGCGAGAGGGTGAGATCGAGGGGCGATGAAAGCGGAGGACGAGGAGATGATGGCTATGGTGAGGATGAGGATGACCACGTCGAGTTGTTGGCACACACAGGCGTCACGTGGTCGAAAGTGCTCGCGGCCCGTTCCGAGGCTGCAGTCCATACCTTTACAACCGAAAGTCCTTAAAATATACCCAGGCAGCCAAATTAGATGTCTAGACGTCAAGATGAGAACCCGTCAACTCATTCCTCAAAATAAGGCACGGAATGTTACATAGGCTTTCGAGGAGGAACTCGAAAGGCCTTGATACAAAGTCGCAATTGATGCTTGAATTGACTGACACGTAAAGGGTTTCCGCAGTAGCACCAAACACGCCACTAACCGCCCGGATCTCTGACTGTTGCAAATAGCGCGCGTGAGCGGATCGATTAGATATGGACACCTTGGACAATACCCTACATTCTTTGGTTTGACAGATGTTTACTAGCACACTCGTTTAGCCCGGTACCCCAAAACCTTATTACAGTCATTATATATCGTAGACAGTTCATCCTGTACCCTCAGTTCCCGTGCTTACCCACGCGTTCTGAGGTGAGTAGCTTACCATTATCAATACCAACAGTTCCCGTGCTTACCCACGCGTTCTGAGGCCGACGCGTGCCCGGAACTCATCTCTTAGCACTCGTTTGCTTTCTACACTGACAGCAACTGAATACTTTATCGGAACACGTTCCACACACGTTGTAACGCCCTCAACCCCGGGCGCAATGGCTCGCGAAGCACTTGGCTTGCTTCGGATGTGAACGTGTGAACCCTAACCACATCGAAGCTTCCCACGGCGCCTCAGGCCTCCACTGAGGACTCAGTCGCCGACCACATACCCCTCCCTCCAATATGAAGGTAGTCCGTCTATGAACCTCACCACCAAATGCACGCATGTGCCAAGTAGTCTGCATGGTGCATCGCTATGGCTACGCAGAATCGCCACAGACGCCCCCGGCGACTCACCCTGCTGCCCCCATGTCGCGTGCTCTATTGGCCACGATGAATCGGTGACTCCCATGAGGCTCGACGAGAATCCAAAAGATCCACGAGGGTAGCTCTATATAACACGAGAACACAGCAGTACGTCTACAAGTCCTTTTTCAACCCAGCCTCCAACATGTCTATCTTAAACGAACCCCTCCCAAACTTACTCTTCGAATACCCTGGCGCAGATGTCATTCTTCGCTCTCACGACTCCCATCGTCTCCGCGTACCGAAGTCCCACTTAGTCCATTGCTCTCCGGTACTCGACGAGCTTATCCGAAAAGCCTCAAATCTCCCTGATGATGCAAGTGGTGAAACATCCCTGCCCGTGGTTCACCTTCCGGAGAGCGGTGCCGTCCTTCACAGCCTTCTCACCTTCATCTTTCCCTCGATCCCTCTCGTACCATCGACCACTGAAGAGGCCATGGAACTCCTATCTGTTGCTCAAAAGTACCAAATGATTCCCGTGCTAGCTTACATCCGATACCATATTGCACAACAGAATCCACCATCTACTCAGCGCGATGACGTATTCCATAGTTATTCTCTCGCACAAAAGTACGGACTTCACCAAGAAGCGCTTCAGGCCGCACAGACGATATTGATGAAATATCCGATGAACATTGGGGATTTGGAAGATAAGCTCGACGCCCTTCCCGGCGCTCCTCTGTATGAACTCTGGAATTACTACGGAAAAGCTCAGGACATTCTTGCAGAGGACCTTACGGCGTTTAGGAGGTCTGGTGCAGGAGGTAATCTGGGAGGTTTACGTTGTGTCAAGTTCCCATCTTCCCAAATCCCGTGCTGGATTGACAGCTACATTGCATCCATAGGATCCGCACCTAAGCTCTTTGATCTCATTGAGTTCAATACTACCCTGGCGAGCCACATCGGTAATAAGGCTAGATATAATAACTGCACGTGTATGTCTATATCAAGCCAGACCATGCGCAACTTCTGGGAAAGTTTGACGGCTGTTGTCCAGGGCAGTCTCAAAAAGGTCAGTACAATTGAAATTTATGAGCGACTTACAAGGTTGAAGCCATTGCAGGCAGAGTCAGCTCTATCCCTCGTGCGGGAACGAGAGGAATCTCAAGATCAAGCTAATTTGATCACCTGTCTACCTGAACCGTTGGATGTACCTGACGCAAGTCTTATCATCCGATCATCCGACCTCGTCGACTTCCGTGTCCATAAGCCAGTGCTTGCCATGGCGTCGCCTTTCTTCACAGACCTACTTTCCCTTCCCCAATCATCCGACAGCGAATCTGTCGATGGGCTTCCCGTGGTCCATTTGCCTGAAGACGCCGAACTACTGAATAGTCTCGTCTCAATGCTATACCCCATCCCCCCGGTGATACCTGATTCTTACGACAAGGTGTTACATCTGCTTGCTGCTTGTCAGAAATATGACATGTTTCGAATTCAGTCCTCACTTCGTGCCGAGGTCAACCGCGAGGGTTCTCCAGCGCCTGCAGGGGCCGAGGTCTTCCGTGCATACGCGATCGCAAGTAGCAAGGGACTCATCCCGGAAATGGAAAAGGCAGCCCGTCTGATTCTGGATTATCCTATGACATTTGGCAGTATTAGAGAAGGGCTGCGATTTTTTGAGGGTAGTGCATTGCATGACCTTGCCCGTTTCCGCAGGCGCTATAAATACCGCCTCGCCACGTGCCTCGACTCATTCCTCCAGGTCAACGACTCAGGACCTTCGAATATTTGGATTGGTTGTCCTGATGTTATGCCTCGTAATTCCTCAGGGACCAACCCCCCACCGGCTCTCCCTACCTGGTTACGTCAACTCCTCTCACAGGACAACAGGAAATTATTCTTTGCGCATCCACTCACCACACCTTCAAGCATCCGTGAGAAATACTTGACGGCTATCAAGACCCATCCTGATTGCACTTTCTGCTTGTGGATACACACAACGCTAGGTTCAACATTCTGTGCGGACCTCGAGAGCAGGCTGACACAGGCACAAGACGAGGTACATGCCGTCTTCCTTTGATTTCAGGGTATCTGACGATCCACCCCTCCTTAGGCACTCAGTGACCTGTAGCTTACCCTCGTATTCAACTTCCTCAAGTTTAGGAATCGGTAACGACCTTGGGACGTAAAATAACGTCGTCGCACAACAGATATTCTGATGGCGTTGGAGGTAGTCACCACTCACCGCAAGCAAAGTGACACTACCTGTACTTGACATGTTTGTCATTTGTACACATTCTCATTTTTCGAAGGGTTCCTGTGATCCTAGCGCGTCTAATCTTGAGTAGGGTCCTCCGTAATTTGATTCTCCTTCTCAGCCCCCCCTTTCTTGGTGCGTGCCTCAGGGTATAGCATTCTGTGTTCTGTATCGTAGATTGTAGCACTACCATCACGTTCTTACCTCAGACCCCTTTAGAATGATGTATATTTCGAGATTTTTGACATCCTTCCTGCACGCATCTCCCATCACATCCACCGTCACGCCGATCTCCGGTTTATTGAGGTCAATCCAGAAAGTGCTCTGTGTCAGGAATGCCACACATAATTTCGTCTCCATGAGTGGGCAGGTTGCGAACGGGTAGACGTGACTTGCAGACTGTAATTTTCCATGGAAGAATGCTCGTGAACCAGCTAACGTACATGGACACCTGTCTAGTTTGTATAACCAGGGTGGTCCTTGGGAAATGACGTGAGATGACACACTGATGAGGGACAAAAGGGAATTGAAACCACACCCATTCTGTCAAACAGTCTCATCCTCCGAGTCTGCTAAGTCTGGCGAGGCCATATGGCACATGGGCGTCGAACAGTTCCAGTGTGGGGGATAGTGAGGCTGTGCACAGGTAAATGTGCGCTGCTCAGCCACTACTTGCGCAGCCATGTGGTATGGGAGTCACGGAAGATATATGTATAGCGCTGACAGTAGCTCGCCACCAACCTTTTCCCATCACACCACGAGTTCGTGGTGAGGTCTCGTGGTCTCGCGTACCACGTTGATGAACGGGGAACACCGAGCAGAGCACGCGAGACGGCGCGCAGCGAAGGGGGCCACATCACTCGTGGTCTGTGGCGATGGGGGGCAGTGTCTCCACGAGGGTAACGTATTCCTCGAGATCGAGAAGCTCTCACGCCCGGATCGGGTTTCCATGGGAGAGGAGCCAGTGGTGGAGGAACAAGGATCAATTTCTTCATGCGCACGCAGAGATTCTTCCTCGCTTAGAATATACGTACTTCGTCGGTACGCGGGCTCAGGGAGCGCATCGTGAAGGAGGAATCGATAAACCTATGCTGTGGTGTTGTGATGGATCTAGTACCGAAGCTGATGGGTGACGCTTGTTAAGACTGCATCGCCACGTGCTGACAAGGAAGATTGTACGTGCAAGGTGATGGTTTGAAGGGGACACCGCTTAGTGAGAAGAGATCAAATGGGTACTAGTATAATCCCTAAAAGGCGCGTCCTAACGGTATTTATTCGAGTCTGAGGAGCCACCAACGACAAGAAGTCAAACGGACACCATATCGAGGCATAATATTAATGCCTCCACAGTTGGAAAGGATATAGTATGGAATCAAATAGACCGGCTCACGGCACCGCAGGCCCCAGCCCAACTCTAGAAGAAGCCACCCAATCAGGAATTAAAAAAAGGATATGGCTCTAATTTAGGATTATGCAGTGGGTGATTATTGAGTACATACAAAATGGATGATGACACAAGTGAAAAGTGGGTTATCATGAACCTAGTACCCTCAGCGCGCAGAAGATGAAACAGGCTTGGGCCGGGTCCTGGCATCAAGAGCCGGTTCAAAGGACCACAACGCGAACATAGACATGACCATGAATAGCACGCCGAGAACCACACTGATTCTCATGTCGAGATGGGGGAAGGCACGCATGAGAGTTCCAGCGAAGAACAAGCCCAATGAGATATACAGTAATCCCGGGATGCCGATGTCGAGCATCCAGGGCACTGCCCGTCGTTCTATGCGCTCGTTCCATTCCATGCGTGCGATCATTCTGTCACGTGCCGATGCGGTCGGAGGCGGTACACGGCTCTCGTAACGATCGACCCAGCGCATGGCGAGGTCTGACATGAGTGTGCAGGCGAGCGTGGTGCAGAGCCCGGCAAGAAATGCGGTGTTTGAGTGGACAAAGGGTGCGTCGGCCTCGAAGAAGAGGCTGATGATGGGGGAAAACGGGCTATTTCTACCAACGCGGGCGATGTGTCGGGCTCGAATCTTCGCGATTAAGCCCGGGTGGGCCGCTTTGATTCTGCGATAGAGCTCAAGTGCGATGCAGAGAGTGACAACGGAGAGGATGTTCGCCTGGGTAGGAAGACGGTAAGTGAGGATCAGCTAGCGCCAGGAGTGATATAACGTGCCAATACAAATATCACGCCCAAGCCTGCCTTCCAACGCTCATGAACGCGGCGATCTCGTCTCTCTAGGACGGAGTCACCGAGCACCCAAAGCGCCTGATTGTCATCCGCATCACCTGGGGGAATGTGTTATCTCCAAAAGAGGGTTCTAACTCAGAAGGAAACACGTACTTGGTTGGGGCCCATCATATTCGTCTGCAAGGTCTGGTGTACTCTGTCTCTCATTAATTCGGGTCGTATATGCAGCCGGTTCTTGATTTCGGTTGTCCAGGGTGGTCCTGGCACGCTCAACAGGTGCGAAATCCAACGGATCTTCGTCTTCGGCATCCGATTCGGGGAGAGGGACAAGAAGAGGATCAGTTTCCAGCATGTATAATATACTTGAAGTCTCAGAAGGAACCTCAAATGCCCATTTCGATCCCTCCTCACAAGAGGAATCTCCAGAGGTTGAGCAAATAGGAATAGTTGTGCTGGAATTAGCTGGAGCCAGGGCAGACGATGAAATGTAGTCCTCGCCCTGCATGCTGGTGATTTCCTCGGGTTGAGAGGGTTCTGGTGATAAAGAATCCCGACGTGATTCTTGGATTGGTTCGGGCGCAGGGAGGGTTGGAGCAGAAGACTCGTCGGACATCGAGGTTGCCTCTAGCTGTGAGGGAGGGGGGCAAGTATTCTGCGTGAGGGTAGGGGAAGGGAAGTGGAATTCGGTGTCAGGTAGTGGTTGGCGCACAGCATTATCATCAGGCAAGTCGAACACGTTGCTCGAAGGAGTACCTCCGCTTGGCGTCAGAGGCCGTAGTTCAGATTCCATTATCGGTGACAGTTGTTGACGCGCTAATCGAATATGGCTACGGATGGTATGAAGAGTCACAGCGTATGCCTGACGTGTGGCTTCAAGGGACAGAGAACATGTTGATGTTGATACGTGGGAGCGTTGATATGACGAGACAAAAGGAAATCGCTGGATGGATCAGAAATCGAAGCATGACAGGCGTGTGAATTTAGAAGTCACCTGAGCTAGAGCGATCACATGATCTGGCTACCGCGCCGCGCCGCGCGGTCTTGCCAGTGCACGTGGTCGTGGCGTGGCCTCGACGTTTCTATGTGCTTCTTCCAAAACAAATATGACCATCACCAGATATTTGCTTTGTATGACGATGATAAATCCAGGCCCATACCCGTAAAGCGTCACCGTCATGGAAATTCTCGCCTCTATATCTACTGTTTTTTGGCCGACAATTCTTACCTTTTGCCTTTTCTCCCATTCAGGATGAAATTACCTCCCAACAACACAATCGATCACATCCCAGAGCAAGCTATAGCGCTTAAGCGACTTAACCCTATGCAATGAGTGCTCTGGACATGCCATTCTTTCACCTCTGGGGTCCAACCTCCCAATACCCACGTTACGGGGAGATGAGTCACCTGGTCCCCTGCAATCCATCATCGGTGGCGCTGTATAGCTACAGCCAGGCCCATGCATCAGCAATTACTTTCGGATCAATGACATATTCGTCGCTATACGCTTGTTGATGTCATTATGCAGCAAAAACGGAGACCGGTTTTCATTTCAAGAAAGTGCGTTTTCCATTCACCCGTATAGAATAAGCAATTCACTGCACGTTTCGGGACATTTTTCGAGCGTCCTTGAAGCGCGAGGTGCCCCCGCGCCATCGGATGTCACGACCGGCACCGAGAAATATGAATACGAACAAACCAAGCGCGCTCTCTACAATGGACCCCCTGTCGACCGCCGTGCCCGCCGGTCGTGGTTTATGATGAGGCTCTTGCCAGACTCAAGATGACATAAGAAACCTCTCAAATATGATGGAGCCAACCACAAGGTTGTTCCTCGCGGTGATACCGATATGCGCTTCCACGCGTGAGTACAGAAAGGTGATCTGCAGTTACTTGAGAAATCTTTTAGTCGTCAACCCGGATCCTGAATTTTCCGTCTCAGCATCCGAAGAGGAGTCCATCGCCGAAGGAGCTGTACTCGACGAAACACTAGGCAAGCAGACCGCAGTTTGGACAACCTGGAAGTCAGGAATGGACTCGCGCTCGGCGGAGATAGTGGGCCCCAAGCAGCGCCGTCTCTACGCAAATATGTCCCCCAGAAGGAGGTTGAGGTATTCATAATCACACCCGTCCTTCCCTGCCACTAATTTTCGGGTCTACTGTAGTACAATGAAACACGGAATATCTGCTGTTGTCCTTGTATCATCATCTCTATTACGGTTCCCCTTTTTCCAGGTCTTTGAAACAGTCCACGTCGACGTCTTTAGTGTCCAACATTCCACCGACTACATCTCCTTGGATGGGAGTTCTTACGAGACGAGGCAGATCAACCATGTCGCCAAGATCTTCTATGTTGTAAAACGAGCAGTGGGGAAAGTTATTTTGATACTATCCCTCTCTGCGTCTACGGAAGCGTCCCGAGCCCTCTCATTTGCTGCCTCGCCCGACTGCATCCCTTGTGTCCAAGAACCGACTTTCCTTCGAAGGGAGGTGGTTTACCGACTATCGTCAGTCGTCATGTCTCCCAGAATATGGTGACAAGACTGTTTTCGTCAATTTCTGTGAGAGATACAACGGAGCCGTTCACAGGATACTTACGACTGCAGGTCTAGCGCCAGTCCTGCATTTCTGTTCGGTGATCGTTGGAGAGGTTTTCATGGTGGTGATGGACCCAGTCGATTGCCGCGACGCATATCATCAGTTCAAAGACTGCGATCTGTCCTCGAATGTGATGAACGACGTCAAAGTCGCGCTCCAGAATCTCACGACTCGGGATTCGTTCTTGGGGACTAGAGGCGTCGCAGTGTAGTGGTGTTCAAATCTCAGGAGAAGGACGAGGAGGAATGGCACGGTCTACTTGTTGACTTTGACTGGGGCTGGGAATTTCTGTGAAGTGAAGTACCCGGCAATGCTGAATATTTGATCGACTGGGCAGACGGTGCGGCCCCAGCAACCGAGATTACAAAGGACCATGATCCATATATGGTAGAAAAACCCTTCGTACTCATCTATGATCTGGATGAATGAGCCCGTAGCGTTGGGTTGGTTGTCTGGGAAGGCTGTGGCAATGTAAAATTTGAAAAAAAAAAAATACAAGTTCCTGAGGTTGAAGTTGGGGAACCGGTGCAGCCATCTATGGGCACTGCTTTGCAGATCGGTCAAGGCACTTTGCGTTATCTGATAGAAATTCTTTCTAACCCAGTGGGATGTAGTCAGGACCGCTTTCCATACCCTCGCACATTTCATCGGTTTTCAGGGGATGCTCCCAGGGATTAAAGTCAAACGTGACAGATCACGACAGTTTGCACTGCTATGGCCTGGGGGGGGGGGGGATCTCGGCCATTGATATTGTGAAATCGACAGAGACAGATGATGCGCTGAAAGTCAGAAATGACACGACCGGGTCACATGCGAGTCAGGTAATTTGTAACCTCCGAGTTCTGCTTTGCTGCTCGGCGCGTCATGAAGAGGATCCACGCTGACATGAAAGGCACATCAATTCCACCAAATGTATGCATGGCACACGACTCGGATGCAGTCCACTTCATTTACAAAAGTCTGTACAGCGTTCTAATCATATTCGGTATCCCGGATCAATTTAAGGCCTCCTAGCGGTGCCTCCTTGAGTTTTATACTATGTGGTATCACGACAACAAAAACAAATGACGCAGCGCTCATCGGTGCCTCACACGAGGAACCGCTGACGTAATCCCAATCCAATGAAAAGATTGCGGTCGCGCCTCGTTCCGTCACATTTTTTGCCCCATCTGTTCCGTTCCATTCCGGAAGTTGCAACTCCGTGAGTGGCTCTCATTTGCAAAGAGCCTATTCGTAAGCGAAACCGTCTGCACAGCCCCGGATCACTAATCCTCCCTTCTGATAGAGAAACAACCCTTGTTCGCTCATTTGTCGGCGCGGGAGGACTCCTCTTTGTCTAGTGAGCATAGACGCAATGTCCTATGGTGTGGAGAGTTGGCAGCTCGAGCCGATCACATTCGAACCGAAACTCGACTACGACAACTATTCGTTATGGTCTTTCAAGATCGAGATCGTACTCAAGTCTCGCGGACTGTGGCATCTCGTCAACGGCAACGAAGTGCCCCCACCGGAGGGACCCGCGTTCGAACGTTGGGAGATGCGCGACGCCTGCGCGCGGCTGCAGTTTCTGGTCAACATCCGGGATCGATGGCTCTGGATATTCAAGCAGGCGACGACGGCGCGGGAGATCTGGACCGCGCTGCAGGAGCACTTCCGCCCGGACTCCCAGTTCAAAAAGTCGCTCGCCATGCGCGGGTTCACCTCCGCGAAGCTGGCCGAGGGCGCGGACGTCAAGGCGCACGTGCAGCGCGTGGGCGAGCTCTGGCAGGACGTCTTGGCTTCCGGCGCGTACACGTCCAGAGACGCGGACGCTTTCTTCGTCACCACCCTCTTGGACTCTCTGCCCCCGTCGTGGTCCGTGTTTGTCGAGGCGTGGAAAGTCATGCCGGATCCGTCCAAGGTGTCCTGTTCCACTGTCATCGGACACATCCTCGACCTCGATGCATGGAACCGCGGCCGTGCAGACGCGCACAACAGTCAGGCTGCAGGGACGGCGGGCGCGCAAAGACGTCGAGTCTATGACAAGCTGATGGACACCTGACTCCACCCTTTCGTAATATCGTTTGTCTGATTTCCTGTTGCCAGCTCCAGGCGTAGAAAACCGAATTTGGCTTCCAGAGATGTGCTTTTACATGTTATTCTACTGTACTTTGATTCCACTTACGTTTTGGTCCAACGTGTACAATTGCATCCGCTTTCAATCAATACAAACGCCCGCCTCGATTGTTAAAAGGAGATAATACAAAAGGGTGACCCGCAAGGCCGCCGCCGCATGGCCCAAATAGCAATAGCCTCGAATACCCAAGGACAGATCTATGATCAAGATGAAAGCACCGGGACCACGCCTTCGTCCTCGCAGGCACCCAAAATGCCAAGCAAATCCGTGCGGCCGAAAGTCTGCGCACACGCAATCGCGTTCGGCTCCCCCGCGCGGGGATCAGCGCCCAGCTCCATGAGCACGCGCACGACTTCATCTTCGCGCTTGAAAATAGCACCCGCGATGGGCGCCTGCCCCCGATCGTTCAGACGGTTCGGATCCGCCCCGCGCTCGACGAGGCCGCGCACGAGCTCGGCATGGCCTGCATACGCCGCGAGCATCAACAGCGTGTTGCCTATTTTTTGATAGTAAAATGTGGGATATCAAAACGTGTTCGTACTGTGGAGAGAGAGAGAGAGAGAAAAAAAAAAAAAGAGAGGCTATGTCAGGGGATGTGTGTGACGTGCCTTTCTCATTTGTGAGATTTGGGGGAAGCCCTGCGTCGATGGCGGCGAGGAGCAACGTGGCGTTGCCCTCGCGAGCGGCGTCGAACATACGGTGCGCAAAGTCGATGGTATCTTGAGGTAGCTCCGATACTTTACGTGTATCTGTGGACTGTTAGTGACGATTGGAGGATGTTCATCAGTGCTGCGAAGACCGCCGCTGGCTGACCATGGTCGTTGCACTTAACCGAAAGGAGACCCCGGGTAAGCGTGGGAAAACACAACCAATTAAGGGTGGCTCGAGTTTGTTTATGGAATGCCGATCTTTGATTCTGTGGAGTGGACGTAAGTGCCACCAACATCTGCAGTGCACATTAATTGCCAAGAGACTACGCGTCCATATACCGCCACCCCCTGACTCCAACTCCTCCCAACTCCAGTTCAATCAATAGTCAAACCAAACCGGGTCAAGGAATAATGACCATCATGATGTCGACCCAAAGTCTAGGATCAGCATGCCAATTCTCCGGCCGCATTTTCCACTAGCCCCAATTCATCTTTACCCCTAATGCCTCTATCCGGCTCGCGGAAAGGAAAGACCGGATGTTTCTCCTGTGTTGTATGAGTATATAAGGCTCCGTCCTCTGCATGGCGGAATACCTCATCGATTCCTGCCAAGGATGTCTACTCTCTCCGCGCTCAAGCAGTCTTTCAAAGGCGACATCGTGACCCCCGACGATGCAGGCTATACCGAGGCGATAGCCCGGTGGGCAATCAACGCAGAGCGTCCCGCTCGCGCCGTAGCCTTCGTAAAAGACACGAACGACGTCGCGCTCGCGCTGGCGTACGCCCGGACGAACAACCTCCAAATTGGGATTCGCTGCGGCGGCCACAGCCCCTCTGGCGCCTCCTCCGCCAAAGACGGTCTCGTCGTCGATCTCTCTCGCTACTTCAACTATGCCGTCGTCGATCCGGAAAAACGCACCGCGCGCGTGGGTGCTGGGACTCTGTGGGGCACCGTCGAAAAAGAAGCTATTCAACACGGATTGGCTTCCGTAGCTGGGACCGTCAACCATGTACGCATTGGTTTACTTATGACATGTACTTGATGTCGGTACTGACTGGGAAACAGACAGGGGTTGCTGGGTAAGTCCGCAGTTATAAGTATGGTGGCCATATCTCATTACGGTTATAGACTTCTCCTTGGTGGAGGCTTCGGCTTCCTCACTGGTCAGCATGGGCTCGTTATCGATAACCTTCTCCAGGTGTGTCCCATCCCCGCCACACCGCATCCCCTTATCTTGACAATCTATATGCAGGCTACTATCGTTACCGCGGACGGGAAGGCGTTAACTGTCAGCGAATCAGAAAACGCGGACTTGTTTTGGGGGATTCGTGGAGGGGGATCGAACTTTGGTGTCTGCACTGAATTCGTCCTCAGGCTACATCCACAGCGCCGCACTATCTTCGCCGGCATACTCATGTTCCCACCGGATGTGCTAGATGACTTGATGAAGGTACTCAGTCAATGGTGGGAAACCACCAAGGACCACGAAGGGATGCTCCAGATCTTTGGTAAAGGTCCTGATGGCAAGGTCAGCGATTAGTGTCTCATATGCGACAGGGCAGAGCAGATGATGACGTCTTTTCAGGATTGCATCCTCTGCGGCATATTTTATAATGGATCTGAAGAAGACGGGCGCAAGAATTTCCAGAGATTTTATGACCTCAGTGAGTAAGGTTGATGGACCTCATTGTAGAGAATTGACTTTCGTGATTAGAACCTGTTTTCGATGGGGCTCGTGAAATTCCCCATGAAACGTTGAATTCCCTTGCGGTTCGTCTCTCCCCCCCCTTTCGCCCCCTCTTTCCTGATATTTTGGGCGTAGAACGAGATGTTTGCTCACGGGAGCAACTATTACATGAAGAGCGTTAACCAGTCAGGTCCCCGACCCGAAGTCTCAAGGAAGCTGTTCGACAAATTGTCTGAGCTCAATGCCGCGCCCGGCAACGAAGTCCAACATTTCTACGTCTTCGAATATTTCCCCCACCGCACGGTGCTCAATTTGCCGGAGGACGCAACCGCCTTCCTCCGTTCTCATCGCACTATGACGGGGGCCGCTATGAAATGGGCTAAGAACTCGCCCAGCGTCGAAGAGGCCGTGAAGCGTGCTGTGCACGAACTCACGAATATCGTCGCCGAGGCAGAAACTCAGGAATCGGGTGGGAGCAACATGGGATATGGAAATTTCAGTCAGTCATTCTATCTCGCTGATCATTCTGTTGACCATATGATTGACGATGGCTCGCCGCATAGGCTCCGAGACTGAAGCAAAGGCAACCGTCGACGGGTCTCAGGTTCCCGATGACTCCAACTCGCGAGCGCTGTTCGGACCTAACTATCCCCGTTTACAACGTCTGAAAGCCAAATATGATCCAGACAATGTGTTCTCGAGGTGGTTCGCGATCACCCCTAACGCTGATGCCTAATTCAGCTCCAAGTCATCATCTCCTTGTTTCCGAGTAGTTCGTTGTAGGAGTACGCGGGTCCTCGTAACCACGTTGTTTTTATCTCCTTTTCCTCCTTTTCGGTTTGGCTATTTTGGGGCTATGACCAGCAGAAGAAATACACCGTTATTGTTTCATCTCTTCGTCCTTTCTCGAATCGTATGCACCCGGACCCGTTGACAAGCCTCAGCACTTGAGTGCGTCCGAAGACACGGTGTATGATCGTCGAGACGCAGTTTGAACCCTGTTTTTCTTTCCTCCGAGCGGACCGAGCCACCTACAGCCGGATCAACACACTACTAGTAGTCTACTACTGTAATAAGCATGGCGTGACATTGGCGTCATGAATCAGTGGGCAAGGTCCTGCAACTACTATCCTGTTACATAGGTTTTACTTTTCTCGTGCAATAACACTATGGCGAAGCCATCCCAATGATGGTAACGTGAACACGAGTAATACTGTAGTCGAGAAAATGGGCCAGGGCGACCGGCAGCGGCAGCGTGTCCTACTCAGTGATACAGTACAGGCAGGCTATTGGTCATTTTCAGGAGCTGGAATCCGGACCAGTTGAGCCGCCTCGGACATCTCGGGGTCACGGTCCGGAACGGAATCGCCACTTTGCCGCCACCACCACTGCCACGGCACAAAATTTCACCTTTCACTTTCGCATCACAGCATGTCAATTCTCGCTTTTGACACCTTCAATTTTCTCCCGGCTGTGGGAGGGATCGATATCATTTGTGTTCACTCTCGACTGCGCCTGTATCAACACGTACGTAGCCTAGACTCGGACTCATGCGTAGGTGTACCCGGGCACAACCCCCGCTCTGCCCATCTACCGTGAATGAATATATCGCTATTTGCCCGACATTGCTTGGTCCTTACTACAACGTGGTTTCAACTACTATCCAAATACTGCCCCTACACAGTCAGTGCGTTAAAGCCCCTTGTCAAGCTCTCCATCGCGTCGCGGACTCATTTGAACATCCTCACGCCACAGGACCCGCCCTCGACATGCTGACACAACCCGCTCAGCGTGACAAACTCAGTGCGACAGTCCGGCTTCGGGCACTTGTATATCTTGTCCTCGTGGCGAGGGCTCTGCAAGTGACTGTTGAGCCGTGCGAGCGTCTTGAACTCGGAGTTGCACAAGAAACACTCGTACGCCTCCCCGTTCCACGAGCGCTCCGTCGCCCACGTCACCTTGGGCGCGGGCGGCTCGAAGTGGCCCAGCGGCCCGGTGAGCAGGCGCTCGGGGTTCGTGATGTAGTTTCTCTGGTCCGTGCGGACGACGAGGCGGTTGAGTTTTTCGCGTGTCATGCGGGACGGGCAGGTCCCCGATTCGACGTGAAGCATAAGCGCACCGTGCGAGACGAAGGCGCGATCGCAGCCACGGCCTGGGCAGCACACAGTGGCTGGCTGGTGTTTCTTGGAGCTCAAGTGGTGGCGTAGGTGGGACGAGCTCTCGAAGACCCTCTGACAGTCGGTGCAGTAGTCGTGCTTGTCGTGATCGTGCTCTTGGAGCTCCTCATAGCTGTCGAATAGCTACATAGTGTATGCGCGTTAGCGTTTAATTGCTGCTCACTTGCAGTGAAGCCGGAGGGGAGGAAAGAATGGCATATGAGGTGGCTCCACAAGTCATCTTCGTCATCAAAGTCGCACTCGCACTCTGTGCAAAAATGGTGATCCAAGCTCTGTTTGTAGTGCGACTGGAGACCATCTTCAGATTTGAAGACCTATGGAGTATGCGAGGCGTCAGCCTCGATAGAGGATGGCTGAAACTGAACTGATAACCCTATCGTGTTCTCGGCAATACGGATGCTTGGCAGCCATGTGTTGGATCCTCGACTCCACGGCGTGCGGGGCAAAGGTACGACTGCAGCCGTGGGCCAGGCAGAGAAGGATTGTCGGCTCAAAATGCTTCGAGCTCAGGTGGTCGCCCAGGGCAGACGAGCTGTTGAAGCCCTTCTGGCAGTCGGTACAGTAGTTGTGCTCGTCACGGTCATGTTCTTGAAGTTCCTCGTAGCTGTCGAATAGCTACGGTGGATATATGGACGAGTGGAATCACCGCTCAGCGAGGCCAGAGGGAAGAAAATACTGGGACGTGGCGCAGCGAAGGTAACTGACCTCATGACATTCCCGACAGGCATGGTGGTCCTCTTCTGCGTGTTCCCACAACTCATTTTCGTCGTCAAAGTCATTCTCGCACTCTGTGCAAAAGTGGTGACCTGAGCTTTGTCTGTAGTGCGCTTGGAGGGCACCTTCAAATTTAAAAGTCTATAGCGCATGCACAGCGCGGCATCAGTTTCGATGGGTAGATAGCTGATATATAAACTGAGAACCCTATCGTGCGCTTGGCAATACCATTGCCCAGCAGCCATGTGTTGCGTCCTCAGGTGGTGGCGAAGGCTGGACGGGTTCTGGAAGTCCTCCTGGCAGTCGGTGCAGTAGTTGTGCTCATCGTGATCGTGGTCTTGGAGCTCCTTGTAGCTTTCAAATAGCTATGGCATGCGTGCGGTAACACTGCCATCAACAAAGCGGGATGGGGGAGGAGAAAAAAATGTAGCCGTTTGGGCTAGGCATTACTGACCTCTTGGCATACCCGGCAGGCATAGTGTTCCCCTTTTGCGTGCTCCCATAACTCATCCTCGTCGTCGAAATCACGATCGCACTCTTCACAGAAGTGATGATATGGACTCTGTCTGTAGTGAGAATGGAGGCCATCTTCAGATTTGAATATCTATAGCGTATACGCAACGCAGTATCAGTCTCAATGGCAGATGACTGAAAGCCGATGACCTTATCGTGAGCCCGGCAATACCAATGCTTGGCAGTCATGTGCTGGACCCTCGACTCCTTGGAGTTAAAGTGACGATCGCAGTCCATACAAAAATGATGGTTTGAGCTCTGTATGTAGTGTTGCCTCCGCGCCTCAGAACTCTCAAAGTCGAGGTCGCAATCATCGCAGGGCCAGTGGGCGTTGGAGTCCTCTTTGTGTTGTTCCAGGGCTCGGTTGTTCGGAAACGATCGCTGACAACGATCACAATACGCCATCGGACGCTCGGGGATCGAAGCGTCGAAGCAGAGAGCGTGGGTTCTCGGTGTGGGGACTCGATCTCAAACCTATACGAATCGCTATGTACAGCAAGTCTTATGTGTGGGAGGGAGACGGCGACTATGTGGCATGACATAATGAACAAAAAGCGTTACGTATTCGCATTATCATGATGGCGTTAAAGACTCGTTACTAAAGGGGGTTTGAGGTGGCGCATGGTCGCCCTGTTACATGGGCAAGTACAAGGATTCTCATTCACCATGCGTATGTGCTGAAAGAGGGGGCCAACGGTCATTCGGCCGTGTTTCTGTCCGCGTACTGTATGTGAATCTACGGTGTAACCTATCCACCCGGTCCTTTGGGTTCCCGGGTTTACCTCGACAAATGCGACAGTAGAGAAACACGAATCGAAGACGGCAGTCAATTTGTTGACAATGATTACAATAAGTGGTTTTAACTACTGTAGTATCCCATCCCAAACCCATCCTATCGCCGACTCGTCTGAACGAATTCGTACAGTGACACCTGCCCGTTCCACCACGAGTGTTACGTAGGCCACGTCACCGCGACCGTGCCCAGCTCCGCCAAGGGTCCAGTGGGTAGACAGACGAGGTTTGTGGTGTGGATGTTCGTGTCTGCGCAGTGTCTGCGCGGGCGAAGAGGAGTTTGAACTTTTCGCGTCAGTGTCATGCGGGAAGGGCGGATGTTCAATTCGAAGGGGAGCACAAGCGTGTCGTGTGAGGTGAAGGCCTCGTTTGCAGCCGCGGCCTGGGAAACATACGGTAAGCCGGCATTTTGCGGAGCTCAAGTGGTGGCGCCGCCAGGATGAACTCTCACCGATCTCACCAGCAACACCCTGGCAGCTGGTGCGGTAGTTCATGATTATGCTAGCCAACTGAAATCATCAATGTCACGATAGGATGGTGCTTGTCACGATCGTGTCCTTGGAGCTCCTCGTGGCTGTTGAATGACTAGAAAATACAAATAGATGATACCATCCAATTGCTGCTCAGCAAAGACGGAGGGGAGAAAAGAACGGTATATGCCCTGGTGAGAGTGATGTGTTACTGACCTCGTGGCACTTCGGGCAGGAGTGATAGTGCTTCTTTACATGCTCCTGTAACTCATGTCCGTGGTCAAAGTCACTCGCGCACACCACGCAAAAGTGGTGATCTGAGCTCATTACGTAGTGTGATTGCAGGCCATCTTCGGAATTGAAGACCTGCAGCGCGGCATGGGCAGTATCATCAGCCTCGATAGTAGGTTGCTGAAACTGAACTGATCACCCTATTGTGCACCTGGCAATATGGGTGTTTAGAAGCCATGTGTTGGATCCTCGACCTGACGTCGTGCAAGGCGAAGGTGAGGTAACAGTCGTGGGCCAGGCAGTGAAGAGTTTCTGGTTGGTCGTGCCTCGAGCTCAGGTGGTTTCGCAAGCTGGATGGGCTCTGGAAGCCCTTCTGGCAGTCGGTACAGTAATTGTGCTCGCCATGATCATGTTCTTGGAGCTCCTCGTACTTGTCAAATAGCTATATCAACAGGTAACATCGCTGTTCAGTGAGGCCGGAGGGGAGGAAGATACGTGGCGTGACGAGAATCAGAGGGTACTGACCTCGTGGCACTGCAGGCAGGCGTTGTGTTCCTCCTCCGCATGCTCCCATAACTCATCCTCGTTGTCGAAATCACACCCACACGTTATACAGAAGTGATGATCTGGGTTCTGTCTGTAGTGCGATTGAAGGCCATTTTCAAATTTGAAGATCTATAGCATACACGCAGTGCACATCAGTCTTGGTGGCAGACGGCTGGAACTCAACTGATAACCTTATCGTGAGCTCGACAGTACCAATGCATGGCGCTCATGTGTTGGATCCTCGACACCTCGGAGTTAAAACACCGATCGCAATCCCCGCAGAAATAATGATTTGGGCTCTGCACGTAGTGCCACCTCCGCACATCGTAGCTATAAAAATCGAGGTCGCAGTCATCACAGGGCCAGTGGGCATTGGAATCCTCCTCGTGTTGCCAAAGAGCTCGATTGTGTGGGAACCATCGCTGACAGCGATCGCAATATGCCATCAGACAGTCGGGGCTCAGAGACTCAAAGTGGAGTGCGTGAGTTATCGGATATTGGATGTGGGAACTCGATCATGAATTTATACGAATCGCGAATCGCATGTACGGCAAGTCCTTATGGGTGAGTCATGAGTGTGTGACCAAAAAGAACGTTAGTTTTCGTGTTGTCATATCGTGAATCAAATCCGAAGGCGTGGTTCCGCACGTGACCATCCCCACGTTTTCCGTTTCAGCGAGGCGATCGAGCTGCTTGCACGTCATGCGAGACGAGCAAGTGTCTAACGTCGCTAGTACTGACCATCCCTATCAGTTCCCTGCTATCATAGGCCGCGGAAAAGCCTCTTATTCTACTAAGGACCTCTCCAAGTCTCGTTACTGCCTATTTGACTTCAGGTATGTTCCGTTCTTTCGTTCGCACACGAGCATCATCGTCCCGTCACTCGGCGCAAGGTCTGACGTTTTTCCCTTGCTTGGCAAGATGGCTGGCTCGCAGAAGACCTCCTTCGTCCTGTATTCATGGGATGCCCACGAAAACCGCCAAAGCGGTCACGATCGCCCTCAGCTCGCTCCAACGCCTCATCTCCTTCCGCGCCCTCTCCCTCTCCACCGCCCCAATTATCATCCAAACGATGAATGACTGCATGTCGCGAGGTGTCGACGTCGAGCTCAAGATCCTCCAAACTCTCCTATCCCTAGTCACTAATTACCCCGCCATGCACGGTCTACCGTACTGGCCACAGTACGTACTTCAATTTCACTTTCGTGCTGCCC
>Ga0307512_10003190_pt1 | contig 19437 bp, 17 predicted proteins | sample 14_EM_MG_FD_200267 | JGI IMG/M metagenome (GOLD analysis project Ga0307512, IMG submission 200267) | Populus trichocarpa ectomycorrhiza microbial communities from riparian zone in the Pacific Northwest, United States - 14_EM | ecosystem: Host-associated > Plants > Roots > Unclassified | place... | reverse complement strand
GAGCCGCTCCTCGCCGGGGACCTCGGGCAGCGAGACGAAGGAGCCGCCGCCGCGGCCCCGGCGGGTGGTGACGAGCCCCTGCTGGCGCAGCGCCATCAGCGCCTCCCGCAGGGTCACGGTGGACACCCCGAGCTGCCCCGCCAGCTCGCTCTCGCCGGGCAGCTGCTCCCCGTCGGAGAGCAGCCCGAGCTCTATGGCGTCACCGATCCGGCGGACGACCGCGTCGACGCGCGCACGGTTGTCGACCGGAGCGAAAATGGCCTTCCGGGCGCCGCTCACGCCACCGTCCATCTGCTGCTTCACGGCCACCACCCTCGTGCGTTGACTCAAGCTTTACCCTAAGGGGGCCTTGAGATTTGAACTATGACTTCATATCTTTCCGTACAACGTTAGAGAACGCCAGAAAGGTTCCCGTCCATGGAGGGAATTGCGATCCGGCTGCAGGATCTGCGGAAGTCGTTCGGGGAGACGACCGCCGTGGCCGGGGTCGACCTCGAGATCCGGGACGGGGAGTTCTTCTCCATGCTCGGCCCCTCCGGCTCCGGCAAGACCACGGTCCTGCGCCTGATCGCCGGGTTCGAGATCCCCACCGCGGGCCGGATCGAGCTCGCCGGCCAGGAGGTCACCGGCCTCGCCCCCTTCGAGCGGGACGTGCACACCGTCTTCCAGGACTACGCCCTCTTCCCGCACATGACCGTCGAGCAGAACGTCGCCTACGCCCTCAAGATCCGCAAGGTGCCCAAGGCCGAACGCCTGGTCCGCGCCCGCAAGGCCCTCTCCGAGGTCCGCCTCGAAGGCTTCGGCAAGCGGCGCCCCGCCCAGCTCTCCGGCGGCCAGCGCCAGCGCGTCGCCCTCGCCCGCGCCCTGGTCGGCCGCCCCCGCGTACTGCTGCTCGACGAACCGCTCGGCGCCCTCGACCTCAAGCTGCGCGAGCAGATGCAGGTCGAGCTCAAGGAACTCCAGCGCGAGGTCGGCATCACCTTCGTCTTCGTCACCCACGACCAGCAGGAGGCCCTGACGATGAGCGACCGCATCGCCGTCTTCGACCAGGGCCGCATCCAGCAGGTCGGCACCCCCGCCGAGATCTACGAACGCCCCGCGACCCCCTTCGTCGCCTCCTTCGTCGGCACCTCGAACCTGCTCGAGGGCGAGTCCGCCCAGCGCGTCGTTGGCACCCCCGGCATCTACAGCATCCGGCCCGAGAAGATCCGCGTCCTCAAGGATTCCGCGGAGGCCGACGAGCCGGACCACGCCACAGCCGCCGGCACCGTCGCCGAGGTCGTCTATCTGGGGGACACGACCCGCTTCCTGGTCGACCTCGACGCCGGCGGCCGCCTCACCGCACTCCAGCAGAACCTGGAGACCTCCGCCGAGGACGTGGCCGCCTACCGCGGCACCCGGGTGCGACTGCAATGGCACCGCCGCCACACCGTCCAGGTCCCCGACACCCGCTGAAGCCCCACCTTCCCGTAGGAGAACGTCGTGCGTCCCACCCGAACCCTCCAGGTCGCGGCCTGCGCCGCCGCACTGCTCCTCGCCGCCACCGCCTGCGGATCCTCCGACAGCGGCGGCGGCTCCTCGGCCACCGGCCTCAACCCCCCTGACCTCAAAGCGCCCACGAGCCTCGGCAAGACCGAGGGCCAGGTCAACCTGATCGCCTGGGCCGGCTACGTAGAGGACGGCTCCAACGACCCCAAGGTCGACTGGGTCACCGACTTCGAGAAGCAGACCGGCTGCAAGGTCAACTCCAAGGTCGCGGCCAGCTCCGACGAGATGGTCAAACTGATGAAGACCGGCCAGTACGACGCCGTCTCCGCCTCCGGCGACGCGTCGCTGCGCCTCATCGCCTCCGGCGACGCCGCACCCGTCAACACCAAGCTCGTGCCCAACTACAAGGACATCTTCAGCGGCCTGAAGAACGGCGACTGGAACTCCGTGGACGGCCAGATGTACGGCATCCCGCACGGCCGCGGCGCCAACCTGCTGATGTACAACACCCAGAAGGTCACGCCCGCGCCGACCTCCTGGTCCGCGGTCTTCGACGACGCGTCCAAGTACAAGGGCCACGTCACCGCGTACGACTCGCCGATCTACATCGCCGACGCGGCGCTGTATCTCAAGGCCACCAGGCCCGAGTTGAAGATCAAGGACCCCTACGCGCTCGACCAGAAGCAGTTCGACGCCGCCGTCGGCCTGCTGAAGAAGCAGAACGCGGACATCGGCGAGTACTGGAGCGACTACCTCAAGGAGATCTCCGCCTTCAAGAGCGGCGACTCCGTGGTCGGCACTACCTGGCAGGTCATCGCCAACCTGACCTCCGACGAAGGCGCCAAGGTCAAGGCCTTCGTGCCCAAGGAGGGTTCGACCGGCTGGTCCGACACCTGGATGGTCTCGGCCAAGGCCAAGCACCCCAACTGCGCCTACAAGTGGCTGGACTGGATCGTCTCGCCGAAGGTCAACGCCCAGGTCGCCGAGTACTTCGGTGAGGCGCCCGCCAACTCCAAGGCGTGCGAGCTCACCAGCGACAAGAACTTCTGCAAGACCTACCACGCCGCCGAAGAGAGCTACTGGAAGAACATCGCCTTCTGGAACACGCCCATCGAGCAGTGCCTGGACGGCCGTACGGACGTCAAGTGCGTGCCGTACGCCAAGTGGGTCCTGGCCTGGACCGAGATCAAGGGCTGAACCGGATGACCGTCGCCGCCGAGCGAGCCGGCGGGCGGGGCACCGTCCGCCGGCTCGCCGGGGCACTGCACCGCCGCCCCCGGCTGAGGCTGGCCCTGCTGCTGACCGCCCCGCTGCTGTGGCTGGCCGTGCTCTATCTCGGCTCGCTCGCCGTGCTGTTCCTCTCCGCCTTCTGGACGACCAACTCCTTCACCTCCGAGGTCGTGAAGGTCTGGTCGACCGACAACTTCCACGCGCTGTTCACCACCCCCGTCTTCCGGCAGGTGATCCTGCGCAGCGTGGGCGTGGCCCTCGCGGTCACCGCCCTGTGCGTGGTGATCGCCTTCCCGGTCGCCTTCTACACCGCGCGGGTGGCGAAGCCGAAGTGGCGGCCGCTGCTGGTGGTCGCCATCCTCACGCCGCTGTGGGCCAGTTACCTGGTCAAGGTGTACGCCTGGCGGCTGATCCTGTCCGAGGGCGGGCTCGCCGACTGGACGCTGAAGCCGTTCGGACTGGCCGGGCCGGGGTTCGGCCTCCCCGCCACGGTACTGACGCTGACGTACCTGTGGCTGCCCTACATGATCCTGCCGATCCACACGGCGTTGGAGCAGCTGCCCGCCAACTTGCTCGACGCGTCGGCCGACCTGGGTGCCAAGGGCCGGCGCACCTTCCGGTCGGTGGTGTTCCCGATGGTGCTGCCGTCGGTCGCGGCCGGATCGATCTTCACCTTCTCGCTCAGCCTCGGCGACTACATCACCGTGCAGATCGTCGGCGGCAAGACCCAGCTGATCGGGAACGTCGTCTACTCCAACATCGAACTCAACCTGCCCATGGCCGCCGCGCTCGCCACCGTACCGGTCGTCGTCATCGTGCTGTATCTGCTGGCGGTGCGCCGGACGGGTGCACTGAGCAGTCTCTGAGCTTCTTGGCCTCTGGAAGGGGGTGCTATGTCACATGCCACTCTCCCGCTCCGCTCGCATCGCACTGCGCGTCGCCGCCGGACTCGGCTTCGCGGTCATCTACATCCCGCTGCTGCTCGTCCTCGTCAACTCCCTGAACCCGGACCGCAGCGCAAGCTGGCCGCCGCCCGGCTTCACCCTCCACTGGTGGTCCGTGGCCTGGAACAACTCCGGGGCCAGGGAAGCCCTTTGGGTCTCCGTCAAGGCAGGCCTGGGCGCCACCGCCATCGCCCTGGTCCTCGGCACGCTGATCGCCTTCGCCGTCGCCCGGCGCCGGTTCTTCGGCCGGAACGCCATCTCCTTCGTGGTCGTCCTGCCGATCGCCCTGCCCGGCATCGTCACGGGCATCGCCCTCAACTCGGCCTTCGGTACGGTACTTGCGCCGCTCGGCGTCGGCCTCGGTCTGTTCACCGTGATCGTCGGGCACGCCACCTTCTGCATCGTCGTCGTCTTCAACAACGTCGTGGCCCGGCTGCGCCGCACCGCCGGCTCGTACGAGGAGGCGGCGATGGACCTGGGCGCCGACACCTTCCGCGCCTTCGCCGACATCACCTTCCCGCTGGTGCGCTCGGCGCTGTTCGCCGGCGGACTGCTCGCCTTCGCGCTCTCCTTCGACGAGATCGTGGTCACGACGTTCACGGCGGGGCCGGGCGTCGAGACGCTGCCGATCTGGATCTTCAACAACATGACCCGACCGCAGCAGGCGCCGGTGGTGAACGTGGTGGCGGCCGTTCTTGTGCTGCTCTCCGTCATCCCGATCTACGTTGCTCAACGGCTGTCGGCCGATACGGCGAGCGGGAGTCGGGTGTGACGGGCGCCTGCGGGTGAAGGGTGCCGGCGTGCTCTTTCCAGCCTCGGTGGTATGTGACATAGTACTGACGTGAGCCAGCCACTGACCTGCGACGTCGTAGTCGTCGGAGCCGGCACAGTAGGAGCCGCCTGCGCCCTGTACGCCTCCCGCGCAGGACTGGACGTCGTCGTCGTGGACCGCGGCTCGGTGGCCGGCGGCACCACCGGCGCGGGGGAGGGCAACCTCCTCGTCTCCGACAAGGAGCCCGGCCCGGAGCTCGACCTCGCCCTCCTCTCGAACCGCCTGTGGGCCGAACTGGCGCAGGAATTCGGCAGGTCCGTCGAGTACGAGGCCAAGGGCGGCGTCGTGGTGGCCGCCTCCACCGGCAGCCTCACCGTGCTGGAGCAGTTCGCCGCCGAGCAGCGTGCGGCCGGAGTCGTCGCCGAACACGTCGCGGGCGACGCGCTGTACGCCCTCGAACCCCGGCTCGCCCCGGGCCTGCCCGGCGCCGTGCACTATCCGCAGGACGCCCAGGTCATGCCCGCCCTGGCCGCCGCCCACCTCGTCCGGGCCTCGGGGGCGCGCCTGTTCACCGGCCGGACGGTGACGGACGTCCTGCGCACAACGGACGGGACCGTACGGGGAGTTCGCACCGACCGGGGCGACATCCACGCGCCGGCGCTGGTCAACGCGGCCGGCACCTGGGGTGCCGGACTCGCCGCCCTCGCGGGCACCTCCCTGCCCGTCCTCCCGCGGCGCGGCTTCGTCCTCGTCACCGAACCGCTCCCGCGCATGGTCCACCACAAGGTGTACGCCGCCGACTATGTGGCCGACGTGGCCAGCGACTCGGCCGCACTGCAGACCTCGCCCGTTGTGGAGGGCACGGCCGCGGGACCGATCCTGATCGGCGCGAGCCGCGAACGGGTGGGCTTCGACCGGTCGTTCTCGCTGCCGGCCCTGCGGGCCCTGGCGGCGGGCGCGACCCGGCTGTTCCCGTTCCTGTCCGAGGTCCGCGCCATCCGCTCCTACGCCGGCTTCCGCCCGTACATGCCCGACCACCTGCCCGCCATCGGCCCCGACCCGCGGGTCCCCGGCCTTTTCCACGCCTGCGGGCACGAGGGCGCGGGCATCGGGCTCGCCACCGGCACCGGGCACCTGATCGCGCAGACCCTGACCGCGAAGACGCCCGGCCTGGACCTGGCACCGTTCCGCCCCGACCGCTTCCCCGAGGAGGCCGTGTGAGATCCCCACTGGACCTGGCCGGGGCCCGCCCGGGCCCGGCCTTCACGGTCACGCTGGACGGCCGCGAGATCGAGGCGCTGCCCGGCCAGACGGTCGCCGCCGCGCTCTGGGCGGCGGGGGTCACGTCCTGGCGCACCACCCGGGGTGCGGGCCGCCCGCGCGGCGTCTTCTGCGGGATCGGCGTCTGCTTCGACTGCCTGGTGACCGTCAACGACCGCCCGGGCAGGCGGGCTTGCCTGGTTCCCCTGCAGCCGGGCGACGCGATCCGTACGCAGGAGGGGACCGGCCACGATGACTGACCGACCGCACCTCGCGGTGATCGGTGCGGGCCCGGCGGGCCTCGCCGCGACCGTGGCCGCCGCCACGCACGGTGCCCGGGTCACGCTGCTCGACTCGGCGGGGCAGGCGGGCGGTCAGTTCTACCGGCAGCCCGCCGCCGAACTGCGCGCGCACCGACCGCAGGCGCTGCACCACGACTGGCGGACGTGGGAGCGGCTGCGGGACGCGCTTGAAGCGCACGTAGGGGCAGGTGCGGCACGGCACTTGACGGACCATCATGTCTGGTTCGTCGAGCGCCACCCCGACGGGTTCACCGTGCACGCCCTGCACGGCCCCGAGCAGGCGGACCCGGTGGCCGTGCACGCCGACGCCGTGCTCCTGGCCACCGGCGGGTACGAGAAGGTACTGCCCTTCCCCGGCTGGACCCTCCCCGGTGTCATCACCGCGGGCGGGGCCCAGGCCATGCTCAAGGGAACCCTTGCGGTGTCCGGCCGCACCGCCGTGGTCGCCGGCACCGGCCCGCTGCTGCTCCCGGTGGCGACCGGCCTCGCGGCTGCCGGAGTGGAAGTCGCCGCGCTCGTGGAGTCCGCCGGTCCCAAGGCGTTCGTACGGCGGACCCGGGCGCTGGCGGCACAGCCGCGCAAGGTCGCCGAAGGGGCCCGATACGCAGCCCAGTTGCTGCGCCACCGCGTGCGCACCCTCGCCGCGCACACCGTTGTCGAGGCGCACGGCACCGGGCGGCTGGAGGCGGTGACCGTCGCCGCCCTCGACAGCGAGGGGCGGCCAGGGCCCGGCACCGAGCGCCGCATCCCCTGCGACACCCTCGCCGTCGGCCACGGCATGCTCCCGCACACCGACCTCGCCGAGACCCTCGGCTGCCACCTCGACGGCCTGACCGTGCACGTCGACGACGAGCAGCGCACCGACGTGCCCGGCGTCTGGGCCGCGGGGGAGACCACCGGCATCGGAGGCGCGGCTCTCGCGCTGGCCGAGGGCCACATCGCCGGACGCTCCGCCGCAGCACGCCTCGGCGGCGGTGCACCGGACCCGCGCGAGTGGGTCGCGGCCCTGAAGACCCGTACGCGACTACGGGAGTTCGCCGCCGCGCTCGACTCCGTTTACGCCCCGCCCGCCCACTGGACGGAGCAGGTCACCGACGACACCGTCGTATGCCGCTGCGAGGAGGTCACCGGCTCCGCGATTCGCGAGGCCGTCGCCGAACTGGGCGCGGGCGACGTACGCACCGTCAAGCTGCTGACCCGCGCCGGCATGGGCTGGTGCCAGGGCCGGATGTGCGAACTTGCCGTCGCCGGCCTTGCCGGGTGCGAACTCACCACGTCCCGGCGGCCGTTCGCACGCCCCGTACCGCTCGGCGTCCTCGCCCGCCAGCACACCCACCCCACCGAAGGAGGGCTCTCATGACCGATCACCGCCCCTGGCGCGGCGTCCTCGTCGCCACCGCCCTGCCGCTGAACGACGACCTCTCCGTGAACCACGACAAGTACGCCGAGCACTGTGCCTGGCTCGTCGAGAACGGCTGCGACGGCGTCGTCCCCAACGGCTCGCTGGGGGAGTACCAGGTGCTCACCCCCGAGGAGCGGGCCAGGGTCGTCGAGACGGCCGTCGACGCGATCGGCGGGCGGCGCGTCATGCCGGGCGTCGCCGCGTACGGGTCCGCGGAGTCCCGCCGCTGGGCCGAGCAGGCCCGCGACGCCGGCTGCCACGCGGTGATGCTGCTGCCGCCCAACGCCTACCGTGCCGACGAGCGTTCGGTCCTCGCCCACTACGCCGAGGTCGCGAAGGCGGGCGTGCCGATCGTGGCGTACAACAACCCCATCGACACCAAGGTCGACCTCGTACCGGAACTCCTCGCGAAGCTGCACGGCGAGGGGTACGTCCACGCCGTCAAGGAGTTCTCCGGGGACGTCCGGCGCGCCTACCGGATCACCGAACTCGCCCCGGAACTGGACCTGTTGATCGGTGCCGACGACGTTCTGCTGGAGCTCGCGATCGCGGGTGCGAAGGGCTGGGTGGCGGGATATCCGAATGCTCTGCCCGCCGCGAGCGTCGAGCTGTACCACGCGGCCACAGGCGGCGACCTGACCACCGCGAACCGCCTCTACCGACAACTGCATCCCCTGTTGCGCTGGGACTCCCAGGTGGAGTTCGTGCAGGCGATCAAGTTGTCGATGGGCGTCGTGGGGCGGCACGGCGGCCCCGTCCGGCCGCCCCGTATGCCGCTGCTGCCCGAGCAGGAGGCGGCCGTCCGCGCCGCCACCGAGAAAGCCGTCGCCGCCGGACTCGCGTAAGAGCCTTTGTCCAACGGAGGACCGACCATGCGCAGCAAACTCGTCCTGCACGCCGTCGACTCGCACACCGAGGGCATGCCCACCCGTGTGATCACCGGCGGGATCGGGGCCGTCCCCGGCGCGACGATGAACGAGCGGCGGCTGTACTTCCGCGAACACCGCGACGACATCAAGCAGTTGCTGATGAACGAGCCGCGCGGGCACTCCGCGATGAGCGGCGCGATCCTCCAGCCGCCGACCCGGGCCGACTGCGACTGGGGTGTCGTCTACATCGAGGTCTCAGGCTACCTGCCCATGTGCGGGCACGGCACGATCGGTGTCGCGACCGTCCTGGTCGAGACCGGCATGGTCGAGGTCGTCGAACCGGTCACCACGATCCGCCTGGACACCCCGGCCGGGCTCGTGGTCGCCGAGGTGGCGGTGGAGGGCGGCGCGGCGAGGGCGGTGACGCTCAGGAACGTGCCGTCGTTCGCGGTTGCGCTCGACCGCAAGGCGACGTTGCCTGACGGGCGGTCAGTAACATATGACATGGCATACGGCGGGAACTTCTACGCCATCCTCCCGCTGGACCGGTTCGGCCTCCCCTTCGACCGCACCCGCAAGGACGACATCCTCAAGGCGGGCCTGACCCTGATGGACGCCATCAACGCCGAGGAGGAGCCCGTCCACCCGGAGGACCCGTCCATCCGCGGCTGCCACCACGTCCACCTCTATGCCCCGGACTCCACCGCCCGCCACTCCCGGCACGCGATGGCGATCCACCCCGGCTGGTTCGACCGTTCGCCCTGCGGCACCGGGACGAGCGCGCGCATGGCCCAGCTGCATGCGCGGGGCGAACTCCCCCTGCACACCGAGTTCGTCAACGAATCCTTCATCGGCACCCGCTTCACCGGCCGCCTCCTAGGCACTACCGAGGTCGCGGGCCGCCCCGCCGTCCTGCCCAGCTTCACCGGCCGCGCCTGGATCACCGGCACCGCGCAGTATCTGCTGGATCCGGAGGACCCGTTCCCCGCGGGATTCGTGCTGTAGACGGCTGTACGCGACCGCTGCGAGCGACCCCGATAATGTCCGGTGACCCAAGGAGGACGCTCATCATGGCCCAGCAGCAACGCCCTGCCATCCCCTCGCTCGGCGGCAGGAAGCCCAACTTCCGGGAAAAGGTCGTGGATGTGCTGCGGGCCGCGCTGGTCGCCGGTGAACTGCGCCCCGGCCAGGTGTACTCGGCGCCGGCCCTCGCCCGCCGCCTGGGCGTCTCCGCGACCCCGGTGCGCGAGGCGATGCTCGAGCTGGTGAAGGAGGGCATGGTCGAGATCGTTCCGAACAAGGGCTTCCGGGTCACTGCCGTCTCCGACCGGCAGCTCGACGAGTACACCCACGTCCGGTCCCTGATCGAGATCCCGACGACCGTCGGCCTCGCGACCGCCGCCGACCCCGGCGACCTGAAGGCGCTGCGCCCGCTCGCCCTGGAGATCGTCAGCGCGGCGACGAAGGGCGACCTCATCGAGTATGTCGAGGCCGACCTGCACTTCCATGTGCGGCTGCTCGCCCTCGCCGGCAATGACCATCTCGTGGAAGTCGTACGGGACTTGCGGCGCCGCTCGCGCCTGTACGGACTGACCGCCCTGGTCGAGGCGGGGCGACTGAAGGCCTCCGCCGAGGAGCACCTCGAACTTCTCGACGCGCTCCTGGCGCGAGACGCAGAAGCCGTGCGTGAGGTGATGACCCGGCACCTCGGCCACGTCCGGGGTCTGTGGGCCGCCCCCTGATCCATCACGCATTTACGCAAGCAGTTTGCATTTCTTGCGCTATTCTTGCGTGCATGACGCGACGACTTGCTGAGGTGGCGAAGAAGGTCGGGGTCAGCGAGGCCACGGTCAGCCGGGTGCTCAACGGCAAGCCCGGGGTCTCGGAGGCCACCCGGAAGGCGGTGCTGTCCGCCCTGGACGTCCTCGGCTACGAGCGGCCCACGCAGCTGCGCGGCGAACGCGCACGACTTGTGGGCCTCGTGCTGCCCGAGCTGCAGAACCCGATCTTCCCGGCGTTCGCCGAGGTGATCGGCGGGGCCCTCGCCCAGCTCGGCCTGACACCGGTGCTGTGCACGCAGACCAAGGGCGGCGTCTCCGAGGCCGACTATGTGGAACTGCTGCTGCAACAGCAGGTCTCCGGTGTCGTCTTCGCCGGCGGTCTGTTCGCCGAGGCCGACGCCCCGCACGGCCACTACCGGCAGCTCGCCGAGCGCAACATCCCGGTGGTGCTGGTCAACGCGTCCATCGACGATCTCGGCTTCCCGGGCGTCTCCTGCGACGACGCGGTGGCGACGGAGCAGGCCTGGCGGCATCTGGCCTCGCTGGGGCACGAGCGGATCGGGCTGGTGCTGGGCCCGGCCGACCACATGCCCTCGGCGCGCAAGCTGGCCGCCGCGCAGGTCATGGGGGACCTCCCGGACGACTACGTCGCGCGGGCCATGTTCTCGATCGAGGGCGGTCATGCGGCCGCCACCCGGCTCATCGACCGGGGTGTCACGGGCATCATCTGCGCCAGCGACCCGCTGGCACTCGGGGCGATCAGGGCCGCGCGCCGCAAGGGGCTGAACGTCCCCTCGCAGGTGTCGGTCGTGGGCTACGACGACTCCGCGTTCATGAACTGCACAGAGCCCCCGCTGACGACGGTCCGTCAGCCCATCGAGGCCATGGGCAGGGCGGCCGTCGAGCTCCTGAACACGCAGATCAACGGCAGTGCCGTAGCCCCCGAAGAGCTGCTGTTCGAGCCGGAGCTGGTGGTCCGGGGGTCGACTGCGCAAGCGCCTCGTTTCTGAGATCCGCTCAACTGTCGAATAATTACAGATTGCGCGCGACATCTTGCGGACCGATGTCGCCGGTGCTTGAGTGTGCGACGCCCACCGCTCCTGCCCAGAGGGGTCCACCGATGAGAAGCACCGGGTTCCGCCGTACCCTCGCCGCGCTCGGCGTCTGTTCCCTCGCCCTCGCCGCCTGGGCCTGGGGGTGGGGCGGCGACGACTCGGCGAGTGGCAAGACGCGCATCACGGTCAACTGCGAACCGCCCAAGAGCGCCAAGGTCGACCGCGGGTTCTTCGAGCAGGACATCGCCTCCTTCGAGAAGCGGAACGCGGACATCGACGTCGTCGCGCACGACGCGTTCCCCTGCCAGGACCCGAAGACGTTCGACGCCAAGCTCGCCGGCGGGCAGATGGAGGACGTCTTCTACACGTACTTCACCGATGCCAAGCACGTCGTCGACATCAAGCAGGCGGCCGATCTCACCCCGTACATCAAGGAGTTGAAGAGCTACAGCACCCTCCAGAAGCAGCTGCGCGACATCTACACCGTCGACGGGAAGGTCTACGGCATCCCGCGCACCGGCTACTCGATGGGCCTGATCTACAACCGCAAGCTCTTCGAGAAGGCCGGCCTCGACCCCGACCAGCCCCCGGCCACCTGGGAAGAGGTCCGCGCCGACGCCAAGAAGATCGCCGCACTCGGCAACGGCACGGTCGGATACGCCGACTACAGCGCCCAGAACCAGGGCGGCTGGCACTTCACCGCCGAGATGTACTCCCAGGGCGGCGACGTCGTCAGCGCCGACGGCAAGAAGGCCGGCATCGACACCCCCGAGGGGCACGCGGTCCTGCAGAACCTGCACGACATGCGGTGGACCGACAACTCGATGGGCAGCAAGCAGCTCCTGGTCATCAACGACGTCCAGCAGATGATGGGTTCGGGCAAGCTCGGCATGTACCTCTCCGCGCCGGACAACATCCCGATCCTGGTGAAGGAGAAGGGCGGCAACTACAACGACCTGGCCCTCGCGCCCATGCCCGGCGGCAAGGGCACGCTCATCGGCGGCGACGGCTACATGTTCAACAAGCACGACACGCCCGCCCAGATCAAGGCCGGCCTGAAGTGGCTCGACCAGATGTTCCTCACCCCGGGCAAGGGATTCCTCGGCGACTACGCCCGCGCCAAGAAGGCGAACGCCCCGGTCGGACTGCCCGAGCCGCGCCTGTTCACCGGCGCCGCCGACGCCACGGACCAGCAGGTCAAGAAGGCCAACGCCAACGTGCCCGTGGAGAACTACCAGGGCTTCCTCGACGGCAACCACACCCTCCAGCTGAAGATCGAGCCGCCGAACGCCCAGCAGATCTACTCCGTCCTCGACGGCGCCGTCTCCTCCGTCCTCACCAAGAAGGACGCCGACATCGACCAGCTGCTCAAGGAGGCCTCCGGCAAGATCGACAGCATCCTGGCGCGAGGCTGACCGGCGATGACGAAGACCACCACAGTGCGGCGGCCCCGCGAGGCGCCCGCCGTGCGCCCGGTGCAGGCGCCGCCCCCGGCAGGGGACCGGAGGCGGCGCCGCATCGCCGACCAGGCCCGTGCCTACGGCTTCCTGGTCGGCGGGCTGATCTGCTTCGCCCTGTTCTCCTGGTACCCCGCGATCCGTGCGGTCGTGATCGCCTTCCAGAAGTACACGCCCGGCTCGTCCCCCGAATGGGTCGGCACAGCCAACTTCACCCGTGTCCTGCACGACCCCGAGTTCACCGCGGCCTGGCGCAACACGCTCACCTTCACGCTGCTCGCCCTGCTGATCGGCTTCGCGATCCCGTTCGTGATGGCCCTGGTCCTCAACGAACTCCGGCATGCGAAGGCCTTCTTCAGGGTCGTGGTCTATCTCCCGGTGATGATCCCGCCGGTGGTCACCGCCCTGCTGTGGAAGTGGTTCTACGACCCGGGAGCCGGCCTCGCCAACGAGGCGCTGCGCTTTCTGCACCTGCCCACCTCGAACTGGTCCAACGGCGCGGACACCGCACTCATCTCCCTGGTGATCGTGGCCACTTGGGCCAACATGGGCGGCACCGTCCTGATCTACCTGGCCGCCCTCCAGTCCATCCCCGGCGAGCTGTACGAGGCCGCCGAACTGGACGGCGCCAACATCCTCCAGCGCATCCGGCACGTGACGATCCCTCAGACCCGGTTCGTCATCCTGATGCTGATGCTCCTTCAGATCATCGCGACGATGCAGGTCTTCACCGAGCCGTTCGTGATCACGGGCGGAGGCCCGGAGAACGCCACGGTCACCGTCCTCTACCTGATCTACAAGTACGCCTTCCTCTACAACGACTTCGGCGGCGCCTGCGCGCTGAGCGTGATGCTCCTGGTGCTGCTGGGCGCCTTCTCCGCCGTATATCTGCGGCTGACCCGCTCCGGAGAGGGGGACATGTGAGCACCAGGACCCTCGTCTCGCCGGCGGCCCTGGCCCGCCCTCGCGGCAGGGCCGTCTACTGGAGCGTCTTCACCGGCGTCGTCCTGCTCTTCGCCCTCGCCTTCCTCTTCCCGGTCTACTGGATGGTGACCGGCGCGATGAAGTCACCGGACGAGGTGACGCAGACCCCGCCCACGATCATCCCGAAGCACTGGCACCTCGGCGGCTACACCGACGCCTGGGACCTGATGCAGCTGCCGCAGCACCTGTGGAACACGGTGGTCCAGGCGGCCGGTGCCTGGGCGTTCCAGCTCGTCTTCTGCACGGCTGCCGCCTATGCCCTGTCCAAGCTGAAACCCGCCTTCGGCAAGGTGATCCTCGGCGGCATCCTCGCCACGCTGATGGTGCCGGCCCAGGCCCTCGTCGTGCCGAAGTACCTGACCGTCGCCGACCTGCCCCTGATCCACACCAGCCTGCTCAACGACCCGCTCGCCATCTGGCTGCCGGCCGTCGCCAACGCCTTCAACCTGTATCTGCTCAAGCGGTTCTTCGACCAGATCCCGCGCGACATGCTGGAGGCCGCCGAGATCGACGGCGCCGGCAAGCTGCGCATCCTGTGGTCGATCGTGCTGCCGATGTCGCGGCCGGTGCTGGGCGTGGTCTCGATCTTCGCACTGGTCGCCGTGTGGCAGGACTTCCTCTGGCCGTTGATGGTCTTCTCCGACACCGACAAGCAGCCGATCAGCGTGGCGCTCGTCCAGCTGTCGCAGAACATCCAGCTGACCGTGCTCATCGCCGCGATGGTGATCGCCAGCATCCCGATGGTCGCGATGTTCCTGCTCTTCCAGCGGCACATCATCGCCGGGATCAGCGCGGGCAGCACCAAGGGCTGACACAGCCGCCCCGTCCACAGAAAGGGAAGCTCAGTGGGACAGCCCAGCCATGCCCCGGAGGACCACGACTGGTGGCGCTCCGCCGTCATGTACCAGGTCTACGTCCGCAGTTTCGCGGACGGCGACGGCGACGGCACCGGCGACCTCGCCGGCGTCCGCGCCCGACTGCCCTACCTCGCCGAACTCGGCGTGGACGCCCTGTGGTTCAGCCCCTGGTACCTGTCGCCGATGAAGGACGGTGGCTACGACGTCGCCGACTACCGGGCGATCGACCCGGCCTTCGGCACGCTCGCCGAGGCCGAGAAGCTGATCGCCGAGGCCCGGGAGCTGGGCATCCGCATCATCGTCGACATCGTGCCCAACCATGTCTCCGACCAGCACCCGTGGTTCAGGGCCGCGCTCGCGGCCGGGCCCGGCAGCCCGGAACGCGCGCTGTTCCACTTCCGGCCCGGGCGCGGCCCGGACGGTGAACTCCCGCCCAACGACTGGCCGTCCCAGTTCGTCGGCTCCACCGAGCCGGTGTGGACGCGGCTGCCCGACGGCGACTGGTATCTGCACCTGTTCACGCCCGAGCAGCCCGACCTCGACTGGGCGCACCCGGCCGTCCGCCAGGAGCACGAGGACGTCCTGCGCTTCTGGTTCGAGCGCGGAGTGGCGGGCGTCCGTATCGACTCGGCGGCACTGCTCGCCAAGGACCCCGAACTGCCGGACTTCGTCGCCGGCCGGGATCCGAACCCCTTCGTCGACCGCGACGAGCTCCACGACATCTACCGCTCCTGGCGGGCGGTGGCCGACGAGTACGGCGGTGTGTTCGTCGGCGAGGTGTGGCTGCCGGACACCGAACGCTTCGCCCGTTATCTGCGCCCCGACGAACTGCACACGGCCTTCAACTTCTCCTTCCTGTCCTGCCCTTGGGAGGCCGGGCGGCTGCGGGCGTCGATCGACACGACGCTCGCCGAGCACGCCCCGGTGGGCGCCCCCGCCACCTGGGTGCTGTGCAATCACGACGTCACCAGGACCGTCACGCGCTACGGCCGGACCGACACCGGCTTCGACTTCGCGGCCAAAGCCTTCGGCACCCCGAGCGACCTCGTCCTGGGCACCCGGCGGGCCCGGGCGGCCGCCCTGCTGTCGCTCGCCCTGCCCGGCGCCGTCTACGTCTACCAGGGCGAGGAGCTCGGCCTGCCCGAGGCCGACATCCCGCGCGACCGCATCGAGGACCCGATGTACTTCCGCTCCGGAGGCGCCGACCCCGGCCGTGACGGTTGCCGGGTCCCGCTGCCGTGGGCCGCCGAGGCGCCGTACGCGGGCTTCGGGTCGCACCAGGAGCCGTGGCTGCCGCAGCCTGCCGGCTGGCCCGCGTACGCCGCCGACCGCCAGGCCGCGGACCCCGCCTCGATGCTCGCCCTCTACCGCGAGGGGATCCGGCTCCGCCCCACTTTCGGCACCGGGCCCCTCACCTGGCTGCCCGCGCCCGAGGGCGTACTCGCCTTCGCCCGCGCCGGTGCCCTGTGCGTGGTGAACCTCGCCGGCACCCCCGCCGAGCTGCCCGCGCACACCCGGCTCCTCCTCGGCAGCGGCCCCCTGGACCCCGAAGGACGCCTGCCGAAGGACACCGCGGTCTGGCTCCGCGCCTGAACCCGGACCGCATCCACCCCGCTATCCCCCTCCCCCCACCACGAAGGGATCAGCACATGCACAGAACTGTCAGGGGCATGCCAGCCGCTATGGTGGTCGCCCTCTCCGCGGGACTGCTCACCGCCATGGCTCCCGCCGCGCACGCGGCCTCCGGTGCCGCCCTGCCCTTCACCTCCGTCGAGGCCGAGTCCGCCACCACCACCGGTACCGGCATCGGTCCCGACTACACCCAGGGCACCCTCGCCTCCGAGGCGTCCGGACGTCAGGCCGTGCGCCTCACCTCCGGCCAGCAGGTCGAGTTCACCGTGCCGCGCGCGGCCAACGCCGTGAACGTCGCCTACAGCGTCCCGGACGGCCAGTCCGGCACGCTCGACGTGTACGTCAACGGCACCAGGCTCGCCAAGACGCTTCAGGTCACCTCCAAGTACTCGTACATCGACACCGGTTGGATCGCCGGCGCCAAGACGCACCACTTCTTCGACAACGCGCGTCTGCTCCTGGGACAGAACGTCCAGCCGGGCGACAAGGTCGCCCTCCGGTCGTCCGGCCCCCAAGTCACCGTGGACGTGGCCGACTTCGAGCAGGTAGACGCGGCCGCCACCCAGCCCGCCGGCTCGGTCTCCGTCACCTCCAAGGGCGCCGACCCCAGTGGCAACGGCGACTCCACGCAGGCCTTCCGGGACGCGATCTCCGCCGCCCAAGGGGGAGTCGTCTGGATCCCGCCGGGCGACTACAGACTGACCTCCTCGCTCAGCGGCGTCCAGAACGTCACCCTCCAGGGCGCCGGCAGCTGGCACTCGGTCGTGCACACCTCGCGCTTCATCGACCAGTCCAGCTCCTCCGGGGGCGTGCACATCAAGGACTTCGCGGTGATCGGCGAAGTCACCGAGCGCGTCGACTCCAATCCGGACAACTTCGTCAACGGGTCACTGGGGCCGGGCAGTTCGGTCTCCGGCATGTGGATCCAGCACATGAAGGTCGGCCTCTGGCTGACGGGCAACAACGACAACCTGGTCGTCGAGAACAACCGCATCCTGGACACCACCGCCGACGGCCTCAACCTCAACGGCAACGCCCGCGGGGTCCGCGTCCGCAACAACTTCCTGCGCAACCAGGGCGACGACTCGCTCGCCATGTGGTCGCTCAACTCGGCCGACACCGACAGCAGCTTCGAGAACAACACCATCTCGCAGCCCAACCTCGCCAACGGCATCGCGATCTACGGCGGCACCGACATCGCCGTCAGGAACAACCTGGTCTCCGACACCAACGCCCTCGGCAGCGGTATCGCGATCTCCAACCAGAAGTTCCTCGACCCCTTCTCCCCGCTGGCCGGCACGATCACCGTCGACGGCAACACACTGGTGCGCACCGGCGCGATCAACCCCAACTGGAACCACCCGATGGGCGCGTTGCGCGTCGACTCGTACGACAGCGCCATCAACGCGAACGTCAACATCACCAACACCACGGTCACCGACAGCCCGTACAGCGCCTTCGAGTTCGTCTCCGGCGGCGGGCAGGGGTATCCCGTCCGCAATGTCACCGTGGACGGCGCGACCGTGCGCAACACCGGGACGGTCGTGGTCCAGGCCGAGGCCCAGGGCGCGGCCACCTTCCGCAACGTCACCGCCACCTCGGTCGGCGCCTCGGGCATCTACAACTGCCCCTACCCGGCGAACTCCGGCACCTTCTCCCTCACCGACGGCGGCGGCAACTCCGGCTGGAGCAGCACCTGGTCGGACTGCTCGACCTGGCCCCAGCCCGGCCAGAGCAACCCCGACCCCGACCCGGCCCGCAACCTCGCCAAGGGCCGCCCGGCCACCGCGACCGGTGCGCAGGACGTCTTCACGGCCGGCAAGGCGGTCGACGGCGACGCCAACAGCTACTGGGAGTCCACCAACAACGCGTTCCCGCAGTCCTGGACGGTCGACCTGGGATCGTCCTCGGCGGTCCGGAGCCTGGTGCTGAAGCTGCCGCCGTCGTCCGCCTGGGGCGCGCGCACGCAGACCGTCACCGTGCTGGGCAGCACCGACGGCCAGGCCTACTCGACCGTCGTGGGCTCCGCCGGCTACCGCTTCGACCCGGCCACCGGCAACACGGCGACCGTCTCCCTGCCCGGTGCCACCGACCTGCGCTATCTCCGCCTGTCCGTCAGCGCCAACACCGGCTGGCCCGCGGCCCAGTTCAGCGAGGTGGAGGCGTATCTGTCCTGACGTCCGACGGGACCGCGTCCTGAGGCGTCCCGCGCTTCGCCGCCTGGATCTGCTCGTACACATGGGTCCGCAGTTCGGCGAAGCGCGGGGCGACCCGCGTGTGCAACTGGTCGCGTTCGTCGGGCAGATCGACCTTCAGCTGTTCCTGTACGACGGTGGGGGAGGCGGACAGCACGACCACCCGTTCACCCAGGTACACGGCCTCGTCGATGTCATGGGTGACGAACAGGATCGTCATCCCGCGCTCCCGCCACAGTCGCCGCACGAGGTCCTCCAGATCCGCGCGGGTCTGGGCGTCGACGGCCGCGAACGGCTCGTCCATCAACAGGACGTCGGGCTCGTAGGCGAGCGCCCGGGCGATGGCGACGCGCTGCTGCATACCGCCCGACAGCTGCCACGGATACGCACCGGCGGCGTCCGAGAGCCCGACCGACTCCAGCGCGTCGGCGACCAGCTCCTTGCGCCGCGCCTTGCCCAAGTCCTTCTGCTTCAGGGGAAGTTCGACGTTCTCACCGACCCGCATCCAGGGGAACAGGCTGCGCCCGTACTCCTGGAACACAAAGGCCATCCCGGGCGGCGGCCCGCTCACCGGTTTTCCCGCCAGCTGCACCTGTCCGGCCGTCGGTGCGAGCAGCCCGCCGACGCACTTCAGCAGCGTCGTCTTGCCGCAGCCCGAGGGCCCTACGAGACAGACGAGTTCGCCCGCCTCCACCGTGAAGGTCAGGTCGCGCACCGCCTCGACACGGCGGCCGGACCCCTCGTAGACCTTCTTCAGGCCCGATACGACGAGAAGCGCGTGCATGGACCGCCCTTTCGCGAGCTTCACTGCGACCGCCGGGTGGACGCGCGCAGACCGTGGTACCAGCCGAGCACTCGGCGCTCGACCAGCTGGAAGACGACGGAGAGCAGGAACCCGAGGAGACCGAGGACCAGGATCCCGGTCCACATGTCGGGGATCGCGAAGCTGCGCTGGAACTGGACGACGGTGAAGCCGATGCCGTTGCTGGCCGCGAACATCTCGCTGATGACCATCAGGATGATGCCGATGGACAGCGCCTGGCGCAGCCCCGCGAAGATCTGCGGGCTCGCCGAGCGCAGGACCAGGCTGCGCAGGCGCGCGACGCCCGTGATGCCGTAGGAACGGGCCGTCTCCAGCATCACCGAGTCGACCGCGCGCACGCCCTCGACCGTGTTCAGCAGGATCGGCCAGACACAGCCGCTGGCGAT
>Ga0307512_10003189_pt1 | contig 19445 bp, 16 predicted proteins | sample 14_EM_MG_FD_200267 | JGI IMG/M metagenome (GOLD analysis project Ga0307512, IMG submission 200267) | Populus trichocarpa ectomycorrhiza microbial communities from riparian zone in the Pacific Northwest, United States - 14_EM | ecosystem: Host-associated > Plants > Roots > Unclassified | place... | reverse complement strand
GCGGATACACAGCAGCGGATATACAGTGGCAGATGAACAACAGCTGATACAGTAGTGGATATACAATACAGTAGACACAGTGGCAGATACACAGTGGTGGATACACAGCGGCGGATACACAGCGACAGATACTCAGCGGCAGATACACAGCAGCACCAAATCAAGATACACAGTGGTGGATACACACCAGAAGTCTAGGTGATCTGCCTGATATCGCAACAAGTTTACTATGGTTAAATAGGGCTTAATAAGTTGCCGGATCGAATCCTGGAGGCGGCAAAGCCGCCACCGGTGCTAGTATTTAATATACACGTACACGGCTCTGCCTTTCTATACTAACCCGGTGGTCACCACTCTATCTCTATCTTTAGAATCCTCGAAACTGTTACACGAGAATACGCGATGTCCAACCCTAACCCTTAACCATGCAATTTCCACCTTTTCTTCCTTCAACTATCTCATCGTGCCGAAGAACCGCATCCCCGACTTAGCTGAAAGTTCTGATGAAGATACAAAGCGTTATATTACCACGGTATGATTTACCGATTATTATCAAGTAGCTGACACTGTCTCTTCTATCTACCATATCACTCCAACCGCTCTGATTAACGCCTGCACCAACCTCTCCAGTGCAAAATCTACTATTTTACCATCGCTTTGGATGAGAGACTACAGGGGTCTATTTTTGCTATTCAGTATGATGAGAACCATCCATTATTTCGATCCATATAAACAAGAAATGTGTGTTTGCCATCCCATCGGAGACTTCGCGGAGGAGATCAAAGCCATGTGTGAAGCATGCTATTCCTTCTTCACACCTGACCACATCCAACAGCAATTAATCTGAGCTAACATTCTAATATTATTATTCGCTTTGCTTTTCCTTATTGTAACAATTACACTCTTTTCCACTGTATTCGGACGGTATTTTTCCAACCTGCCCTTACAATCGGCAATGACTACCCGGCACCTGATGACTTGATCAACGATTTAGTTAATTGGAGTAATGGAAAAGAGACGGCATGGACGAGATGTGTCTTGTTTCCAGAGGTACTTGTTCTTTCAACCGCACTATTAATATAACGATTCCCATTAGCTTACTCCTTTAACTGAATCGAATCGACGTAGCCTTCAGATGCACCTGACACTCAAAATTAATGCTGATACTTTTAATGAGAACTTCCGAGTTTGTTCGCTGTGCAGGGTCCGGCTAAGGATGTGTTGGGCAGATCTACGGAAATTTCGTGGACAGATGCTGGAGTTGCTCATGTCATGTGCATTTGCGATTTTATTGTTTCATTGAAGAGAAATTTATGAGGTTGATTGAAGGAGGGAGATAGGTGATGATTGTTTGAGATGTGCAGTAGCCAGTTACTGGAGTTATAACTGTGGGGGGGCTGACATCGTCGTCCGACTGGTGCAGTGGATCGGAGGACTGGTCCGTACGGGGCAGAAAACTTAAGAGGCCAGGTACCAGGGTCGGATATAGTATATCCAGTTCCGTTTCAGGAATAAGAGTTCTGCGGCAACAAATTCTAGCCCGCATTTTTAAAGTCACCAAAGCCCCAAACCAATCTTTTGCCGAAATCTATGTGGGGGTAATTAATGGACTGGACCCATGGTTCCGGATGGCAGAACTTAGCGCGTCAGTGGGGGTGACGGGATCCATCTAGGTGTCGTACAACATCAGTAATGAGAGCATATCAGTGACGTGGAGAAGGTACATCAAATAGTATTGTTGGACATTGCAATATTTTGTGGCGGGGAGATGCAACCGCCGATGATCGGTGGGTTACTAGAATATGCTAGGCTTATCAGTTGCATGTATGCCTGGCGCCTTATATGTGAGGCTTAGTGGTCATGTACGCCTTGTGAATCTGCCTTAAGGGTGGCTGTTTGTTGTGCTAGTCAGTTCGCGGAGAATGTCAGTCCGCGGAGTAACCGGTTAGTTCACGGAGCCCACCTTCCGTGTATGAACCAGTCAGATCAGTGCTCCATGAACTGACTGATGCTAATTGTGCTCAAACAAAAGTAACAATTACTCTGATTGCAAAGTGATGGATACATGAAATATTCGTAATTTATCACTCTTTCACCTCCTGGTCTCCAATTTACCATATCTTTAATATTAGTGGAATGGTTGTGAAAAAACAGCGATGTTCAGCGATTCTGGCTGTTTGTTTCAAATCTGCTCAATCGATTTTAAAGAGATTTCAAATCAAAGACCGGGAGATGAAAGAGCGATGAATTATGCATATTTCATGTATACATCACCTCGTGATTGGACCAATACTTGCAGACTTATTTGGACCAACTCTTGGTCATTTTTGTCAGTGCAGCTGAACAGAGAAAAGTCAAACTTTTTTTTTCGCAATTTTCCCTACAATTGGCTGTATCACTCAACATAGTGACTGGTCAGTACACGGAGCCCAGTTATTCCACGGGTTGACCGGTCACTGCACGGACTGACATACTCCGTGAGTTGACTAGAACATTTGTTATTCCTATTGGTTACTATGATGCAAGATGCAGCGAGTACGACAGCTCAGCACGTTCGGTTGCAATGCATGATACATTTAGCCGACCCGAAAGTGGAAGGTGGAGTACAAGGCGGAGCATAACGAGACTTAACTAAGGTTTGAGCGAGTATTTATTCTTTTGACGATGATATTTTGCCAAATTCTGGCAGAATCGATGATTGTGTTGCGGTTCATATCACCTAGCCCACAAACTTTTGCACCAATTAAACACATACCATTCTAGCGGCTCTTCTTTGTGCAATCAGCGTCTGGTATAAATTTCGCCAGGAGTGTTCAACTCTCTGCTCTCAAGTGCATCCGTTGCAATGCTGTCAGGTGCACTCCACAGCATGTGCCGGGGTCAATTAACAGAGTCAATAAATAACCTCGAAAGCGTAGCAAAGACTCCAAAATTCTCCTTAGAATTCAAACATCAAATAATCTCAAGTTGATTGTCTTAGGAACTGATGGTCTTGAGGTGCTGAGAAAATATGACACCTATAATTATCCCATAGTGCGAAGTGGATAAACAGTATTGTAGAGCGGAGTGATAGTGTAGGGAATACTGCCTGGATCAAAAGTTGCGCAATTATTACTTGCAAGTCAGCCGGAATTCCCGCTAGCAGCCAGAAGTCTTGCTTGAGGGCCAAAATTATTCATAGCCCGGCACAGGAAACATCAGCTAGTGCCCCTCAGTCGCCCGAACAGGCTCTACGTATTCTAGCCTCATCCCAAGATGCCCTAGGTCAAACAAAATATACACTCGCCCTGGACAGCGGAGCTCAGCCCCGAAAGATCCTAACCCGGACGAACGATTGAGAACACTGACGTCAACACAAAGTGTAATTTGTATGTATGCATCGCAACGGAACGCGCTCAGCCGTAGTGATCCCTGCATCTACACAACTAAAGCGAGCACAAGTATTTTATTACCGATTGTACAGTACATCGGTACGCGCCAGCACATCGGAGATGGCAAGGTTGATTGATATTAGTGCTGAACTACGCGGATGGCGTACGGCACCGTTTGTAAGGCTACAATGGAGATATCGAGACTGGAAGTATGGCAATAAACTGCGGAGTCTTGGCCGAGTTCTACGGTACGCGCGTTATCTCCGTCATATTTTCGCTTCCAGGAGATATGATTGGGCGTAATAGTGTCCCCTCCGATCCATCTACAACAGATCTGGTGGGTGGCGCGATTAGATAGTAGATAAGACTACATCAGATAACGTGGCTGAGCATGCGGCTGCCGAAACGCAGTTAACAAAATATGGATTATTCTTTCTGGGGGGAAAGTGGCTCACTATCAGCTAGGCAATGTTTGTTGTCCGAGTGTTTGCTTAATCGACGGGATGTCGAAGACCCCTGTCTAGCGACGGCAGAAACTACAGCAGTTTAGGGGTCTACGCCATTTTAGCAAGGAACTTCATGCAAAAGTGAGAACACCACACGAATCATAGAACGCAATGTGTCAAGTCAGCCTCTCGTCCCATTTTTGTAAACTATTCCCCATGTGCCACGCCACTATGCAGTAAGCACAACTGCTTCCCAATCAAGTGATCTATTGTGTTACTCCCAAGTGCGCTGTAGGGATGCGCTGGGCTGTCTCGATTGGGTTCTGCAGCTCACTAAAAACAGCAAAATCGAGGGCTCTTACATCTTACAACAGGTGTCATAGTGAGAAACATGCAGCTGAGAAGCCAAAGACTGTATGTACTCTCTGCGTACGAGTAGTGGTTGTGTTCAAAAATCTTCTTTAATGTGGAACTAACTACTTTACCATAGTACCATGCCTTTTCTCATAGGTCTATCGATAATTCCGCCATAGTGCTTTATTGGATGTCTCTACCCTCTACCGTAGTTAACATCCTGCAGTGAACATACGTGGCCGCTCATCGCAACATCTATTCAACAAGTATGCGCCTAATGTACACCGAGGTTTGGAGCCTAGGAGAGATGTTTAGGTACCGATGATAATTGTATTCGATTCTAAAGCCGCACTGCTGGTTAGGAGTTCGCTTGGAGTTCTGTAACAGGCATGGAGTTGCAATAATTTCATCTTGAGTGTAAGAGAGGGAGGCAATGCGATTGTTCATATCGCATGCCATTTGTCAACTAGTTAATGCATGCGTGCGAAGAATACCCCACGCACACGGCCTTGCCAAGGAATGTCATGACATCCTGACGAATGTCAGTTGATACCACAGCGTTGTATACACAGCGACCCGGAAGGTGTAGATACAGAGAAGCGGATACGCAGTGGCAGATATACAGTGGTAGATAGACAGCAGCGGATATGCAGCAAAAGCATAGGCGGTCTGTAGTGCTGAATGTCACGGTACAAAGTTGAGAGTGTTAACTTGTTGTGCAACACAAAGTCCAACACACTCGCGCGTGCATTAGGCAACACATTGCATACAACATCGTATACACTAGTACATCGTACTTTAGAGTACCGTATACACTCGTGTAAAGGTACATCCCTGATTCGGTTAGCACACCAAATATAGTAATGCAATCGCTTAATACGGAAAATTAAAAATGACGCACTCTGTTTAATTAGTGAATATCTTACCGTATATTGCATGAATTGGCGCTAACCTAATCTGGGGCGTACCTTTTGTATACAGTACGCCAAGGCAGAGTTTAGGCAAGTCATTCGCGCGCGCTCCAAATTTGCATCGCGCGCATCACTTGTGACATTTGTCAATTCCGGTATACCATAAAAATTACCGCCAATCGCATAAAAACACCTTCAGCATCCAAAAAAAGCAAACGCTTCCACTCGCCTAAATCCAAAAAATGCCGGGAGTGGGTAACAGCCAATCAACAGCAAGAGATATCTTGATGTGTGTGGCAGTGCCCGGCAGCATTACTGCGTCTATCTGCAGTGACACCTCATATCTCAGCCTTGCATTGAAATCTCGCTGATAAATGGCCACAATTCCCCAGTGATTGTTGGATAGCGCAGTTCGGACTTTCGATTTTCTTACGACAATGACAAGCACACAGTCTGGTCCTATCCAACAGAGGCAAGTTATCAAAATGCTAAGTGCTTTGTATACACTAGATGTACTGATTGATAGCATATAGCTCCACTCTGCAGAAGCAAGCAATAGAAAACGCTATTTCCGCTTACTCCAGTCTCCCCCATCAGAGTGCAGTATTCCAGAGTATCAACCAAGCACAAACTATCTCCGAGGTTGTTGAAGCTATTAGCCAGCGACACTGGTTTTATAAACGGAAAAGGTTCACACGGCTTCTCGAAAAATTCCAACAACACTCGCTATGGCTCCAAAATATTTCTGCCGTTGTTGATGTTGCGGTGCAGATCAATACAGGAATAGGTTGTTCGCTATGGACGCCTATAAAATTTGTACTTCTAGTATGATACTGCCGCTTTATTACTTATGTACCTCAGTTCCCGTTTAGTTGACATCTTGTTTCGTTAGGTCTCAAATGATCATTCCCGTGCTGCTGAAGAGATCTTCAAAATGATACAAACCATCTCAGACGACATTCCTCGCTTCGAAATATACCAGAGATTGCAGTCGGATCCTGTTCTCCAGGCCCCTTTGTTGAACATCTTCACAGATGTGGTAAAATTCTCTATTCAAGCGTCTCAGTATTTTGCACGACGTACTATAGGTTAGTCGTTTAATTCACAGCTGGTAGTTGCTTGCTGACTATGGAATATTAGTTCGATTGGCGAAACTCGTTATATGTCCTTTTAAGGAAGAGTTTGGAGATATCTTGAATCAGCTGCACAGGCACGCAGAGGTCGTTGACCGCACTGCAGTTGCGACCGAATTACAGAGAGCCAGTGAATTCCGCAGAGGTAAAATGCATGATACGGATATCCAACTTGCTTGTTGCTAACATATAACTAGAGATGGCAATAAAAGAACGGCTGGAGCTAAAAGGCCGATGCGAAGGCTGGCTGCAACCATCGAACATCAGAGCCATCCACCAATACCAACGACATTCCAGGCTGGAAGGGACCTGCCGGTGGATTTGGACGAGTCCCAAGTTTGTGAAATGGCATGAGCAGTTTTCCTCGCAGGCATCCGAGTCGGATCGACTTTTGTGCATCTATGGGCCGCACGGTTGTGGGAAATCAGCACTCGCATCATTCATTGCTGAAGAATTGGAGAGAAAACCAGTGCCAGTTCTGTTCTATTCTTTCTCTGGCATGGATACGGATCGCCAAAACATCGACGGCTTAATTCGTACCTTTTTATGGCAGCTGTTGCAGGACAGTTCCGAAAACACAAGACTCGAGGTCGTGCAAAACCTGATGTTAAAGGGTCCACCTGCAACGTCTGAACTGTGGGAGGCATTAAAAAAGGTTCTGTCTTTCATACAGGAAGATGTCTACTGCATCATTGATGGAATCGACGAATGCGGTGACTCGACTATAGCTTTACTCGAGTACATTTGTGACCTACTCCGTACTCACATGAAGTTCCGTGCCACTCTACTTGGCCGTCCCAGAGGTCTCCAAACTGTGAAGACCACATCCTTGGCGATTGAGGTGAACGCCGAAGTGGTCAAACAAGATATTGAAAAATTCATCAACGTCAAGTTAGGAGAGTCTAAGGTTCTTCGGGCGCCGGATCTGCGGGATGCTGTGTTTGAAACTTTGCAAACAAAGTCGGACGGCATGTTTCTCTGGGTAAAGTTGATGATTGATGACCTCAGTAGGTCAGCTACACGGTTCGACATCAGGGAAAGGCTACGCAATTTACCCCGCGGCCTAGAAAAAGCCTACCAGCTTCTCCTACTGCGACTCATCGAAAGGCTTGATAGGTTCGACTTGCAACTGGCCCGAAGAATACTAGCCTTCACCGCTGTGTCATGCCGTACATTAGATCTCGAAGAAGTACGATATGCGTGTGCGCTAGACTCCCAGTCGTCTTCCACCAATGCGACACTCCATGAACATTTATTACTGTTGCCCGAACAGTCTATCCTTGATGTTTGTGGCGACTTCATTTCCATAACGGATGGTCTTGTGCGCCTTGTTCACTTCTCTGCCAAAGAGTTCTTTACTCGACCGGAAAGTGAATGGCTGAGTAACGATGATCTCGGAATATCATGCTTTCGAATAGATGTGGAAAATTCGCATCGGAAACTAGCATCAAGTTGTGTTAGGTACCTCAGCATGGGTGACTATGGTTCTCCACTGAATGATGCAACTGCGTATGAGAGAGTTACAAGTCACCATCCATTCTTAAAGTATGCTTCTATGTACATGATTTCGCATTTCAGTCATTCGGGACGACCCTGCCCAACCACACTCATAGAGTTAAGGAATTTTTTACAGTCACAAAGTTGCGCCTCCTGGATAGAGTACGTAGGCATGATACTACTCGAAAGTGGAAGCATGGATATGCTGCCAGAGGGTTTCGATAGATTTGTTCTATGGTTGGGGGAGGCCGGGGGTTATGAAGTCGAGCTGATGTCGAATGAATTTGGAATGTTCTTGAATCAGGAACTTGCGAAACGAGTTCGAGAGTTTGGAGAACACGATCCCCGTACAGAGCAGTGGCAGTCATTCACATATATATTTTCCCCGGATGCCTACGACAGCCCTGCCGTTCAACAGTCGCATAGTAATAGCAACAATCCCGCAGTTCTAGAATTATCGCACCTACCGCCAAGTACGACTCTCCAAGGCCTAGTCCAAATCTTTGACGGCCTGGATGACCATTCGATGTTGCCACTACGTCGACAAGCCGATATACTACTTCGATTGCAATCTCATCTCCTCAAGGTGAAGATTCTTACGGATCCTCTGAAATTGTTGTTCCGCATCATCTTACAGAAAGCGTCCAGCATCCATTTGTATGGGCTGCTTGCGATTGCCGACTTTTACCAAAGGGTTGACAAGTTGGATGAGGCCCTTGAAGTCTATAATGCTGCTTTGAGCAAGGTCGAGAGTCAAGAAGTATCTAACAAAGTCGCCATTTTGGGTCTGATTGGAAATATTCTAAACCAACAACAGAAGTATGAAGAAGCTGAGGCCGTTATCAGACGAGCACTGAAGGAGGGTGAGATGGTATATGGTAGGGAGCACAAAAGGACCCTAACTGTGGCCTACCGCCTGGCTTGGATACTGTATGAGCAAGACAAGTTCGCCGAGGCCGAAGACCTCTACCGATGGGCATTGGTTAGAAGGGAGAAGGTGCTAGGAGCCGAACATGTGGATACTCTGAATAGCGTCAACAACCTGGCTTGTGCACTGTATATGCAACACAAGTTCGCCGAGGCTGAAGATCTCCTCCGACGGGCACTGGTTGGAAGGGAGAAGGTGCTAGGAGCCGAACACGCGAATACTCTGACTAGCGTTAATAACCTGGCTTTGGCACTGTATGAGCAAGTCAAGTTCGTCGAGGCCGAAGACCTCCACCGACGGGCAATGGTTAGAAGGGAGAAGGTGCTAGGAGCCGAACACGCGCATACTCTGAATAGCGTCAACAACCTGGCTTTGGCACTGTATGAGCAAGACAAGTTCGTCGAGGCCGAAGACCTCCACCGACGGGCACTGGTTGGAAGGAAGAAGGTGCTAGGAGCCGAACACGCGAATACTCTGAATAGCGTCAACAGCCTGGCTCGTGCACTGTATATGCAAGACAAGTTTGTCGAGGCTGAAAAATTGTTGCGGGGGTCGTGGAACACAGAAAGAGGCAACTTGGCCGAGAGCATCGAGATATTTTAACAAGCATTAGATACTTCACTTCACTTTGCAGGAGACAGAAATCTGACTGCAGCAATGTCGTCGAGTAAGATTCTATGCTGATTGGAGAAGCGGCATGAGAACTTGCTTTCAGTTATTCTTTTGTTTGGTAAATGCACGGCTGTCTCTTATTAGCATTTAGTTTTACTTAACTTAGCTTTCATTAGAAGGGTTTGCATAGGCGTGCAGAGGCCTGTTAGATTGGTGTTTGCAGATAGAAGCGGATGTTGATAGAAACATCCATAGAACTTTGCATTCGAATATTCCAATCCCTTTGCCGGTAACCGGGTTTGGGCCCATGGATGGGCCCGCTTTTAAAATACACATCACACAACCACAATCCAGCCAAATGCCCCCAGAATAAATAAAATTTCTCTACCTATGGTGAAATTCATAAAAACAATTTTGTTTGGGTGTGAAACACAAAGCCTCATTGCAGTCCTCACACTTTATGCTGGTTTTTATGCCTTCTCTACTACCACCCAGATTTCTTGTCTACCTGCAAAGGAAACAATCTACTCTACTCTCCATCCAAAGTGGGGAATGCATTCCTGGCACCTGTCAGCACAGGGGAAGGGGGGTGTGCTTGGCAACCAGCATGGTAGGCGGTGGGGGCAAGGCAGATTGAGTGGCAGGAGCCGACCGAGTGATTTTGTGTGAAGCCGGAATGCACAAGGAACTTTTCATTGTGGATAGACTTCCAGCTTGCAGAAGGTCAAACACAATGGAGAGACAAAAGTCAAAGTGCTCCACAGTGTTCTCTTTGTTTGCGGGAAGAACTGGATAGATTATGAGGCTATTGATATGGGCTGTCTCCAGAATCCAGAAGAATAGTGGATGCCAATTGTGTCTGGATATGAGCTGTGTATCTGTGAGCTGTACCAGATGGCATTCTATATTAACAGGATCCCCTCCTACTGCATTCGATGATGGGAGGACCTCCCAGACATAGCCCTCCTCCGCCATGCAGAAAAACTTATATGCTTGACAAATTGGCTTGTTTGGCATCTTGGTAATATGAATAGACCTGCCTGTGAATAGAATCATGGCTTCATCAATGGTAACAATACTAACAGGTACTCAGTACTGCTGCGAGAAAAACTGCAGCTGCTTCTGCAGAATTTCCACCATTCAATGCCAACAAGGCAAGCATTCAGAAATTTCAGGTGGGGAATTGAATGGGGAAACATTGCAGAAGCAGTAGATGTCCTGAAAGTGAGTCTTGCTAAGGTAGACTGCTGGTGGTAATCCATCCTGGGGAAGGTAAACCCCATTCTTCATCCAGTATCTCTCAGGAGGAACTCATATAAGACCCATATGAATTGGAATTGCCAGCCAGAGGAAAAGCTCCTGAGCAGAAACTGGCTGCCAGCAATGCTGCAGCTTCTTCTCTGGCCCAACAAGCTGCAGGTGGGTATAGCACTTGGTGTTGAATGCATAATGTCCCACAATGGGGTTGGTGAGAAACACATTTAAGATTTCAATAGTAGTATTAGCATCTAGCCCAGAAAAGGAGATGAGCAATTGGTTCCATACGTGATGTGGAGGAATAATAGATTGTAAACAGTACGATGTGAGAAGGCCAGGAAGATATGTAAAGTTTCGAATTGGTTTTTCAATAGTTTTCTTATGCTTCTTTGCCGAGTGACTCGCAATGATCAACATGGCTGAGTCCATATATACCTGAACTGAGGAGCCATCATTATCATCAAGGTTGTGCATTGTTGGCATAGCTTCAGTTGTTGGTGAAGACACATCAGAGATAGTGACTAGTCTGTGCTGTACCAATGTATGTGGTAGTGGTTGTCATGAGGAGGTGCACTCGGCACCAGAGAGATCTTCCATGATACAGTGCTACGCACTTGGTTTTTTTGCATTTTTTGGTAAGGATGGTGCAGATGAGAGTATAAGTGGTGGGGGTGGGCAGTTGACATTAAGATTCCAAGGTCTGAGGGCTTCTCGGCTCATGGTTGTTGTGGTGTGGTAGATGGGATGTGGAAAGGTGGTTGCTGCTGGGCTGGAGAATGGTACTCTCACAATCTCCAAAGTACTGCTATTTATATGCAACTCAGCACTACAGAACTTGTCACACTGCCACAAGGATTCACAAATACAAGCTTCTACTAGTAATGATTCAATTCATAATATTCTAGAGGGGGGTGTAAGCGGGTAGCTGGGTTGTTATAAGCGACAAGGCGCAAAAGTGGGCCCTTTCGTCGGGCCGCAACCTGCAAAGGGAGACTATCTCATTCCACCCCGATCGGGTGAGATGCGTCAGCGGTTCCCTTGCGGTCTCCTCATTAGGATATGCTTCGGAACTTATCCTTGCCGTCCTTATCCCTAGAATGCCACTCTCGAATGGCCCGGAATGGCTACACCCATAGATTTTGCTTCGCCACAATTGGTGATTGGGATCGGTGAGGGCTGTTAGACAAATTTCGTGTACCACTTAACCTCGCTAACATTCTAGGGGTGTGTAGTCGGTTGATCAATAGTTCGTTCCATCAGGGGCGAGCCATGCCCATGGTCCCATCCTGGATTGAAAGTTTCGGGGCTGAGAATTCCTGTCCGCTTTCCCTCAGAGCATTTCCTTTGAGGACTACACACCAATCTTGTGCCCGGAAGACTGTAATCCAGTGACGGGCAGTATCTTGGACGGACAGGGCGGACCTGAGCAGTGTTCCCAACGGTCCGGGGGGACTACAGTCATTCAGGGTCCGACATCATAGTCCAGTCTGGGTATGAGTTGCGTAGGATTGGTTCGTCCCGGGGAGGAAACTCTAAGACTAGGACCTGGCACAGTTGACCATACTTTTGACTAGGGTGGGATATAGTATATGTTCTTGTCCATTCACGGAGGCGGTTCCTCCGCAGAGTACCTAGTCAGTTCATGGAGGCCCAACTTCCATGATCAAACAGTCCATTCACGGAGTCCGTACCCCACCTCGGTGAACTGAGTAATTCGTTCACACAGTCAGTCAAAAGTTACAAATACTCTGCTCTGCACACATCTATGTGCATACACTGTCATGTATGTACACTCAGTTGGCTCTATCCAACTGAATTCAATCAGCGCAACCGCGTACGTTCAGCGCAATTGAGTACATTCATCAACCGCATACTATCAACACAGCGCAATTGGCTACATTCGTCAATCCTGTATGTTCAGCGTAGCGCAATTGAGTTAATTCTTCACAGCGCAATTGAGTTAACTTTTCACAGCGCAACGGAGTATGACCATAACCAAAAGTCTTGGCAAAACAGAAACGGCGAATTAAGTCTGCAACGAGGACAGCAACCGAAAAGCGGACAGCGGCAATCGATCTTTATCCTCAAATTGACCCTAGAACTAGCCTCCTAGCACCTCTGGACCGGCGGAGGAGGGCGGGTACGTCACCAAAAAGACCGTGCACAAGAAACCACCCAATTCAGTGGATTCGCGAAAAGTCTTGCCGGAAAACGTGATTGACACCACGCGACGGCGAATGAGTAAGCGACAAGGAGGGCTGCTGTAGGAAGAGGTTCACCTCACAGAAGTAGTGACCGAAGTCAGAGTGAGCAAGAGGAGTGATCTGGGAACGGGAGAAGCGGGAGACGGGACCGGCGACGCGCCTATGGATATGGTGATGGAGATGGCGATGGCGGTGACGCCTATCGCCATGGAGACTGCTGGCGTGGCCACACTTGAACCGATGGAGAGAAACGAGCACGGAAAGCGGAGGAGGAGGAGTGAGGCCCCAGCAACCGCCTTGGGCCCCGGGGACAGGAGGGGTCGCATGGCTCAAGCGGCTCAGCAGCAAGCCCGCTAACTGGCACAGCTACACCGAACCATAGCAAAGATGGCAAACATACTGGAGGTGCAGACAGCACTGCAGAAAGCGCAGTGGCGAGGGATGAAAATGTGGTTGGATGAATCAGATGAGAAGCGGGACGCGTACCACCAGGATGACTTACTGTGGGGCAAGGGCATCACGTGCATGGTCACAAGAGTGGTGACCACAACAGAACGGGGCAAGAGAGAGGAACGAAAAGCGGACACCGATGGCGTCGGTCTACAGGACTCAATACACGCAGATATGTCGCAGACATGTGGACTGCAAAAGCCGGAGGAGCGCCAACAACCGCAGCCTGGAAGGCAGCTCAAGCTAAAGCCAAAGCCAAAGCCGAACCCAGCAGCAACACAGACGCCGAGAACCACATCGACGCCCAGAGTGGTGACAACATCAGCACCTCCACCGACCATATGGTGGGAGACAGTCCCACTACCAAACTAAAAGACGCCGGCCAGCCCAACCCCAGCCCCAACAACAGGCTCGAGCTTCGCTGATAGACGCCTAATTCTAAGGAGAGACGAGAAAGTTCCACTCCCCAATAAGATGGTCCAAGAAATTGCGTCAGTGATCAACAGAGCGCTTTTCCACCAGCAGGCTCCGGCCCACATTAGGATCATGAACGCAAGAAGGAATGCCAAGGGCGCGATCACTGGAATCACGCACCAGAATGCGACAGCGGAGATGGCTCTGCAGTACCGCGACATCATCATCACAGCAGCGAGGACTGTCGACACAGGAGTCGTTGACATTGTGGTGAAACGGCGGAGCTAGAAGGCAGAGAGCTCATCATTAACACTCCGCCGCACCTCTCGCGGCATCCAAAAGGAATTCGTGAGAAAGAGCGGTTCTGCCTCGAGGAGCGTAGGAAGAGCGGGAGAAGATATGATACTACCTGGCCTTGAGGATCCACGCAATTGCGTGGATCCACGAAATCTCGGAAAGAGCGAGTTAGAGCAAAAGCTGGGAAGGATAGAGTCTGTAATTCGTTGTATGTGATAAGATGATATATGATGAGATGGGAGTCTATCTACCCCGGGGTTTCCCGAATATATACTCCCCATCGCTCCGTCCTTCTCCATTACCCCTGAATCTCCGTCCGCCCCCATCACCTAGTCTATCTCCGTCATCCCTGACTCTCCGTACACCCGCGGTAGATCAGTCCTCTGCCAAGCTGAGTGGCGGTGGTGGTTAGAAACAGATTTTCCCACCACAACTCCTCCCTGGCCCTTTGTGCGAAGCACACCACCCCTCTTCCATCCCATATAACCATATACCCAAACCCGAAACAACATAAGAATAACATGAACCCAAAGGAAAGACACAGACGTAGACCCACATCAGCAAAAATATAAAATAGTTTGGAAGTCACAACTGAAAAACTCAGCAACTCTGAACAGCCACAATGATCCTTGCAGATGCTCCCAGATGCTCCCAGACAGGCTGAGTGCAAAGCAATGTGCCCTCAGGTGCTCCGAGACTACTTCACCGGTAATCCTCAATGTTTCGGCAGTTGTGGAAAAGAATACGAGAATATCCCGAAGAGTGTATAGTTGGCTTTAAGATGTTACAAAGTTTAATTATTAAGATGGGAAGCACGCGAGTCTTGGCAAATTAAAAGGGCGAATTAAGTCAATGACAACAACAGTAATTAGTGTTAGCAACGGGTCCGGGTAACCCGCCAGCGGTCCGGGTTTTGACCAGCGGTTCGGTTCGGTTCGGTTCCAGACCCGGCCAAAAACCCGGCCCGCTGTGTCTTGGCGGGTTTGTTACCCGGACCGGACATAGAACCGTGGGTATTTGACCGGGTTGGAACCGGACCGCGGTTCCAACTATACGGTTCCTACAGCTTTGGCTCCAATTAAGTATTTGAGTTTTGATCATATCATGACATGGTCAATACGTAAATTGTTCAGCTTTTGCCGCTCTTTCACCTCCTGCTTTCAGATTTGCAATCCGACTGATATTCGTTGAGTGGTTGTGAAATGATGGCAGATTGTAAGGAAAATTTGCGGGTTTTCGATTGCGACTCAACGAATACTTGTCGGATCGCAAATCTGAAAGTGGGAGGTGAAAGAGCGACCAAAACTTAACATTTTACGTATTGATCATGTTGTTATCTGATCAGAACTCAAACAATTAATTGGAACCAAAATTGTGAACTTCAAATGACGGGTTTTTGGTGGTAAAACCGGCCCATTTCCAACGGTCCGGGTTTTTCGTGTGGTAAGACCAGTTGCCACGGTCCGGTTTCGGGTGGAACCGGACCCGGAACCGACCCGGCAATTTGGACCCGTTGCTAACACTAACAGTAATCCGCAAGCGGAGGGCGACAATCGATTTCTAATGTTGGATGTACCCTGCAACGAGACTCTCAGCACCCCTGGACCGTCACAGGATATTGGGAATGGCATGAATATAGAACATGCACAGAAATCCACGCGATTGAGTGGACTTGCGTAAAGTCTTGGCCAAGATGAAAAAACCGAAACTTCAAAATAACTCACCTACCTTGACAGCAGGTGACATACGTACACCAACATTCGATTTGCAGCATCCAGCTGGCCCTAGAACGACACTCACAACCGCAGTGGATGATTAACAGTGGCCAAACACTAGCGACACTAGCGACCACACGATAAGTAGCCAGGATGGCGACAGAAGAGGGAAACAGTCCAATTGAAGGAATGATCAGAAGATCTTGAGTAGCAACACATTGCAGTCTCTGACTGCACAGGTGCACAAGAGGAGTCCACGTGAGGGAACAATGATGCAGCAGGTGAGTGACGTAATGCCGCTGCACTAAACAATTGACATGATGGCCAAAATGCCAGAAGTACACATGGCGCATGGAGAGATGCAATCGTTCAGAATGAGAGAATTGCTACAGGATAGGGAGACGAAGTGGGACGAGTGCCACAAGGGCAACGCACTATAGGGTACGAGCATTGTGGAGATAACCTCCCAGGTGCTGGTCCAAATCTGGGCAGGCAAAGTAGGACCGGCCCAGGCCACGACAAAAGAAGAAAGATACAAACAGCAACGCAGGATGGCGGACGCCTAGAGACCTCACACCAGGCATGGGCAATGCCGGATGGAGAGCCAGCAATGCGTGAGCCGCAGCAGCAACTAAAACTCAAACCCTCTCCCCAACTCAAACAGCAGCCTGGATCACAACTCAAACCCTAACCTAAGCCAACATCCACTCGACCTAGCATGTGGGAGACATTCCAACCCTGAATGCAGAGGCAGATGGCGCCTGGCTGTCCACTCCCCGCCCCGATCACTGGATCAAACGTGGCATTATGACACTCAATCTTATCACGAGACGAGACCGTGCCACTCTTACATTATCTGGACCAAGACATTATGCCAGCGCTCAACAGGGTGCTTTCCCAATAGCAGACCCCAGCCCACATTGGGATTATGAATGCAAGAAGGTCAGCGAAGGTCACCATCACATCAAGCACACAACACAATGTGACAGAGGAGATGGCTTAGCAATACCGTGACATTATAATCACAGCAGTGTGTATGGCCACGTACGCCTGTGTTCGGCCGCATGGGCATCCGTATGGTACGTATAGGGATACGGTTGCAAACGTGGATGCGTGTGATAGTAGATGTAGATGAATAGGTACGATTATTGCTAGAGATCTAAGGCTCGCGGCGAGCCGACTATATAGAATGGCCATTACCCGGCCTCGGTCACGTGCCGCCGTTACATTATCCTCCTCTTTAGGTGCGGACCTCCTGGGCTGCATGAACCATACAGGAGAGAAGGAACGGAAACGGAAGGAAGCGTTATACAATCATGCAGCGTACGTTCTTGTACCAATCATATGTCCCGCTACCGATAGGTACCACTCAGGGAGACCTTTCGGCAGATGCGGCCCACAGGGCAAATCCACCGCCACTTGACTGATTCGGAAGGTGGTGAAAACCCGTCCCGACGCCATTTGTACTGGGCCGAGATCCAAAGATGAGAAGAAGAGAAGAGAGACACAAAAGCATCCAAAAGTGGTCCCATCTTCATATCTCGACTTCATAACCCATGCTCAATTGACCATCATTCCGGTAGTTTCAATCTATTGGCGTAGGTCATCGTCGAAATCGTCAGGGTGGTAAAGCTTCCGCTCATGATTCGGCATTGATGGGGGTTTCCGCTGCCGGGATCGGTCGTAGCCATCGCTGATCTTCGATGGTATACTTCAATTGGGTGCAATCTCTTTTGTAGACACGTAACACATAAGTTTGTCCAAAATGGTTATACTTACCAAGTTCATGCGCGCTAGGGCTGTGTGAGCTCTGTGCAGTGTTTCCGCATGCTCTGTAGAGTATATCTTGCAGCCAGTATTCATTGGTACTCAGAAATGACTCGTAGATCGGTAGATTCATCTTGATTCGGTACTCATCTCTCGGAGTCTGCTTCAGTGACCATCCAGTCGACCTCCGTGGTTGTAGCTGATAGGTTGCTCCAGTGAAACCTTGGTCAACTTATCGGTAGACTTCTAGGTAGACTTGTCTGTTGTCTTCTCGGTACATGTCGCAGTAGACTGCCTCTCGGTACGCTTTCAACTTCTCGGTGGACTTGTCTGTTGACCTCTCTCTACGTGTGTCAGTAGACTGCCTGTTGTTAGACTCAAAACTTCTCGGTAAGACTGTTCGGTAGCCTTCTCGGTGCGTGACTCGGAAGACTGGCACCAAGTGGGCTCTCAGCTTGTCAGTAGGGTTTGACTGGTCTGACATGGCTATCTGCCTCTTTTGGAAATTCTTTGCACCATCCAGGACTTCTCCATCACATTGATTGTCGATTGCCATCGTGGCTCAGTAGCAGTGTAGTCTTGTTTTGGGATTGAAATTGGATTGGAATTGAGATTCATTGGTGCTTCGAAACATATTTTGGTTCGGCTTTAGTTTTGTCTCCAGGTTTCCCGTCAAAAGATCCCGGCCATCTCGTATGTGTGCTTGTACAAGGTTGATTCTAGCCATAGATCATGATTTGAATTGGCCAGGGTAACGTCGGCGAAATAGACCATCATCAAATGGATCCCGTCTCTACATCGGAAAACGATGTGAGCTTCCGCTGGTTGTATCGTAACTGTCATTGACATATCGCACTGGTGGTGACCACTCGGGGGTGGCAGAATTGACGCCAACTGCATCAGGTGTGGGTGGAATATCATATCATGATCCAACTCTAACATGGTAACATCTTGGTACGTTATACTCAACATGTACCAAGAGCGATTCTGCTTTGGGAATGCCGCTTTGTACATTGCATGTGCAGATCTTGCCATCTCTTGATTCAGCATTCAGTAGGGTCTCGGCGGACCGCTTCTCGGTGAAAGTCATGTGGATGAGAGCATTGGTGCATTCTTGGTTGACTTCTCTGTGGCGATCTCGGTAGGCAGCTTTGGTACGATATCCGTTTGCTTCCTGGTAATCCTCTCGATCTCCATGTGAAGTTGTTCAGCAGTGATATCTGTCAGTGGGAGATGTTCGGTGATTATATTCAATCTCGGTTGAGACCAATTCCGTAGCCGTATCGCAGTTGTTCAGTATCTCATTCGGATGTGCTTCGGCAGCCCTATTTCAGTCATTCGGTGTCTCATTGGGAACAGCTTGGGCATCCGTATTTGCACTGCTTCAGCATGGATCACGGTCATTCGGCTCATCATGTTTCCTCCGGTGCATATGCAAGTCTATTGGATATCATCCGGAACGACCCTAATTTCGGTCTGAAACACCCGGGTGTTCCGGACAGCTCTGACGGCTCTGACGGAACCTCGTACGCTCTGAGGGAGAATTACACACTACCGGTCGCCCAGTTGATGGGTGGCGTTGCATACGTACCTCCTTGACTTTGTGGTGACATATACGCATCATCAGAACGACACGTGTGTTACACTCTTCGCAGGGGCTGCAGTTATGCTGAAGCCGTTTACACAACGCCTGGCGCTCAACGACAAGCCTGGGAGCACCTGGGAGCGCCGGCGACAAACCTGGCAGCGCCGGCGACATGTCTGGGAGCACCTTGAATCACAGTCATGTATTCAGTTTGTATTCTCATTCATGTATCTATGTATCTATATAGCTACCCATCTACACACGCTATATCTGGACTGGCTTCGGTCTGCCAAATATATACTCCCCGTCACCCTGTCCACCTCCGTTACCCCTGTATCTCCGTACAACCGCCGTCGCTCCTTGAAGATATCTGATCCAGCGTGTTTGAGATGCACTTGGAGACGGAGATTGAGTGAACTCAGAGATGCACTTGGAGGCCGTGATTGAGCCAGTTTGGAGATGCAATTGGAGGCCGTGATCGTGCGAACTTGGAGGCCGTAATCG
>Ga0307512_10003188_pt1 | contig 19446 bp, 16 predicted proteins | sample 14_EM_MG_FD_200267 | JGI IMG/M metagenome (GOLD analysis project Ga0307512, IMG submission 200267) | Populus trichocarpa ectomycorrhiza microbial communities from riparian zone in the Pacific Northwest, United States - 14_EM | ecosystem: Host-associated > Plants > Roots > Unclassified | place... | reverse complement strand
CGGGGTGAACCATCAGGAAGGCGAGCAGATCGAACTCGCGGACCGTCAACGACACCGGTTCACCGCCAAGAGTCGCCATCCGCCGGGCGGTGTCGGCGGTCAACTCCGCGTCGGTCAGCACCCCCGACGCACCGGGATCCGAGGTGGCGGCCCCGGCGCGGCGCAGGACCGAGCGGATCCGCAGCATGAGCTCGCGAGGCGAGAACGGCTTGGTGACATAGTCGTCGGCACCGACCTCCAGGCCCACGATGCGATCCGCCTCGTCGCCCAGCGCGGTCAGCATGACAATCGGCAGGCTCGGCAGGTGGCGCCGGAGCCGCCGGCACACCTCGAGGCCGCTCAGGCCGGGCATCATCACGTCGAGCACCACCAGATCAGGGCATTGGGCCTGCACCGCCGCCAGGCCCGCGGAGCCGTCCGCGGCCAGCCGCACGTGATGGCCCTCCTGCTCCAGATAACGCCGAACGACGTCACTGACCGTCGGATCGTCGTCGACCACCAGCACCCGACTTCCCATCTCGGCCACGCTACCGGCGGCCGGCCCGGGCTCGGCACCGCGAACGCTTTCGGAATTCTTACGGCTTGCCGGCCACCAGCGTCCCGGCTGCGCAGCGCGGCGGAACGGTTTGCCGTGGGCCGGTTTACCCCGGGGCGGGCAATCTGGAAAGGTCGAGCCATGAATGTCCACTGCATACCGGTGTCCGGGGCGGACGCGGAAAAGCTGGTGCCGATCCTGCACGACGCCGAGGAGGACGACGAACGCATCCGCGCCGCGCTGCGGGAGCCGACCTGCCAGGCGTACGCCGGGATGCTCGACGATGAGCCGGTCGGCGCGGCGGTGGTGCACTGGGCCGACCGGGAGCCCAGCGAGATCTTGTACCTCGCGGTCGCCGCCGCCCGGCGCGGCACCGGGATCGGCCGCCAGATCGTCGCGGCTGTCCAGGACGAGTTGCCCGCGCACGGGCGGGCGCTGCTGGTCGGCACGGCCAACTGCGCGCTGGACAACATCGCCTTCTACCAGAAATGCGGCTTCCGCATGCACTCCGTCAAACGCGACTACTTCGACTACATCCAACCCCCGCTGCGCGAACATGGAATCGTCATGCGCGACATGATCGTCTTCGGCTACGACCTGGACGCCCGGTAACTCCGGATCAGGGCCGCTACATCTCGCGGTAGCAGGCGCGGTCGAAGTCGGCGAAGCCTCCCTCGGCGCCCAGGTCCTGCACCCAGAGGCCGACGAACGCGCCGGTGAATCCCCACGCCGGGGGTTCACCGTCGGCCACCTTCGCGGCGTGCTCGTCGGACAGGATGGTGGCGTCCAGCGCGATATCGAGGTCGTGCCACTCCGCGCCGGCCGACGCGCCGATCGAATAGCTGAAGGTCAGTGTCGGGCCGTCGAGGGTGGCTCGCAGCCCGACCCGATCCACTCCGGCCAGGTCCACCCGCAGATCCGGTTGGGCCGTGACCCGCCCCTGATCGCTGGAGAGGATCTCCATGACCGGCCGACCGTCGTCGTCAGCGGTAACGTACAGGTAGTGCCAGTTACGCGTGTTGTAGTACGCCGTTATGCCGGCGAGCTGGCGGTAGCTGCTCGGCGCGAATTCCATGACGGTGTCGAGGACGCATCGTTGGGCGGTGACCCGGCGGGCCACCAGGCTGGGCCGCTGCCGACCCACCGGCGACTGCCCGCCGACGATCCGCAGGAACGACGGGCGGGTGGTCAGATCCACCCAGTCCGGTGCCGCCGGACGGCGCAGCGTGGACCAGTTCACGCCGAGCTCGGGGCCGTCGAAATCGTCCCGGTCGAGGTCGGTGGCCACGGCTTCCGCGGTCTGCGGGGCTGCGCTGCCCGCAGGCGCGCGCACGGTCTCGGCCGGGATCCCGCCGTTGATCCGGGGCCAGCCCTCGGCGGTCCACTCCACGAGCTGCAGTGCGGTTTCCCGGCCGAGCACACACTCCCCCAGCGTCGTGTAGGGGCGAGCGACCAGATGGGCCAGATACCACTCGCCGCCCGGGGTCTGCACGAGGCTGCCGTGCCCCGCCTTCTGCAGCGTCAGCTCGGGCCGGCCGGCGGAACTGAGCAGCGCACCCCCGGGATCCACCTCGTAGGGGCCGAACAGGTCCCGGGAGCGGGCCACCGTTTCCTGGTGCGCCCAGCTCGTCCCGCCCTCCGCGGTGAGCAGGTAATACCAGCCGTCCTTGCGGTAGAGATTCGGCGCCTCGGTGACGCCCGCGCTGGTGCCGGCGAAAATCATCCGCTCGGGGCCGATCAGCCGACGGGCCGCCCGGTCATACTGCTGCATGGAGATGCCCGCGAAGCGGTTCCGGCCGTCGCGCCAGTCCGCAACCATCGAGATCATCCAGGTGGTGCCGTCGTCGTCGTGGAACAGCGAAGCGTCGAACCCACGACCGTGTAGCACGACGGGCTCCGACCACGGGCCGCCCAGGTCGGGTGCCGTGATCAGGTAGTTTTGCGGGTCCCAGTACCCGCCCGCGAAACTGGCGACGTCGGAGTAGAGCAGGTAAAACTCGCCGTCGACATAGGACAGGTTGGGCGCCCAGACGCCGTTCGAGTCGCCGCAGCCCCGCAGATCGAGCAGGCGGCGGTCCTTCAGGATTCCGCCGAGCGGGCGCCAGCGAACCAGGTCGGTGGAGTGGTGTAGCCGCACCCCCGGATACCACTCGAAGGTCGACGTGGCGATGTAGTAGTCGCCGCCCACCCGCAGGATCGACGGGTCGGGATGAAACCCCGGCAGCACGGGATTGCGGATCAGTTGTTCGACGCCGACACCGCGGTCCATGGTCATCGAGCCGGTCACGGACACCCCCAGGACGCGCCGGCGATCGAGCCGGAACCTTGGACGGAAGTTTCGGGCAGGCATGCAGGACAGCAGCGCTGTACGCAGACACGCGAGCTCCAGTATGACGTGCGAGCTCGATTTCCGATGCCGTTGAGCCACAAACTTCCGATACTTTTCCGGTACGACTCGGCACGCCAGCGGGCCGGCCGTTCGATGATCAGCCCCAGTAGACCTTGCTTTCCTCGAATCGGAAGCGATAGGCGGCCAGGACGGCGAACCCGGCCGTGAAGGCGAGCAGCGCGAGGATCGGGACGGCCGCGTCGGCCAGGCCGCCGCGTTGCAGCACCACCCGATGCAGCCCTTGCAGGGCCCAGTAGGTGGGGGTGGCGGGCGCGACGACCGCGACCCAGTGCGGCAGGGCGGAGGTGGGCACCAGCGCGCCGCCTAACGCAGCCAGCGCCACACCGCACACCCCGTTGACGACGTTGAGCTGCTGCGAGGTACGCGAGAACGCGGTCAGCAGGGCACCGAAGGCGGTGAGGCAGGTCGCCGTGCCGAGCAGCAGGATCACCAGCGCGGGCCACGAGCCGCGGACCCGGAAGCCGAACAGGGCCGCCGCGACCAGGATCAGTCCGAGCATCTGGACCAGGGACAGCGCCGCCCACGGCAACAGCTTGCCCACGACGATTTCAAGGGTTGAGGCCGGGCTGGCGCGCAGGCGGTCCCAGGTGCCCCAGGCCTGATCCCGGAAGAACGCGAAGCCCAGACGACCCGCACCGAACGCGGCGAACGCCACCGCGATCCCCGGCACCGCGATCTGCACCCCGCCCGCTCCCCCGGCGCCGCCGGACCCGACGGTACCGGTCAGCAGGCTCTTGATCATCGAGACGAGCACGATCGGCAGCACGATGCCGAAGATGGCGAGGCCCGGCATGGTGGCGATCACCCGGAACTCGTGCCGCGCCACGGCGGCGCCGGGCCACCGCATCACGGCCGCCGCCCGGTTGCGCCGGCCGGCCCGGTGGCATTCCGCGCCGCACCGCCGCCTTCCGGGGAGTATCGACGGCCGGTCAAGGCCAGATAGACGGTCTCCAGGTTGGCCTGCACGATCTCGACCGAGCGGAGCCGGCCGGCGTCGTCGCCGAGCGACCTGACCATCGCCACGATCGTGCCGGCCGGGTCGGCCGTGGCGACCCGCAGAACGTTGCCTCGACGCTGCGTCGCTCCGGCCGGGATCGCGACCGGCGGCGGGTCCACGAAACCGAACTCCACGGTCGCCACGGCATGCTCCGCCACCAGCTCGGGCACGGTTCCCCGGGCCAGCACGGCGCCCGCCTCGAGCAGCACAACCGAGGCGCCGAGCATCTCCACCTCCGGCAGGTAGTGGGTCGAGTAGAGAACCGCCGCCCCCTCGGCGGCCAGCTTCCGCACCAGATCGACCAGGCAGGCGCGGCTTTCCACATCCGAGCCCGCCGTCACCTCGTCGAGCAGCAACAGCCGGGGCCGGTGCATCAACGCCATCGCCGTGTGCACGCGCCGCTTCTGCCCGCCGGAGAGCCGGCCCACCTGCCGATTCAGCAGCCCGTCGAGACCCAGCCCCGCGGCCACCTCGCCGATGCGGGCACGCAGCGCGCGGCCCCGCAGCCCAGCCAACTCGCCGAATAGGCGCAGGTTGCCGGCCACGTCGAGCACCGGGCAGACGGCCAGTTCCTGCGGCGCCAACCCGATCATTCGCCGTGCGGCTCGGCTGCGGGCGAGGGCGTCGACCCCGGCGACCGTGATCGAGCCGGCGTCGGCCCGGCGCAGGCCCGCCACGATGGAGACGATGGTGGATTTGCCGGCGCCGTTCGGGCCGAGCAGCGAGGCCACCTCGCCCGCGTGGACCCGCAGGTCGATGCCGCGGAGCACCTCGACGCCGCGATAGGACTTGCGCAAGCCGTCAATCCGCAGGATCACCTCGGCGGACCGCCGGCCGGCCTCCGCCGGGATGGGGCGAGCTCCGCGAACCACATGTCCGTCCACTGAGGAGGTCCTCCGCTTTTGCTGGGACAGGTCTTGGGAGCGCCGGCTGCTATTGCCGAGCGGTCAGGATCCCGTGGAGCCGGCTCGCGGTTTCGGCGAGCACTTCCAGTGCCCGGCTACGCTGCTCAGCCGTGCCGGTGGCACCCACCTGGTGCAGCACGGTCAGCAGGCCTGCGACGGCGCTCTGCACCTCGCGGACCTGAGCCACGGTCGTATCCGGATAGCTCTGCCACGGCGACTGGGCCGCTGCCTGGGCCGCCGCCGCGCGACCCGTCGCGGTGAGCGTGAAAACCTTCCGGCCGCCCGCGTGCTCCGCGATGGTCAGGCCCTGCTCCAGAAGCAGGTGCAGGATCGGGTAGACGGAGCCGGGACTGGGCCGCCAGATTCCGCCGGTGCGACCGGCCAGCTCCTGGATCATTTCGTAGCCGTGCATCGGCCGCTCGGCCAACAGGGCCAGCAGGGCGGCGCGCACGTCGTGCCGGCGGCTGCCACGGCCAGAATCGGGGCTACGGCCGCGCTGACCGTGACTGGACAACTCCGTCGGCCTCCCAGCCTGAATCGCGGAGACTTGGGTCAGGACGGCGAGGCGGATTCGAGCAGCTTGCCCAGCCCGCTTGGCGCCAGGCTCCCGCACGCCGCCCGAATCTTTTGCCGCTGCTCCTTGCTGAGGCTGCCGAAGGCCTTCAGCAGGTCGGCGCGGGTGGGTGATTCCGGTATGTCGACGCCGTTCGACCGGGCGCACTCGACCAGCGGCGTCAAGGCCTCGGCCCGGCTGCCGCTCGAGGCCGGCGCCGGCGTCGGCGTGGTGCCGGAACCACCGGAGTCGCTACCACCGCAGCCGACCAGTAGGAAACCCGCAATCAACAGGGCGGCGGCGAGGGATGCGGCCTGCCGTCGAGGAAGCACGATCGGGATATGCACGGACACTTGAACGCTCCTTGCCCAGGGGATGGTCACGGCCGTCATTGCAACGAGCGGACCTGTCGGTGACGCGCCGCGGAGCTGAGGATTTGCTGACGGTTGCCGACGCCGCGCTCGGATCAGCTCGCGGGTCGCTTTGCCTGTTCCCGGGGCCCCTGCTCCGGCGCGGTTTCCTCCGGCCCGGGCACGAAGCGGGGCAGGCTGACCTCGAACGTGGCGCCCTGCCCGGGGCTGCTGCGCACCTGCACGGTGCCGCCCTGCGCCTCGACGATGGCCCGCACGATGGCCAGGCCGAGTCCCGCCCCCGAGCCGTGGTCCCGGGCGGAACGGTAGAACCGCTCGAACACGTACGGGAGATCCTTTTCCGGAATTCCCTGGCCGCGATCCGCGACGCTCAGCCGTATTCGCTGCGCCCCCGGATCGGGGCCGACCTCGACCGACACCGCAGTGCCCGGCGGGGTGTGCTGCAGGGCGTTGCCCACCAGATTGCGGACCACTTGGCGGATCCGGTCGGCGTCGCCGGCCGCGAGCATCGGCTCGGTCGGGGCCGGCAGTCGCAGCGTGATCGGCCGGGCCGGGTCGATGACCCGGGCGTCGCCGACCACTTCGCCGGCGATCGCGGCGAGGTCGACGGCGGCCACGTCCAGCGGCCGCTGGTGATCCAGGCGGGCCAGCAGGAGCAACTCCTCGACGAGCCGGCTCACCTGTCCCGCCTCCTCCGCGATGCGGGTCATCGCCGTCTCCAACCCGGCGGCGTCGTTCAGACCACCTTGGAAGTAGAGGTCGGCCCAGCCGCGAATGGTGGTCAGCGGGGTCCGCAACTCGTGGGAGGCGTCCGCGACGAACCCGCGCAGCCGGTCGTCGGCCCGCTGGCGTTCGTCGAAGGCGCGGTTGAGGGCCAGCGACAGCTGCCCCACCTCGCCGCGGGGATCGTCGACCGGCACCCGGCGGGTGAGATCACCCTCGGCGATCGCGGTCGCCGTCGCGGCCATCGCCCCCAACGGACGCAACCCCAGCCGGAGTACGCCGACGCCCAGGCCCGCAACGACGATCAACGTGACCACGGTGACGATCGCCTCGCTGACCGCCAGCCGGTTCAGGGTCTCCTGGTCGTTGCGGATAGGTAGCGCGATCACCGTCGCCGACACCTGGTAGTCGACCCCGGCGCTGGCGTCCACCAGCACGCCGGACGTGGGGTGATACAGCACGCGGAACGGCTGCCCGGCCAACTCGGCCACCACCGGCCGGTCCGGTACCCGGCGGATGTCGACCGGCTCTCGGGTGTCGAGCAGGGCCACCAGTGCCCGTTGCTGCGGGCTGTCCGTCTGTTGCGACAGCACGGTCACCACCCGGCTGTCGGCATCGAGAAATCCAACGTAGAGCTCGGCGGGCGAGGCGGTCGCCAGCAATCCCTGGGTCTGCCGGATCCCCAGCTGGCGAGACAGCGTCTGGTCCAGGCCGTCGGCGATGCGTACGACGTTGCGGTGGGCCCGCGCATCGAGGAAGGATCGCAGCAGGTCGTAGGACGCGATGTCGGCGCCGACGAAACCGGCCGCCATCAGCAGGATGACGCCGACCAGCAACCGGCCGCGCAGGGTGCCCGGCAGCGCCCGCCGCCGGGCAGGCACGGACGGCGGCCGGGACTCCGCCGGGCTGGCCACGGATTCGGTCATGAGGACGGCGTACGCAGCACGTATCCGAAGCCGCGAACCGTCTCGAGCAGGGGCGGATCGCTGGCGTCCACTTTGCGCCGCAGGTTGGACATGAACTTCTCCACCACCGCGGCCTCGCCACCGAAGTCGTACTGCCAGACCCGGTCGAGGATCTGCGCCTTGGACACCACCCGACCGGCGTTGAGCAGCAGGTAGCGCAGCAGCCGGTACTCCGTCGGCGACAGCTCGATCAGCCGGCCCGCCCGGCGTACCTGATGGGTCTCGTCATCCATCTGGAGGTCCGCGTAGGTCAGCGTGTCCTCCTCGCTCGCGCCCTCCTGGGTGCGGCGCAGCAGCGCGTGCACCCGGGCGATCACCTCGGCCACGCTGAACGGCTTGGTGACGTAGTCGTCACCACCGATCAACAGGCCGGTGACCTTGTCGTCGGTGCCGTCCCGCGCGGTCAGGAAAAGCACCGGCGACCGGCAGCCCTGGGCGCGCAGCTGCCGGGCCAGGTCGAAGCCGCTGATATCCGGGAGCATCACGTCGAGGATGATGAGATCGGGCGCGAAGTCGCGCAGCTGGTCGAAGACCTCGTTGCCGGCGCCCGTCGCGACCGGCTGGAATCCCGCGAACCGCAGGGTGGTCACCAGCAACTCGCTGATGTGACGGTCGTCGTCGACCACCAGCACCCGCTTGCCCTGGCCGTCGAGGCCTGCGAGATCCGTCATAGAGAACTCCTCATCTCCCGCCCGAGCTCCATCCTCTGTCACCGCGCACCACGTGAGGCACCCCGAAGCCTGACGGTTTGCTGAACGTCGCGGCCGGTGGTGAGGAAACCGTCAGCAAGAAGTCAAACAAGAAGGAGGTCGCGACCGAAGGCTGCGGGCCATGAAGCTCAGGGTTCCCGGCCACCATCGCCTTCCGCCAGTGCGGTGGGGCCGGATCGCGCCGGCGCTGATCGTGCTGGCCGTGGCGGCCGGGGTCGCCGCAGTGTTGCTGAACCGTCCGGGCAGCGAGGCCGCGGGCGGCGGCGGCCGGGGCCAGATCGCCGGCACGGTCGCCACCGCGACCGCCGAAACCCGGGAGATCGCCGCGACGATCCGGCTGGCCGGCTCGGTGGCGGCCACCGATTCCGCCGACGTGCTGGCCGGCCTGGCCGGCCGGATCGACGACGTCCGGGTCAAGCTGGGTGACGAGGTGATCGCCGGGGAGACGATCGCGCACGTGTCTCAGCCGAAGAGCGAGGACACCGAGGCCGTCTTCCACGAGACGCTCGCCGACACCGCCGCCGTTTCCTGCTCTTCCCCGTCGGCACCCACCGCGAGCCCGACCACACCGGCTCCAACGCCGTCACCCTCCCCGACCGCCACGCCGACGTCGTCACCCACCCGAACTCAGCAGCCGTCCTCCCGGCCGACGAAGACGCCGGCGACGGGCGGGGTGCAGATCCCGGCGCCGAAGATCACCATCCAGCCGAGAATCACCATTCAGCCGAAGATCACCATGCCCGACATCACCCTGCCCAGCGGGCCCACCGAGCAGACCCTGACGGCACCGTTCGACGGCCGGGTCACCAAGCTTGAGGTGGTCGACGGCAGTTCGGTGTCGGCCAGCACGGTGGTTGCCACGGTCTCCGGGCATGGCCTGGAGGTGCGGGCCGACGCCCCACCGGCGGAGGCGACGCAGCTGACCAACAAGACCGGCGCGCGGGCGACGGTACGGCCGGCCGTGCCCGGTAGCAGCACGGAGATCGCCGCGCGGATGAGCAGCCTGGCGCCGGCCGCCGAGGCCGCCTCCGGCCAGACGCCGGTCGTGCTGACGTTCACCGCGGACGCGACCGCGTTGAAACCCGGCGACCCGGTCAGCGCAGACATCCTGCTGCCAACCGGGAAAGGCGTCGTGGTGCCGGCCGACGCGGTGGTCTACCCGGACGGCAACGCATCCGTCTTCGTGATCGACAACCAGATCGATCCGCAGGCGCTCGGCCTGCAACTGCCGGCCAACCTGCCGCCGGGAATCAAGATCGGCCGGGTCACGGCGACCCCGGTCCAGCTGGGCGTGCGGGCCGGCGACGACCAGCAGGTGACCGGCGTGGACGCCGGCGCGGTCGTGGTGGCCAGCGGGCAGAGCAGCCTCGTTGACGGCGCCCGGGTGGCCATCCTCGACACCGCGACCCCCACCCCCTCGGCGACGGGCACCCGATGAATCTCACCAAACTGCTGATCTCCCGTCCGCTGCTGACCACCATGGTCTTCGCGGGCATCGCCGTGCTCGGCGTGGTGGCCGCCGTGCGGCTGCCCGTCAGCGAGCTGCCGAACGTCGAGTTCCCGGCCGTGGTTGTCCAGCTCACCTACCCCGGAGCCAATTCGACCACCGTCCGGGAACAGATCACCAAGCCGGTGCAGGAGGCGGTGGCCGAGGTCAACGGCATCAGCGAGCTGACCGCCGTCTCCGCCGCCGGCTCGTCCGTGGTGATCGCCCAGCTCGACTCCGGCACCGACGTCGACACGGTGGCCGGCGACATCTCTCAGGCGGTCAGCCGGGTGCAGCGGCGGCTACCTGACGAGGCGCAGAGTCCCGTGATCACCAAGGCGAACCCGTTCGTCTCCCCGCTGCTCGTCGTCAGCTACACCGGCGCCTCCGCGCAGCAGCTGCAGACACTGGTCGACCAGACCATCCAGCCCCGCCTCCAGTTGGTCTCGGGTGTCGGCCGGATCCAGGTGACCGGCGGGCTCGGCACGCAGGTCACAGTGGACATCGATCCCCAGTTGCTGGTCGCCCGGAACGTGTCGCTGACCCAGGTCGTCCAGGCCGTCACGGCGCAGAACATCGACCTGTCGGCCGGTATCCTCGCCACCGGCGACCTGGACACCCAGTTGACCGTCGATGCCCAGACCACCGCCGAGTCCCTGTCCGGCCTGGTGGTCGCGACGGTCGGCGGCGCGCCGGTACACCTGGGCGAGCTCGGCCAGGTCAAGGAGCAACCCGCCGAGGCCAACAGCGCCAGCAACCTCAACGGCACCCCGGCCGTCTCGGTGGCCGTGACGGCACGGGACGGCGCGAACGCGCTGGAGACCGCCGGGGCGGTCCGGGCCGCCCTGGACGACATCGACAAGGACCTGCCGGCCGGCGTGACCCGGACCGTCACCTCCGACCAGACCGTCTACACGAAGGCCGCCCTGTCGGCGACCGTACTGGATCTGGTCCTGGCGATTCTGCTGGCGAGCCTGATCATCCTGGTCTTCCTGCAGAGCCTGCGCCAGACGTTCATCGTGCTCGTGGCGATTCCGACGTCGTTGCTGGCCACCGCGTTGATGATGTACTTCCTACACTTCAGCCTGGACATCATCAGCCTGCTGGCGATGTCGTTGCTGATCGGCATCCTGGTCGACGACGCGATCGTCGTCATCGAAAACATCACCCGCCACCTCGGCATGGGCAAATCGCCGGCGCAGGCCGCGTACGACGGGCGGGTGGAGATCGGCGCCGCGGCGCTCGCGCTGACCCTCACCGACGTCATCGTGTTCCTTCCGGTCATCTTCACCTCGGGCATCGTCGGCCAGATCCTCTTCGAGTTCGGCGTCACCGTGGTGGTCGCGACCCTGTTCAGCCTGCTCGTCTCGTTCACCCTGACCCCGATGCTGTCCGCGCACTGGCTGCGGCATCGCCCGGCGGCGGGCGCACAACGGCTGACCAGGCGCGTCGGCGACCGGCTGCAGCGCGGGGAACGCGCCATGCGAAACGGCTACGGCCGCGCGTTGCGGGCCTGCCTGCGCAGCCGGCCGGCGGTGCTCGCCATCGGCGTGCTGGCCCTGGTCCTGTCCGCGGGGCTGATCCTCACCGGGCGGGTCGGCACCGACTACGTCCCCGACGCCGACACCGGCGTGATCAACGTCGCGGCGCAGTTACCGCCCGGGACCTCCCTCGCGACCACCAGCAGCGCCCTGACCGGGCTGGCGAAGCGGATCAGCGCCGAGGTGCCCGGCGTGACCTCCGTCTTCGCCACCGCGGGCGGGGGTGGCCTGGGCCGCGACGACAGCGGCTCGCTCACCGTCAACCTGGTGACCCGCGACCACCGCGAGCAGAGCATCGAAGAGCTGCAACGCCAGGTGCTGGTCATCGCGCTGCAGGTGCCGGGCATGATTGCGAACGCCACCATTCCCAACCCCTTCGTCACCCCGGGCAGCGCCGGCCTGCCGGTCATCCTGCGTGGTCCCGATTTGGACACCCTGCGTGACCTGGCCGACCAGGTGATGGCCCAACTGCGCCGTTATCCCACGCTGAACCGGATCCAGTCGACCGCCACCCTGGCCGCGCCCAGCTGGAACATCACGATCGACCAGGACCGGGCGCGCAGCCTGGGGCTGACCAGCCAGCAGATCGGCGCGGCGGTGGCCGCGGCGGTGGGCGGCACCGACGTCACCACCGTGCAGTCGTCCACGGGCGTCGACGTGCCGATCCACGTCTCGGTGACCGGCGCGGACGAGATGAGCGAGGCCGACCTGATGGCGCTGCCGATCGGCCTGGCCGGCGCAGCCTCGACCGGCAACGGGGCGGGTTCCGGCTCGACCGGGACCGGCAACGGGGCGGCGGCCGGCGCGGGTTCCGGCTCGAACGGTGCCGGGAACGCGTCGGTGCCGGTGACGCTGGGGCAGGTCGCCACGGTCAGCCACGGCACGGCGCCCGAAGTGATCAACGACTACGCGCAGCAGCCGCAGGTGACCGTCCGCGCGGCCGCCGCGCAAGGCGTGGCGCTGTCCGAGGCGCAGGCGGACATCACCAGCGCGATGGCGAACGTTCCGCTGCCGCCGGGATACGACTTCATCGTCGGCGGCGAGGCCGCCCAGCAGCGCAAGACGCTCGGCCCGCTGCTGTTCACCCTGCTGCTGGCACCGCTGCTGATCTACATGCTGCTGGCCGCGCTGTACGAGTCGCTCGTCCTGCCGCTCAGCGTGCTGCTGGCGCTGCCGCTGGCGACCGTCGGCGCCTTCGGCGCGCTGGCGTTGGCCGGCGCCACCCTCAACATGATGAGCCTGATCGGGCTGCTCATGCTCATCGGCTTGATCTCCAAGAACGCGATCCTGCTCGTGGACTACACCGAGACGTTGCGCCGCCGGGGCCTGGCCCGGCACGAGGCCGTGGTGGAGGCGGCCACCACCCGGCTGCGTCCCATTCTCATGACGAGCGCCACCATGGTGGTGGCCATGCTGCCGATGGCTCTGCTGGCCGAGCCCGGTTCCGAGTACCGCTCGCCGATGGCGTTGGTGATCGTGGGCGGGATGACGACCAGCACGTTCCTGACGTTGATCATCGTGCCGACGCTGTACACCTACCTCGACTCGGCCCGCGAGACGATCCGCCGGCGGCGGCGCCGTCACCGGCCGGAGCCCGGCGAGATCGAGAAGCCGACGATTGAACTGCCCGCGGTGCCCGCCGTCCAGTGACAAGCGACGGCCGACAACCGCGACCGATCATCCGCAGGCCGCCCGGCGGGATCATCCGCGGGCCGCCCGGCGGGCGAAGGACAGGACGGCGGTGACCGTGACGATGATCGCGGTGCCGCTCAGCACGGCCAGGCAGATCCACGGCGCGATGTGCTGCACGTGCGGCACCAGCGCGGCGCGTACCCCCTCGGAGCAGTAGGTCAAGGGGTTCACCGCGGTGACGATCTGGAACCACCGGATCGTGTCCAGCCGATGCCACGGATACTGCACGCAGCCCGTGAAGATCAACGGAGTGAGGATGATGTTGAAGACCACGTTGATCCGGTGGGTGGGCATCAGGGTCGCGATGGTCATGCCGACGCCACCGCCGCACCACCCGCCGAGCAGCACCACGGCCAGCAACAACGGCAGCCGGTCCGGCTGCCAGGGGGCGGAACCGATCACCAGCCAGCTCAGCGGATAGATCACGATGGTGGCGAACAGGCCGCGCAGCATGGCGATCAGCAACTTCTCCATCGCCACCCATTGGGTACGCAGCGGGGCCAGCAGCCGATCCTCGATCTCCTTCGTGAAGCCGAACTCGAGGACCAGCGGCATCGCCACGGTCGACACCGCCGTCATGAAGGCGGCCAGCGCGAGGATCCCGGGCTGGATCAGGTCGACGTAGTTGGGCCGCATGAACCCCTGACGGCTGAGCACCACGGCGAAGATGAACAGCATGAACAGCGGGGTGAGGCTGACCTGGATCAACAGCACCCAGAAGTCCTTGCCGGTGACGAACAGGTCCCGCCGGAGGATGGCCAAAAACGCCTTCCGGCTGCTGGCCACCGCCCACACCGGCGGTTGTCGGCCGGCCCGCCCGGTCAGCTGGTCCGAGATCATCGCATTCCCCTTCCGGTCAGGTCGATGAAGACCTCCTCCAGGGTGGGTGCGCCCAGATGGACGCTGACGAGCGTGGCGGAGCGGGCCGCGAGCACGGCGGCGACCGGGCCGAGCACCTCGGCCGGATCGGTGGACAGGTGCAACCGCAACCGCCGCGCCGAGCCGTTGGCCCCGGTGAGGGTGGACAGCACCCCGGCCAGCCGCGCGCCGCCCAGGCCCGCCCAGCGACCCCCGCCACCGCCGCGGCCACCCCGGCGCCCGCCGCCCCGGCCACCCCCGCCACCACCACCCAACCGGCCCGGCGGCGGCGCGGTGTTCGGCTCGGCCCGCCGTACGCCGGGAATGAGCCGCAGCGCGGCCAGCAGATCGTCCAGGTCATCGCCCGGGCCCGGCTGGACGGCGAGATCAAGGGTGGTCTGATCGACCAGCCGGCTGGTCAGCGCCTGCGGGCTGTCCACCGCCAGCAGCCGGCCGCCGTCGATGATGCCGACCCGGTCGGCCATCTCGCCCGCCTCATCCATCCGGTGCGTGGACAGGAGCACGGCCACGCCCCGCTCCCGGAACTCCCGGACCCGTTCCCAGAAGAAGAGCCGGGCCTGCGGGTCCAATGCCGTGGTGGACTCGTCGAGGAAGAGCACCCGCGGCTCGTGCATGAGCGCGCGGGCGATCATCAGGCGTTGCGCCATGCCACCGGAGTACCAGTCCAGCTTCACGTCCGCGTCCTCGGACAGCCCGAACTGGTCGAGCAGTTCCGTGGCCCGCACCCGGCGCTCCGCGCGGCCCACCCCGTGGTAGGCGGCGTGGAAGAGCAGATTCTGCCGCGGGGTCAGCGACCGGTCGAGGTTGCTGCGCTGCGGCACGACGGCCAGCCGGGCCCGGGCCGCAACCGGATCGTGCCGGATGTCTATCCCGTCGATGAACACCGTGCCGCTGGTCGGCGCCAGCCGGGTACACATGATCCGGATGGTCGTCGTCTTGCCGGCCCCGTTCGGGCCGAGCAGGCCGAAGATCTCGCCCGGCTCGACCGCGAACGACACACCGTCCACCGCGTTGCTGTCCCGCTCCGGATAACGCTTGACGAGGTCGACAACCTGCACCGCGATGGGCTCGGCACCCTCGGTCATCGACTCGGCCCGGGTGTGGACGCCGGCTTCGGCCGCTTGACGTCGCCGGCCCGAGCGGCGGTCGGCCACAGCGCCGGGTCGAGCGCCGGCACCAGCTCGAAGGCCAGCGCCAGGTCGGCTTGGAAGGCCAACTCCAGCGCGTCCGTGGTCGCGGGGCTCAGTTCCGGTTTGGCCACGGGGCTGGCGTTGACCCGGTCTGTCGGGGGCTTCGCCGGGTGCCAATCGGCCGGGTCGAGCTGGAGGAACTCCAAGGTCTTGTGCATCTGCGCGACCGGTTCCTGTACGCACTGCTCGTACTGCAACACCAGGACCTGCTCCGGCGGGAAGTGCTGGAACAGGGTGTGCAGTTGCTGGCCGTAGAGGCCGCGTTCGTATTGCTGGTGCAGCAGCGAGTGGGAGATGGAGATCTGCCGGCCGCGGATCAACGCGAGATTCGACAGCAGCCGTTGGACCGGGTCGCGCAGCAGCACGAGCAGTTTGGTCTCCGGGGCTATCCGGCGCAGCATCGGCGGGGTCCAGAAGTCGTACATGTACCGGGGCGTCCACTCGCCGGCCACCATTCCCGGCGGCCGCGGGAAGTAGCGGTAGTAGGCGGCCGGGTCGACCTCTTCGACACCCATGTAGTGATCGAAGAAGTGCAGTTCCTTGCGGGAGTTGTTGTTGGCGTACCGGGAATGCTGGCTGAGCAGGCTCCACCACCAGGTGGTGCCGGATCGGGCGGTGCCCATGCCGACGAAGTCCGGGGCGGCGGGTTCCCAGCCGGCGGGGACCTCGGGTGCCTGCCGCGGCATTGTCATCGGCGGCACCGGCTGGGTGATCACGGTCAGGGTTTCCTGGCCGAGTGAGACGGTGGTCTTGGTGAGCTCCTTCAGCGGATTCATCGGGCTCCTGCCGGGTCGTGGTCGATGGGGGTTCGGGGTGGCCCGGTCAGCAGGGCACGACACCTTCGATGAACGGCACCTCAAGCACCTTCTGGTGGATGACGGAGCCGTGCCCGAACATGCCGTCCTCGCCGAACAGCTCGCCATGGTCGGCGGTGACGATGATGTACGTGCCGGCGGGCACCTTCTGGTAGAGCAATTCGAACGCCGTGTCCACGTACTGGCAGGCCTCCACCTGCCGCTCGCGGGCCACGTGCATCTCGTCGAGGGTCAGCAGGCGCCTGATGGTCAGCCGCCGCCGGGCGGAGGGGTCGGCGTCGAAGACTCCGACCTTGTCGTCGTCCGGTTCCAGATCCGCGACGGCGCCATGCAGGCCGCTGACCCGCGGCCAGTTCGTGGTGTCGCTGTGCCCGGAATACGTGTACGGGTAATGCGTTTCGCCGACGTTGAGGAGGTAGAAGGTCGGGCGGTCCGGGTCGAACTTGAGCTTGTCGATCATGCCCGGGAGGTCGTCGTGCCGTTTCATCTGCTCGTACGATTCCCAGTCGCGATTGATGATCGTGAACTGGTTGAGCACCGGCATCGAGACGATCGCCCGGGTGTGGTAGCCCATGCTGCGCAGGAAGGTGGGGAAGAAGAGCGACGGCACGTGCTTGTGTTTGAACTCGGTGACGTCGATCTGGAACCGCTCGCTGTGCTGGGCGAATTCCAGCTTGACGTAATCCGCCTTGGTGATGTGGGACGGGATCGGGTGCGGGAACAGGCCCATCAACAGGTTGAGGTGCGACGGCGGAGTCCAGGTCGCGTAGCTGTACCGCTTCTCGACCTCGCCCAGCCGATTGAGATTCTTCGGCGCCGCCGCGAGCCACGTGTCGTAGCGCAGGCTGTCCAGCGTGACCAGCACGACGTTGCGGGCTCCCGGCGGTGCGGGCGGGAGCTCATGCAGCGGGGGCAGTTGGCTTGTGGTCATTCGTTCGTCCACCTTTCGGTTGGTGCCGTCTCCTAGGTCGTGGGTCACTGCTGTGGTGCGGTGCCGCCGGCCCGCTCGGGGGGAAGGGTTTGCGGCGACGGCAGCACGGCGACGCGTACCTGCGCCGCCCGCATCCGGTCCCAGGCGCGCCGCCAGCGACGGTCGAGCGCGCGCTGAATCAGTCCTGAGTGGACCGGTGCGGAGCTCTCGGCGAACGCGTGGCGAGTAAACGCCTCCGCCAGCGACGCCGGGTCGACCAGGTGAGCCGCCCAGACGGCGGCGCCGTAGGCGTCCACCCGAAGCTCGTCGTAGGACACGAAGGCGACCCGGTCGAGCGGCAGGGCGCCGACGCGACCGGCCAGCCGGAACATCCGCCAGCGCAGCACCGTACGAATCAGCGTCAGCACAAGCGTCCGCTTCCACCGGGAGGCGAAGATGTCGGCAAGCCGGCGGCCCGGTTCCCCCTCCGCACCACTGAGGGCATGCGAGTACGCGTTCGACGAGCAGAGCCGCGCGAGGGCTCGTTCCACGCTGGCTTCGATCTCGGCGACCCGCCTGCGCACGATGATCATCGTCGCGGTCGGCAGGTCGTCCAGAATCCGCGCCTCGTTGCCGGTATCCCACGGGTTCTTCAGCACCACGGGGGCGGCCGGCGCCTCGGCCGCCAGCTCCGCGATGTGTTCCCGAAGCACGGCCAGACCGTCCGGGCTCTCGTAGATGGAACGTTTCCCGGTTCGGTATCGCAGCAGGAATCCGTACTCCTCGGCCATCTGCGGCACGACCTGGAGCCGATCCACGCCGCGGTCGCCCCCGCCGGCGGCGAGAAAGCTTTCCAGGGTGGGTATCCGCCGGGCCAGACACTCCACAGTGGTGGTTACGCCGCCGACCGCCTCGGTCAGGGCCGTCGTCAGCACCGTGGTGCCGCTGCGGTGAAAACCGTCGATGAACAACAGTTTCGGCTCGGGCAGGTGTTCGCCGGTGGTCATCGCACGCCTCCTGTTCGTGATGTGGCGGAGCTCCGGGCGGCCAGCGCCGCGAGTTCGCGCGCCGCGGCCCGCGATCCGCCCGCCGCGCGAAGGGAGTCGCCGACCCGGCGGGCCGCGTCGGCGTAGCCCGGATCGCTGAGCACCGCGTCGATCGCGGCGCCGATGTGTTCGGCGTTGCCGCGGGTGAACCGCAGCCTGATCCCGGCGCCGGCGTTGACCACCTGGCCGGCGATGATCGGCTGGTCGTCCCGGATCGGGGCGACCACCAGCGGCACGCCATGCCAAAGCGACTCGCAGACCGTGTTGTGCCCGGCATGGCAGAGCACGGCGCGCATCCGGGGCAGCAACGCCATCTGCGGCACCTCGCGGCGGGTAAGCAGGTTGCCGGTCGGCGCCAGGTCCGCGCCGTTGGGGTCCACCAGGATGGCTTGCAGGGCGGGGCGTTGGGCGACGGCCGCACGGCAGGCGTCGAAGAACCGGCCGCTGGACTCGGCGCTGACCGTGCCGAGGCTGATCAGGATGGCCGGGCGGGCGGGATCCAGCCAGGCCCACGGGAAGTCGCCCGCCGGGCGGTCGCTCAACGCCGGCCCCACCAAGCGCAAGGCACCGCCGTACTCCGGCAAAGGTCCGGTCAACTCGTCGGTGCTGAACGCGAGGATCAGGTGGGGCGAGAATCGCGGATCGCCCATCGGTTGACCCGTCGCCGATCCGGTGACCCGCTCGCGCAGCGCCGCCAACTCCGCCGCGAGCCACTCATCCACGAGCGGCATGTCCGCCGGCCGGCGAACCAGTTCCGCGGTGGTGGTGGCCGAGGTCGCCCAGCACAGGCCCAGCTCGTCGGCGACGAGTCCGCCGGCGAACGCCTGCTGGTCGGCCACGATCACCGCCGGACGGAACTCCCGCACCGCCCGCCGGACCGCCGGCGCCGATAGCTCCGCCAACGGCACCAGGAACTGCTCCCACAGCATCTTCAGGGCGGCCGGACCGCGCAGACGCTCGGTGCGGGTCAGCGCGGTGAGGTTCCACAGCGGCGAGGCGAACACGTGCGCCGCGGGGCCGGCCAGCTGCCGCACCAGATCCGGTACGCCGACCCAGGCCACCTCGTGGCCCGCCGAGGTCAGCGCGCCGGCCACCGCCACCGTGGGATTGATGTGGCCCACCAGCGGCGGGACGACGAACAGGAATCGGCTCATCGCGACCGCGTCCGCACGAGTCCGGGCTCGTAGGCCGGTCGCGGATCCAGCGCGGACCGGCCGATCAGCGGTGCGGTCGAGCGCTCCCGCGGCCCGCGCAGCACGCCCCGATCGGTGAGCCACGACAGCACCAGGGGGTAGACGAGATCCGGCCGGTCGACCAGCAGGGTGTGCTTGGCGCCCGGCACCACCACGGTGCGCGCGTCCGGCAGCAGCTCGCCGAGCAGCGAGGCCTGCCCCGCCAGGTCCGATTCGCCGGCGTAGACGCCCAGCACCGGGCAGCGCACCCCGGTCATCTCCCGTGAGGTCAGCAGGTGCCGGCTGGCCGGAATCTCGGTGGCTATCGTGGTCGCCTCGAACAGGCGCGCGGCCCGGCGGCCGAGCCGAGCCCGGTAGGCACCGTGCGCGTCCTCGATCGCGTCGATCGTTCCCGGCTCCGGCAGCCGGCTGGCGGCGCTTGTCAGGCTGGCGCCCATCCGCGCCGCCCATTCCGCGGTGGCCGGCTCCGACTCGATCATCGCGAGACCGGCGACCCGTTCGGGATATCGGGCGGCGTAGCTGAGG
>Ga0307512_10003187_pt1 | contig 19449 bp, 17 predicted proteins | sample 14_EM_MG_FD_200267 | JGI IMG/M metagenome (GOLD analysis project Ga0307512, IMG submission 200267) | Populus trichocarpa ectomycorrhiza microbial communities from riparian zone in the Pacific Northwest, United States - 14_EM | ecosystem: Host-associated > Plants > Roots > Unclassified | place... | reverse complement strand
CGCTATCAGTCTTCCCCAAAACTTCCCGACTCCGACAAGTTCCTTTTCTCGTCTTTCGCCATCGCCAGGGTATTTCATGTTCTCCCACATCGTAGTGACGAGCAGTACGTTCGCAAGACACTTGGACCCGCACAGTTTCCGAAACATGCGGAGGTTTTTCATAGCACTGCCGGTGATACGGTTATCAGTGAGTCGGTGAAGGTAAATGATCCCCGAAAGCAGCGCAGAAGTGTCGTAAGACACTTGCAGCCAGGCAGTGATGTGCTCTAGGATTTCGGTGTCGGAGCGTTCCGTGTCGTCGAAGCCGGGGGTGTCAATGAGGTGGATCGTGTATCCGCGTAGCTGGAATTGGACGACCTCGATTGTTTGGGTACCTGAAAGTATTGAGTAAGTTTTGGTTGTGCCGATGAAGAGCAGCGAAGTACGAACAGGCGTGTAAACCATGGCCTACTTTTGTGTCGGAACCTGTTGCTGTACCGATGAAAGTGCTCTTTCCCGCACCAGTCATGCCCATGACGGCAATCAGTATGTCCTTCGTATTCGCCATATCTCATGTGTAAACGGAATCAAAAGAGAAGATGGTGATAGAAAGCTCAGAATGTTTAAGGTGGTGTATATCAATGGCTGTGTAGTGGCCAGAGCGCTTGAATGAGATATGTGACTATATATGATTCTCGGTCGGGAATGCTGGGGTCCGCAGTATTCGCTAGACATTGTTCGAAGTGACAAATTAACAACCCTACTTATTCTTGTGTAAAGTTAGGATGCTAGACACATGTGACCGAGTGTAACAATTGCCAATATATCGCGTTCTGTCACTGGCCATGACGACACTACTGCCCAATAGCGAGCGACCTAGCGTGATATCATATTACTAGTCGATATCGCATGCCACGTCTATTATCGCTTTTGAAACAACCGAAATTGAACACGCAAACACACCAAAAATTGAGTTCGATTCTCAGTGAATAGATAAGACAGCGATGGCGGAAACAACTTATATGTGGGCGTAGTGTGGTGTTTGCTGGCCAATCCCCTACACTATCTCTGCCAATTACACTCCCTGCCGCAGCAGCTGTCTTCGTTCCAGATGTTTTTCCAATTTTTAGGCTCACACTCTCACATTCTGTAGTAGTAACATGGATCGACATATCATAGAAAGTGTACAGTAGAGCAATCACATGTACACGTATACGTGGATAATGAGCTCACCATGTCCTTCCGAACCTGTGAAGAGGGGTAGAAATTCAGCGTTCGGCCAATATCCAAAAACTATCAAAACCGCTCATTTTACCGCCCGCCTTCTACCGGCACGCATCGAACACCAAGCACAACGAAAGTTCATTCAATATTCACCTTCTTCAACCACCGAAATGAGTTATTCCTCCAGACCAACAGCGCAAAACGGACCGAAAGATAATCACAACAGGGCTGCAAATACACCTCTATCTCAAGCCAAAGGTCAACGAGGAGAGCAAGCAGAGATCGTGATTGCTATTATGGGGACAACAGGGGCAGGAAAAAGCAAATTCATCCGAGCATTAACTGGGGATCAAAGCATTATCGAGGGTCATAGCCTGCAATCCTGTACGCGATATCCCACGGTTCTGGTTCCTCGGCTAATAATCAGTAGGCACGCAGCAGATCGCAACTTACGAGACCATCTACAACCGCCAACACATCGTATTCGTCGATACTCCCGGGTTCAACGACACCAACCGCAAAGACACGGTGATCCTGCAGGAAGTAGCACAATGGCTCAGTATCACATATTCCAATAACAAGCTCCTCTCGGGGATCATCTACCTCCATCGCATCACCGATAACCGCATGGAAGGCACCGCACTTCGGAATCTACGGATGTTCCAGAGTCTCTGCGGTGACAAGGTGTTGTCGAATGTCATGTTGACAACAACCCACTGGGACGTTGTTGATCAGACGCGGGCTGTGGAAAGAGAGACTGAGCTTCGGAGCACATTCTGGAAGGGCATGATGGAGCGAGGGGCGAAGGTTAAGCGATGCGATGGGAGTAGAGACTCGGCGTGGAAGGTCGTTGAGCCGTTGCTATCTTCGGATCGGATTGTTCTCAATATTCAGAAGCAGATTGAACAGGGGATGACGGTGTCGGATACCGATGCAGGGCAAGTTGTCAACGAAGAACTATTGAACGCTCGGAAGAAGTTCGAGGAAGAGCTTGATGCATTGAAGACAGAATGGAAAGCAGCATCAGATGAAAAGGACGTTGAGATGGTGCGTATTCTAGAAGAAGAGAGGAAGCATACAGAGGAAAAACTTCAGCAGGTTAAAGCTGAGCAAGAAGAGTTTAGGAGAGTGCAAATTGAAGAAATGAGACAGAAGAATGAAGAATTACAGAACAAGATTGATAAGGCACACAGTAGTGGCAGATGGTTCACACTACTTACGAAGGTTCTAGTCGGGGGAGTAGCCACATTTGCTGGAGTTCCAGCTCCTTTGGCGGTTGCTCTCGCGAGCGCAATTTGAGTTTGGGTTTGTACAGAAGCAGTTGCTTGGAACCAGGTTCTTTGTTAGGAGCGATGAGGTCAGGAGATTCGTTTTATTGTCTAAGAAATGCAACCGTAAAATATCATCCTCCACGCAATAAGAGTGAAGACAGTAATACATCATTTGATAGACATACTGGACTATGGCTTGAGGGTTCTGAGAGTTGCAATGGTGTCCTTGTGAGCCCGTTATCCTTAGATGTTTTACTGGCATCATGCCTCGTCGTTAGGTTCCGGGTGGCTAAGTTCATATATGGTGGGCTATTGGAGGTTGGCTGAAGATAAATTGGTTGGTAAGGCGGAGGTGGATGTATTATTTGCTGCTCTATTTGTTCTAGGTGACTAGTTTGGATTTGACGGTGTATGATTCCTCTATATTGATGTCCGTATTTGACCAATAGGTGTAGCTGAAGCATTGCCCCAATGTGATAGGTCTTCGCGTATAGTTTGACTCGAAACGCAAACCTTCTTTGTTGTCTGCCTAGCGACTCCCCGCATCAGTGGATTATGAAGCAGTACTTTTAATTCGGAAGTCTAGGCCGAAGAATGAGGCGGTGTCTTGTTTGCAAACAGAGATGGCATCGAATGATTGGCTCGGGAAGCCTCGTCTCTTTCCACTGCGGCAGCGTGCATCCACGCCAAGCGCTATCTATTCGTTCTCCTATCCGCACATAAATCACCAACACCGATAGCTCTAAGCATCACTATCGACAACCAACGACGACGTGACACAGCTTTAACGGAATATACAGTGTCTCGGTTCGTGCATTTGAATTCATTGATTTGCTAATCTTGAATTTTGTAGTCGCCTAGACATGCTGCCTTGCAATCGACTGGCATATTTCAATTACACCGACGGCACAAATTTGGTCCATCCTTCTTGAGCGGTTGTGTTCTAAATCTCACCGAGACGCTGTACTCCCTTGCGCTGTGGATAGACAGGTAAAGAAATGTGATGTTTACTAATGCTGATACGATTACCCTAACCCTCACATTTGTGCCTTCGTTTGGCACCTCAACCCAGTCGATAAGGATTGCGACGTATACATTTGACATGCGGACAAACCCAAGGGAACTATTGAAGTCTCATATTCAGTTAGCGCAACAGACAAACGTGAACATTTATTGAGAATATCAGGATCCCGCGCACATGCCGGAAGATGAATTTGTTCTAGTTGTGGCTAATTTCAAGTGTTGCTTATTGCCCGTAGAGTTTGTTGATGAACGATACTGTATTTGAACAACGGTCCAAACCGAGGTATAGAGGTTTCTTGGAGCCCTGCGATACATATTGCTCGAGCCACTCCGACGGACGTGCCACTCTGACAGATATATTACTCTGATGGATGCACCACTTCGACGGGCCTCTACCGACTCCGTTGATCTCTCCGATTTTCTGTGTACATAAAACTTTGACCTTACTTTTGATATAATAGAAGACTTCTTCAGTATCACATCTTTCAACTAGGACTGTTACATTTAGATCAAGATGTTGCTTGTATATCTATCTATTGAGGCCGGTAGAGTAAGTCCATACATACATATTATTATCTATATACGCAGAAGTACGCAATTCGTCTATCATTATCCAACCGAGCTCCGTAAGCCTGTATCCATAAGTCTCAACAATAGGTACATTGCGCAACCATTTCCTAACTCAACCTGAGTTCAAATTAAACCTGCCGAAATTTGCTACATTAAGAGAGATGTTTTGGTAAGATTACTTTGTTGTTAGATCTCATTGGATACGACAGCTATTATCAATACTCCAGTGCGGCAGAGGTATTTTTTCTTCCTAATGATATTGTTTTTGGCGTCTCCGTTTGTTAGATTCATCTACCATTGGAGGAAGAATTTAACTCTTCCAACCGTTTAACTATGATATCCTTATGCCTCCAACGGGGATAGGCTTTGCGGGTTCTAATTCTCATTGAGTTTGCAATTGCATGAACTGACAGGTCAGGCGTAACTTCATCTCCTGCACAGTACACAATTGAGATTGGGAAACAATTTGAGGTTGAGAAACTTAATGAGTTCAAACGATAACTCTATAAACTTTCGCCAATTCGTTTCGGTGGATCCCCAAAAACTAGAATAGGATGATGCAAGTCCTCAATTATCACTACAGCTCCGATCATAGTGCATAAAACGGTAGCACAAGAAGGCAAAGGTTCTCAAATAAGTGCAATATACCTTATTTAGAATCACAAGGGGCGAGGCATGAGACGGTTACTGCATAGTATGGACGAGATAACCTTGTGCGTATAGCATTATGGTATAGAATATATATATTTTGAGAGAGATGTCCCAAGATATATACAATGGATTGACGACAGTTACGCAGCCTTTGGAAACCCTTTACCACCAATAGAGAGATCAATAAAAGAACCGAGTGAATATCCTGTGATCGACGAATACAATCGAAGTTGGTTTATCCCAGCCGCTGATCGTTCCAGTAGCCGCAGTGAGTCTCCGTTCGTTGTGGGGAGTCACTGTATATATTCCACACAAATCCGGTGTCTGCAAGGTTTAACTGCCAGAAATACAGCGGGACTAGTCTGAACTACAAAGCAGCCACCACTCCATGTCGCTTTACGACCGGAGATAAGGACTTGGTAGAGCTCGTTGAGTAGATCATTTGACATCCAATAATCGCCCTGATCGGAGTAATCACTAAGGGAGTCGGAAATGTGCTTTTCGTGCCTTTTCTCCATACAAATGAAAACGAAAAGGCACTAGTTGTATGGTAAAAAAGGCACCAAGAGATGCTGGATCCCGATTTCGTGCCTTTTTGAAAGTCCTACTGCCTTTTATTGCATGCCCTTTCAGTTTGTGACTTTTGAAAATACTGGACTCCCACCAAAGGCACCTTAAATCCATGACTTTCTACTGCTGTGCTATTGAAATAGTGCATTTTCTAGACCCAGAACCCCACCAGCAGTACCTTTTTTTGTGCCTCTTTGTGTGTGTACCTTTCTTCCTCTAAGGGGTAGCTACAAATGATAGGTATTGGTTGCTCTCGATCGGTTGCTCACCTTCCTTCCTTTACAACACCCATTGCCACCTCCTCTGCACTATCTGTATGCCAAATCTCCACCACCACCGTGCCGCTACCGCTACCGTTCCCATGCTACCCTAGACTGCACTAGCTCTGGAGACATCAAGGACAGAGTCGGGCGCAGCAGGCAATATCTACGAGGCGGGAACTGGCAATGGTGAGTGAGTTAAGATGGTGGGTGCGTTGACGGAGACGGAGGAATCGGTACCCCCACAAGCAGTTAGTGTCTTTAATCACCACCATACGCGATATTCTCAGTTAATATCACACATCTGTTATTGCTTGTAAAACGGCCGTAAATTGAATACCCAATCAGCATACCGAAAGCTGATTTGATTCTCAGCGAATGGATAAGACAGCGACGATGGAAGCACATGTACGAGGGGTCGTGTGGGCGAAAAAGAAATTAATGGACGTTGCAAATATAAGCGCAAGTACAATCCCTAAATTGCACCCGGAAGTGTTGACAGCGGAAAACCATGTGTCCCAAAATGGTGGGGTGTGGTCTACTGGACGAACGAGTTGGGGTATGGGATGGGAAATCTGCCAGTCGCATGCCCTGCTATTGAAAGTTAACATTTATGACTATCGTGGCGAAGATACTGTATATATGCAGTAGCCTCTGTATGCATGTGTATGCATTTATCCATCCATAGCCAGCTATACCACAGCTGAGAATAATTAGCCCATCAGCCCCTCAGCCCATCAGCCCATAAGTCTTAGAATGGCTGAAGATCTCTTTATGCAACACCATCCACAGCATGCAGCTGTGCCTTCCTTGCAGGTGTATTCCAATTTTTAGGCCTACATTGTCACATTCCGTAGGGAAGCAAGGATCTAAAGTATACGATATATCATAAAAAAGTGCGCATTTGAGCCGCCACGATATTCACGTTGTTATTAAGCTCTCAGTATACTAATTATGAAGTGGAGTAGAAACTCAGCGTTCGGTCGATTTCCAAAACTATTAAAACCTCCTGTTCTGCCGTCCGCCTTTTACTTACACATATCGAGCACCAAGCATTGCGAATACAATTTCTACCTCATCGAGCACCGAAACGAGTAATTTCTTCGGATCATATGTGCTAGACGAGCCGGAAGATAATTACCACAAAAGCACAGGCAGCGCACCTCCACCTCAAGCCCATTGTCCACAAGGACAGCATGAAAAAATCGTAATTGCTGTTATAGGGACGACCGGTGCCGGGAAAACAAAAAATCATCAAGTCATTAACTGGGGACCAAAGCGTTAACATTATCGAGGGTCATAGTCTGCCATACTGTACGCAATATCCAAGGTTCCGCTTTCACGGCTGATCATCTATAGGCACCCCACAGATTACAAGTTACGAGACCGTCTATAATCGTCAACACATGTATTCGTCGACACCCCCGGGTTCGACGACACCAACTACAGAGACACGGCGATATTACAGGAAGTAGCACAATAGCTCCGTTTCGCATATCTCAATAACAAGCTCCTCTCGGGGATCATCTACCTCCATCGCATCATCCAACCCCATATGCAAACCTCCCCACTTCGGAATCTACGGATGTTCCAGAGTCTCTGCAGCGACGTGTTGTCGAATGTCGTGTTGACAACCACACACTGGGACGTTGTTGATCAAACACTGGCTCTGGAAAGGAAAGCTAAGCTTCGGAACATGTACTGGAAGGGTATTATGGAGCGAGAAGCGAAGGTTAAGTGGTACGATGGGAGTAGGGACGCGGCGTGGAAACTCGTGGATTCACGGCTTTCAGTAGATCGCAATGTTCTCAATATTCAGACATATTCAACAGGGAGATCAGTGCCAGATACGGATGTGGGAAGGTTGTCAATGAAAAGCTATTGAACGCTCGGAAGAGGTTTGAGGGAGAGATTGATATATTGAAGAATAGAAAGCGGCAGATGATAAAGGGGGCATCGAGATGGAGCAGATACTATGAAGAGGAGGTTCCGAGAGTGCAAATTGTGGACCCGAGACGCAGGAATGAGGAGTTACAGCGCAGGATAGATGAGGCACAGGGTGGTGACGGACGTTATCGACTACTTGTGAGGATTTTGCTCGGGGGATTGGCCACACTTGCTGGGTTCCATCTGATTTAACGCTTGTTACGGCGAGCGTACTGTCATGCTGGTTTGTACAGGAGCAGTTGCCTACGATTAGGATGTTTGTTAGGAGCGATTTTATCAGGAGATGTGCTTTAATATATACGTAACACAACCATAACACATCACTCTCCAAGTAATAAGGGCGTCAGCAGTAACGAATCTGTCGGCAGACGTTCCGAGCCTATAGCCCAGGGCTCTAAGAGTTGCTATGGTGATCAGTTGTCGCTATGGACCGTTTATATTTACATTTTTTTGTAATCTAGCGACGAGGCTGCTTGGGCTCGATGGTCTTCCATCTGGCACCAATCCGGTGCCGACATTGTAGGAAGTTTCTCACCCATCCGTCGGCACTTCTCTGCGGCGAAGAAGCAAGGACAATTGTACCCAAAAACCTGGTTATAAACATTGCACGGCTATCGTTAAAGTCGAATTGTCTTGCGGCACGATGAGCAGACTCCCGGGTTCACCGCGAATAAGTTAAATTCTGTGATCTTGTTCCAGAAGATCCGTTATAAAGACTGTTGAGCCCCATCGAATCGAACGGCTACAAGAATGACTAAAGTGGAATATGCTCAGTTATCTGCTCTTGCTGGTTTCATGGATCGTCGAGCAACTGAGATGGAGCTGTTCCAAAAGCACTGGGTATCTAGGCTCGTCTATGGTGGTCAAGAGAGGCTGAATGAGGATAATTGAGTAGCAAGGCGGAGGGAGGTGAGTATTTGCTATTCTAGGCGGAGTTGACGATGAACGATTCCTCCATTTTGATGTTTTATCTGCTAGTGAATGTAACTGAAGCTTTGCCAGAATCTGGTATCAGTTTCATGGGTAGCTACGATCAGATGATGCACCTTTAGAGCAATCGATAAACTCATTACTACATTTGTGTCCGGTAATTCTGGCACTTTAATCTGCATCGGTAATGCTTATATTATGTTTGTGTCGGTGGGTTAGGGTCCGGCATCATGGATATGACTTACAGACCTCCGGGGTCCCCATTTCACATGATGTTACATTGAGGGGTCACACTCGTTCTCGCACCGGTGATTACCTTGGCCGCCTTTCAACGTATACAAAGCCTGTTCTACAGTATGTGGTGTTTCACAATTACCCGAACCTTGTTTTTCTGTTTCTCTTCTCAATCTGCACCGGTAGGCTGTTCCATTATGACCCACTAACTCTCCAACCCGCTCAACTCCAATCAGCGGGACCCTACAAAGAAATCATAGCAAAGAAAGGTATATATCTATCTATATCTATATTAAACATGCATTCTACCTCTGAAACTTCTTGAGCAATTTGATAATCCTAAAACCCTTGTGAAGAAAACACATAGAAACAGGCTGGTTAGTGACAACCAGGCGTGTACCTATCTTAATCCACCTGCCAACAAAAAACAAGCATACAGAAATTCACCACAATATCGAGAATCCTTCTGATATTTTCCAGCGAAACAATCGTTCTATAGTCACCAGCCATACTGCATATCTTCCGCGGTCACAAACGTGGATAACGTCAACTTGAAAAATCGATACCTAATGGCAAACGCAACGCAATGGCGTCATAAAACAGATTGAAGCATTGAAAATATCCGACGTCAATGACTAATGGTAGTAAGGTTGGCACGGTACTACTATCTCGGGTAGAGTATTGATGACCATGTAAGTCACGGTAGCAAGAGGTGCAACCACTATCCAGAGGAATTCAAGGCGAGACATCCATTCTTTCGTGTAGCTTGTACCAGTCCGTAAAGTACATCGTAAAAAGCCCTGGATCAAGCAGTTTATTGATTAGAATCATCATATCTGGTACGGAGTGAGTTTAACTCACCGTGACGCCCGTGAGCGAAACAAATACCGACAACAAAAATTCGGGATTGTAGAATTTCTCCATCTACCAGCCTGAGATATGAGTTATTTAACAGAAAGTCTAAGCGGGAGTCGCAGCTTATACCATTTCTTGACCGCTCCAACATATGTATTCTGTTCCTTAATTTTGCCTTGAGACATTCAATGTCGGGCCGAAATCTTTCGAAGTCCTGCCGTGGCGATCCTCAGCAACACACGGAAGCAGCAGTGTGTGCATACATACCCCATGTCGCTGCTTCTTCCCCACACAGCCACATGCCGTTTGTAGATCCCTCACAGCCACTCTTCGCTTCGGCATCCACCGCTTCGCTAATATAACGGACGACGCTAAGTTCGGACGATCATGAGATTCTCCTCCTAGTCGGCGAAAGTTCGGTGCTTAGGAGCGACGATCGATCGTTCGTTACCGATCCTAGAACAAACATCAGTTGCTGCCGAACCCCGTATCGGCAAACAAGCGGAGATGTGCTGGTATACATACCCTACATCGCCGCTTCTTCCCCGCCCTTCCCCGATTCTTCACCTCCAGTTTGCGCCCACCTTCTCGTTCTTTCTTTTTCCACCTAGCCGTATAGCCACACCTAACCGAGTAGCCCTGCCCACGATACCTCCTCGCTCTCCGCCGTGTCTCGCTTGGCCGCGTGTTTTTCTTCCCCTCCGTGTGTTCGGTCGCGTGATCTAGCTCCTCCGTCTCCGCGGCGTATCGCCTATCCCTCGCCGCCCGAACCCCCCGAATATTACACACTGCTGCGACTATGAAGGAGTGAACCGTATATATTAGCTATGGTACGTTGACTAAGATACGTGTAGAAGAGAAGAGTAAAGTGTGAGGTCTAAAAAGCAGTTACGAACCTTAGAGCTTCTACCAACACAAACTCCCGCTGTTTATAGCCCGCTTCCCCCTACCTTCCCCGGCATCTCCTCATTCGGCACACCACCCACAAACTCTACCTTCACCCAACCGGTTTCCCCAAAAACAACCCTATACTCTGTCGGTACCCAAGTGCGAGGATGCGATGACTTCCGGAAGTGCTATGGTAAACCAGGCGGAGATGGGAAGGAATGAGGAGAGAAAGTTTAGGCATGCGCAAGAGGAAGTCGGAGGTGAGGGTGGTGCTGGGGTGGAAGGCAGCGGAATTTCGACGCTACTTCGTCGAGGGCACGAGGAATAGATGGAGGCAGTGTTCCAGGCGACTGGCTGAGCGGTAATGGCCACCCACAGTGCGGAAGTGCGGCGAGGTTGCGGAGCGGTGACGATCCATGGTGCGTATCAACGCTGTCTATTTCGCGGAGGTGAAGACGTGTTGCATTCTACCAGAGGTGGGAAGGATTTAGGTGGGAGGAGGTTTGGGTGGTGTTTTTGCTCTGGGCAGAGCCGTATGTTTTTGCAAATTTGCTTGTCCCACCCACCAAAACCTCGGAACGGCATGAACAGAGGGAGAAAAAAGCAAACCTGAAAAATTGCCGAGGAAAAAGCAAGTTCGGTATTGTGTGGATTAGAGGTGATACTTCGATCTTGGGCGAATGTTTGGTTTTGGTGGCGATAAGTTATGCAGGTGGCAGGAACGAAAAGGATAACAATAAGCACATGAAACGGGGTTCGGTGGAGGACCGAATAACTATTAATATCAACCAGCTATTGGATATGTCCTTGCTCTTCTTCCCCGACCTTCTCGTCGCTTGCAAGGACGGATCGGCTGTAAGCGTCGGTTCTCCATAACCGTTTTTGGTGGGAAAAGGAAAAAGAAAATTCTCGGAGTAACTGAACACCGGGGCAAAAAAGCAAACATAGCACATGAGAGTGGATTCGAAATAGCCGAATGAAAAGCAATCGAGCATTATAGCCTACGAAGCCGGAAATCCAACGATTCTCAGAACTGACCGTTGGGCTGGGCTATAGACGATAGGTTTATACTCGGGCTCAGACACCCCATTTCTGGATGAATCCCACATACCGCACTGAACTGGGTATGTAAACGCGAGAAGAAAGTGTAGATTCGCAGCAAATAGACGTTCGTAGCAAATAGACGTTGTCTCAGCCTCCTCTTCCCCCCCAGTCAATAGCTCGTGCAACAAAACTAGATATGAGCATGGCCTCGTACCCGGCCCTTGATCTCACGTGATTTTACACTAACCGAAATGGTGAGTCTGATCCACATTGAGATCATGAAAAAGTGAGGTGAAATGGCCTGGAGACATCATCCCACTAAAAATTCAAATTACCTCCAGAGAGCTGAGCTTTTGGGGGGTATTAGTTTACACCTACCTGAGTCAATGCCGAGCTTTTTTTAACGAACTCCACCACATGAGCACTCACTGCAGCCTTAACCCAAAGCTGATCCAGATCGTTGCTAGCTTGACCCAGTCACTTTACATCACAAATTTTGCCCGACTCGCTTATTACCCCATATAAACTGTATTTCTTTACCCTAACCTCTTCTTTCCATGCAAACCCAGCTCAAACCGGCGGTGTTGAAATTTTCACCGGGTTGACCTATGAACTTTGTGTGGAGCGATGTCTCCAGGCTCTCACAACTTCATTCCCTTGTAACACTATTCCCTTTTTGTCACTTCTATTTTCATCTTAGTGCAATTGAGAGCCTGATTCGTTGCCAATATGAGCATTCGAACTGATCTTCAATTACCCGAGTGTAGCAATGCAAGCGACACCGCCCACATATCGTTTCGGTGAGAGGTACTTCAAAAGTCTATTATTCCCTGTACCGAGGTCGTCAAGGACCAATAGTGATTCTGAATTAGAAAGTTCTCTGAAACACTCTGGTAAGCCGTGGCGCATTCTTTTTTGGTAGCTTGTGGTTGTCTTAACATCGGCATATTCCGGTTGTACCTCACTGGACTCAGAGCAAACAGTTAGTTTTCCACCAAGTTATTCTGCGACACTTTACTCGAATGTGAAATTTTGATCTCAAATCTTAGCTATGACGTGGCTACTGTAGCATTCGATATGTAAATGGCTAACTGCGGTCAGGGGATTCTAGACTAAAGTTCCGCCGCTCCGGTAAATACATCAGAAGTCTCAATACACTGTCAGTGGTAGCTATAGCCGAGAGTTACAAGTTAGACAGCATTAGGGATTAACCAAGCTCTACATACTGTCATGGAGAAGCCAAAAGCGGGGGTGCTATATTTAAACGCTGCGGTTAATCTCATACGTGAACGACTGCACTGTCCATGGAATTATGGAGCTATTACTTTAGATGGTTGTTGGCTACTTAATTATCTATATATCGAGGCCACATACATGAATCGTATATGTACAGTTTCCCATATGCGTACGCACTTATCTCGGTAAGACGCATCCTGATACAAGCACATACCCCATACAAGCCTCCATTCTCATCCAGAGAAGGCCGTAAAGAAGAATGAGACTAACGATCCCAGTACGTAAAGTATATATCAACCGGAGGGTTCTGTAGTGGTTTTCAAATCCTCCGATTTCCAAACTATCTCCTTTGTGATTCTGAAATCCTTGCACTCCAATTATCTCTTTCCAAATATGGGTACAACACACTCCTGAACTCTATTGTATTCAGGAAGCATTTCGCGTGACATATCTTCCCGATACCCCCAAAGCATGGAATCGCCCATACCCTTTACTCCAAAGAATGGCTGAAGCATGTTAGTTGCGGGAATTGTGTTATACGCTGTTGCTTCAATCCGGCATCGTTACACCTCTTTTACTTTGTTGCTATTTCAGTTCTTCTGACACTTGTCTATTGTGTTGGGAACAGGGGCACTGTCACAGGGCAGATGAGACTTTATCAGCTGCGAGACACGGTATCCCGAGACTGGAGAAGCCACGGAATATGTCAATAACCTGAGACTCCATGACTGATGGCTTAGGATATGTGATACCACGCGGGGTGATCAACGGAGTGCTCATCCTTGCTTGCATATAATATCCAAGTCTTCGGTTCTTTCCGCCCTACCGGACTGCCAAACTCTTGGGGTTCTACCGAAGATGATGGTGTAGAGGTTCCCCGCATGATCTCAGACATATAACACTAGGAAGATGTCATTTAGTTGAGAAATATTGTTCCGTCGGAAAAGCTCAACCTCTGCAGGAGTTCATTCCTAGTTCTAATGTGCTTTTAGCAGTTGGCGGGGAAGTACAAACCAATGGATTTCTTGGTGCTTGGCAGTGGGTAGGATATCGAAAGATTATTTCACATTTACGTCACGAATCTTTCATGTCATCATTATTAAGCATACTCCAATATTCTAATATACTACACCAACTATACCTTTTCTGAACGTGAAACACCGAAAGCCCAGTCTGAGGAAGTAGTCTTTACCGGAGGTGCAGGAGGGCAGCCCCTTTCCTCTATTCCTAGCCGGATGAAAGTGTTGCTGTGAGAGCGTGAGTTTTAAGCTACGGAGTCATTGTGACTATGGCAGGCCATATGTGACTACGCCTGTATATTCCACTCAAGACGGATATCAGGCCAGAGCTGCATGCAAGCGAGGGTCGGCTTGTATAATTATATGTACCGTACATATAAGTGGCACATGTTGGCGTTTATCAGTGCTTCGAGTACACTTCGCTAACGGTGGTACATCCTACAGTTTCAACACCAGCAGAAAAAGGTAGTAAAGTCCATATTCTGCATCGCGTTTGGGGAATTTCATACCTCCCACTCATCCATGTTGTCTCAAACCAACCACTGCCAACAGGTTGATCTGTTGACACTCGGCTGACGCCGCACCGCATCAGCCTCATTTATTCCTTGTCCACAGAACAGAGCCCACAATAAAATATTATAGTAGAAAACGTAATAAAACAAATTAATAAAAGGTTAAAGGAAAATTTCAGGCATTTTAGGGTGGTACTTAACATTTAAATGTGTTTTCAAAGAGTTTTTGCACAAATTATTGCATGAAATACATGTTTTTTTTTGCCTTTGTCTGCCTTTTAGTAGAGCTAAACTACAACTCACGCTGCGAAAATACTCTTGTAAAATTAATTTAAATAGACGAGAAATACAAGTAAATATTTCGCATATTTTTAGGACTTAATTTAGTGCTTTAATGACTTTTTTGTAGGTTGTTAAATATATATACCTGTACCTTTTTTCTGTTGCAATTGTGGACAAAGGCTGATTCGGCTCGGCGTCAACCAATTTTCGACATAGTAGTTGCAGTAATTGAACCCCCACTGTGAGATCTGGGGCCCCTGATAATTCATTCGGTCACGTTTTCCGTTTTCTAAACTAGAGATGCCGAAACCTTCGCCGGCACAGCGCAGAAGCGTTCGGTTTGGAGCAACCTCAAGGATTTAGCCAACGGCGGTAGTAACTAACTTGGGTCCTATAAGGTGTGATAATTCTCCGACATGTTGTTAAGTCGGCAGACAGCTTCGGCATCCGATTGGCATTTCACCAATGGGCGCAGAAACCATGCCGACGCAAAAGAATCAATCTCAGATGGCTGAAGTGGCGTCCACTTCGAGCTAGCCGAAGAGCAGAGAAAAATTTATCGGACTTCTGGTCGTAATAGCTTCCGGACAACCTGCGCGCTCAGGAGTTCCGAAAACTCTCCGCTGAGTGCTTCCACATGCCGCTTCTTGCAATGTGGCATGCCGGCTATTGCCGCTCAGCTCAAACATCGCCACAAGTCGAATAGGTTTAGCTTTACACATAGAATTAAGCCAAGCCTTACACGTCCGCCCACAAGAACATAGAGGCAAAACAAAAATCACATTACTATCAAGTGTGTCCTTAGTAGACAAATCTAAGAACATCTAGACCTATCATTGATTATAATGAGCTATAGTTATTTTGTCTTGTACGCTGAAACATTAGGAGCTCCAATAGAACCCGAGTGGCTGAGACCGGCAAGCTGCGGGATAAGGGAAATTTCCCATTCACAATTCTTGGCTGGGATTTTAGAAGTTGAGCAGCGTGGATGCTAAAGTCTTGCCGTGGGTGCTTCATATTTACAATGCCGTGGAGTGAGCACAGGGAACCCAAATATTTTAACCCCGCAATCGTCTGCACAACTCAATTTGTTCTTTAGTTTTCGTCGAGTTCACATCCGGCCTTTTTGATTAGCTTGCGTTCATCGTTACGCTCCCGACCTTGCTGGCAATATGGCAGACCCTCTCTCAATCACAGGCTCCACCGTTGGTATCATAGCACTAGGTCTTACCGTCGTCAAAAGCCTATACAACTTCTCAAATGGGGTCCTCCTAGCAGGGAAGGAGATTCAAGACCTACGAACAGATACAGAAACGTTGAAAGAAATCCTCGACCGTTTCCATAATATCTTAAATGAGACAGATCCATACTCCATGACTTTTGATCTGCAGTTTCTTGAGAAAATTGTCTGGAGATACAGAGATACATTTGCTGAGCTCCACACTAGGCTTGAGACATGCACTGCAGACCGGAAAAGCAGGGGGAGGCGAACGCTGGAGAAATTGAAATGGATAGTCGAGAAGGACGACTTGAGAGAGTTATTGAACCAGGTTGGGAAGTTGAAAACTGACCTCCAGACAGCTCTCTTATTATCACAACGGTATTATCCTATGCGGATGCGAGATGCCGCCCGAACGTTCTCTAACATTTAGCAGACAAACGCTCGGCGAGATGAGTTATCAACAGAAGCTACAAGCATACGATCTCCATTGCATTCGCCGCGAATCCATCAATGTCAAAGATCACTTAGCCAATATCCATGATACTACCGAACGTATCAACGAAGAATTATATGCCTTTACTAGTCCCCGACTGCTGGAGATATCGAATGGAATTGCTACGACAACAGATGAGTTACAAGGTATGCGGAGCGAAGTTCATACTAGTATGGAACTTGTTATGAGAAGATTATTCGAGTACAAGAACGACATCATTCGCTCTGTTGAGCTGGTATCCAAGAGAAAGGGAGGAGCTAGGGACGTTATTTTGGGCCGAAAGCGAAAAATAGTTCAGAGTGTCAGATGTGCTTTCGGATCATTGATTTTTACGACAGCTACTGCCACAAAGAATTACCACTTCTCCAACTTTACAACTCAGACCAAGAGAAAGAATCGCACTTTCATGTATTTCCTGCCATCGTTTGGGTTTTGGTCACCCGGGCTAGCGGTTTCGTTTGCATCCACACCATTTCAAGTTTCTCTCAGTCTGCCGACGAGGCGATACATTCCATATGGTAACAAAGCATTTGAATGTTGTGAGAAAGGAGACTTGACGGCGTTGAGGTGGATGGTCGAAAGCCGAGAGATACTGGTATCAGATATTGAACTGGATGATGGCGGGAGTGATAAGGTATCGCCAAGGTCACGTGGAACCCTGCTTCATGTATGTTTTCATTATCTCTGGCTTTACCAATTTTGAAAACTGAGAGAATTAGGTGGCTGCCCGGCATGGGTATCGTGATATCTGCGACTTTCTTGTATCTCAAGGTGCGGACCCTGAGTTTACAGTAAAAATATATTATCCTGAAACTCCCATGGCGACAGTCGGAATGATGCTCCTTCCCAAGTAAGTCTTCAGGTGTTACCCGGGTGATGTCTGGTAATAAGTTATTATGATTCATGCAAGAATTCTGATCCTTTATAGAGAGATATCAGCCCAGGAATTAGCAAACCCATTGTTTATGCCATCGACTTTCGGTCATTGGGACGAACCCTGCCCATCAGCACATTCTTTTGGGATGTTTATTTCTCGCATGTGGGAACAGAATCCTGACATAACCCCAGAGATGGTCCACGGAGCAATCAAACACTTCACCTCAATGATGGAACCGGAACTGAAGACGCAGTGTCAGGTTGACGTTACAAATTCCTTTGCTTACGGCATGATGTGTATGAGCGTACACGGCACACCAAGCTTCGCATCATACGAAAAAATCCTTAGCTCTATTCATCACTACGACGAAGTCCAGTCCCTATTTGGCGGTTTGGATGAGAAAATTGGTTGGACGCCAACTGGTATTGTTTCGTGGCGAGTTGAGAATGCACAATCGACAAATAAACCACCGTGTCAAATTCATAAGCCTCAGTTTCAAAATTCGAGGAAGCAAAAAGGTTCATTACAATTCCCGATACCGTCTACCATGCACTCCAGCCACCGTCAGTTAATGGAGCGGAGTTGCACCCTCGAACAAGGTCTATCGAGCAGCTGGAATGATATTGTCTTTCAATCTAGCGGCTGGTATAGGCAGCTCGTGGACAGCTACTATAATCCTGGAGTGGAAGCGGAGATTGTTAATCGTTTACGATATCTGATCTACCTCGGTTTGGATATCAATGTTCAGGATGTCGCAGGTCGAACGCCGCTCCACAAATTGCTGATGCTTGGGCATAATGTACGAACAGCCACACGTATACGGATTCGGATATTAGCTGGTGCCGATCCCACAATTATCGATTCACATAGCTGGCCTCCACTATTTTATGGAATAGTTTTCGGTCACATTCCTGCTCTTGTTCAACTCCTGAACACAACCTCTAACACTGATGCCGTATTGCATAAAGCTCGTCTGCTCGCCCATGCCACACTGAATGCTGCTCGGAATGCACCGACGGATACATCCATTGCAATCAATGATACCGAATGGCAAAAATGGTCTCAGTGGATGTGCTCAACATTGGACATACCAATACCTTGGCAAGACTTCAGGAAAGCTCGTGGGGTTTCAAAAGCTCTGTTGATCCGCCAATATCAATGTGTTGTCGATATTGTTCAGTATTTCATCGATTACTCACATGTAAAGGCGGATGAAGAGTTAGAGAATTTTTTGTGGAATATGGACGCAGGTAATCCCGATGTAATGCTCGACACACCAAACGATGACATTTTACACCGCCTGGAAGCGCTTCTACGCCGCCGGTTAGATAATCCTTGTCCGACATCATCGGGTAAACCAACAAAGGATAACGGAACTACTAGCATGGATGAAAAGCAAGAGCAGTCAAATGCGGAGGGGTTTAGTTTTATGGTTGCAGTTTCATTTTCTACAAACGTATTTCTGATGGTTATGTTAGGGTGTATCTTGCCTGCTTTCGTGTAGGCGATGTGTTTGGATGTTCTTGCCTGGTATTGCAGAAAAGTATTATTACACACTAGATGTACTGCGGAGGATTGCGATGCTTTTTTTTTGGACTTCTCGGCATATCAATGTCCCACCACTTCATGCAGACCTGCGAGGCGGAAGTGTAATATTGATTGGTGACGAAATATTGACTGGTGGCGATAATTATTGTTTGAATATCCATTAAATCGTCATGTATACGTACCTACTGGTGGATCCAGCATAAGAATCCTGTGCCTCGGGTTTCCGCTGGGCTTGAAAGACACAGACGACCTATTAGTCGAATTTTACGTTTCCAGATATCCCTGTTAGTGATTAGATGACTGATAAGATTATCTCTGATTGAGTCGTCATGCGACTGTGATGTATAGTCACAAAACATTGATGAATTACTAAACTTTGATGAGTCGCCAAGGATGTTTAGAATTGGGTGGAGACTTAGTGCGTAATCCTGAGTGTACTAGTTCAAGGAGTTAAACATGTCCTAATTTAGCTAGCCAAAAGTATCCCACACTTATGGGTCTCAGTTGTGCTCAATTTTGCACGTCTCTGGATATGTGATTGAAATTAAGCCAACGTTACTAGTAGCTCTGGCAGTGGTTTAGGGGTCACCTTAACTTAACACTGCCGGAATCTACTTAAGTGTATACGTATTTTAGGACTGTCATTGGGGAAAAACCTCCCCCGTGTCGCAACTTGAATGTTGCAGGAAGCCCTGAGGTTCATGATCGTGACTGTCTCATTAGACTTCACGCCATGACTGCCCTTTTAGACTTCACACGATGCTCGCCCTCATGCTCATCATATATAAGACGCACCTTTGTCCGTCTCTCTTGT